>WNFR01000460.1_pt1 | contig 56228 bp, 42 predicted proteins | sample 5400221 | NCBI WGS metagenome assembly WNFR01 (sample SAMN13153357, study PRJNA577476) | soil metagenome | isolation source: 40 cm soil under Madrone tree | place: USA:California | collected 2016-06-14
GCGACTTTGACGTTAGCATTCTTCCAGTCGTTAGCCTTCGCATAGTCATAGACGTTCTCGCCGAATTCACCGGCGTTAGACAGCGATGTCGGCACGCTCTCTGTTTTCGTCACAGCCGAGCCCGCACCAGGAGGTGTTACGTCCTTGTTTGTTTTCGATGCCTTTGGCGAACCCAACGAACACGCGTTCAAACAGATCATCAAAAAGACCATCAGTGCTAACCCGCCGAGCGCGACTGTTTTCCACCAACCGCGCGACTCTTTCGCTGCAAACATTTTATTCATCGTCATCCTCCTCTTCTTCAAATCCGGCCGCGCGCCGGATACTCTTCGCCGAGTCAAGCCGCCGGTGCGTTGCTGCGGCTTGGTCCGGATCTCCCCTTCCGGAATAGCCACCCCAGCGACAGCTGTCTCTGAGTTAATCGAAAGACTACAGGATCAGTGGTAAATGTACGGTTAATTTTCGCGGCGCTACGGCCCCGGCGAGTCTGGTCGCGCTTCATTCGCAGCGAGGTAGATTAGAGAACGCTTGAACAGAGCTGAAGCCAAACGGCAAAGTATAGATGATTCAACTCGCGTCACGAGAGGCGAGCTGTTCTCGATCTTCTTCAAGGCCGGGCTGGCGTTCGGCGGCGGCTTAGGCATCCTCGCTGTGCTCCAGGAGGAACTGGTCGATAAGCGCCGCGCAGTCACAAAAGAGGAGTTCCTGACTATCTACGGTATTGGTCGCATCGTGCCGAGCGGGACAATGACGGCACTTGCGGTCGCTTATGGCTACAAGTTCGGCGGGCTGTCGGGCACGGTGATCGCACTCACGGCTCTCAGCCTTCCGGTCTTCGTCCTGACCATCGCTCTCACTATCGCTTATCACTACCTAAGAAACAGCCGCCTCTTTGATCTCTTACCGGTCACCATCATGCCGGCGGCGCTGGCACTCATCGTCGTTGCCGCGCTCAAATTGGGGAAAGACGTTTTCCGTCCGTCGCGCGAACTCATCTTTGCTGTCATAGCTTTCGCTCTCGCGCTCTTCCTTCGGCTCAATCCCGCAATAATTCTGATGGCAGGAGGAGTGCTGGGCGCACTTGTTCTGCCTAAGAATAAAAAAGAGGGTGACTCTAAAAGAAAAGGCGGGGGAAAATGAGTCTCTGGAAGCTCGCGCTGCTTATCGCACTCTTCAACTTGATGACCTTCGGCAACGGGCCCGTTATGATCCCTCTGCTTCAGACTCATCTGGTTGAGGGGGCCCGCGTGCTGACCCAGGATCAGTTGCTCTATGCTTTCACGATCGCGCGCGTGACGCCGGGACAAGCGAACTTTTATGTTGCGAGCATTGGTTACATGCTCTACGGAATGCCCGGCGCAATTGTCGCGACCCTCGCCATCATCCTCCCGGGGTACATCATGATCCCTTTGCTGCAAGGGCTTGAACACTTGCGCGGCTCGCGTTGGATCGAGGGGTTCACCAAAGGTCTGACAGTCACATCGGTGGGACTCATTCTGGCGGCAGTCGTCCAAATCGCACACGGCACGCTAACTCAGCCGATTGCGTGGGCGGTACTAATCGCGATGCTGGTCTTAACGCAACTGCTCAAGTGGAACATCTTCGTCGCTTTGGCGGCGGTAACCTGTCTTGGATTGCTGCTCAAATGGCTATTGTGAATCATGCCGGGGCGAGGAACGACAGTCATCGAGTGAGTACCGGGGGTGGCAGCGACCGGGGGTGCCGCTTAATGAGCCTATAGATTGCGAGGACGGTTACCCAGTCGCTACCGCTTATGAGGAAGCCTCCGTGGCTACAAAGGGAATAACGATTTCAGGAACGCGACTTCGAGAAGAATATTTAAACAAGGGACGAGAATTACCCGAGTGGTTTACTCGGCCGTCGTTTCTTCTTTCGCATTCTGATAATTCTTGTGTGCGCGTATGAGATTGAGAGCGAGCGAAGCAAAGACAGATTTTGGGATGTTCCAGAGTCTTTCGCCAATGACAAGTGTTGTCAAACTTCTTATCCCAAAACTGGGTGGCATTCAAGCTCTCTCTATTCCCCCGCGCGAAGACGTGTCCGCTGAGGCCGGCGGGCCGCACTCGATGAACTTGGCGCTCTCGCCGAAAAGGCATTGGACCTAGCAACATTCGTGGCTACACGATCTTAGAGGGTGGTCAACCGTGAAATTTCCTTGACAGTCCCGAACCAAACCCTTAGTCTCTGGAGGCTTAATCGAAGGAAGTGGACACGGCCCTGATGCGACTGGGTTCTAAGCGCATCGATGGCTGTTAGCACTCACAGAGGGTTAGGGATTTCCGTACTGCGTTGTCTCCCGTCCTTCGCGCGATTCCCAGAAACACAAAAATGCAGAGTAGCAAGGGATCATATTCGACGGCAGTCGCGCCGACAACCTACTCTTTCGGCGGGAATCCAGAACACCCTGCCGACCAGGCGATGGCCATCGTGGCGCTTAGTCACACCGTGAATGAACATCAGGTCTATGCTGCGATGCTGGCCGAAATCGGGAACGTCGGAACACGCGTCGCTTCGCTTACGACACGTCGCCTCATGAGCCTAACGGGAATCAACGGTCATAGTACCGTACGCAGAGGCGTGATCGGGCTCGTAAAAAAACTGAGCATTGAACGACAGAAGGTGGCTGGGGAAAACGGCGGTCACGCGCCGTCTTTGGTCTATTTGGTTTTTACTCCGGAAGAAATCCTCGCGCGGCGCCGCGCGCTCGGTTTGTCTGCTTACCCGAAAGGGGTGGAAAGCGAACATGGCACGTTGTCATTGGGGCCGGCCGTGAGGCGGGTGGTCGATGGTCACAATTTGAGCCGGCGAGAGGCGCAAGTCGCGTTGTGCTGCGCTCAGGGATTAACTAATGCCGCGATCGGAACCAGGCTCCAAGTGAGCGAACAAACAGTGAAGTTTCATCTGCGAAATATTTTCGTCAAGTTCGGAGTCAAGCGACGGGCGGAGTTGATCTCGCGCCTGTTCCGCGAAGGTGGCGGCCCAGACTTCAGTCTGTGATTTCGATTGAAGATACTGAGAATCACAGACTGAAATCTCTGCCACGTTTGAAAAGTTGAAGCTGCCTCGCTGATGAGGTTTCCCTTCGGGGTCGCTGCGGGTCTTCGAGTCTTGACTCAACGAAGAGCTCGCATGAGGGGAAAGTGTGTTTGGAGCGTTTGAATATTCTTAGCTCGCGAGTTTCTCATTGATACGCGAGCCCTCTTGCGCGAAGACTGTTACGCGCTGCATCGGCCAGGAAAGTGAAACCTATGGAAGACAACCGTAATCATCTCCGATTTCTATTCGTCAGAGCCGGGCGCATCTTTGCGCTCGCAGCCGTGTGCATGGCTGCGACCGCAATGGCCCAGCCCCAGCCAACGGCGGATTCCAGATCCGCAACCACTCAGACCGTGTTGTCACCTGGGTCGGCGTCACCAGACAATCAACGTTATCGCATTGGTGCTGGTGATCTGCTGGACATACACATTTTGAATCGCCCGAACCTCTCGCGCGATTCGGTACGCGTGGATGGCAGCGGGATGATTCGCATGCCGTTGATCGAAAGCGATATTCAGGCGGCCTGTAAGAGCGAAGGCGAGTTGGCGAAAGAGATCTCGAAGGGCTATCTCAAGTACTACCGCAATGCTCAGGTGGATGTCTTTGTTAAGGAATTTCACGCGCGCGAAGTGGCCCTAATCGGAGCTGTAAACTCGCAGGGGCGTTACCAAATGCAGCGGCGAATACGCCTGCTCGAACTGCTCACCTTCGCCAAGGGACCATCGGAAAAAGCCGGACAGACTATCAATATCATTCGCGGCCCACGATCAGATTTGTGTACGAGTAATTCCGATCCCGCTGATGACGCCGGGGGATTTATCAGCCTTCGCCTTGCCGACACGATGCGCGGTGAGGAGAAAGCCAACCCTTACATGGAAGCAGGCGACATCGTAACGATTCCCGAGGCCGATCAGGTTTACGTTGTGGGGAATGTCTATCATCCGATGGCTATTCCGATAAAAGAGCCAATCACCGTTTCGCGTGCAATCGCGGTCGCGGGAGGCCCGCTGCGCGATTCAAAGACGGATAGGATCCATATCATCAGGCAGGTTCCAGGTTCGGGTGGCCAGTCGGAGATGTATGTAAGCCTAAAAGAAATTGCCAGCAAGAAGACCGAAGACGTGCTGCTGCGCCCCAACGACGTTGTCGAAGTGTCGGAGTCGACAGGCAAGAGTCTGCTGCGAGGTCTGATGGGCTCGGCGATGCAGCTTCCCATCCGTGCGATACCATAAGAGGAACTTGGTGATTAGACCGTTGTGCTTTGTCCGTAATGCCTCCATGGTGTCTGAGTCGAAAGCTTCAACTGGCGTTAGACTTCAAGTACAAAGAACAAAGCTCAACGTACGGCTTGAGATTTGAAATTCAAAAGGAATTCATATGAACGAGGCAACTAAATTGGTAAAGCGCGAGGAGGAGTCGGCCGAGATTGATCGCCGTATGGATGAAGCTTCCCCCAATCGTTCGTCCGGATACGGCTATGGAGATGCCGCACCTGAAGCCGAAGTCCATCTCCTCGACTACTGGCGCGCCGTTCGCAAGCGCCTGTGGTTGGTGATAGGTGTCGCTGCCTTGATTACCACCCTGGCTATTCTTTACGTCTCGCGCAAGCCCGATATTTATGAAGCGTCGTCGCGGGTTCAGGTCGACACAGAAGTCAACCCGATGTATTCCGGTAAGGACAGTAATAACTACTATAACTCCATGACGGATCCGGCTTACTTCAACACCCAGCTTCAGGTTCTGACTGGTCCAAGCCTCATGCGTCGCGTCGTCAGAACGCTTGACCTTGAACACAACTCTGCCTTTCAAAGCCCGCAGTCATCGCAACCACGATCGACGTGGAAGACAATACTCCAGATGTTCGGCGTGGCAGGTCCGGAGAAGAAAGATCCCGGGAAGCAATCAAATGAACTAACGCTGACCGAAGTGGTCGCGCCCGTAAGTTCCGGCGACGACCTGGGCCAGGCGAAACGGCTGGCGCCTTACGTCAGCACTCTTCAGGCTGGGTTGAAAGTTGCGCCCGTGCGTGAGAACCGCGCCGCTTATGATAAAGAGACACGCTTGATCGACATCAGTTACCAACACGGCGATCCTGATGTCGCCGCGAAGATAGCTAACGCAGTCGCCACAGCCTTTGTCCGTTCGAATCTGGAGAAGAAGAACGAAACCAACACCAGCACGAGCGAGTTTCTTTCCAAGCGAGTGGCCGAGTTGCAAACACAGATCCGCACGGACGAGGAAAAGCTGGTGAGTTATGCGAAGAGCAACCAGATACTATCGCTCGATGCCAGTCAAAACACGGTGGTCGATCGCCTGACAGGCCTAAACAAGCAATTACTCGAAGCCGAAAACGATCGCAAGATGGCTGAGGCTGAGTACAATGCCGCAAAGGCGCCCGGCGCCGCCAGGTCACTTGCCGAGGCCGGCGCCAAGGATCTCAACGAGTCTGAGCAGAAACTGGCCGACCTGAAACAGAAACGGGCCCAGTTGTTGGTTGATGCGACAGAGGAAGCGCCGGAAGTGAAGGAAGTCGATCAACAGATTGACGAAGTGCAAAAGCATCTGAACGAAATGCGCACGCGCAACACCAGTACGCTGCTCACAAATCTGGAAACCAGATATCGCCAGTCACTTAGCCGCGAAGAGTCTCTGCGGACGTCTTTTAATCAGCAAAAGGGCGAAACCGTGACCCAGAATGAAGCAGCGATCAACTATCGGATCCTGCAACAGGAGATCGCGACCAACAAAGGACTACTGGACAGTTTGCTGCAACGCTCTAAAGAGAATGATGTGGTATTGGCTGGGCGCCCCAATAATATTTCGGTCGTCGACTACGCAATTGTTCCTGACTCTCCGGTGGGCCCGGCGCGGATGCGCATCGTGATACTCGCGCTTGTGCTCGGGCTGGGGGTGGGAGTTGTTTTGGCATTATTCCTTGAATACCTGGACGACACTGTGCATTCGGCCGACGATGTCGAAAGGTTTCTGCATCTCCCCGCCTTGGCGGTGATACCGGCGACCGGATCGGGCAAGGCCCGGACGCGATTGCGTGCACCGGCAATGTCACTGCAAAAACGCAATGGGAGTAACGGCGCACATCCGGAACTGCTCCTCCAGGCGAACAGTCGTTCAGCGCTGGCCGAAGCCTACCGGCAACTACGTACCTCGGTATTGCTTTCGACTGCGGGGCGTGCACCAAAGACCCTGCTGGTTACCTCCAGTCTTCCCGGTGAAGGGAAGACAACGACTGCGGTCAATACCGCGATCAGCCTCGCACAAACGAGCGCCAGTGTAATAATAATCGACGCCGACATGCGCCGCCCGCGCCTGCGTTCGATCTTTGACTTGCCAGAGCGCGAGGGACTCAGCTCAATTCTTTCCAGCGAGATGAACCATGAAAGGATGCTGCAGACAATTACCAAAGACGAGTCTTCCGGTCTGCACGTGCTTACCTCCGGCCCGATTCCACCGAACCCGGCGGAACTACTCGGTTCAGATCAAATGCGCAAATTGATCAATACTCTGAGCGGCGCGTTCACGCACATTGTGATCGACTCTCCGCCGATTAGCTCCTTCACTGACGGCGTGTTAATCGCATCAATCGTGGATGGTGTGCTGCTGGTCGTGCATGGAGGGAAGAGCTCGCGTGGTGTGGTGCGCCGTTCGCGGCAACTGCTGCTCGACGTCGGCGCAAAGATTTTCGGCGTGGTGCTAAACAACGTTAACGTGAGTTCGCACGACCACTATTATTATCAGCGCTACTATACCCAGTCGTCTTACAGCAGTGATGCTGATTACGGCACTGATGTTGGAACCGAAAGCGCCAACACCGGCGCGGGTTCCTAATCCTGGAGTGCTGCGACTTGTCGCCGCTTTTCATATGCGGCGCTTTGGCGCCGCAACGTTGTTCCGCGCTCCATATAGTCGCGACAAGTCGCAACTTACCAAAGCGGTGACAAGTCACCGCACTCCAAAGACGAAATCCGAAATTCTTTACATGTCCGCAGTAAACAAGCAGCAGTTACCGGTAGATTCGCTTTCGACGTTCTATATTGATCCGCCCAGTGGCTGGGCCTCGCTCGGGCTGCGCGAGTTGTGGGCCTACCGCGAGTTGCTCTACTTCCTGACGTTGCGGGACGTGAAGGTGCGCTACAAACAGACCGCGCTCGGAGCTGCGTGGGCGATCATTCAGCCAGTGTTCATGATGCTGGTCTTTAGTTTGTTTTTTGGGCGCTTGGCAAGAGTTTCTTCCGACGGTATTCCTTATCCGATTTTTGCTTTTTGCGCATTGCTGCCCTGGCAGCTCTTCGCCAACGCACTGACTGAGTCGAGCAATAGCCTCGTGGGTAATCAAAACCTGATCACGAAGGTTTACTTTCCACGACTCGTGGTTCCAATCTCGGCGGTGCTGGGCGGGCTGGTGGATTTTGCGATCGCTTTTGTCATCCTGCTGTTAATGATGGCCTATTATCACATCATTCCTACCTGGGCCATCGTAACCCTGCCCGGCTTTTTGTTGCTGGCAATCATGACCGCGCTCGGTGTTGGTCTTTGGCTATCGGCTCTTAACGTTCAGTATCGTGACGTGCGTTACACCATAAACTTCATCATCCAATTCTGGTTGTTTGCGACACCTGTCGCGTACCCTAGTTCGATCGTTCCGGAGCGTTGGCGCGCGCTCTACGGATTGAATCCGATGGCGGGAGTGGTCGAAGGTTTTCGCTGGGCCCTTTTGGGAAAATCAGATCCCCCGGGCGCTATGCTTTGGGTATCTGTCGCAGTGGTCATCGCACTCTTGATTGGCGGTCTATACTATTTCCGCCGCATGGAAGCACAGTTCGCCGACATCGTCTAAAGATCGAAGGGCCACTTCTCGAATGCTGAAGAAGGAGATTCCTGTGAATAAGGCTCTCTACACATCCTTTCGCCGACTAATACTGAAAATATTAGTCACGAATGCGCGCGCCCGTCTGATCACTCTGCTTGTTATTGGAGCTGTCGGCGCCGTCACGATAGACGCTTTAACGAGCTCAGCGGAACGCTCTGTGACCAAAGTTGTCCCTCACGTCGGCGGTTATTCCAACAGTTCCGTTTTTAAGCAGGACAATAGTTTTTCGACCGCCGGGCTTGACTACAAACCGACAACCAACCGGCAAAATCTAAGTCTCTTAAATCAGGAAAAGGGCGAACCCGCTCAAAGAGTGGACGACACATCGGACACCATGAAGCCGGTCAAGCCGACAATATTTCATGGAGATGTTCGCCGTCTTCCTTTGAAGAAGCCCGTGGTTGAAGAGGAGCGTCCGGAACCTAAGGAGCCGCCTGATGAATTGCCGACCGTGGTCCCGGGAAAGGTTCAACCAGACTACGCGCTGCAGTCCTTTGCTCCAGCGGCTCCTGCCCCGACACCCAGCAGCGCCTTTGCGGGTCTTGACTTTGCTAATTGGGGCGCCGGCTGGCCGCCTGACACAAATGGCGATGTCGGGCCCAATCACTACATCCAGACGGTGAATACTTCCATTGGTATCTACGACAAAAGCAACGGCACTCGTCTGGCCAACTTCACCTTTAACACATTATTTTCCACAGCGCCGACCGGTACGCCCTGCGACAACTCAAATCAGGGCGACCCTGTGGCTCTCTACGATGCGCTGAGCGATCGTTGGATCATCTCTGACTTCGCGTGGTCAAATTATACGTCCGGCGCGATGTACCAATGCATGGCAGTCTCGCAGACGAGTGATCCAATTAACGGCGGCTGGGCTTTTTATGCGTGGCAGACCGCATCCGGCGGCAAGATCCCCGACTACCCAAAACTCGGCGTCTGGCCGGACGGCATTTATATGTCGGCCAACATATTCGGTACTACCGGAAGCCAGGCGTTTCAGAACGCGCAGGTGTGGGCGTTTAATCGCACCGAGATGGAAAGCGGGGTAACGGCGCACGTCGTGAGCTTTAGCTTGCCACAGAAAATCGGCGCCACCACACTGTTCGGTTTGTTACCCAGCAACTTGCGAACAAATGGCAGCCCGCCGTCCGCGGGTACTCCCAACTACTTCACTTCGATCTACGGCACCTTCGCGGCACGCGTTTGGAAATTCCATGTTGACTATGGTGTGCCGGCGAATTCCACCCTGACGGGCCCGAGCAACGTGACCATCTCATCATTCAGTGCCGGGCCAGGCTCTGTTCCCGAGAAGACCGGAAATAACATCGACACGTTGTCCTATCGTCTGATGATGCAGAACCAGTATCAGAATGCTAACGGCGTCGAGTCCTTATGGATCACGCACACCGTCGGCAATGGGGGGTCGCCTAATGTCGCACAGCTTCGCTGGTACCAATTGAATGTCACCGGCGGCACGGTCGTTACGGCTGGTCCGGTGCAGCAGGGCACCTGGGCGCCTGACTCGAAGAACAGGTTCATGCCGAGCCTGGCTTTGGATAAGAACGGCGATATGGCGCTTGGCTATAGCGTCTCAGATTCGACGATGTTTCCGGCTATTCGCTATGCAGGCCGCCTGGCTAATGATCCCTTTGGAACCCTCGGCCAGGGTGAAACTTCACTTATTGAAGGGACAGGTTTCCAGTGTTGCAAGTTCTCGGATGGTTCGACCAATACGCGCTGGGGCGACTACAGCACGATGACGATCGACCCTGATGGTTGCACCTTCTGGTACACGAACGAGTACTACGACTCAGCACCGGCCACTCTGGCCCAGGACAACTGGAAGACGCGGATTGGATCATTCAAATTCGCCGGCTGCACGCCTAATCCCCTGGGGACTCTGCAGGGAACTGTTACCGATGCCGGCACCAGCAGTCCGATCAGCGGAGCACTGGTGACGGCGGGCATTTACACTCTCAAGACTAATGCCAGCGGTTTCTACAAGTTTGCCAATACGCCGACGGGCAATTACACGGTCAACGTCACCGCCTCGGGTTATACCGGAGGCAGCGCCAATAATGTGAATGTCACAAACGGTGGGACGACGACGCAAAACTTTGCGCTCAGTGTCCCGCTCACATCTACGAGCCTTTCAGTCGCTGTGGCCAGCGGAACCTACGGCGGCACGACGACACTCACGGCTACTTTGACGCAACAGGGAGGCTCGGCTCTGAGCGGTAAGACGATCACCTTCACGCTGAATGGCGGTGCTTTCGCAGGTAATACGGCGGTAACAAATGGGAGCGGCGTGGCCACACTTTCAAACGTCAATCTCACCGGGATCAATGCGGGATCGTATCCAACGGGCGTCGCCGCCAGCTTTGCCGCGGGTGGTGGCTTCGCTGGTAGCTCCGGAACAAACAGCCTGACCATAAGTAAGGCGACGCCCGTGATTACCTGGAGTAATCCCGCCAATATCACTTATGGCGCGGCGTTGAGCGGGACCCAGTTGAATGCCTCGACACCAGTGGCCGGAAGCTTCGCCTACAATCCTGCGGCGGGCACGGTGCTGCATTTCGGCAACAATCAGACTTTATCCACAACCTTCACGCCGACCGATACAACTAACTACAACGGCGCGTTGAAATCTGTCAGCATCAACGTTCAGAAAGCTGTGCTCACTGCCACCGCGCAAGACAAATCGAAAACATACCGGGCCACGAATCCGTCGCTCACTTACGTCATCACCGGATTCGTCAATGGCGATACACAGGGAAGCGCTACCACCGGGCAGCCAACTCTCAGCACCACGGCCGTGACTAACAGCAACGTCGGCGGGTATCCAATCACTATTGTGGCCAACACATTGAGCGCTTCTGATTACACCATTTCATTCGTTAACGGCACACTGACAGTGTCCAAGGCTACGCCGGCAATCAACTGGAGCAATCCTGCTGACATCGTCTATGGCACTCTGCTGGGAAGCACTCAACTGAATGCCACCTCGTCGAATCCAAACGACAGCTCGAGTGTGACAGGTAGCTTCAACTACAATCCGGCGAGCGGAGCGTTGCTCAACGCCGGTAATAGCCAGGCCCTGTCAACCACCTTCACCCCAACTGATACCAGCAACTACAACGGAGCTTCCGGGGGCGCCTTCATCAATGTCTTAAAAGCCACGCCGGCGATCAACTGGAGCGACCCCGCGCCCATCAATCAAGGAACTGCTTTGAGTAGCACTCAGTTGAATGCGACTTCTCTGGTTGCCGGCTCCTTCAACTACACACCAGCCGCCGCCACAGTGCTGCCCGCCGGAAACAATCAACCTCTGAATACGTTGTTCACACCCTCGGATACAGTCGACTACAACACCAATTCCGCGACGGTCCATATCAACGTGCTCCCCGCGAGCCCAGGCGACACCGTTTGGGTAGAAGATTCGACCCCGGCAGGAGCCACACTAGCCGGAGACGAAGAGTGGAACTGGATCGCGTCTAATCCCGCCCCGTTTTCTGGGAGCCTGGCGCACCAATCGATTATAGGCACCGGTTCCCATCAACATTACTTTCAAAATGCGACAGCCACTCTATCGATCAACTCAGGAGACACTCTGATCGCCTATGTGTATCTCGATCCAGCAAGTACACCGAGTGAGATCATGTTGCAGTGGAATGACGGTAGTTGGAACAGTCGGGCTTACTGGGGAGCTAATATTCTTGGGTGGGGAACTGATGGAACCGCCAGTCGCCGCTACATGGGGCCTCTGCCGGCAACGGGGCAGTGGGTAAGATTAGAAGTGCCTGCCAGTTTGGTTGAACTGGAGGGCCGCCCGCTCAACGGCATGGCTTTTTCACTCAACGGTGGACGTGCCACGTGGGACTATGCGGGAAAATCGTCGGCAGCTCCTGGTCCGACTCCGACGCCAACTGCTACCCCCACACCAACACCGACCCCGACGCCTCCACCAGGCGACACGATTTGGGTGGAAGATTCGACCCCGGTCGGAGCCATACTAGCCGGAGACGAAGAGTGGAACTGGATCGGCTCTAATCCCGCTCCGTTTTCTGGGAGCCTGGCGCACCAATCGATTATAGGCATCGGTTCCCATCAACATTACTTCTTTAATGCGACCGCCACACTCGCAGTCAATACAGGAGACACTGTGATTGCGTACGTGTATCTCGATCCGGCAAACCCGCCGAACGAGATCATGTTGCAGTGGAATTACGGCAGCGGTTGGGAGCATCGTGCTTATTGGGGAGCCAATATCCTTGGATGGGGCACTGATGGAACCGCCAGTCGCCATTACATGGGGCCTGTGCCCGCCGCAGGGCAGTGGATAAGATTAGAAGTGCCCGCCAATATAGTTGAGCTGGAAGGTCATTCGCTGAACGGCATGGCTTTCTCACTCAACGGTGGGCGTGCTACCTGGGACTATGCGGGAAAATCAACTCCATGATGGAGCTGAGAACGTACAGAGTTGTTTTCCCTTGACTCCGTAATCCGTGGTCCGAATTCTGAGATGGCTTCAGACGCGCTTAGTACACGTATAAAGGCTCAACTAAATGTTCTGCTTGGGGCCGTCGGCCTGCAGATTGGAACGACCGCAGAGCTGACAGTCGAGCGAGCGAGAGTTCGAAGTCTTCAGGCCGGTGATCATTGGCGCAAAGCCAGGTACGATCAAGGTCTCAGGTTCGACGATGAGAAACATTTGCAGTTTCTGCGAGAGACTTGCTTACCCTATAAATCCTCCTACGCCAACTTTGCGCGCTCGCCGAACGGCAATGATCAAGAATTCTACTTGGACAATGGATACTTTCGCTCAATAGATGCCGAGTTGCTCTACTCGGTGATCCGGAGGTATAGGCCAAAGCATATTATCGAAGTTGGCAGCGGCTTCTCGACGCGGCTCATGGCTCGCGCAATTAGGGAAGAGAAGGGCCACACGACGATTACCAGCATCGACCCCGAACCGCGAGTTCCGATGTCTGCGTGGGTCACCGAACAAATCCTGGCCGGAGTTGAAAATATGAATCCGGATCTTATTGTCGACTCCCTGGGCGAGGGTGATGTGCTCTTTATCGATTCGAGCCATAGTGTGCTGGTCGGCGGTGATGTTCCCTTTTTATTTCTAGAAGTCCTCCCCAGGCTGAAGGCTGGGGTGTTGATCCACATCCACGATATATTCTTACCATTCGATTATCCTGAAGAGTGGACCCTGAACGGTTGGTATTGGACTGAGCAGTATTTAGTTCACGCCTTTCTCGCCTTCAACCACGCCTTTGAGATTCTCTGGCCGGCACGATATATGTGGGCCTATCACGAGTCCGCGGTAGCGAATGTGATTCCCGCTGAGGCGTCAATCATTCCTCCGTCAAGCTTGTGGCTGAAAAAGGTCAGTTGATTTCAAGGCCGATGTTACGACAGGGTATTGCAAAGTCCAGTCAGTGGGTTTTCGCTGGAACAGTTCTATCAAAACCAATACAGCTCTTTACTAACGTAATCCTGGCTCGACTTCTCGGTCCGGACAGTTACGGCGTAATGGGCCTTGCGACTTCGATGGCTGTTACCCTCGCCCTTATTGCGAGCTTCGGTCTCGGAGACGCCATGACTAAGTTTGTGGCTGAACACTACCAACGCGACAAGGAAAGTGGTGTCCGTTACGCGTCAGTAATTCTCTGGAGTGCGCTGTGCTTTTCGTCTGTTCTGTTCTTCACGCTTTGGGCCTCGCAAGACCGCTGGCGCGCCCTGGTGTTTCCACCGCAGGTAACACGCGCGACGATAGACCTTTGCCTTTGCCTGGCGCTGATGAACCTGCTCTTCGCCCTGTTGGCCGGCGCCTTCGCAGGCTTACAACTTTTCCGCGACCTTACGATCTTCAATTTGCTCCAAGCGGCTGCCGTTGCGGTGCTCGCGACATTTCTCGCCTTCTATTCAACCGAGGGAGCGCTTTTAGCGTATGTCGTCGGTGCGGCGGCTTGCATCGTTTGGGGCGTGGCTAAGCTCTTGTTCTACGACCGGAGACTATTTCGGCTTCCAAATCTGGCTGACCTGGCGGAGTTAAAAACTATAATTAGATTTTCTTTGCCGATTTGGGTTGGTTGCTTCTTCTTGAGCCCGGTAATAACTTACACGTTTGCTTTCCTTGCCCGGCAACCAGGCGGTACGCGTGAACTGGGTATGTTCAGTACGGCGCTAGGTCTGCGAACGATCGTGACGATTCTTCCGGGCGTGGTTGGACTCGTAATCTCACCGGCCTTGATCCAGGAGGCCGGTGCGCATGGCGACTTTGCGGCGTATGAGAATCTCCTGAAAAAGAGTTTTCTCTCGCTGGTGTTTCTGACGCTCCCACTGCTCATCATCTTTCTGTTTTTCGGCGACCTGCTTTTTCTCGTCTATGGGCGGCAATTCGCAAGCGCTTTCCGACTTTTCGCACCCTTGTGCGGAAGCGTGGCCATCGGCGCAATCGGCGCTCCTTTGATCATAGCCATGACCGCAAAGAACAAAACGTGGTGGTCACTGGGATTTGGGATTCTGAAATCGCTGGTGCTGGTGGCGTTGACTCTTTGGTGGGTGCCGGTCCATCTGTCGATGGGCCTGGCCTGGGCTTTCTTCGTTTCGGAAATATCCTTCTACTTGATAGCCACCGAATTCTGTATCGGCGTGGGCGTTATGCCGGCTGCCATACGTCAGACGTTCTACACTGCCTGCCTCGGGGCCGGAGCAATAGTTCTTCTGGCTATTTCGCTGCCAGACGTGGCGCGCTGGGCATTAGCCTTACCCGCCAGCATATTGGTTGGGATCTTGATGGTGCGAGGATACCCGCCGCTGACTGCCTGGCTTAGCGACTCGATTCCTTATCCACTGAGGCCCCGTGCACGAAGCATTCTGAGCTTTATCAGTTCGTGAACCAGAACTCGCTGTGAACTCAGAGTTGGCCGTTAGCTCGATGGAATCTTGAAGTGCGCGATCCGGAGTTATCACCTTTCTAAATCGCAGACGTATTAATGCCGATCAAGACGATTTCACTAAAGCGCTCGATAACTTCTTACTCCAAAGTTCAAAAGCTGGTCGGGGCGGTCATCAGGAGCCGTCGGTTTCAGGTCCAGCGAAAGCGAACTATCGGATTGAGGTATCTTGATGTCGGCTGCGGCCCAAACACCCATTGTGAATTCATCAATCTGGACTTTCTCTGGCACTCGAAGGTGGATGTGTGCTGGGACATTTCGCGCGGGCTGCCGTTTCCGGATAATTCCATGCAAGGGATCTACTCAGAACATTGCTTGGAACATTTTGGTTTAGTGCAGGCCCTTGCCTTGTTAAAGGAATTCCGACGATTGATGGCTCCGGGAGGCATAGTTCGAATAGCCGTTCCCGATGCGGAACTCTACCTCAGACTCTACGTCAGCCACATTGATGGTAATACAGAACCCAAATTCCCATATTCAGAGATAGAGTCCTTTCAAGGTTTTTGGTGTCCAATGCTGAGCGTTAATCGGGTCTTCTATCAGGACCGGGATTCATCGTCCGGCCACAAAGTGATGTACGACTATGCCCTATTGCGTGCGCTGCTGCGGCAAGCCGGTTTCAATTGGGTGGAAAAGAGCGAGTTTGGTCAGGGGCAAAATCCCGTTCTGCTCATCGACAGCCCACAGCGTCAAATGGAGTCACTCTATGTGGAAGCTGGCGTGAACTCGTAAAGGTAAGTCCGTCTGCGCATGGCTTCGATTTGCATCCTTTCCGGCAGTCACCTCTGTCACAACCCGCGAGTTATCAAGGAAGCAACCGCTATGGCTGAGGCTGGCTACCGGGTCGAGGTAGTCGGTGGTTGGTTCGATAAAGATCTCAAGGCGCGTGATCAAGAATTGGTGCCCCGGCTGAAATTCCAGTTCACACCGGTTCTGGATATCGTTGACAAAGATCGGTCGAAACGCTTTGCAGTGCGGTTGCAAAGGAAGGTTGGCGAATTTGTGCATATGAGAGGCGGATTCGAGAACACGAGGCAGCTTGGTATTTTTGCACCCGCTTTGCGGCGGGCCGCATGCGGCAGCAATGCCGATTTGCTTATCGCTCACTCGGAACCGGCGATGGCGGCAGTGGTTGCAGCGAGCCGCAGGCGGGGCTGCCGCGTTGGCGTCGATATGGAAGATTGGTTCTCAGAAGACGGGACTGAGGAAATGCGGAAACGTCGACCAGTTCGTTTGCTGCGATCACTGGAGCACTATCTGCTTAGCGCCCGAACGCATCGTTCATGTACGTCGCGGGCCATGAGCGCCGCCTTCGCGGCCGAGTTTGGCTGTGCTCCGCCGTCAGTTATTTATAACGCGTTTGAATGGTCAGAGCGGCGCACGCTCGACGGACAGATCAAGGATCGACGGAATCTAAGTTTACCGTCTGTTCACTGGTATTCCCAGACGATCGGAGAAGGCCGCGGGCTTGAGGACTTATTTGCTGCCTTGCCATTTATCGAGCGCGAAGTGGAGGTTCATCTCAGAGGCGTGCCCATGGCTGGTTTTGATGTCTGGCTGGCCGAAAAAGTGCCCGCACAATGGCGGGAGCGAATCTTTATTCACGGCCTCGTGTCTAACCCAGAACTGCTCTCGCGCATCGCCGAGCATGACATCGGCCTTGCTGCGGAGATGAAGAACTGTAGAAGCCGCGACCTTACAGTCACGAATAAGATTCTCCACTATCTATTAGCGGGGATTGCCGTTGTCGCGAGTGATACTGCTGGACAACGAGAAGTCGCCGACCAGGCCAGCGGGGCAGTAATGATCTATCCGTCTGGCGATCCACAGGCATTGGCGGCGCGACTAAATACCCTGTTGACTTCGCCCGAAAAACTTCGCGCCGCAAAAGCCGCGGCGCTCGTGGCGGCGGAACAAACTTTCTGCTGGGAACGGCAGGCGCCTGCTCTGTTGCAATCGATTGAGAAAGCCCTGGCCGCGTAGACTAACCAGCCTTAGCTGTCAGCTCAGATTTTAACCCTTGTTTCGAACCCTCAGGACTGCCGCGCGGACGCGGCTCGCGCGTCGTTGGGATGTACCCGAGATTCCATTCGCGCTGGAACGTCTGAAGCAAAACGGATTCTCTCCCCAGTCTGTTTTTGATGTCGGCGCTTACCAGGGAGATTTTGCAGCCCTCTGTTTTCAACTGTGGCCGGCCACAAATGTGAAATGCTTTGAAGTCCTGCCCGAACCCTCAAACAAGATCTTGACTATGGCGGAGAAACACCCCGGGCGCCTTCAGTTGATTCCTTGTCTCCTCGGCGCAGAGATTCGCCCGCATGTTGAGTTCAACCTTTGTGAGACCGCTTCGTCGGTCCTCAATGAGTTGGCGAAGGCGAACACAAAGAAAGCGTTCTTTCCCATGAGGACGATTGACGAAGTCGTCGAGCGCGATCTACTTGGACAAGCGCCTGACTTCTTGAAGATGGATGTTCAAGGATATGAACTGGAAGTATTGAAGGGTGCTGCCCGAAGTTTACCGTCAATAAAGGTGATTCTTGCCGAGGTGAATCTGTTGGATATTTACGATGGAGTGCCTCTATTGGCCGAGTTGGTTTCGTGGCTTTCCGATCGCGGCTGGGCTGCTTACGATATCTGCGGCTTGATCCGGCGACCGCTCGACCGGGCTCTTTGGCAGGCGGACATGATCTTCGTCCCTGAGAATGGTCCATTGCGACAAAAGAAACAGTACGCGTGAGAATTCTCATAACAGTTGATCCAGAACTGCCCGTGCCGCCCAAACTCTACGGCGGAATCGAACGAATAGTGGATGGGCTAATTCATGAGTTGCGTGCTCGTGGCCATGAGATCGGATTGTTGGCCAACCCGGCCTCCGAGTGTGCAGTCGACTTCTTTGTGGGCTGGAAAGGGAGCAGGTCGCAGAGAACGGCCGACACCGTGCGAAACACGCTTGCTTTGCGGCGAGCAGTAAATGAGTTTCGTCCTGGGGTAATTCATAGCTTCGCTCGCTTGATTTATTTGTTACCTCTGCTCCACCGCAGGATCTCGAAAATTATGTCCTATCAGCGAGGCGCCGGTGGCAAGCAGATTCGGATAGCGAGTCAACTCGGCGGACGCACCATGGAATTTACCGGTTGTAGTGAATATATCGCCGGGATGGGCCGACCCTGGGGCTCTCGCTGGACAGCAGTCCCAAATTTTGTCGATACCAACTTCTTCCGGTTCCAGCCACAGGTACCCGAGGATGCGCCGCTTGTTTTCCTCAGCCGTATGGAGCGCATCAAGGGAGCGCATACAGCGATTGCCCTGGCACGTAAGACCGGCCATCGACTTATTCTTGCTGGCAATCGCGTCGCTCATGAAGAAGGTGAATCTTACTGGAGGACTGAGATTGAACCGTTTCTAAATAAGGAAGGCGTCGAATACATCGGTGCGGTGAACGACGATCAGAAAAATGATTTGCTGCGGTCCGCCGCCGCTATGGTCGTTCCGATAGAATGGAATGAACCATTCGGCATTGTCTTTGCCGAGGCTTTGGCGTGTGGAACGCCCGTCATCTCTTGTCCGCACGGCGCACTTCCGGAAATTGTGAAACACGGCCAACATGGTTTTTTAGTGAATAGTTTTGATGAAGGCGTCGAGGCCATCGGCCGACTAAACGAGATCGCACGTTCAGAATGTCGCCGGCAAGCGGAAGATCGATTCTCGCGCAACGTTGTTGTCGGTCAGTACGAGGCTCTTTACGCTACTTTGCTGAATGGCGGGCGAGCATGAAAACCGTAGTCATCGTTGCGCCACATTTCGTGCCGAGCTTTCTGGCGTCAGTCCATCGCGCCCGATTGCTGGCCTATCACTTGCCCGAGTTTGGTTGGAAGCCGATCATCCTGACGACCGATCCAAGATATTACGAATGCCAGCTCGATGGTGAGCTGATCGAACTATTACCTGACGACTTAGAGATCATCAGGGTCAAGGCTTTTCCCACCAAGCCAATCCGCATTGTGGGAGACGTTGGTCTTCGGTCTTTACCCTGGTATTACCGCGCCGTCCGCAAACTGGCGGCCGAGCGCAAGGTCGACTTTCTCCATATAACCATACCTTCGAACCTGGCAGCCTTACTGGGCCCACGCGTGGAACGCAAGCTCGGCATTCCGTACGGGCTGGATTACATTGATCCTTGGGTGCCGGAAACACCAACGGGTGATCGCTTATTGAGCAAGGCGTGGATATCTAATGGCTTGGCACATTTTCTGGAGCCCATAGCAGTGCGCCGGGCGCGACTCATTACAGGCATCAACGATTCGTACTTTGCTTCGGTGCTTTCTCGCAACCCGAAACTGCGACGAAGAGTAGTGACGGCCGGCATGCCCTACGGAAGCTCTGACCGAGACTTTGATGCTCTACGAAGAAAGCCTCGCAAACCCTTTCTGTTTGATCCTGCCGATGGCAAGATTCACGTCTTGTATGCTGGGGCTCTTTTACCTAAGTCCGTTGCTATTCTTGAGCGTCTGTTTGCCGCGCTGGTCTTGTTACGCGAGCGAAACCCGCACCTCGCCGCCAGACTCCAATTCCACTTCATTGGTACTGGGCTTTTTGAGAACGATCCCACGCGTGGCCAGTGCGTTCAGCCCTACGTCAAGCGTCACGGGCTTGAAAGCATGGTTACCGAAATGCCGAGTCGCATCAAGTATCTCGATGTCCTCAATCATCTGGAACAGAGCTCGGCTATTCTCGTTTTAGGATCCACCGAAATTCACTATTCACCTTCGAAAATATATCAGGGAGTCATGGCCCGCCGTCCGATGTTTGCACTCCTGCACGAAGCGTCGACGGCTGTTGCCACGCTGCGTGAAAGCAGGGCCGCTGAGGTATTCACCTTTACGCCGGCTTGTTTGCCCGACGCTGGCGCGTTGAGCCATTCGCTTGAGCGATTCCTTACCAGCTATCGCTATGATCCCGACCAGGTTGACCTTGATGCTTTTTGCCGGGTGAGCGCGCGAGAATCAGGAAGAATATTGGCTTCCGCCCTCGACGAAGCAGTGGGCAGCTCGAACGGCGAAGCTTAGCAGTGGATTTGGTTGCGGTGAACGACTTGAGCACGCATTCTGTACCCCGAGCATCAGACAGGCTGTTGGCCCACCGCGACTCGTTGGCTTCTGGCCCAAACGGAGAGTCAGCAGAAGTTTTTTGCCCGGTGTGCGCAAGTCATTGCGCGGCCCCGCCGCTCTACCGCTATACGGTTGAACAGGCTGCGGCGCACTTTTGTCCTCCAAGTCGCGATGCGGTTCGCAACCGGAGATTGCAAGACTGCATCGGCGCGCTTTGGCAAGGAGACGATTGCGCAATTCACCGTTGCGATCAATGTGGGTTTGCTTTTGGCTATCCTTTCGTGGGCGGCGATGAAGAGTTCTATCGCATTCTTCATGAACAGAAAGACTATCCCGCATGGCGTTGGGATTATGACGTTGCCATTCGAGAAGCGGTTGGAAACTTTGATGGCGGTACGGTGCTCGACATAGGCGCAGGGGTGGGAATGTTTCTGCGCGGTCTGGGTAGCAGTTGGGAGTGTTATGCCGTTGAAGGCAGTGAAATCACGCGGCGCGAACTGGAGGCTTCGGGAATCAAGGTGTTCCGTGATTTAACGAGCGCGGCGCGAGAGCACGCTGGTACGTTTCAAGTGGTTACCCTTTTCCAAGTGCTCGAACACATCGCCGACTTCGATTTGGTTCTCAAGCTGTGTCGTGAACTCTTGGCTCCAGGCGGTCGCTTAGTGGTGACAGTTCCCGATGGTGCGGCAATGATTCGTCAGGAACGTATTACCGGCTGCGCCGACATGCCGCCTAATCATATAAACAAGTGGACGCCTGACAGCCTCTCTCGTGTTTTGCGGCGAACGGAATTTGAATGCAGTGAGCCAATCTACGAGCCAGCCTCCTGGAGAAACTTGAGAGCCAATCTTCACATGCGAGTAAGTGCCGATGCCTTTAATCCGGATTCATTTGCCGCACAAGCGTACCGCATACGAAGCAGACCTTTGCGAATCGCCGCCCTCTCGCTCCTGGGAGGACCGGCGCTCGTGCGAATGCTTTCATTCGGCAATCAACTGCGATTGGGCGGTGCATTTGGGATTGTGGGGCTTTCGAATCAGACTTAGGCTAACTGTTGAGAATTGTTGCTGAGGTACTCCGCGGAAGACTGCGGAAAGAACGGATTCCCACGCCATTAGTGAGTGAACCAATGATTCACGATTCTAAAAACCGATCCAATTCACTCAACAAACTTGGTTTCTTAGACTTAGGCCGAGAATTGGCGGCAGTTGAGAGCTCTAAGTTCAGGACAGGGGTAGATGAAGGGGTGGTTATCGATCGTCGCACTGTCCTGGTGATCTTTGGCACGGTCGCTCTTTATGGGATGGAGCGAGGCGTGATCGAAATCTTTGACCTTCTCCGTCCGGAGGTTGACCCCCATTTCCTGATTTCCAGAACGCCTAGACGTCTCGGGTTGCCAATCTTTGATGAGATTGAAAAGCGTAGATTGCCCTATTCCTTTCTTAGCGATCACAGGGGATGGGAGCGACTCGGAAAACCACGGTCCTTGTCTCATCTTTGGAAAATGCTTTTCGGATTGTGTCGCGGAAACATTGACGCGCTGCGGGAGATTCGAAGTCGCGACATACTTTACATTCCGAATCTGATGGCTGCCTTATATGCTGTCGCCGCGATTCTCTATTGCAGAATTTCGGGACGGCGCGTGATTTATCATTTTCACGATTTGCAAGCACTGGACCAGTGGATACTTTCCGCGGTATCAATTTTTGTTACTGACTTTGTGCATAACACAAAGGTGGGACGTGGCGCTGTTCAGTTATCAAACATTCACTTGAGAAAGAAGCGAAATCACATCATTCCTTTTCCAGTACGTACGAGGACAACTATCGGGGAAGATGCGTCAGTGCTGCCGCGGTCCAACGGCAAACGCAGTGTCCTGTTCATGGGCCAAGTGAGCCGACACAAAGGCGTAGATATACTGTTGGATGCGTTCGAGATACTCGCTAAGTCGCGCGAAGATTTGGTTCTGAATATAGTGGGCGGTTGTGATGATCCTGCCTTGCGCCAGCGACTCGAAAACGGAATGGTAGGAAATGGTTGCGAGGTCAAATGGTGGGGATACCAGAGTGATGTGCGCCCATTTCTTCGTGAAGCTTACGTGTATGTGCAGCCGAGTCCCCCTTCACGCTTCCATGAATCATTTGGAATAGGACTCGTCGAGGCGATGTCATTCGGTATCCCCTCGGTCTGTTTTCGAAGCGGAGCGTTTAAGGAAATCATGATTCATGAGGAAACCGGATTGATTTGTGAGGATGAACGACCTCAGGCGCTCGCCGAGAGCATGCAGCGCCTGCTTGGGGACATTGACCTTAGAACCTATTGCGGCCAACAAGCTCTGAAACATTACGATGATCACTATTCGCTAGCGCTAGTCAAAGAGAAGTGGTTGGGAATGCTACTTGAGAGTTGCTAATTTGGACGGCTTGGCCAGCAAACCGATGCAACTGAAAACTTTGTCTCGTTTTACCATTGGGCGATTACTGGTGGGGCTATGGCGATTTAAGGGACTCAAAGTCGCGAAAACGATTTTTAATTCGGTTAAGACATCAACTATCTTAAGCCGACCTTTTTTTGGTTATAGACTATTCATTGAGGTGGCACGAACTGACACTCACCGATTACTTTATTTGGAAGGCGCTCGCTTCATATTAGAGCGCCGCATCATCAGCGAGCTGGTAAGAGCGGGCGATCAGGTGGCAGATGTAGGGGCCAACATTGGCTACTACGCTCTTATGTTCAGCAGGTTGACCGGTAAGAGCGGGGAGATCACTTGCTTTGAACCAGAGCCCGACAACCTCCGCGAGTTATATCGGAATGTGCAGCGGAATCATCTGAAAAACGTGAAGGTCAACGAATCAGCTGTTGGAGATAGCACTGGTGAATGCACTTTTGCGCGTGGACTCAACGGCACAGTTTGCGAAAATGGCGGAGGTGATATTGTGGTCAAGATGGTTCGTCTGGATTCCGTGATCAAGCACAAGATTGATTTTCTTAAGGTTGACGTTGAAGGTTATGAGGGTCATGTTCTGGCGGGTGCAGAACGGCTGATTAGAGAGCACCGTCCGGTAATGTTTGTGGAGGTTCACCCTTCTATGCTTACTCCCCAATACTCTGTAAGTGACATATTTAGTTTTGCCCGAAAATTCTACAGCAATGTGGAGATTTGCGAAGTCCGAGAGTCTGGAGTTCGAGCCAAGATTTTATCGCGCTATCTGGGGAGACCAATAATTCAGCGCACGAACGATCCGAGTGTTGCTTTATCGCGAAAAAACATTTTCTGGATGATTTGTAGCTGAGCCGTGGTAGCTATCACTAACTCGTAATTATTCGAAACGACAACACAGGCTGTTAGATAAGAACGCCATTCGACTCGGAATACTAACAACACATCCCATCCAATACCAGAGCCCTTGGTTTCGCGCGCTCGCGGAGCATTCTGGGATTGATCTTCAAGTTCTCTACTGTCATCAGGCCACCGCCAGAGAACAAGCTGAGGCCGGGTTTGGAGTGGAGTTTGACTGGGATATTTCGTTGCTCGAAGGTTATCCCTACCGCTTTCTTCAGAATGTCGCGCGAGTTCCCGGCGTTGCTGGCTTTAATGGACTTGATACTCCGGAGATCAAGAACATCATCGCTCGTGAACGCTTTGATGCGGTGATCATAAACGGCTGGCACCACAAAAGCGCCTGGCAAGCAATGCTCGCTTGCTGGAAAACCGGCACACCCCTAATGGTACGCAGCGATTCGAATCTGCATAGTGAGCGTCCACTATTTAAGCGGATGGCAAAACGTCCATTTTATTTCTGGTTTATTTCAAAGCTTGACGCTTGCCTCCCGGTAGGGAAGTGGTCGAGCGATTATTTCTTGCATTACGGGGCTGACGCGGAGCGGGTGTTTATCGTGCCGCATGTGGTCGATACGGATTATTTCGGAAGCGAGTCGCACAGGCTCACCACGCAACGCGAGAATCTTCGCGCACAGTGGCGATTGGATAACGCTGCCGTGGTGTTTCTTTTTGCGGGAAAGTTTACCGAGATTAAGCGACCCCTGGACTTTGTAGATGCAATCGCGCGGGCTGCGACGAAAGGTCGCATTGCGGGACTGATGGTTGGTGACGGGCCACTGCGCCAGACTTGTGAGGACAGAGTGAGGGCGCTGGGCGCGCCGATTCAGTTCGCCGGCTTTTTGAATCAATCAATGATGCCCGCCGCCTATGCCGCGGCTGAGGCCCTGGTCCTTCCTTCTGGGGGAGAAACCTGGGGGCTAGTAGTCAACGAAGCAATGGCTTGCGGCTTGCCCTGTTTCGTGAGTGACAGGGTCGGATGCGGACCTGACATGGTGATACCCAAGAAGACCGGCGCGTTGTTTCCGGTTGGCGACACGGGGTCGTTGACGGACCTTTTGGTGGGTTTTGCCGCAAACAAAGAGCAAATGAGTTGGATGTCAGGGCAAGCCAGGGAACAGGCGGAGAAATATACCTTGAGTGTTGCGGTGGCTCGTACGCTTCAAGCCGTAGAAATGGTAACCGCATGAAGCCCATAACGAAGAACTCTTCTAACCGAGTAAGGCTCAATCCCATACTTTGGGTTCTGGGAGTACCGTTAGTAGCAACCTCGCTGCTCTACCTCGTGAGCCTTAATGATGTGTTGCTGGTGCAGTTCATTCTCGCGTTTGTTCTGTTGCTGCTACCGTGGCGTGCGTACGTGAGTTGGCGCCGTGGGGGTGTTCCGGCCTTGCCCGTCTTTGCGTTGTTATCGCTCATGTACTGGGTGTATTACGCATTGCCACTCTTTCTTGAGGACCACGTGTTTTCTACTTACTACGAACGGGTCGGGCATGAATTGCCGCAAAGCACCATTACGCTCGCATTACTAATGTGTGTGATTGGCGTGTGTTCTCTGTGGCTGGGGATGAGGTCGGGACTTTCTCGTTTCATTGTTCCGCGTACCCAGTTGTCGCTGGAATTAACACAGTCGAGATTAAACTACGTCCGGGCCGTGCTGATTATTGGCAGCCTGGTTGGCATGTTCGTCGCACCAACTCGACTTGCCGGCGAGAGCGGCAGGCAGCTCGTAATCATCGTGGTGACTGGCGTTCCACTCCTGGCTTTCGCGATCCTGTTTCGTAACCTCATTCGCGGAGAAAGTAAGTTTTGGGATAAAGTTCTCGTTCTCGGGTTCTTGATCACGAGATTGATGGAAGGCCTATCATCGGGTTGGTTAGGCACGGCTACTTCGGTCTTACTTGTCTGCGGAGCGATATATCTAATGGATCTTCGCCGGATACCACGTTGGGCGTTGGTCCTCGTGGTGCTGTTCACTTTGTTTTTTCAGGTTGGTAAACAGGATTTTCGTAGAGCTTATTGGAACGCAGGAGAGCAAGGAGTTCATCAAACGGAGGAGAGTGGCGCTGAGCGCGCCGCATTTTGGGTACAAACCTCCCTTACCAAATGGAGTGAATCGTTGAGCGACCCTACCGGGACCGATATTCGAAGCGCTCTTAACCCCAGCGTCGCGCGCCTTTCACTTCTCAATCAGACCGCAAACGTAATCGATCTTACCCCATCGGTGGTTCCCTACCAATATGGCTGGCTGTATTCATACATGGCCGTCACCTTGATTCCGCGATTTGTGTGGCCGGACAAACCTTCGATGAACGAAGCGAACCAATATTACCAGGTGGCTTACAGGCTCACTTCAGAGAACGATCTGGGCAACGTGTCGATCGCTGTCGGGTTCTTGACGGAAGGCTTCATAAACTTTGGTTGGGCCGGAGTGGTAGGCATCATGTTTCTAGTCGGCGTTTTTTTCGACTTTTATCAAAAGACTTTTCTGTTAAAGACCTCTGGGGCTCTCATGACTGGGATTGGCGTTATCCTCCTGCCGAATTTTGTCGGTGTCGAAATGCAAATGGCGCAATACTTTGGTGGGATACTGCAACAGATTCTCGTTACTATGATTGTAATGTTGCCGATAATTCGAATTCAGAAACTGCGGTCACGCAGCTCCGACAAATCGCTGGGAATCTTGAACGTGCCGCTATTGACACCGAAATGAAGTGTGACCAGAGCAGAAGGCTGACTCGGTTTCCGTAATTTGGCGCGACGATGGCTGAGGTGGAGTGACCGGGTTGGATCAATTCATATCGTTAGTTTCTCCAATCAGCGAAACGTCATTAGTGATCAATTTAAAAAGCGATCTGCGATTCAATTGAGTAGTAGCTTGAACGGAAGAGCTTCGCGCCGGATACTGGTGTACCGGTTGGGACATCTCGGCGATACCTTAATTGCTCTGCCAGCCCTGCAGGCGGTCAGGAACGCTTTTCCCGAAACCAGGATTACTTTGCTTTCGAATCTCCATGCATTCGCCGATCTGGTTTCGCCGCGCCACGTGATTCCGCCTGGCTTGATTGACGATTGCCTTACGTATGATTCGAACGATGCTGGTGGGAGTTGGAAGGAACTGGCCCGGTTGTGGGTTCGACTGCGCCGAGAAAGATTCGACACCCTAGTCTACTTGGCGCCGCGAATCCGAGATCCTCTTAAGGTTCGTCGCGATCTGCTCTTTTTTCGGCTGGCGGGCATGCGCAGAGTAATCGCAGGACTTGGATTCGAGAGTCTGCCGGCGCGAGACTCCGAAGGGCATTTGCCCGCGGTCGCCCATGAAGCGGATCACTTGCTGCAACGGCTCTCGCTGAGCGGAATTCGGGTGCCGGCGGATGGTCAGGCGAATATTGATCTAGAGTTAACTGAAGTTGAGCATCAGCATGCTAATAAGTGGCTGCGGCAGCATGCGCCGGCTCAGCCTACGACGAAATGCTTAGTTGGATTTGGACCCGGCAGTAAGTGGCCGTCAAAGATCTGGCCCGAAGAACGCTTTGTTGCACTCGGTCAGAAACTAATTCAAACCCGAAATGTGTTTCCGATTGTTTTTGGCGGCCCAGAGGATCGCGAACTGGGAGCGCGTTTGCTGGGAGCCTGGGGCCGGGGAGCGAACGCGGCCGGTGAACTGCCCGTGCGTCAAGCTGCAGCTGCGCTGGCCAGGTGCGAACTTTACGTTGGCAACGACACTGGCACGATGCATTTGTCGGCGGCAGTCGGCACGCCGTGTGTGGTTATCATGTCCGCACAGGACTGGCCCGGCCACTGGAATCCCTATGGAACCGCGCATACTGTGCTTCGTCGCTCCGTGCCCTGCGAGGGCTGCCTGCTAAGAGTTTGTGAGGAGGAAGCGATGCGGTGTTTGAAGGAGATAGGGGTGGAAGAAGTAGTCGAGGCGTGCAAGGGTTTGTTGCGGGCAACGAGCAAACGCCAGGTGGCCGAGGTCAGGATTAAGGCGATCTGATGTCACTACTGACTTTTGATCTTCGCTAACAATGCTTTTGGATAGAGCCTCAAAATAAGCGGAGGCACGCTCGGTTCCTCGACGCCCTCTGAGTTTTTCCATGTGTAGTATTTCCGGAATCATCAACATTGCCAATTGCCAATTGCCGATTGGCGATTCGAGATCGGCAGTCTGCTCAGCGGTCGAGCGGATGAATGCTGCGCTCAGGCATCGCGGCCCGGACGATGAGGGAATTTCGAATTTCGAAATTCGAGATTCGAAATTCGAATTTCAGATCGCACTTAGTAACACTAGGCTGGCGATTATCGATCTATCCGTTGCCGGTCACCAGCCAATGCAGGACAGTGACTGTGGATTAACGATTACCTATAACGGAGAAATCTATAACTTTCGCGAGTTGCGAGCAGAGATAGGCGACGCGTTTGGTCCGTGGCACTCGGATACCGACACTGAGGTGGTGTTGCGGGCGTACAGAAAGTGGGGCGTGGACGCTTTTGCGAAACTGCGTGGCATGTTTGCTCTGGGTATTTGGGATGCTAAGCAGCGGGAGTTGGTGCTGGCTCGCGATCGATTTGGCATCAAGCCGTTGTACTATTACGGACAGGATTTACAAGATGGACAAGATAGTTTAGAGGCGGGCGTTGCCCGCCGACTGAGCAGCCAGGATATCTGCAGTGCCGGCAACAGCTTGATCTTCGCGTCTGAAGTGCGCGCGCTTTTAGCTACGGGTCTGGTAGAGCGCAAGCTAAGTCCGGCGGGCGTGGCGTCATATCTCGAGTACGGATCAATTCAGGCTCCTGCGACAATTATTGATGGTGTTCAATCAGTTCTTCCCGGCCACTACCTGCGAGTGCGAGCGGCGGAGTCCGGGCTGATGGTTTCTGATTCAGTATTTGCGGGTCTGGATTTCACCACAAAGACACGAGGAGCACAAAGGGAGAGAGGAGAAAGGGAAGTTCAAGCGACTGTACTGACTGAAGGTTTTGCTAAATCTCCACCGCGGACGAGGGATGAAGCGGTCGCGGGACTGAGGGAGAGATTGACTGAGTCAGTGAGGCTGCACCTCGTAAGCGATGTGCCGTTGGGTGTCTTTCTTTCCGGCGGCATGGACTCGAGCGCGCTGGTCGCTCTGATGAGCCAGGTGACTAAGGAGAAGCCCAGGACCTTCAGCGTCGTTTTTGACGAAGCGCAGTTCTCCGAAGCGCCACATTCGCGGCTAATTGCCGAACACTTTCAAACAGACCATCACGAGATTCATCTTACGGAAGACCAACTGCTTGGGATGTTGCCGGCGGCGTTGGCGGCCATGGACCAACCGACGATGGACGGAGTCAACACGTTTGTCGTTTCCAAGGCGGTCAAAGAAGCAGGCGTAACTGTGGCGCTGTCGGGTTTGGGAGGAGACGAGCTGTTCGCCGGTTACGCAACGTTTCGACGCGCACTGCGGCTGAAAGAGATGTCGGGAATCTTTCGCAGCCTGCTTCGCACTGCCGCACAGGTCGGCAAGACGAGGCTAAACGGTTCCGTGCGGCGCCAGAAGTTTTGGCAGCTCGCCGAGAGCGATGGGAGTCCGGCCAGCGTGTACGCAATCACGCGCCAGCTGTTTGCGGTTCAACAGATCAAAGCAATTTCGGATTGCGGAATTCGAAATTCGGATTTGAACTCAAACCGAGACTCTAAGCACCTAGAGACCGAGTCAGCACAGGGAAATTCGCAATCCGCAATTCGAAATTCGAAATTCGACACCATAAACAAAATCTCAGTGCTCGAAATGCAGGGTTACATGACCAACACGCTCCTGCGCGATACGGATTTCATGAGCATGGCTCACTCGCTGGAAGTGCGCGTGCCTTTCGTTGACTCGGAAGTTGTTGGCTATGTGCTTGGGCTGCCGGGAGAATGGAAGCTCAACGGAACGCGGCCCAAGCCACTGTTGGCGGACGTGTTTAGCGATCTGTTGCCGCCAAAGTTTCTCGAGCGGTCCAAGATGGGATTCACCCTGCCGTTTGAAAAATGGATGCGACTGGGTCTGCGTGACGAGATCGCAAGTACTTTTCGAAACCACGCGCGACTCACCCTTAGTGGGTTGGACTATGATGGCGCGACAAACGTGTGGGAAGACTTTCAACGATCGCCCTCCAGCGTTGGCTGGTCGCGGCCCTGGTCGCTCTACGTTTTGGCAAAGTGGTGCGAGCTGAACGAAGTCACGATTTGAATCCACAGATTACACAGATGACACAGATTCGAATAGGGAATAACTAAGGGAAGTCTAGTAAGACCGCGATAGCTCGCTTCGTCTTCTATTTCTTGTCCGTATTTGGGTCTGTGTAATCTCCGTACTCTGCGGATACCTTTAATGAAAGTTCTTCACGTCATACCGTCTGTTTCTGAGCGCTCTGGAGGGCCTGGCCAGGCGATCATTCCCATGTGCCGCTCGCTGCAGGAGCAGGGAACCGTGGTGATGATCGTCACCACGGACCATGAGATGGCTTCGAGCTGCTCGTTTCAAGTTGCAAGTACGATGTCCGCCGATGTAGGTCACCAGGGAAGCAGTATGCCAACGCAGCAATCTTTAATTCGAAATTCGAAATTGGAAATTCGAAATTACCAGGGTGTCCCCACAATCTTCTTCCCGCTACAGTGGGGCGAGTCGTTCAAGTATTCGAGGCCGCTGGCGACCTGGCTTGATGCCAACGTCAATAAATTTGACGTGGTTCACATTCATGCAGTCTTCAATCATGCTTGCGTGGCTGCGGCAACCGCGTGCCGAAAGCATCATGTTCCCTATGTCGTCAGGCCGCTGGGGACGCTCGATCCCTGGAGCATGAGACAGAAACCGCTGCGGAAGTTTCTTTTCTGGCAGGTTGCCGGCAAGCGCATGTTGCGTGGCGCCGCTGGCGTCCATTACACCGCCAGGGCCGAGCAAACTGCTGCGGAAGAGTCTCTGGGCGTGAACCACGGGCGGGTAATTCCGCTGGGCGTGGAAACTGACCTGCCCGCACGGACACATGTTGATGAAGTTGTTTTTGATAAGTTACCCGGTCTCAGCGGTCGTCCCTACGTGCTGGTGCTTTCCAGACTTCATCCGAAGAAGGGGTTGGATATTTTTGTTGACGCTTTCTTATCGCTGGCAGGGAAGAGAGAGTACGAGGGCTGGAGATTGGTGCTGGCCGGCGAAGGCCCGGATGAATACGTGCAAGCTCTCAAACAAAGGGTCTCAACCCATCGGGCGGAGGAAATTGTTTTTTTCCCCGGCTGGGTCGAGGGTAGTGAAAAAGATGCCTTCCTGCGCGGCGCTGCGTTGCTGGCGTTGCCGTCGTATCAGGAGAACTTTGGAATGTGTGTGATGGAAGCACTCGCGTGCGGCGTGCCCGTGTTCGTAAGCCCTCATGTGAACCTGGCAGATGAGATCGAAGCTGCCGGTGCCGGCTGGATTGCGGCAGTCAATAAGCAAGCCATTGAAACTGTGCTCGCGGAAGTATTGAGCTGCGAGGATGAACGTGCACGACGCGGCAACGCGGGAAAGATTCTGTCGCGCGAGTTTTCGTGGGAAAGCATAGCTGCGCGGCTGAATGAAATGTACTCCGCAATCTCGCAGGGGAAGAATTAGTCAATAAGGTTTCATGTCGATCGTGCCATATGTCAATTCTGATTGGAGCTCCGACCCAGCCGCAAACTGCGAATTGGGCGTCGGCCTGACGGAGGTCATAACTGAGCGAAAGATTGGCAAACTAGTCTGGCTCGCATTAGGGGTGTTTTTTTTCCTTGTGTGCGCGCTTTTTTACGTCTTTGCGTATAACTCCGGCTACGGATATGACTCTCTGGAGTATCTTGTGATAGGGCGAGCGCTCGCGCATGGCCAGCCGTTCTATTCATTGATTCCGTCGAAATCGCCTGCGATCTATTACTTCATTGCCACCTTTTCTTCACTGGGCTTGCCGCTTAATCACTACACCGTTTCCGGGCTGATCACCCTCTTCTTCGCCGCGATAGTGCTGGCCGTTTGGTTCGCTGTTCGTCGTTGTTTGGGCAATGAAATCGCCATCGCTTCAGTGGTCTTGGTTGCGGCCTGTGCAGTGTTCATGGAAATGAACTTTCTTGAGCCTGAGGCTGGTGTGTTCCTTTGCGGGTTGGGTGCGTTTGTGTTGGTGTTAAGGTCACTCGGCACGAACAAACTACTGCCGATGTTTTTCGCCGGACTGCTCTTGGCGGTGGGCTTTCAATTCAAGTCCGTCGCAGCTTTCTATCTTGTTGGAATTGGGTGTTTTCTGATTTTTAAAACGTTACGCCATCATAAGTCCGTCGCTCATTTCATGAAATTCGGGCTCGTTATTGTTGCCGGTTTTCTAATGGGAGGCAGTATTCCTGTTCTTGCTTTTGACGCTGCAGGAAATTTGTCAGAATACTGGACGTGGACGATCGAGTTTCCGCTTTTGCATTATCCGTCCAACACGTTTTGGCTGGACAAACTCTTTACCAAGCTGCTGTGGTTTCACCTCCTGCTGATTGTTTCTTTAATCTGCGCTTTAGTGATGAGATCTCGACGCGCCGTTTGGAATAACAGTGCGGTTACTCTTGCCTTCTTCATGGGACTGGCGTCTTACATTGCGCTCCTAAAAACGCAGGCGAGCCACTATTGCTTCCCTGGCGCGGCCTTCTTTTGTGTTTTTATCTCTGCGATCATGCTGACAGCTCGAAAGAAGAAGCCGAGTCTCCTGGCATTTCGCGTGCGTCACATAGCCGCCGCAGCCATGGTGAGTTTGATAGTCGGAGCTTCAGCCATAGCATATAGGCCGCAAGCGCTTACGCGGTTCGCCGGTTGGCGAAGTTTCGAACAGGAAGCGCTGCTCGGGATGCAGATCCGAGAACAGGTTAAGCCGGGAGAGAAAGGACTCTTTGTGAAGAACGGCACGCTGCTCTATTGGGTGAGTGGAGTCCAACCTGCGGCGAGATTCATAAACTTTGATGTGCAGACAACGTACTTTCTGAACCGAAGCCCGACAGCCTTGATGGATGGACTTCAAGATGAGTCGACGGCCCTCGTGGAATTTGACTCTCTTGACCCGGGCTACGAAGACGCTAGCTTTAGCGATGCTGCAAGTCGATTACGTTTGCTTACTGACTTTCAACGGCTACTCGAGGAGCGTTTTCGTCCCGCAGCGATCAGTTCGCCTCCCTATCGTTTTTGGGTTAGGAAGCAAGCAGTAAGAGTCGGTTTACGCTGAGAGAAGACACTCTGTTCGTGACTGCCCAGAAATTCTTGCAATCCATCTTTTTACAATTAGCTTGATGCTCGATCGGATCACACCACTCATTTTAACGTACAACGAAGCCCCAAATATCGAGCAGACCCTAGATCGATTGCGCTGGGCTAAAGACGTCGTTGTAGTCGACAGTTTCAGCGACGATGAAACGCTTGAGATCATTTCCCGGCACAAACAGGCTCGCGTGATCAGACGAGAGTTTGAAAGCTTTTCCGACCAATGTAATTACGGTCTGGAGCGAGGCGACATAAATACTGAATGGGTGCTGAATCTCGACGCCGATTATCTGTTGACTAATGAATTCGTAGAGGAGCTAAGGAATCTGCAGCCTAATCCATCGATTGACGGCTACAGCGCTGATTTCATTTATTGCATAAACGGCCACCGGTTGCGCAGCGGCGTCTATCCTTCCGTTACAGTCTTGTTTCGCAAAGCGAAGGCCAAATACCAGAGCGATGGACATGCCCACAGGGTTACTATCGACGGTCGGGTGGCCCATTTGCAGTCACCTATCCTACACGACGATCGCAAGCCACTCAGTCGATGGTTTCAATCACAGATATGTTACACCGAACTTGAAGCGCGAAAACTTCTTAACTCAACGGTTGGAGATCTGAGCTGGACTGACCGGATCAGGCGATGGCGCATCGTCGCGCCTCCGGCGATGCTGTTGTACTGCCTAATCGTGCGCGGTGGGGTCTTGGATGGCTGGCCTGGTTTCTACTACGCTTTTCAGCGGGCCTTTGCTGAATTAATGCTTTCGCTTTACCTCCTGGATAAAACCGTCGAACAGAAACCGGCCACCCGCGCCATCAAGCCATAGAATCGGACCGATGAAAAGCGATCTCGTTTCAAGACAATTGTCGCTGCGTCAAAGCCTGGCGGACAGCCCCGGTCTGACATCCTTTAGACTGAGCGTTCTCGTTCCCGTTTACAACGAGCGGCATGTGGTTGAGGCCAGTCTAAGAAGGGTGCTTGCCCTTCGCGACGACCTTATTAGCAGTCTCGAACTGATCGTAGTTGACGATTGCAGCAGCGACGGTACATGGGCCGTTCTCGAGCGTCTGGCGGCGGAGGACTCGCGGATTGTCCTTTTGCGGAACGAACGAAATCTTGGAAAGGGCGCAGCGTTACGCAAAGCAATAGCCTGTTCAACCGGCGATGTTAGTATCGTCCACGACGCAGATCTTGAATATGATCCGACAGACATACCATCGCTGCTGATTCCGTTCGCGAAGGAAGGCGCCGATGCCGTATTTGGTTCTCGCTATCTCTCTGCTCCCTACCGCCGGGCGCTGATGCATCGACATACGACCATTAACAAGATATTGACCTCCGCAAGCAATTGGTTGACGGATCTTAATATCAGCGACCTCGAGACATGCTACAAAGCGGTTAAGACGGACCTTCTGAAATCCATCCCATTGCGAAGCAACGATTTTCGCTGCGAAGTTGAGCTTACTTTTAAGTTGGCAAAAAGACGTGCGCGGATTTTTGAAGCCCCAATTCGCTATCTTCCCAGGACACTGGAAGAGGGAAAGAAGATACGAGCACGCGACGGACTGCTTGCTTTGATGTCGATGCTTCGCTTCTGGTTAATAGATGATCTCTACCAGGAAGACCAGTACGGATCGCATATTCTTTCGGAGTTGGAGCACGCGCGGCATTTTAATCATTGGATGGGACGAACGCTTAGGCCCTTCATCGGTGACCGTGTACTCGAGATAGGAGCGGGAATTGGGACATTGACGAATCAGTTTATTCCGCGCGAGTTGTATCTCGCTTCGGATATCAATCCACATTACCTTCGATATCTTCAGTCGTATTCCTTCGGTAAGCCCTACCTTTATGTTTTTAAGATCAACGCCCAGGAGCCGGACCATTTCCACGGCCTGGAGGATAAGTTTGATACAGCTTTAATGATAAACGTTCTCGAGCATGTAGCGGATGAAGGGCTGGCCTTGCGAAACCTGCGGTCTGCCCTTGAACCGGGGGGCCGAGCACTCATTCTGGTGCCGCAACATCCGAAGCTGTACGGAACTCTTGATAGAGTTCTCGAACACCGCGAACGTTATACTCGCGATATGTTGGACAACGCATTAAAGGAAGCTGGGTTCCGAGTTGAGAAAATCTTCGACTTCAATCGCGTCTCAGTGCCAGGGTGGTGGGTGAATGGGAAGCTGCTACGGCGTAACAGATTTTCAAAACTGCAGTTAAAGATGCTGGACATGTTAATGCCCATTCTAAATCGGATCGATGGCATCTGGCCGTGGAAGGGGTTGAGCCTGGTCGGCATAGGAGTTAAAGATTAGGGTCTCGAAAAATGATAATTCTCGGCATCAATACATATCATGGTGACGCAGCGGCCTTAATTCACGACATAGGATCGTCCCGGCGGTTGCTCTAAACGTTTATGAATCTCCTGAATGATGTTCAATAAGAGCGGGATCAAAAGGACGATTCTCGCCATCCACAAGTTAGGGCTAAGATTCGGGGTGCAGATCCTTCCTGCACATTATTATTCACCAGTTCCAAACATCCTTGAGCTGGAACGGAGACTGGATGAGTGGGCAAAACGGTCGGAAATGCCAGGGATCTTGATGGAGCCGGAGCACCAGGCTGCAAATCTTCGACGCATATGTTCGCCTCGCCGTGAAGAATATCGAGGTAATAATACTTACCGTGAAGCCGTATCCAAACACTTTGGCCCCGGATACGGATATATCGAGGCCCAGTGTCTGCATGCCGTAATTAGACACTTCCAGCCGCGGAGGATTATAGAGGTGGGCAGTGGCGTTTCCACTTACTGCATGTTAGCCGCGATAGCTTTGAACGAGAAAGAAACGGATTCACCGTCGTTAATTGTTGCGATCGAGCCAAATCCTTCGGCACCTCTTCGGCGTCTATCACGAATCCAGCTGATGACCCAGAGAGTCCAGACGGTACCGCTTGAGGTCTTCGCTCAATTGGAGCGAGGGGATTTTCTTTTTATCGACTCCTCGCATACGGTTAAGCCCGGGGGGGATGTTAATTTCCTGATACTGGAAGTATTACCTAGATTAAACCCCGGAGTAATCGTTCACTTTCACGATATCTGCCTCCCATATGATTATCCGCGCGATACCCTTCAAACGTTCTTGCACGGTATGGAAACATCTTTGTTACACGCTTTTCTTATTAATAACAGCAAAGCGAGGGTTCTATTTTGTTTAAGTGATCTTCACTACAACCGCGCCGAGGTTTTGCAGGAGGTTTTTCCGGAATACGTTCATCAAGAGGATGATCGGGGGTTGCATTTAAAAGAATACCGGCCGTTTGACGCCATACCAGAACATTTCCCCTCGTCGATTTATATAGAAATCATTTGAGGATCCATCGGAGTAGGTATTCAACGTAATATTGGTAATTATGACTGAAGGAGAGAATCAACAAGGGGATTAATAATCGCAGAAGGCCAGTCGTTTGCGAAAGACTCCGGTCTATACCCCGACCATTGAAACACGGGTTCTAAAATCATACTAATGTACATTCTCGGTATCAACGCATATCACGGCGACGCCGCCGCTGCTCTGATCAAGGACGGACGAATCGTCGCTGCCGTCGAGGAAGAACGTTTCAATCGTGTGAAGCACTGCGCAGGTTTTCCGGCCCTGTCGATTGAGTACTGTCTGCGAGAGGCGCGGATCGATATCGAGGACGTCGAGCACGTGGGCATCTCTCGGGATCCGGCGGCCCATTTGCATAAGAAGGTCCTGGCCGCGGCGACGCGCGCTGTGCGGCAGAGTGTCGGGGGGAGGAGGCTGGCGGCAGGCGGAGGCCGGCACGAGGCGGCAGCCTTAATGCTTGACGACGCCGAGGCAGGCGAGGTAGAGGCTCCGGTTAACGGCAAGGGCAATGGCAAGGGGCCGGGTATTTTTCGACAGGTAAAAGATCGCCTGGGCAACGCAGCGAAGGTGCGTGATTTAAAAGATGAATTAGCAAAACAGTTGGGCGTTCCCAGGGCGAAAATCAAAGCGCAGTTCCACAACATCGAACATCATCGCGCGCATCTGGCCAGCGCGTTTTTCGTCTCGCCTTTCGAACACGCGGCACTCCTTTCCATTGATGGGTTTGGTGACTTTATCTCGACCATGTGGGCCGTCGGAAGCGACAGACGCATAGACATTCTCGGCCAAGTGGAATACCCGCACTCCGTTGGCATCGTCTACACAGCTACGACCCAATTCCTCGGGTTTCCGCATTACGGCGATGAGGGAAAGATCATGGGCCTGGCTCCTTACGGGCAGCCCCGGTTCATCGAAAAGTTTCGCGAGATCATTCGTACTGAAAAGAACGGACAGTTTCGTTTGGATCTCGACTATTTTCGCCACAATGCCGAAGGCGTCGATATGAGTTGGGACAACGGCTCACCGACGATTGGCAGAATCTTCTCAGACGAGTACCGAAACGCGTTTGGTCCTCCGAGAGAGCCGAATGCGCCGCTAACTGATCGCGAGAACGACCTCGCAGCCAGCCTGCAGTTGCGTCTGGAAGAAGTTGCCTTCCATGTTCTTAATCACTTGCACGACGAAACTGGTTTGACTGATTTGGGATTGGCCGGAGGCGTCGCTTACAACTCAGTCATGAACGGCAAGATCTTACTGAATACTCCCTTTCGACGAGTTTACGTGCAGCCGGCGGCCGGTGACAGCGGTACGGCGTTGGGTGTTTGTTATCAGATTTGGAATCAACTGTTGGATCGGCCGAGGGGGGAAGTGATGCAGGGGGCTTACACCGGGCCGGAATTCAGCGACGAAGAAATCCAGACAGAATTGAAAATTTTAGATCTCAGATTTGAAACTTACTTAGACAGTGAATTGACAGAGCGTGCGGCCAAAGACATCGCCCGCGGTGCGGTGGTCGGCTGGTTTCAGGGACGAATGGAGTTTGGACCGCGGGCGCTGGGCAATCGTTCAATTGTTGTCGATCCGCGGCGGGCTGACATGAGAGAGATTCTTAACCAAAGGATCAAGAAGCGCGAGCCTTTCCGGCCCTTTGCGCCTTCGATTCTGGCGGAACATGTTGGCGACTATTTTGAGCAGACTCATCCCGCGCCGACGATGCTGATGGTTTATCAGATTAAGCCTGAGAAGAGGAGCACGATTCCGGCCGTCACGCACGTCGATGGCTCCGGACGTTTGCAGACCGTTTCACGCAAAATGAATCCGCGCTATTACCAGCTGATCGAGGATTTCTACAAACTGACCGGCGTACCGGTCGTTTTGAATACTTCGTTCAACGAGAACGAACCGATTGTCTGTACCCCACGTGACGCGATTGATTGCTTTCTAAAAACGAAGATGGATGTCCTGTATATCGGCAATCATGTGGTTAGGCGCTAAAAGAAAGAATCCACAGATTGCGCAGATTACCCAGAAAGAAAGTCATTAAAGGTTTATGGAGTGGGGCCGTGGGTTTCTTCATTATCGGTTCTATGTAGTTACGAAATTTGCTGAGTAGCATATGCGCATATTAATCACAGGTGGCGCGGGTTTCATTGGCTCGCATTTGTGTGATCGTTTGATCGCTGATGGTCATGAGGTGATTTGCCTGGACAATTTTTTTACTGGCCGGCGCGAAAACGTTCTGCATCTGCTTGATAATCACAATTTCGATTTGCTCCGTCACGATGTGATCGAACCCATCCTGCTGGAAGTCGATCAGATTTATAACCTGGCGTGTCCGGCTTCGCCGATCCATTACCAGTTCAATCCAGTCAAGACCGTCAAGACGAATGTCGTGGGGACGCTCAACATGCTGGGTCTGGCCAAACGCGTTCGCGCTCGGATTTTGCAGGCCTCGACTTCAGAAGTTTATGGTGACCCGCTCGAACATCCACAGACCGAAGGGTATTGGGGCAACGTGAATCCGATTGGCCAGCGCAGTTGTTATGATGAAGGCAAGCGCGTGGCTGAAACCCTGATGATGGATTATCACCGGCAGAATGGTGTCGACACCCGCATCGCGCGCATCTTCAATACCTACGGTCCCCGCATGCTCGAAAACGATGGGCGCGTAGTGTCCAACTTTATCGTGCAGGCGTTGCGGGGCAAGCCTCTAACCATTTATGGCGACGGCAAACAGACGAGGGCGTTCTGCTATGTCGATGATCTGGTTGACGGGCTGGTGCGTTTGATGAACGCAGAAGGTTTGCACGAACCGGTCAACCTCGGCAATCAGGGCGAGTTCACTATTGAGGAACTGGCCATCGAAGTGGCCCGGCTATGCGGCGCGAATACCGACATTAAACATGAGCCGTTGCCGGCCGATGATCCGCGCCAGCGAAGACCGGACACAACGCGGGCCCGTGAACTTCTTGGTTGGGAACCAAAGGTCGGGCTGCGCGAAGGCCTGGAGCGAACCATTGCTGATTTCAGATCGAGACTCTAGCGGTCTGAAAGAAAGACCACCATAAAGACACGAAGGCACAAAGACTCGGAAGGACTGGTTAGCCTGGGTTCTTAATAAACCATTCTTCGTGTCTTTGTGACTCTGTGGTTGGCTCTAAGTTGTTTCGCAACCCGCCCAGTAGAACCAGGTCGTGCTGAATTCCGTGAAAGTACTTTTGCTAAATCAATGCTTTTGGCCGGACGTTGTTTCAACGTCTCAGCATCTTACTGACGTGGCCGTTGGTCTGGCGGCGCGCGGGCACGAAGTAACTGTGATCGCTGGCCGGCGCGGTTATGATGACTCGAAGCTCCGCTTTCGCTCACGCGAGCGTTGGAACGGAATCGAGATCATTCGCTTGCCGTCGATTGGCTTAGGCAAGACCAGTCGCTGGCGGAGAGTGCTGAACTTCGCCAGCTTCTCTGCGGCGTGCGTCTGTCGTCTGGCCATCATGCGACGCCAGGATGCGGTCGTGGCGTTGACGTCGCCGCCGCTGATTTCCTGGCTGGCCGCATTGTTTACCCGTTTCAAGGGAGGCCGACTGATTTTCTGGGTAATGGATCTAAACCCCGACGAAGCAATCGCTGCAGGTTGGCTTAAATCTGATTCAATTCCCGCGAAAGTGCTCTCCGCGCTTTTGAAAAGCAGCATGCGGCACGCGCAGAAGATCGTTGCGCTTGATCGATTCGCGAAGCAGCGGATCGTCGACAAGGGTATTGAAAAAAGCAAGATCGAAATCATTCCGCCGTGGTCACACGACGGCTCAGTGCGCTTTGACAGAGAGGGCAGGGAAGCGTTCCGCCGGCGTCACGACCTCTCAGAAAAGTTTGTAGTGATGTATGCCGGAAACCACAGCCCGTGTCATCCGTTGGACACAGTCCTCGATGCGGCAACGAAATTGAGTGGGCGCGACGATATCGCATTCTGTTTCGTGGGCGGCGGCAGTGAGTTCAGAAAAGTAGAAGAGGTGGCTTCCGCGAAGCAGCTCAGAAATATCCGCACACTGCCATATCAGCCACAGGCTGAATTGTCGGGAGTACTTTCAGCCGCCGACCTTCACGTGGTCGTGATGGGCGAGGGTTATCAGGGGATTATCCATCCCTGCAAGATATACAACATTCTGACGGTCGGATCGCCATTCATCTATATAGGACCGAATGAAAGTCATGTGAGTGAGATCATTGCCCGGCTTCCAGATCAGGACAGAACAGTTTCAGCACAGCATGGTCAAGTAGATCTTATCGCCAAATCAATTCTCAACCTTGCTGAAACGTTTCCAGCCCGTTGCGCGGCAGGGACCATAACAGGCGATCGCATTCTGAGTGGATCAGAGACGGAATCCCCGGCCGGAAGGCACACTGCAAACAACGCCGCCGTCGCTTTGGCTCATGAGTTTTCCAGCCGCACACTATTGCCGCGGTTCATAGCTCAGATCGAGTTAATCCATCCCCAAATGAAAGGTTTGGCAAAGTCTTCCGTCAGTGAGTCTGCTCCGGACCCACAGACTGAAATCTTTGCCACGGACTCCCAATGAAAACCTATTTCGCCCTCTTTCTGATTTCCGCGACTGCATCGCTCGGGTTTACGCCGCTATTGCGACGTCTCTGCGAGCGCTATCGGCTGGTGGATGAGCCGCAGGATAACCGGCGCGTTCATCTCAAGGCTGTACCTCGCCTGGGCGGCGTTGCGATATTTGTGGCTCTGCTAATTACTCTCTCGGTCCTGCTGCTGCTTAACAATTTGTTGACGCAGACCCTGCGGCCCGAACGACGGGGGATTATCGTTTTCCTCGTTTGCGGAGTTCTGGTGCTGGCGCTGGGAGTCTATGACGACCTAAGCGGCGCCAATGCCAAAGTGAAGTTCGCGGGGCTGACTGGCGTGGCCACATTGTTCTATCTGCTGGGCGGTCGGATCGTAACTCTTTCGATTCCGTTTGTGGGCGGCGTCACCCTTCATCCTATTCTTGGTTTTCTATTGACATTGATTTGGATCGTGGGCATAGCCAACGCCTTTAACCTGATAGACGGCGTCGACGGCTTGGCCAGCGGCTCAGCTCTGTTCTCCTCTCTGGTCCTCCTCAGCGTATCGCTGATCCAGGGCCGGCCAGTGGTCGCCGTAATCGCGTTGGCGCTGACCGGTGCACTCGCTGGTTTCTTGCGTTACAACTTCAATCCGGCTTCCATCTTTCTCGGTGACTCTGGCTCGCTATTCGTCGGCTTCTCACTCGCCGCTCTGTCGCTTCAAGGTTCGCAGAAGTCTTCGACCGCTGTGGCCGTGGCCATTCCGATTCTCGCTTTCGGACTTCCGGTGGTCGATACGGGTGTGTCAATCGCGCGGCGGTTCCTGAGCGGCAAACCCATCTTCCAGGGCGACCGGGAGCACATTCATCACATGCTGCTCGAGCGCGGCTGGTCACAACGTCGCGTCGTCCTTTTGTTTGTGGTTGGTGTGGTGGTCGTTCTGGCGCTGGGGAGGCTTCGTTATCATGAGGTCGATGAGATGCGGGCCAGTGTCAAGAGGAATATTGGTGAACGACGCTTGCGCCTGGCAAACAACTTGCGAATGCGCAGGGCTTGCCGGGCGATCTCTTCGGCATCCACGCTCGAAGAATTGTTGGACGGAGTCCTCGAGGTGGTCGAGTTGGGGAGCTTTGCTTATGCAACGGCGCTGTTAAGTTGCAACGGACATTTGAACGTTAACCAGACGGCCGTCGCCCTGGCGGCGCGGGACGGCTCAAAGGGTTTTGCTGTGATTAACGAAGGACGAATTTGCTGGTCATGGAAGAGTAGCGACTTCAAGAATGTTGATGTTGCCGGATCGAACCGCTTCTGGGCCATGCGTTTGCCCCTGGGAGGCAAACACGGCTCGTTCGGTTATCTGAACTTATCTCGCCCACTTAACGCAGCGGGATTACTATTCGATATTAACTATCTCACTACCGCGTTCCAGCCGGCAGTTACGCAGGCCGCCGAGCGCATTTTCCTCGCCGCGCGCGAATCGACTCCACTAAGAGCCGCCGCTGGAGCCGCTGCTGCTGGTCAATCTGCTCGTTATTAACCGCCCTTCAAACAGTGACCTTTAAGAACGTGACCCAAGCGTGACGCGAGTGCATCGCGAGCACGGGCCACGCTGCTCGCAACTTGAACACCTTGCCCAATCAAGTAGTAGCTGGTGAATCCTGGATGACGCTGTCGCAGATCGATCGGGGCGGTCGTGTCCTGACGTTTCTGGATCGGGTGATCTTCTGCGGCCTGATCACTATCATCGCACTCACGGCCATTCCATATGGCACCAGCGAATCATGGTCGAAGGCACTGTTTGAGTCGGCTGTATTTTTTCTGGCTGTGCTCTGGATCGTTCATGGGCTAATCGATGGATCATGGCGAATTAGCAATGCGCGTTTAATTGCGCCGATGATTGGCTTGCTCGTTTTGGCTGCAGTGCAAAGTCTCGCTTGGTGGCAGTTGGATACGGCCGGGGAGAAGGTTTGGTTTGCCCTGAGCTCTGATCCTTTTGAGACGCGGATTTTCGCTTTCAGAATAGCGGCTCTGATCTTAGTACTCGTTCTTTTCCTTCGTTTCACATCCAACGCGAAAAGATTAGGAATTTTGGTCCACGCGATCATCGCCGTGGCGTCGGCCAGCGCGCTATTCGGAATTGCGCGCCAGGTAATGCAGCACGGGCCCGTCGGGCCGGGCTTTGGGCTGGCCCGTCTTGTGTTCGGGTCGGGTTACGCTCAATTCACCAACCGGAATCACTTCGCATTTCTGATGGAAATGGCTTTGGGATTGGTTATCGGGGTTGGCTTGCTGCAGCGGGCACGTCGCGAGCGTCTTTTGCTTTATCTATCGATGGCGATGTTCCTGTGTGCGGCCGTGGTGCTGTCTCGCTCGCGTGGTGGACTGCTGGCGATCGCGGTGCAAATAGTTTTTGCCGGTCTTCTGTTTGTTAATTTGAAGACTTCGGCGACCGAAAGCGGCGCTGCTGGCCGACGCTGGACACGGTGGGCGCGTTCCATCGTGGCTACCGCAGTCATTACGGGGGCGCTGATCGTAATTATTGTTACCGGCGTTGCCTGGCTGGGCGGTGATCAACTATCCACCGGAGTGGAAACCGCCACTCAAGAAATGTCCGGCGTTGATCCTTCAGATGAACATCAAGGCGCACGGCGGCGCGACATTTGGCGCGCTACGTGGTCGATGTTTAGAGCGCACCCGATAGCCGGGGCTGGGCTGGGCGCCTTCTGGGCCGAGGTTCCGGTTTTTCATCAGGCGTCCGGCGCTTTGACTCCCCAACAGGCTCATAATGACTATCTCGAGCTTTTGGCGAGTGGCGGTATTCTGGGCGCGGCACTTTTCATCTGGTTCGCAGTCGCCCTCATCCGGGAGGCCAGGCGCAGTGTCCGGACCAGATAAACGCGGTGGTGTTTGTGGTGCTCGCGGGCATACTCAGTCTGAAATCTTTTGGGCCGCAAGTCGTAAGAGGGGTGAGCGTGCGATAGCTCCGTCAAGACGGAACCGTAGACCGGGAAGCATCATTCCTCGCACGCAAGCGCATCAAACCGCGAACGTTCAAACAGGGGGCGCTCTGTTGCAGAATCTTATTTGGAGAGTGTTTCGGATTGAGAAAGCTTAGAACTAAATACTTCGGCATCGGGCTGGTACTCATACTTGTGAGCCACAGCCTTTTTGGCTGGCCTCAGGACATTGCCGGTGGGGCAAGTTCTCTGGTTGGGCAGGACATAATGGGCGGCGCGGCTGTAGCCTTCAAACGTCCTCCCCGCGTGCGCGAGCTCTCTGGTGGCGCCAGCATGATCCTGGTGAAGCGCCGTGCGCCGCGCCGGCCGACCGAGCCCACGGAAATCGCCCGCAACAAGCCGTCCCCGCAACCGGGCGTGCCGGATGCAGATACAAATCCACCGGTTTCCAGCGATGAGAAGGCTGAGGTCTACAACAATCAAGGGAACACCCTCTACGGCATCGGCCAGTATGCAAAGGCCATTGAAGCTTTCAAGCAAGCGCTGACGTTCAAGCCGAATGACTCTCTTACCTACAACAACCTTGGCGCAGCCTACTTCGCTCTTAATCAAAACAACTCCGCGATCGAGGCCTTCCAGCACGCGGTAAAGGCCAAACCCGATGACGCTGAAAGTTATTTCAATCTCGGGATCGCCTATAACACCGCCGAAAAATACGATGACGCGGTGACCAACCTGAACCAGGCCCTGACCTTTAAGCCGGACTGGGCCCAGGCCCTGGACGCGCTCGGCGACAGCTACCTGAGTCTCAATCGATTCGAGGAAGCGGCTAAGGCTTACGAGGCGGTGGTGAAACTTCAACCGGACAACGCGAACGCCTACGGCAATCTGGCCTTTGCTTACGATCGTCTGTCGCGTTACGAAGATTCGATAAGTGCCTTGAAGAAGGTCGTGCAGCTAAGTCCGGCCGATGCGTTCGCCTTCAACAATCTTGGCGCTGCCTCTTATAAGGCCGGTAAGTACCAAGACGCTGTCGATGCGTTTACCCATGCCTTGCGAATCAAACCCGACGATGCGGAAACCCAAAACAACCTCGGTGCGGCGCAGTACGCTTTGGAAAAATACGGTGACGCCACGAATTCGTTTCAGCAGGCGATCAAACTGAAGCCGGCCTTTGCTGATGCCCAATACAACCTCGGCAATGCTTTTCTGATGACGGCAAAGTTCAATGAATCGGTAGACGCCTATCAACAGGCAATCCGCAACCGGCCGGACTATGGTGAAGCGCAAAACAACCTGGGGATCGCTTTGACGAACCTTGGTCGGTATGCCGACGCCTTGACCGCGTTCAGGGAAGCTGCTCGCCTGAAACCTGACTTGGCTACTGTCTTCAACAACCTCGGCTTTGCCGCAGACAAACTGGAACATGAAGATGAGGCGATCGCCGCATACAAGGACGCAATCAAGATCAATCCGAAGTATGCGAAGGCCCTGAATGGTCTGGGGTATGTCTATGACAAGACCGGGAAGCCCGCGGAAGCAATTGAGCCTTTGAAACAGGCAGTCGAAGCCAAACCCGATTTCGTCGCCGCGCATTACAACCTCGGCAAGGCTTATGTTGGTGCCGGCCGCTTTGCCGAGGCGGTCGAAAGCTTCAAACGGACGACGCAACTCAAAGCAGACTATGAACCGGCCTGGCTCGGCTTAGGCACCGCAGCCTTCCGCGCCGGCCAGTTCGCCGAGTCAGCCGCGGCTTTCAAGCAGGCCGGCGTTCTGAATCCGTCTAATGCCGAAGCTTTTTACGGGCTGGGTAATGCCAGTTATAAAGTTGAGAAGTATCAGGATGCCATGGCGGCGCTCAAGGAAGCGATCCGACTCAAGCCCACTTACGCCCAGGCCCATTATAGCCTTGGGTTGGTCTATGCAACCCTTAAGGACAAAGACGGTTTTACTCGCGAATTTGCCGTTCTAAAGAAAATCGATCCACCGCTGGCAGAACGGCTTTACAATGCGGTGAAGCAATGAGACTGGTGCGATGGTCGGCACAAACCTCAGTAACCAGTCAAATTGCTCTTCGTCAATAACAACCTTGAGTTATATAGCGACCAGAGCGTCGCTTAGCATTGTTCACTCCGAAGTCGAAAAGGTTTGACGTACTGCGGAAAGCAAAGTAGACTGGGCATCGCTAATCAGCCTGAAAATCATTTGGCGCCGCATAAATTATCGCTGGAGGCGATTCTCTATGGATACTAGAAGAAAGAAAATCCTCAAAGTTCTCACTGTTCTTTTTGCTTTTTCTTTTGCCCAGGTTTACGTACAGGCTGGCTTGCCAAATCCGGCGCCTGGAGCACCCCTGCCGCAGCGGGCAATTACGGCGCGACTGATTACGAAAAACAACCAGCCGATCACTGTCAACGGAAACAGCCTCGGTACTGGTGGAACTATCCTGACCGGAGCGATAATCGAAACGCCCAGTCAGATAGGAGCCACGATTGACTTGGGAAACGCAGGCGTCGTCGAACTCCAGCCCAACACGAAAATCCAATTGGACTTTGACGAGAACGGGAATGTGAGGGTCAAGATAATTAGCGGATGTGCGGTCGCCAGGAAGAAGAGCAACGTCCTGCCGGGCCAAATGGAGATATACACGGATACTGCTTCCGAGAAGACCGATCAGTCACGGGCTACCCTGGGCTTTTGCGTTGTCCCGAACGGGGGGCTAGGGCCTATTGGGTCCGTCGCCACGGCTGGGGCAGCAGGGGCCGGTATGCCCGGTGGGGAAGTGGCACTGATTGTCGGCGCTATCGGCGGCGGCGCAGCCGCTGGCGCGTTTTTTCTGACCCGCGGAGGAAATCCCAGTCCCTAGCTAATCGTTTTGATTGCTGGATTCAGAAAGGCCGGCCCTTCATTTCGGAGGGCTGGTTTTTTTTTGCGCCTCCTTCAACTCAAACTTCATCAATGACTACAAAACGGATAATCGTCGCGGTGCTGGGTTCTGTGCTCTGTGGTTGGGGCATCTGGCAGACTACTCATGTTGGCCTGGCGCGAACGCTGGACGAGTACGCAGCGAAAGCGCGGCGTGACAACGTCGCAGCTTGGGCTCTAACCGTCGCTCGGGTAGATGATCCGAAGGCGGCCGAGGATCGAGCCGTGGCGCTGTCGCCGCAGGATGCGGAAGGATATTCCGCGCGCGGCGACGTACTCCAAAGCATTGGTGATTACTCGCAATCCCGGGACGCATATGCGCACGCGGTTCCGTTACGTCCGCGCGATTACTACCTGTGGTTGGCGTTGGGCGCCATGAGAGATCAGAATCAGGATCAGGAGGGTGCGCTGCGGGCGTTCCGGCAGTCAGTGGTGCTGGCGCCTTACTACGCCGAGCCACACTGGCAATTGGGTAATCTGTTGCTGCGAATGGGACAGTTGGATCAAGCATTCAGCGAACTACGAGAGGCGGCAACTGCTAATCCGACCCTTTGGCCTAACGTAATCGATCTGGCGTGGGGTGTGTACGGTCATAATGCCGGAACGGTAGCTCGCGTCCTCCATCCTGAAACAGACCGTGCTCGCATGCCTCTGGCGCTGTTTTTCGCACGAAACAATCAAAGCGCGGCCGCAGTCGATCAGTTTCGGCAGCTTCAGTCGGCAGGTGCAGCCTCGCGCAATTTAACTCAAAGTCTGCTCGACACGTTGTTGCAGGCAAGAGCGTTTGCCGAAGGCTACGAAGTTTGGGCGCGCATGAAAGGCCTGCCCTTGACTAGTGCAATTGAAGTTCGCAATGCAGGGTTTGAAGAACCCATCGTCGTCGGTGAGTCCGGCTTCGGTTGGCGAATCACAGACGTGCCAAACGTCACAATGTCCTTTGACGAAGGCGAGCATCAGAGCGGGACGAGAAGTTTGCGCATAGACTTTCGCGGGAACTCAAGTCCGACTTCTCCTTTGCTCAGCCAGCTGCTGCTGGTCAAACCGCTGACCCGTTATCATCTCGGTGTATTCGCTCTCTCAAAAGATTTTGTATCCGCCGCCGATCCCATAATCACAATTGTCGATGCTTCCGATCCAAAGAACACAGTGTTGGCCCAGTCGCCGCCACTCCGGTCAGAGCCGGGGGTCTGGCGCGAGTTCGCTATCGACTTCAACACGAACGCGGGAACTCAGGCGGTTACCATCAATGTGGCGCGGCAGAGCTGCACCAACAATCCTTGTCCCGCCTTCGGAACCTTATGGCTGGATTCAATTTCGATTAGCACAATGCCAACAGCCTCTGCGATAAACTGACCAGGCCGGAATAGGATAACGGCGCCCGCACAGATCTTTTCCCACCGATTCCATCGGCGAACCCACCATAGAATCCGATCGCGGCAGAGTCAGCTTCGACTGCATGACTATCCGAAGAACACCTCCGCCACCCGATAGATCTCGTCGTCAAGCCGCTTGAGATCTCCAACTGCCTGGGCCAAAGGTACGTTGATGATCGCATTAGCGCGCAGCGCGGCCATTTGCCCCCATTGCTGATCGCGGACCATTTCATAGGCTTTTATTCCCAGTCTCGTGGCCAGAATTCGATCGAAGGCCGTGGGTGACCCGCCCCGCTGGACATAACCGAGTTTAGTGACCCTGGCTTGTATGTCGGTACACCTTTCGATTTCCCTGGCCAACGCCTCACCGATTCCCCCGAGTCGATCGTGCTGGTAAATCGCGTTGCACTGCTCCTCATCCAGGAAAGGCTCGTCTGGATGAGGATGAGCGTCTTCCGCCACCACCACTATCGAAAATGCGCGGCCCTGTCGCTTGCGCTCGTTGAGCAGATCGCAGACTCGCGAAAATCGGAACGGATATTCAGGAACCAGAATTACATCGGCGCCGCCGGCCAGACCGCCGTACGCAGCAATCCAACCGGTGTGGCGGCCCATTACTTCGACGACCATTGCCCGGTGATGCGACTCGGCCGTGGAATGCAGCCGGTCAATTGCGTCGGTTACGATTGAGACAGCGGTGTCAAAACCAAATGTGAAATCCGTGCCACGGATATCGTTGTCGATGGTCTTTGGAACTCCGACCACTTGAAGCTGATGAGTGCGCCAGAGTTCCAGAGTCGCCGATAGTGATCCTTCGCCACCGACCACGATCAATCCGTCGAGTTCGTGCGTGCGCCAATTCTCTTTGAGACGTTCGATATGCTTTGGATCTTTGGTCGGATTGAATCGCGAGGTGCCGAGAATTGTACCCCCGCGTGGCAGAATCCCGGTGACCGAGTGACGGTCGAGCGGCATGAAATCATTCTCGACCAGCCCCTGCCAACCATTCCGAAAACCCACCGCCTCAGCCTGGTCCGAGTTAGCACGCCTGACGATGGCGCGAATCGCCGCGTTCAGTCCCGGACAATCGCCACCTCCGGTTAAAACACCTATTTTCATAATCTAGCCAAACTCATCTTTCGAGCCTTTGCTTCGGATTCAATTGTGTGGTTTAAAGATCATTGCGCCGCGATGCGCGACTGTCAAACCACGACAGCTACGTTTTTCTTATGACGGAAAGCCTGGAGGAAAAAGCCCCGCTGATTCTGGCTATTGAGACCGCCACGCGCGCGGGCAGCGTAGCGCTGGTGCGAGGCCACGAAATCCTGGCTTCCGCCTCAGGAGACGCATCGTCATCGCATTCAATAAACTTAATTGAGATCGTCGAAGGCACGCTGAAAAAAGGCAACGCCGACCTAAACGAGGTCGCACTGTTTGCCGCGGCTGTGGGCCCGGGAAGTTTTACCGGCCTGCGGATTGGGCTGGCCACAGTAAAGTCGCTCGCGGTATGCACCGGGAGAAGTTGTGTGGGAGTTTCAACTCTCGCTGCGATTGCTCACGCAGCGGGCATTTCAGAGCGGACGGTCTCGCTGCTACCGGCTGGACGTGGCGAGTTCTTCGCGCAATTGTTTTCAGTCGCGGATGGACGGGTGAGGGAACTGGACGGACCGGAGCACCTTTCCCCAAACGCGATTCTGGAAAAATACGGGCAAGCAGGACCGCTGCTTTGGGCCGGTCCGGGGGCCCAACTTCAGGCGGAAGCTTTGCAAGCATGGGCCGTGTCCAGGAATATCCGTTTCGGTGACTCAGGCACGGATCGGAGTGCATGGACCATCGCTCCTCTAACAGCCGAACTCGCAATTTCAGTCGCCACATTAGCGCTGAATGAATACCAGAGCGGCAATACTGTCAGGCCAGACAAGCTCCAGGCTGTTTACGTCAGAGCCTCTGATGCCGAGATTAACGAAAAATGGCGACTAGAGAAATAGAGAGAGCCGGCACGAGTCTCTCGATTAACCGAATGACTGAGCACGATCTTCTCGAAGTTGTCGAGATTGAGGAGCTTTCCGGTATCAGCGTTTGGGGCTGGGACGCCTATCACAAGGAACTGCAATCGCCGCAAGAGGTAATCATGCTGGTCGCGAGGCCGGACCAGTCAATCGAAAATCAAGCGTCGTTCATTGCCGGTTTCATTGTTTCGCGGATGGTGGCGGGCGAACTGCATATAAACAATGTAGCGGTGCGGCCGGAATTCCGCCGGCGCGGAGTTGCCGCTCAACTGCTAGCCGCGGTGCTGGCTGAGGGCCGGAGAAATGGCGCGCGCGTGGCGTTCCTCGAAGTACGGGCGGCAAATGTCGCGGCGCAACTCCTTTATCGAAGCCGCGGCTTTCAGGTAACGGGGCGCCGCCGGCGTTATTACAATCATCCGGTCGAGGACGCGCTTTTGATGTCTCTTTTATTAGAACCTTGACCTTGATTTGCCTCACTGATTGGGCTAACATTTCGCCCATGACGAATTGCCCCGGGCTTTTCTCAACCGCACTTTTTTCCAACCCTGATCCAATCGAGAGGAGAATACTAATATGGAAATGACTAAGGCGGAGAGTGTCAAGGACGAACTAATGACGAGCAACTCTGAGTTTCGCGAGCTGGTCCGCGAACACGGTCGTTATGAAGACCGTCTCAGCGAACTATCTGCACTTGCATATCCGAGCGATGAAGAGCAGTTGGAAGAGGTTACCCTGAAGAAGAAGAAGCTTGCCATAAAGGACCAGATGTATTCATTGATGCTCCAGCACGAAAAGACCGCCAGCACGGAGCACTAATTCTTGATACGGCTGGGCGCGCGCGCCCGGTTGGTTCTAATCTCAACTTAAACGGGGACGACAGAGCCGCTGTTGCGCCCCGTTTTGTCTTGGGACCTGACCTGGACGATTCGAGTTTCGCAAAGCCATGGTTCGCGACGGAATTCCATACGTAGTCATTCCATTGGGGCTGGCCATCGTGCCGCTCGTCTTTGGGTATTGGTGGCTGGCGATTCCTTTCGTTGCGGTCGCCGTCTTCATGGCTTACTTTTTCCGTGATCCGCGCCGGGCGATTCCTACTGAACCGGGTATCGTCGTTGCTCCGGCTGATGGTCTGGTCACCATAGTCAGACTGGCCGATGGCCGGGAGAATCTTGAATCTCTGGTAAGCATCTTTCTATCGCCACTGGACGTGCACATTAACCGCGCCCCCATCGGCGGCGTGATCACCGAAATCGCGTACAAGAAAGGGAAGTATTTGATGGCGACGAAGGAAGCATCGCGCTTGTTGAACGAGCAGAATACCTTGACAATTCAAGGCGATGGGTTGACTGTGAGGTGCACCCAGATTGCCGGGATCCTGGCTCGCCGAATCGTTTGTTGGAAGCAGAAGGGCGAAAGAGTAAAATGCGGGGAGCGCTTCGGCATGATAAAGTTTGGTTCGCGAACCGATGTCTTGCTTCCACCGCACGTGGAGGTGATAGTTCGTGAAGGTATGCGAGTTCGCGGTGGTGTTACCATAGTTGGTCGAGTTAAAGGATGAGTCTTCCGCGTTTACAATCCAGCACGCGCTTCGGCCCGTCGCCGGCGCCCCCAGGCCACAAAGGCCTGAAGAAAGGCGTGTACCTCGTACCGTCGTTCTTTACCGCGATGAACATTCTCGCGGGTTTCTATTCGTTAATGGCGACGATGAGTGGTTTTCACCAGGTGGCAATTGGTCAGACGTCAGCAGCGAGGCAGCGATTTGACTATGCGGCTATAGCTATTGGCTGGGCGTTTGTCTGTGACTGTCTGGATGGTCGCATCGCGCGAATGACTAAGAGCACGACCGAAATCGGAATCCAGCTCGATTCGCTCGCGGACATCGTTTCGTTTGGGTTGGCTCCGGCGATTCTGGCCTATGCCTGGGGATATGGAACGGCCTTGCAGGACTGGAGCAACGCCAGTCAACTCGCGTGGTTTGTTTCTTTCATGTTTGTCATCTGCGGCGGCTTCCGTCTCGCCAGGTTCAACGTTCAGGCCTCACGACCCCGTCCTCTGGCCGAGGGAACGCCAAAGGTAGACAAGAAGAGTTTCGTAGGTCTGCCGATTCCGGTGGCCGGATGTTTGGTAGCCGCGATCGTTCACTTTGCGCCGACCCCGATTAAATATGCACCCCATCGCTCAGAAGTTCTGGCCATTCTGATGATGGTCTTGATGGGATTCCTCAGTCTGTTAATGGTCAGTACTCTGCGCTTTACCAGTTTCAAGTCTGTGGGGACGGAGAGACGGAACGCCCGCCTGGTAATCATGATGATTGCGCTGGTCGGTCTAATCTATCTTTACTCCCAATGGGTCCTTCTGCTCATGGTCATTGCGTATGTAGTACATGGCCTTCTTTCGCGCGGTTTCGCCTCGCTCGGCCGGCGCCCGCCTGAAACACAATCAGCAGAGATGCGCGAAGTCTGAACCTCGCGTTTCTTTGATTTTTCAACCCAGACAATTCGTCACTAGGGCCCTTGCTGCGGAGCGGCGAAAGCCAGCAGTCCGTGAGACGTTGCGATCAGGATCAAGTTGTCGATCGCGATGGGCGCGGCGCTGCTGCTGTTTTCTTCACCAAGGGACAGGGTGTTCGCGGGCTTTCCATCGTGAAGACTGAGCACGATGGCGCTGTCTGTCGAGAGCGGGGTGAAAAGGGCTCCATCCGGCGCGGTAACGGGCCGCGCGGGTATCCGCCCGGGCAACTGGCGGCGCCAGATTAGCGCGCCTTTGTGGAGCGAGAGCAGATAGGCAAAGTTATCCAGAGACGCGGCGAGCAAACCGTTATCGACTACGGCCACAGCCTGAACTGCAGCGCCGGTGCGTCGGCGCCAAAGCAGCTTGGCGCGCAGTTCGCTGAACGCGTAGACGTATCCATCTCCTGAACCAAAATAGATTGTGCCGTTGGCTACGGCGATGGCTCCCTGAATGGCGCCATGAGTATGGTACTGCCACACCAGGCGGCCCGTAGACTGGTCGAGCGCAAACAGATTCCCGCTGTCGCCGCCGAAATAGACCAGCTTGCCTGAGAGCGAAGGCTGACTTGAGAATCCCTCCGAGTATTGATTGATCCAGAGTGTCAGCCCTGTTCGCTTGTCAAAAGCGTAAACCCTGCCGTCAGCGCCGCCGGCAAATAAAGCATTCTCACCCGCTATCAAAGTGCCGCCGAGTGGGCCGGGTACGGTCCTCATCCACAAGGTCACGCCGGTTGTCTTGCTTAAGGCGCGCAGGGTCCCATGGATCTGCCCCTGTGCAGGTTCAGAATACCTGGTTGCAGCATAGACGCTCCGCTCATCGATGGTGGGCGCGGCGGAGAACTCACCGCCTGCTTCGGCTCTCCAAATTAGTTTGCCGTCCCGGGCGTTGAGGCTTATCAGGGTGCCGCCAACTAAGGGAAGGAACACGGTTGTTTTATCCGCCGCGGGAGTCAGGTTGGAAGTTTGATCTGATTGATAGCGCCATTTCACTACCAAGGGCTGCGAAAGGGCGAGTTGTTTTTGCCCCTGATAGCGGACCGCGGATTGGGTGGAATATCCAACTAGTGCTATTAAGCAACACCAGATGACTTTCGAAATAACTTTACCAGGATGCATTTGGGAGGTTACAGACTTTCGCTTCATCAAGATCGCGTACTTTCGTTTCCCGCAACTTGCCTTGGTCGCTTCTTTACTGCCAACCTATAATCCTGAGTCCAGTTGGTTTCAGCAACTTTGAAGCATATCGCGGCACGGAGGTCTGTATTTCTTGGAGAGCATCAGTCACGAGAACATAATCATACTCGACTTTGGCGGCCAGTACACGCAACTGATTGCGCGGCGGGTGCGCGAAGCGGGTGTCTATTGCGAGATTCTTCCTTACAACGTCGCGATCGAAGAGATTCAAACACGGCAACCACGAGGCCTAATCCTGTCGGGCGGCCCCGCTTCGGTCTACGACGATGATGCGCCGCGGCCCAAACCCGGATTGATCGAGAGCGCGCACTGCCCGGTGCTGGGCATCTGTTATGGCTTGCAACTAATTGCCCACGGCCTGGGCGGGGAAGTCCTGCCCTCCACCAGCAGAGAGTACGGCTACGCCCGGCTTCAGGTGGTCGATGCGGCCAGCCGCTTGTTTACCGGACTGCCGCTTGAGATGGACGTCTGGATGAGCCACGGCGATCACGTCACCATGTTGCCCGATGGTTTTCGTATGACCGCGCAAACAGCGGACGCGGTCAACGCGTTCGAGAACTCGGAGCGCGGGATCTACGGATTACAATTTCATCCCGAGGTCGCGCACACGCCGCTGGGCGCGCAGATCCTGCGCAACTTCCTATTTGAGATCTGCGGCTGCAAAGGTGACTGGACGCCCACCGCCGCGATTGCGGAGCAGACTGAGCGAATCAAAGAACGGCTCGGCGAGCATGGCCGGGCGGTTTGCGGGCTCTCCGGCGGCGTCGATTCTTCAGTCGCAGCTGCTTTGGTACATCGAGCGGTCGGTGACCGGCAAGTCTGCCTGTTCATTAATAATGGATTGCTGCGCGAAGGGGAATTCGAGTCGACGCTCGCTTTGCTAAAGCAGAAGTTAAAACTAAACATTCAGGGAATCGACGCCAGCCAGCGGTTTCTCGATGCCTTGAAGGAGGTGGTGGACCCGGAAACGAAACGCAAGCGAATCGGTGCCCTTTTCATCGAGGTCTTTGAAGAAGAAGCTAAGCGCATCGGTGGCGTGGGATTCCTGGTACAGGGAACTTTGTATCCGGACGTGATTGAGTCGGTGTCGGTTCGCGGACCTTCAGCCACAATCAAAAGCCATCATAACGTGGGCGGCTTGCCGGAGAAAATGAACCTCCAGTTGATCGAACCATTGCGCGAATTATTCAAGGATGAAGTGAGGTTAATCGGCCGGGAACTGGGGGTGCCTGAAGAGATCCTCTCTCGTCATCCATTTCCGGGACCGGGCTTGGCGGTGCGCATCCTGGGTGATGTAACCGAAGAACGCCTCGCCATCTTGCGCGCCGCCGATCGGATTTTTGATGCGGAATTGCGGCGCGCGGGTTTGTATGATTTTGTCTGGCAGGCTTTCGCTGTGTTGTTGCCGATTTCAACAGTTGGTGTGATGGGTGATGAGCGCACATATGAGCGCGTGATTGCCATTCGCGCCGTTACCAGCGTGGACGGAATGACGGCCGATTGGGCACGTTTGCCGCACGACGTGCTGGCTCGGATCTCGACCCGGATTGTATCGGAAGTCAAAGGTGTCAATCGTGTGGTTTACGACATCAGTTCCAAACCTCCCAGTACGATCGAATGGGAATAGGCGTAAGAGTAGTTTCTGTTTTCCGCAGTAGATTTTCGAAGGTTGAATAAAAACCAATTCAACATGTTGTTTGGTTGATCCTTCGAGGCCACGTGATATAGTGTTGCCTCGACAGTTGAGATTTCATTCGCTTTACTCTTCAGCATAATTCAAAATGCAGGACAAGCGCTTCGTCCATCTCCATTTACACACCGACTACAGCCTCTTAGACGGTGCGATCCAGATAAACCCGCTGGCAAAACGAACCCAGGAACTGGGGATGAACGCGTGTGCCATGACCGATCATGGAAACATGTACGGCGCGATCACTTTTTACAACACGATGAAGAAGGAAGGAATCAAACCTATCATCGGGTGCGAGACCTATATAGCGACGGGAAGTCGCAAGGACCGCGGAGGCCGCGCAGCTCCCGGTGAAAAAATTAATCACCATCTGATCCTCCTGGCTAAGGATTTCGAGGGCTATCGCAATCTGTCGCGGCTTACGTCAAAGGCCTTTACTGAAGGCTTCTACTACAAGCCGCGCATCGATCGGGAACTCCTCGCCCAGCACAGTAAGGGCCTGATTGCACTCTCAGCTTGCATGTCGGGAGTTCCATCGGCCATGTTGGCGCGTGAGTGTCCCGATGACGCCGCCGCTGCAGCCCTCGAGTTTCAGGAAATAATGGGTAAGGGAAACTACTTCCTTGAGATTCAGGAACACGGTCTCGAACCGCAGGCGCGTATCCGTAAACCGCTGGTCGAGTTGTCAAAGCGCACTGGTATTCCGCTGGTTGCAACCAACGATGCTCACTATCTGATGCCGGACGACGCTCGGGCCCACGACGTGCTGCTCTGCATTGGCTCCGCAAAGACCGTCAACGATCAGAATCGCCTGCGCTACGGCACGCCCAACTTCTATGTGCGTTCGCCCGATGAAATGTGGCAGATCTTCGGCAACGAATTGCCGGAGGCTTTGGAGCGAACCGTTGAGATTGCCGAAAGATGCGATTTGAGTTTGCCGCACGGGGTCAACTATCTTCCCAACTATCCCATCCCCGCATCAGACGCTGGTCTGTC
>WNFR01000401.1_pt1 | contig 56220 bp, 47 predicted proteins | sample 5400221 | NCBI WGS metagenome assembly WNFR01 (sample SAMN13153357, study PRJNA577476) | soil metagenome | isolation source: 40 cm soil under Madrone tree | place: USA:California | collected 2016-06-14
TGCCAACGAATCGGGACTCGCTTTCGCTTTTGCGCGACTGTCGTCGCTAGTGGCGGCACTTGTTCGCGACGCAACGAAACTTGTTTGACGTCCTGGATCAACCGAAACGCTTCGTACTTGTCTCGCCAAAATTCCGGCGAATAACGCCGCGCCGCGACGAGCTGCCCTTTGCTGTTCTCCTCATAAATAATGTCGCCGCTCAGATCGCGCAGCGGCGTTTCGAGTACGTCGAAAATAAATTCCGGCCGCGTCGTGCCGCATGACGGACACGCGCCAAGCTCGGCGCCGAACTGATGTTGATGTTCGGCTTCGGCAAAATAGCGCAGCATTTCGGTCGGCGTTCCGAAAAACACCAGCCGCCCGCCTTTGTCGAGCAACACTGCCTTGTGAAACATCTGGAACAGTTTCGAGCTCGGTTGGTGGATCGTGACGATGATGATCTTGTTGTGCGCCATCGAACGAATGATTTCGATGACGTGCTCGGAATCTTTCGACGAAAGCCCCGATGTCGGTTCGTCGAAGAGATACACGTCCGACATGCCGATCATATCGAGACCGATGTTGAGTCGTTTGCGCTCGCCGCCGCTCAACGTCTTTTTTACCGGACTTCCGACGACAGCATCGCGGCGTTCGCCCAACCCGAGCTCGATCAGTTTCGATTCCAGCCGACGCATCCGATCGCGTCGTGACAAATGCGGCGAACGGATCGCAGCAGCGAACTGCAAATTTTCGCCAATGGTCAAATGCTCGTCGAACGCGTCCTCTTGCGGAATGTAACTGACGTATTTTTTGAGCTCGTCGAGATTTGGATAAAGCGAACGGCCGTTTAGGAAAACTTCGCCACTGGTCGGTTGAAGCTGTCCGGCCAAAACTTTGAGCAATGTGCTCTTGCCGCAACCGCTCGCGCCCATCACGCACACGAGCTCGCCACGCGTTAGAGCAAACGAAATTCCTTCCAGGCCGGTATCACCGCTCGAGAACCGATGCGTTACTTCGCTCACTTCGAGCGTGCGGATGATGTTCCGCTCCTCCTCGATGATCCGCTCGGAAAAGTTGCAGCGCAGAAATTGTCCGACGTCGATCCGGATTGTGTCGCCATCCTTGAGCGGATATGTCGATCTTACCGACATTTCGCCGACCAGGATCGGCCGATCGGCTTCGATTACTTCCAACTGGCCGACGCGCTGATCGTAGTCACAAAAGATTTTCAGCAACACGTCGCCCGCCGTTCCCGGCGAGAGCAAAATGTCGTCGGGTTGAAGTTTGCTGGGATCGTTAGAGACCAAATATTCCGACTTCGACGCTTTGAGCTGGAACCGGCCGCCGAGCGCGCGAGCCCTCCGGCGCAAATCGGCCAAATCCATCTCGCTGTTGTTGTGGAAAACGATTTTGTCCTCGAGCGCGGCCTCGACCTGCGAGCCGGTCGTGAGTTTCACGCCGTTGAGAATCGCGTTGACATCGCGCAGTGCTTTCACGCGCACTTTCAATCCGAACGCGATCTCGAGCGCGCTCTCCCGCGTGCGCGCGCGTTCGAGCGCCACTTCGTCGGCGTCTTTGTTCACGCGAATGAAAATCTGCGGAACGGAAACGTTTTTCTTCGCGTTGAAATATTGCGCGAGCTCCTGATACGTCAGCACCGTGTCGCCGACTAAAATCCTCTGGCCCGGATAAATTCGGCAAAACCCGCCGCGCACCAGCGGACGGCCGCGCACCGAAACATTTTGGCCGCTGTAATTCTTCAGCAGAATCAGATCGTGATAGCGAAACGCCATCAATCGATCGGAATCCGTCAGGCTTTTCATCCGAATATCGGCCTTGCCGTTGCTGCCGAAGGAAAGAGATTCCAGCGGCGACGCGCCGCGCTGGTAAATCGACGGGTCGGCGTCTTCGGAGGCATTGAGTTGATAAACGATGTCGATCGCTTGCGCCGCCATCCCGAGCAGCGACATGAACGAATAAAACGCGACGACTTGTTCCTGCTTCAGGCCCGCTTGCGAAATCAGATCGTAAAGTTGGACGCCGAGCATGATCTTGCGCTCGGTGCCCAACTGGGTGCTGAGCTTTTGCGCCATCGCGGCGAGATCTTGCTGCTCGTAGAGCGCTTGGCGAAAGAGTTGACGCAGCTCGGAATAAACGGCTTCCGGATAGTCGTAGCGCAAGAATCCAAGGCTTGAGTCGATCTCTTCCTCAAGCAAAACGCCATCGGCTTTCGAAAAGCTCGCCAGCACCTGAATGAGCAGCGGCAAGAGGTTCGGACCTTCCGACACGCTGCGCGGCTTTCGCAAAGCCCGCCGCATCAGACGCCGGCCCTGACGGCGCACGCGATACGCAAACGGGGTTACCTTTTGCACCGCGCGGTCGAGCTTTTCCGCGACCGTTGAGACGAGCTGAGTCATGCAGGAATCCGAGTTGGGAATTTTACAGGAAACGCGTCGTTAAGCAATGCGGCCGGCTCGCCTGATCCTTGCTTTACCTGGAGATTAGTCACATGTCACCGGTCACTTTCTGTTAAATGCCCGCGCGGCTCGCACCTTTTTTTGCAATGGCAATCGTCCATGATACGTTGATTCTCAGCGAGTAATCGCACCCCGTATGCCACAAAACGACCGTAACTCCCAACGCGACAACAAACAGCGCGGCAATGAGCCTACGTTCAACTGGCGGGGCGTCATTTTGGTCGCCATTGCCTTCGGCTTTTTCGCGCTTGCGATGCTCTTTTATCGCGGCGGCTACCAGCAATTCGAAGACGTTCCCTACAGCCGCTTCCTCGAGCTGCTCGAAAACAAGCAGATCGTGAACGACAAGAATGCGCCGTTAACTTTGTACGTCGAAGAAGGACAGCCCACGCAGCAGTTGCGCGGCAAATACATCAAGCAAGGCGCCGGCGCCGGACAAAACCAGGAAGTTTGGTTTCGCACGACGGTCTATTTGAATTTCACTAACGATCTGCGCGACAAACTCGCCGGCGGCGGAATTTTCCCGTCGATCAAGTCCGAGTCCCATCCGTGGACCCAAGTCTTCGCCAGCTTTGCGCCGGTTTTGTTGTTGCTCCTGCTTCTTTACTTTCTGTTCCGTCAGCAAATCCGGATGGCCGGCAAAGGCGCGCTCAATTTCGGCAAATCGAAAGCGCGCATGCTCGCGCGTGACAAGAACAAGATCACCTTCAAGGACGTTGCCGGCGTCGAGGAAGCGAAGGATGAAGTCCAGGAGCTCGTCGAATTTCTGCGCGACCCGAAAAAGTTTCAGAAACTCGGCGGCCGAATTCCGAAAGGCGTGCTCTTAGTCGGCCCTCCGGGTACCGGCAAGACTTTGCTCGCGCGCGCGATCGCTGGTGAAGCGGACGTGCCGTTCTTCTCGATCAGCGGTTCCGATTTCGTGGAAATGTTTGTCGGCGTCGGCGCGTCGCGCGTTCGCGACATGTTCGAGCAAGGAAAGAAATCCGCGCCTTGCATTATTTTCATCGACGAAATCGACGCGGTCGGCCGCCATCGCGGCCACGGCGTCGGTGGCGGTCACGACGAGCGCGAGCAAACACTCAATGCGTTGCTCGTCGAGATGGACGGCTTCGACACGCAGGAAGGCGTGATCATCATCGCCGCGACCAACCGGCCGGACGTTCTCGATCCCGCGTTGCTGCGACCGGGACGTTTCGATCGACAAATCACCGTCAATCTCCCGGACGTGAAGGGCCGCGAAGAAATTCTGCGCGTGCACTCCAAGAAAGTGAAGCTCGCGGAAGGTGTCGATCTTGCCGTGGTCGCGCGCGGCACGCCTGGTTACTCCGGCGCGGAGCTCGCGAACGTGATCAACGAAGCGGCGCTGCTCGCTGCGCGTCGCGGATTAAAAGGAATCACCCTCTCTGAATTGGAAGAAGCACGCGACAAAGTGCGTTGGGGCAAGGAACGCCGCAGTCTCGCGCTCAGCGAAAAAGAGAAACAGAACACGGCCTATCACGAAGCCGGACACGCTTTGCTGCTCGAACTCCTTCCGCACACCGAACCGCTTCACAAAGTCACGATCATTCCGCGCGGCCCATCGCTTGGATCGACAATGTGGTTGCCGGAAGAAGACAAATATACCAATCGGAAAAACGAATTGCTCGCGTCGCTTGCTGTGAAAATGGGCGGCCGCGTCGCGGAAGAGATCGTTTTCGGCGATGTCACCACGGGCGCTGCCGGCGACATCAAGATGGCCACTGCGATGGCTCGCAAAATGGTTTGCGAATGGGGCATGAGCGAAAAACTCGGCATGGTCGAGTACGGCGAGCACGAAGATTACGTTTTCCTTGGCCGCGAGCTGACTCGCAACCGCGATTACAGCGAAGCCACCGCTGAAGAGATCGACCGCGAAGTGCGGCGCTTGCTCGACGACGCGTATCAAACCGCGAAACAAACTCTGATCGCGAATCGCGATCACCTCGACGCGATCGCTAAAACGTTGCTCGAGTACGAAACCTTGGACGGTCAGCAGATCAAAGAGCTGATCCAGTACGGCGAATTGCGAAATCCGCCGCCAACTGTGACGCCGGTCTCGGGCGAAAAAATGCCGCCGGAAAAACCGCCACGCCAGGTCGTGGTTGGCCCCGAAGCTCCGCCGCTCGGCGATGCTCCCGGCGCGCCGGCGTAGCTATCTCCAAAGGCGATCGCAAGACGCTTCTGTTTGGGTCGCGGCGGCGTTAGGCTCGATGTCGATCTTCGATGCGACTCTCCCAAAATCATCCTACTCATCAGTATCGCCGTGTTCGCGGCGTCGCTGACGCAGAAAGGGTTTCACACCGCCGGTGATGAACCGGGCGATTGGTCGCCGGGCTTGTATTTGCTCCTGATCGGACCACTCAGCCTCCTCGCCGGAATCTTCGAGTGGTTTGCAAATCCATTTCTGCTCGCAGCCTGGATATTTTCCTGGTTCGGCAAAAACAAGATCGCACTGCCACTGGCGCTTCTCGCGACTGGCGTGATCGTCGCATTCTTGCTTCGCGAGACCATTATCGTCAGCGAAGCGCCGACCTACGCGAAGATCACAGGTTACGCCGCCGGTTACTGGCTTTGGCTAAGCAGCGCGGTCATCGCAACTCTCGGCGCCGCAGTTGGAATTCTGAAAAGGTAACTACTCGCGTCTCTGTTTCTCGACGAGGTGACGCAGCTGGCGCTCCATCGTCTTGAACGCGTCGTGGATCACTTTGTTGAGCGGCTCGTGCGAACCGTTGTCCATTTGTTTTTCGTCGGAAACTAATTCGTGACGCGGCCGCACGGTGACGTCGATGCGGCAACGGTAGCGATTCCCCTTGTGATGAGTGTGGTTCGGTTGCTCGATCGCGACGTCGCAACGGTTGATGTGATCGCAAAATCGGTCGAGCCGCGCGGCGTAAGTCATGACGAGATCGTCGATCTTGTCGGATTTTTCGACACCGCGGTAAGTGATATTGACGGGCAATTGCATAACTCAATCTCCAGCTTAAATCGGACGAAGGGAACGAAAATGATTCGACAATTTTGCCGGCTCGACTTTCACGAGATCGGATTTGACGTGCTCGACGATTCGATTGCGCACCTGACCGGGCAAAAGATCAACAATCGCCGAGTGAATTTCTGACGGCGCAGCAAACGACCAGCCTTCTCCGCTGCTGCCGTTGATGATCTTCACGATCTGGTCGGCGAGCTCCTTGTTAATGCGCCTGTCGGTTTCGGTTTGAAGTTTACTCTCGGCGATCGAAGCCGGTCCGCGATGCGCGCCGGCGCCTTCGGTTACGGGAAATCGGCCAGCCTGGTCGGTCAGTTTGTCGATGAGCCTGCCGTGCGCCTCGGTGATGTCGAACGCCTGGACCAATTTCAAACTCGGGCCGCGGGTCGGCGTTTCATCTACTCGGTAGGCTTTCAAACTTCCGCGGTCAGCCACGATGACGAGCGATGGCGGTGTCATTGAACCAGATGCGCATCGAACTGCGCTTGATGTCTCTATATTAGATTCGTTTCGAATAACAAGAGCGCGTCCAAAAAAATTTTCAGGAGTGGGTACGCTCCTCTTCCGCGCTGACTTCGGCGAACTTGAACAAGCGCTTCCTCCACGATTCGTGACGCGCGCGCGGCTGCTCGCCGCCCGTTAGCCGCAGCAAACACGCGCAGCGATCTCGAAGATCGACATCGTCACCCGATGAAAACTTTTTCGGTTTGCTGAGAAAACCTTCTTCAGCCGTGGTGTCGAGAATGAGTTCCCATTCGACGTGCTCCTCGCCGGGAAGCACGAACGGGATCGGCTCAAAATGCGCGTTGATGAGCAAAACAAAAGTTTCGTCGAGCACCTGCTCGCCTCGAGGATCGACAACGTCGTCCGCGTCGCCGCTCACCAGCATTCCCAGACAGCGCACGAACGGTGAGGTCCATTCTTCATCGCTCATCTCATTGCCGCCCGGATTAAACCACATCACGTCTTTGATTTCCGAGCCGCGGACGCGTTTGCCCTGAAGAAACTTTGGGCGGCGAAACACCGGATGCCGTTTGCGGAACTCGATCAGGCGGCGCGTGAATTCGAAAAGCCGAGCATCGCGTCGCTGCCAGTTGAACCAGCTGATCTCGTCGTCGTGGCAGTAGGCGTTATTGTTTCCATTTTGGGTGCGTCCAAATTCGTCACCGCCCAAAAGCATCGGCACGCCTTGCGATAGAAAAAGCGTCGTCAAAAAATTGCGGCGCTGTTTGTTTCGCAACGCATTGACTTTCGCGTCGTTCGTAGGCCCTTCGGCCCCGCAATTCCAGGACTGATTGTTTTTGTCCCCGTCGTGGTTGTTCTCGCCGTTGGCTTCGTTGTGTTTCTCGTTGTAACTGACGAGATCGTTCAGCGTGAAACCATCATGCGTCGTGATGAGATTGATGCTCGCAGTCGGCGCGCGCCCATCGTGTTGATACAGATCCGGACTGCCGGTCAAACGATACGCGACCTCGCCGATTTTACCTTCGTCGCCTTTCCAAAAACTGCGGAACACGTCGCGATATTTTCCGTTCCATTCCGACCACGGCAGCGGAAAATTCCCGATCTGATAACCACCGTCGCCAACGTCCCACGCTTCCGCGATTAATTTCACCTGCGACAAAACGGGATCCTGCTGAATGCATTTGAAGAACGCGTGGAATTTGTTGAAGCCGGTGCCGTCGCGCGCGAGCGCCGGCGCGAGATCGAAGCGAAAACCATCGACGCGCATCTCCGTCGCCCAATAGCGCAAACTGTCCATGACCAGTTGCAGCGTTCGCGGATGCAGCGTGTCGACAGTGTTTCCGGTGCCGGTGTAATCCAAATAGAAGCGCGGATTGTCGGCGAGCAGCCGGTAATACACGGGATTATCGACGCCACGGAAGCAAACCGTCGGGCCGAGCTGATTTCCTTCGCCGGTGTGGTTGTAAACAACATCGAGAATCACTTCGAGACCTGCGGCATGGAGATGTTTCACCATTCCCTTGAACTCAGTCACCTCCGCTCCCGGCGCGCGATTGCTCGAATACTGCGAGTGCGGCGCGAAAAATCCGATCGTGTTGTAGCCCCAGTAGTTCGTCAGGCTGCGATCGATCAATCCCTTGTCGTCCAGGTGGGTGTGAATCGGAAGCAATTCGACCGTCGTCACGCCGAGATTTTTCAAATACTCGATCGCCTCCCGGCTGGCCAACGCCGCATAGGTTCCGCGCAAATGTTCCGGAATGTCCGGACACAATTTCGTGAATCCTTTGACGTGCACTTCGTAAATCACCGTCTCCGCAAACGGCATCTGTGGTTTTTTGTCGTTCCCCCAATCGAACGTTGGATCGACAACGACTGACTTCGGCATCGCCCACGCGTTGTCGCGCGAATCGCGCGCCAAATCTTCGTTCGGATCGCCCACGATGTAGCTGAACATCTCGTCCGACCATTTGATCTCGCCGGCGATCGATTTTGCGTACGGATCGAGCAACAGTTTCGTCTCGTTGAATCGCAGCGCGTGCGGCGGGTCGTAGACGCCGTGAACGCGGTAACCGTAGAGTTGGCCTGGTCGCGCATTGGACAAGAAGACGTGCCAGACTTGTCCGGTTTGTTCGCGCAACGGGACGCGGACTTGTTCGTGCGGTGCGTCGACATTTTCGAACAGGCAAAGGTCGACGCCGGTCGCGTGCTCGGCGAAGATTGCGAAATTCACGCCCTCACCGGTCCACGTCGCGCCGAGCGGATACGGCTGGCCGGGCAAAGTTTTAACGGTCATACATTCGGGCAATTCGAGCTGGCGGCGCCGACAGACTGTGGGCGCGAAAGACTGCGTCGCCAAGTTTGATTCGAAGAAAAACTGCGAACCCGCGGAGCGAATCGTTGCGCTCATGGCGGATTTTAGGATATGAATCGAACGGCGAACTGAAAACGTGGGATTGTTTGAGGCTCGCTGCTTTGATCATGAAAACGATCGTCCGCGGCCGAGGAAGTCAACGCGCGCAACACACGCGCGGCCGCCGATTTTTCTGGCCGACTGTCGATCAAATCATGGCGGAGGAACGCGCCGCCGCGTTCGCGAAACGCAGCATTAAGACTTCGGCGAAACTTCAGGGACTGAAGCTCGCGGTTTCGATGATGGACCTGACCACGCTCGAAGGAAAAGATACGCCGGGAAAAATCGCGTTCCTTTGTCGCAAAGCGATGCAACCGCTGGATCCGCGCTACGAAGTTCCGTCGTGCGCGGCGGTTTGCGTTTATCCCAACATGGTTCGATTCGCGAAAAAGTTTCTCGGCAATTCCCGCGTCAAAGTTGCTTCGGTCGCGACGGCGTTCCCAACCGGACTGATGCCGTTGCGTTTGAAACTTCAGGAAGTGCGCAGCGCCGCGAGCGACGGAGCGGACGAGATCGACATGGTGATCAATCGCGGGAACTTTCTCGCGGGCGATTACAACAGCGTCTTCGATGAGATCGCCGCCACTAAAGAAGCGTGCGGCGAAGCCCATCTGAAAGTGATTTTGGAAACGGGCGAGCTGCAAACTTACGACAACGTGCGGCTCGCCAGCGAGATCGCGATGCGAGCCGGCGCGGATTTCATCAAAACTTCGACCGGAAAGATTTCGCCCGCCGCGACCATGCCGGTCACGTTGGTGATGTTGGAATCGATCGGCGATTTCTTTTACGAAACCGGAATGCGAATCGGAATGAAGCCGGCCGGCGGAATTCGCAACTCGAAACAAGCGCTCGCCTATTTGGTGATGGTGAAGGAAACACTCGGCGACGATTGGCTCACGCCCGACCTGTTTCGATTCGGAGCGAGCACGCTCGTCAACGACGTCCTCATGCAAATTGTGAAAACCATGGACGGCCGCTATCAAGGCGCCGATTACTTTTCGTTGCCATGAAGAAGCGATGCCCGAAACGCAAAGTTGCATCGCGCAAAAACGGCGCGCGAACCCGCGCGGTCATTGTGCGAGAAGAAAAGCCGATCGATTACCGCGTTCCGCTCTCACCGGCGCAGCGACGGCTGAATTTTGGCGATCGCTGGGATTATGCGCCCGCGCCCGAAGCGCACAGCTACATCAAGATCAAACCGAAATATGAACTTTTCATCGGCGGCAAGTTCGTAAAGCCGCGCAGCGGGAAATATTTCGATTCAATCAATCCCGCTACGGAGGAAACGCTTGCCGAAATCGCCGACGCCAATGCGCGCGATGTCGATCTTGCCGTCAAATCGGCTCGTCGAGCCTACAACAACGTCTGGAGCAAGATGTCTGGGCGCGAGCGCGGCAAATATCTCTACCGGATCGCGCGCTTGATTCAGGAAAAATCGCGCGAACTGGCCGTGCTCGAATCGATGGACGGCGGCAAAACGATCAAGGAATCGCGCGATGTCGATCTTCCACTCGTTGCCGCGCACTTCTTTTATCACGCCGGTTGGTGCGACAAGCTGAAGTACGCGTTTCCAGGGCGCGAGCCGCACCCGCTCGGCGTCGCCGGCCAAATCATTCCCTGGAATTTTCCCTTGCTGATGGCGGCGTGGAAACTGGCGCCCGCCCTCGCCTGCGGAAACACGTGCGTGCTCAAGCCTGCCGAAACTACTTCGATCACGGCAATGCATCTCGCCGAAATTTTTCAGGAAGCGGAGTTGCCCAAAGGCGTCGTCAACATTGTCACCGGTGAGGGCGAAACAGGGCGCGCGATTGTCGAGCATGCAAACATCGACAAGATCGCTTTCACCGGTTCGACCGAAGTTGGAAAAAGAATCTTCCGCACAGTTGCGGGCACAAAAAAGAAGCTGACGCTCGAACTCGGCGGCAAAGCCGCCAATATTATTTTCGAAGACGCGCCGATCGATCAAGCGGTCGAAGGCATCATCTCCGGAATTTATTTCAATCAAGGCCACGTTTGCTGCGCGGGCTCGCGTTTGTTCGTTCAGGAGGGCGTGTTCGCGCCCGTCATTCGCAAATTGCGCGACCGCATCCAAACTCTGCGCGTCGGCAATCCGCTCGACAAAAACACGGACATCGGAGCGATCAATTCGCGGATGCAGCTCGATAAAATTTGCAAGCTAGTGGACAGCGGCGTGCAAGAAGGCGCGAAGCTGATTCAGCCGCGCCTGCGCTTGCCGGCGAAAGGTTACTTTTATCCGCCGAGTTTCTTCACCGGGGTGACGATGTCGCATCGGATCGCACAGGAAGAAATTTTCGGCCCGGTGTTGAGCGTGATGACATTTCGCACGCCGGAGGAAGCGATCGAGCGCGCGAACAATATTCCTTACGGACTCAGCGCCGGAGTGTGGACCGATAAGGGCTCAAAGATTTTCAAAATCGTGAACAAACTGCGCGCAGGCGTGGTTTGGGCGAACACGTATAACAAATTCGATCCGACCAGTCCCTTCGGCGGGTACAAAGAAAGCGGGTTCGGCCGCGAAGGCGGCGCGCACGGCTTGGCCGCCTATCTGCAACTGAATTGAGGCCGGCAGTTAGCCGCCCATCCAGAATGAAAGCGTTCCTCTTTCGATTCGCCGCCGTCTTGATCAGTCTCCTGATCGTTGCGCTTTTGAGCGAAGTGGCATTGAGATTATTCGAGACACATGGTGGGATAATTCGTCGCTTCGATCGCGATTTGGGTTGGGTGCCGCTGGAGAATGTCAGCCAGCAAGGCATTCATCAAAATCAATTCGGGTTGCGCGGCCCCGACGATATGCGGCTAGAGAAGACACCGGGAAGAAAGCGAATTCTTGTGCTGGGCGATTCATACGCCTGGGGCTTGAGTGTGAGTCAGGACGATATTTTCACCAATCCGAGGGTGCACGGAACGAATGATGAGTTCATCAACTGCGGGGTCTGCGGTTACGGCACCGATCAGGAGTACTTGTTCTACTTGCGCACCTGCCAAAAGTTCGATGTCGATCAAGTGGTCCTAGTGTTCACACCCGATAATGATGTCACGAACAATCTCGCTTCGAAGCAGTACTCTTATCTCAAGCCTTACTTCACGCTAAATAAAGGCGAATTAGTCCTGCACAGCGATCATGTTCGCTACAGCATAATTTACGGCTTCAACCGGGAATGCCGTGTTTGGAACGTTGTGCGCGATGGCCTCGAGGGATTGGGCCATACCCTTCGGCCGAACCGGGAGCTAAAGTACTCGGAACCCAGCGCCGTTGCGTCCGACGCTGACCGAGCTGGCATCGAATTGACTCTTGCACTTATCAAGAAGCTGAAGGAAGCGGTCACGGCCCGTCACGCCGAGTTCTATGTGGTCTTCATTCCTCAAACGAGTCGTATCCACAAACGTAGGCCCAATAATCACCCTTTTGCGCCTTTGATCGCGGCAGGTCTGACTCAGATGGGAGTGCATTACCGCGAACCGTATCCGGAGTTCTTGAGGGCAGCCATGGCGGGCGTCGAGCTATTTCATCCGCCGGATGGTCATTTCAACGCCGCTGGCCACGCGTTATTCGCCAAATTCTTGACCGACACCGATCTGGCACGCGCGTCGACCGATTACTACGCTCATCGATGAAATTCGTGCGCGACGCAGCCGCCTCCGAAAATGGCGACAGTTTGTTCTGAGCCGAGCAACGCTAGCTTTCGTCTTCGCGTTTGCTGTCGAGATAAAGCACGACAAAAGCGATGCCGAGAAGCGGCTGGAAAATTCGTTCGAGCACGTTCAAGGCAAGCGCCTGGTAATCGACGCCGTGGGTCTGCATCGCCGCCAACATTTTTTCGTAGAGCGCTTGCGGATCCTGAGTGCGCGTGACTTCGAGAAGATAATTTTGCAGCATCTGCCACTGCGGCGTGATCGTAATGGCGAGAACAAACGCGAACCAGACCGAGACGATTAACGCGCCCCGCCAAAGCGGGCGTTGATACCATGGAAGATCTCGCGCGCCGCGGGCGAGCTTCCGGCTTTCGCGCAACGCAGCGGCAGCATTCAAATTTTCGAGCACCGCAAATTGTTGCCAGAACAGAACGTTGATGAAGAAACGACTGAACAACCAGATTTGCAGGGCAAGTAAGCCGAGGACGATGACGGCGGACAGCACCGTGTTTGCTGAGCCCGCCATGAGAAGCAGACCGAACGCGAAGACGATCAACAAAGAAAAAACGACGTAAATGAAAATGCAGAGACCGGCGACACGCGGCCAGTATTTCACGGCACCATTGAGCACGCTGAGGAACCTGATTCGATTTCCTGTCGCGAGTTCCGCGGTCAAAATCTGAATGCCGGCGATGTAAACCGGCAACAAGACCAACCTCAGCACGATCATGGACAACCCAAACGCGCCGGCGACCATTGTGCGAAGATCGACGTTCACGCCGGGCGCGGTGTCGATGAATCGGCTGGTGAGCTCCGCGCAGACGATCGGCACAATGCTGAGCAGCGACAGGCCGAAGAATTGGAAGAAACCGCGGAAATAGACGCGGAACGTTTCGGTCAGAATGTTTCGCGTCGGCGGTTTGCTTTCGACTCTGCGATCCGTGACCTCTACCCGCTGATCTCTGGTTGGAACCTGCACCGGCGGCGGTTCGGTTTTGAAAAGACCGGGAATTTCAGCCGCGGTTTGCCAAGCATCGACATCTATGCGGCGCGCGGGGTTTGTCGGCAAAACGCGGCCGTCAGCTTTCCATTCGTGTAACGTCGCGAGATCTGCCGGGCCATAGTCTTTTCCCTGAACGCGAATGATCCATTGCTCGGCCATGCGCTTGATCATGGAACATCCCGCATTGAGAATCCAGAAGGGATGAAACTACTTTTGATCGACGGACATTATTATGTTTACCGGTCGTTTTTCGCGATTCCAAACCTGTCGAACTCGCGCGGCGAACCGACCAACGCGATTTTCGGTTTCACAAAAACGCTGCGGTTGATGATCAAACACCTGCAGCCGGAGCTTGGTGCTGTGTTTTGGGATGAAGGAATGCCCGAACGGCGGGTGAAACTTCAGCCCGCCTACAAAGAAACGCGTAAGGAAATGCCGTTGCCCATGGTACCACAGCTTGAGCTGATCCAAACGAAGCTGACCGCGCTCTTGGGATTCACCAATATTTCTATCCCGAACACTGAAGCCGACGACCTGATGGGCTGCTACGCATTGGCCGCTTGCAAACGCAAAGGCATGGAAGTGATCCTCGCGACCAACGACAAAGATCTCTATCAGCTGATCGGCCCGTGCGTGAAGGTTTACACGACCGCGAAAGCCGATCTCGCTTCGCCAAAAGATGCGTTCGCACTTCTGGGCGAAACAGAAGCGACGTCGAAGTGGGGCGTGCCGCCGAAGATGATCGGCGACGTGCTAGCATTGACCGGCGATTCGGTCGACAACATTCCCGGCGTCGGTGGTCTGGGTCGCAAGACCGCGTCCGCGTTGATCAATGAATTCGGCGGGCTCGATAATTTGCTCGCCAAGATCGACAAGGTGAAAAGCGACAAGATGCGAGTGAAACTGATCGACGCGCGCGAGCAGATCGAGCAGAACCGGAAAATGGTGGAACTCGATTGCCATATGGAATTGCCGGTGCCGATCGACTATCTGCAAATCCGGCCGGATTACCCACCCCTGATCAGGGAACTCGAGCGATGCGAATTCAAATCGCTGCTCCAAGAGGTAAAGGAAGAAGCCGCCAGGGTCGCGACCTCGAGCCAGGCCGAGCTGAAGCTGTAAAGCATTGCCTGAGTTGGTCTTCGCCGCGTCCGAAAAAATCGTAAAAAGATTCGAACGCCGGACGCTGCCCGCTGTCCAAATTAACAGGTTAAGGCGATTCGGGCGGTTGCACGTTTTTCGTATTTGCTGTTTCTCCTTGGCGTGCGCTGCCCGAATCTTTTTTTCAGAAGTGGCTGCCAATTGCGGAGTTGCCCCGCCACCGGGCAAAATGATTTCATAGCGCCGGCGGTTTATGAGCGATATTAGCCGATTCGGCCTCCGCGGTTTTCTGATCGACGCCCCGGAATTTGGCGCGTTGCGCGCTTGGCCGAACGGCGCTGTTCTCGTCGATAACGGACGCATTGCGGACATCGGCGACTACGACGACGTCCGGCGAAAGCATCCGCCGAACTCGATTCACTGGATCGAACATCGGTCAGTCGCGATTTTTCCGGGCTTGATCGACTGCCACACGCACTTGCCGCAATACTCCGCCGTCGCGCGCGGCGAAAGCGAACTGTTGCCATGGCTGCGCCAACACATTTTTCCGGTGGAACGCGAGTTCACCGGACCCAAGGCGCGCGCCGAGGCGCCGCAATTTTTCCGCGAGCTCGCGCGAAATGGCACCACCACCGTCATGGCCTACGCCGCCATTTATGAAGACAGTTGCGACATCGGCTTCGAAGCCGCGCGCCGAAGCGGCGTCCGGACGATTCTCGGGAAAATGATGATGGACCTGGGCTCCTACGGACAAATTCAGCCAAAGAAGGTCCTTTCGATTTCGCTCTTGGAAAGTGAGCGGCTTTGCCGCAAGTGGCATCGCGCGGAAAACGGACTGCTCGAGTACGCGTTCAGCCCGCGCTTCGCGGTGACCTGCTCGGACAAAATAATGCGCGGTGCAGCGGAACTCGCGGCGCGTTTCCAAGCGTATCTCCAGACCCATTTGGCTGAGAACCGTGAAGAGCTCGAAAAAGTCCACCATCTGCACATGGGCGCGCGCGATTACACTCATGTCTATGAGAAATGCGGACTGCTGACGCCGCGCACCGTCCTCGGCCATTGCATTCACTTGAATCCGCGCGAGGTCGCCGCCATTGCTGCCGCGCAATCAAGCGTTGCCCATTGTCCGAGCTCGAATCTTTTCCTTGGCAGCGGCTTGATGAAACTGGATCAGCTCTTGAAAGCTGGAATTAACGTCGGTCTCGGATCCGACGTGGCGGCCGGACCGGAATTAAATATGTGGCAAGTGATGCGCGCGGCGATCGAAGTTCAAAAAGCTCGTACAGCTTACGAATTGAATCTGCGCCCGCTGCGTCCAAGCGAAGCGTTCTATCTCGCGACACACGGCGGCGCGCGCGCCCTCGGCAAGGCGAAAAGCATCGGCACGCTCGACGCCGGCAAAGAAGCCGATCTGATCGTTGTCGATCTTGCTGCGTTAATGCCGTACCAAGATCACAACGGCATTTCCAAGCTCGTCCCGGACGATATCGTGGCGCTTTGTGTTTACCGCGGAACACCGAACGCGAACGTCGAAACTTATGTCCGCGGACGATGTATTTACCGCGCACCGCGAACCACTGTCGCGCAATGAAAACGGCTGACGTCGACCTCATAGATGTGGCATTGCGCGAAGACATCGGCGCGGGCGATGTGACGACGGATTCGTTCGTTTCGAAAAATGTCCAAGCCGATGCGCGGATCGTCGCGCGCGAGCGCGCCATCGTCGCCGGAACGGAAACCGCGGCGGAGGTTTTTCGCCGCGTCGATCGCGATCTACGCGTCAAAGTGATTCAAAAGGATGGTAGCGAAGTGAATACCGGCACCGACATCGTCGAGATTCGCGGCTGCGGGCGCTCGATTCTCAAAGGCGAACGCGTCGCGCTAAATTTTCTGCAACGTCTGTCTGGAATCGCGACCATGACGCGGAAATTTGTCGATGCCGCGGGCAACCAGCGCGTGCAGATCCTCGACACGCGCAAAACCACGCCGGGTCTGCGCGCGTTGGAAAAAGCCGCGGTCGTCACGGGCGGCGGAATGAACCATCGCTTCGGTTTGTTCGACATGGTGATGATCAAAGACAATCATCTCCTCGCCAGCGGCGGCTTCGACGCGTTTGCCAAAGCGGTCCGCACATTCCGCGAAGAACATGCCGGTGTGCGGATCGAAGTTGAAGCCGACACGCTCGAACAAGTCCACACGTTTTTGGACATCAACGGCATCGACGTGATTTTGTTGGACAACATGAAGCCGGCGCAGATTCGCGAAGCGATTGCGCTCGGCAAAGGCAAAGTGAAATTTGAAGCCAGCGGCGGCGTGACGTTGAAAAACATTCGCCAAATCGCGGCGACCGGCGTGGATTACATTTCGATCGGTGCGTTGACGCATTCCCCGCGCGCGATTGATTTTTCACTCGAGATCACTCATGTCGACGCGTGATCGCCTCCGCGCCGAAAACTTGCGCGGCGGCGTGATCATCGGGCGCGAGGTCATTGTTCTGGAAGAAACCGAATCAACCAACGAGGTGGTTCGGCAGATGATTGGCGGCGACTGGCCGGAGGGACTGTGCGTGTTTGCCGAGCAACAAACGGCCGGCCGCGGTCAGCGCGGCAACAAATGGGAATCTGCGAGCAACAAAGGTCTGTGGTTTTCGATTTTGCTGCGGCCGAAGATCGACATCAAAGATTCAGCGCGGCTGACGACGTGGGCCGCTGACGCTATTGCGCGAACGATCGCCGACGAATTCGATCTACCGGCGACCGTGAAATCGCCGAACGATGTTTACATCGGCGAGCGCAAGGTCGCCGGCGTGCTCGTGGAAATGCGCGCCCAATCCGCGGCGCCGCACGCAGCGATCGTCGGGATCGGATTGAACGTGAACCACGCCCCGAGCGATTTTTCGGAAGAATTGCGCGAGCGCGCAACTTCACTTGCGATTCTCCGCCACGAGCGTTTGGATCGACATCGAGTAGCGCTTACTCTGCTGCGCACTCTCGACCGCACTTACGCGGAACTCTTCGGGTGAAAACTCTGAAGCGCGCGCAATTTTTCCAGCGCACGGCCACTGTCGATCTCCTCACGCGCCAGTTCGATTCCTCCGTTCAAATCTTTGGCCAGACCCGCGACGACAAATCCGCCGGCTGCGTTCACCACCGTCATGTCGCGTTTCGCGTCGCGAATTTTCCCGGAAAGAATTGCCTCGATTGTTTGCGCATTCTCGCGCGCATCGCCGCCCTGCAACTTGCTCACCGGCGCGCGCGGAACGCCGAGCCAGCTCACATCGAGGACCGCGGAATTAATCTTTTCGTTCGCTAATTCGGCGATCGTCGTCGCACCGCTGATCGAAATGTCGTCCATGCCGGCGCCATCATCGCCAAGACCATGAACGATCCATGCGCGCTCGTGTCCGAGTTGTTGCAACACTTCGGCGAAAACCGTGGTCAGTCGCGGATCGAAAACGCCGATCAGTTGGCGCGATGGCCGCGCCGGATTCAAGAGAGGACCGAGCAAATTGAAAACGGTCCGCATGTTCTGCCGCGCCAGCCGTTCGCGCATCGCTGCCAGCGCGCGGAATGCAGGATGATAAATTCGCGCGAAAACGAACCCGAGCCCGTGACGCTTCAAACTTTCGTTCAACTGTTCGGGCGTGAGATCAATCGCGACGCCGAATTCCTCGAGAACGTCGGCGCTTCCGCAACTCGATGTCACGCGGCGATTGCCGTGTTTGGCAACGACGGCGCCACCCGCTGCGACCACAAACATCGCTGCGGTGGAAACATTGAAGAGGCTCAAACCGTCGCCGCCGGTGCCGCAGATGTCGATCATCGGTCCGGGCAATTCCGCAGGATCGATCATCGGATCGATCGCGCGCTTCATCAGCGCGTTTACAAACGCGACGATTTCTTCAGCGGTTTCACCTTTCCGGTGCAGTGAAGCGAGGAACTCGCCCTTGAGCTCGTCATCGACCTTGTCCGACAAAAGCTGCGCAACTGCGAGATCGACATCGGCGCTGGTGAGATCGAGTTCAGCGCTAAGTTTTTCGACGAGCGGTTTCACGCGTTCGTCGCGAGCCACTCGCGATAAATTTTCGGTGAAATCTCGGAGGGTTTAATTTCGCTGCGGCCGCCCCAAAAAACGTTGGTATAAGAAACTGGAATCCCCCGCGCGGCGAGATGTCGATCTATTGCCGCTTTGTGCTCGAGCAAGCGCGGCTTCTCCGTCCCGTGGGCGACGGCCATAATGTTCACGTTTTTGAATTCCGGGCCGGCCTCACGCCAATAGCAATGTGTCAGAATGTGATGGCGTCCAACTTCGCCGCCGGTTTCAATTTCGCGGCCCGGCGGCACGGCCCAGTGAAACAGCGCGTTGAAACGCGTGACGCGCACTCCGGTTTGCGACGGTTTCACATGCTCGAGAAAAGTGGAAAATCGGCCAACGATTTTGCGCACGCTCAAATCTTCTGCCACGCGATAAAATTCTTCCAAGCTCACACCCGCTTCGGCAGCGCGTGACGCCCACGGGTTCGGCCTAATCTCTTCCGGTGCAAATTCGCGTTTCAGCGCAATCAAGACTTCCCATTCGCGCTCGCTCAGATCGACGGCTTCGACGCGAATCATTTTTGCCGGCGTGTCTGCTTTTTCGCCGGGCTCAATCGTCTTTCGGCGAACGTGACCGACGCCAAGCGTGAAGATTCCTTTCGCCGGCATGATCCGGAATTTTTCCGCGCCGACTTTTCCCATCAGCAGCTCGCAATGTTTCTCAAGCGAAAAACCGCGCGGCACTTTCAATGTCGTCCAAAGTTTATATTCATAGCCTGCGCTGACCGTATCGGTCGAACGCACCACGACGTGACCCGAAAACGGATCGCGTTGAAACATCCAATCGAACGCAGCGTCGATTTTTTCTTCCGGCACTTTCCAGGCGACGAGCGCGCCATCGGCGAGATTGGTTGCGAGCAAAGTTTGCCGGACGCGGCGAATGGTGCCGGCGCGCAGCATCGCCGCGATTTGCGCCATCACTACATCGACATCGACGCCGGAGCGGCGCGCAATCTCATCGAACGGTTCGCGGACGAAGCCTTCGACCTTGTCTTCCGAGATCGCCAGAATCTTCGCGTTGATCGGATCGTTGTGCTCGGCCGGCAGCATCCGAATTAATCCGATGTCGCGGCGCGATTGTCCAACGCGCAGCGCCGTCACTCGCTTGGTTTTTGCTGATCGTTCGCGCCCATCCAGTCACGGATGCGTTGCCGCCGTTGCTCGAATGTCTGATGCAACTGCGGCCGTTGGTCCGGTGTCAGGATTGCGGCGATCCGATCTTCTCCGCGCGAAAGAATTCCTTCGGTTTCGCGAAGATCGACCGCCCGTCGATTGGTCAGCTCGTCGTCGATTTGCTGCAGGATCGGGCGAATCTTCTGGTCCTGGTCAGGAGTCAATTTCATTTCCGACCGCCAGCGCTCCGGCGTATTAGTGAACCAGCGCAGCGGATCGCGCTGACGGCGCATTTCGTCCTTCGCCGAGCCCATAATGAAAAACGCGCCAGTCACCGCGCCTGCGACAAAACTTGCGAGGACAAGGAAAGCGATTTTCCATCGACTTGGCCCATTCATGTCTAAACAAAACAAAATCGAGCCGCGACCGAAAGCGATCTTTTTCGACGCCATGGGCACGCTCTTTTATCTGACCCACGGCGTCGGACATCATTACGCGCTGGTTGCGAATGAACTCGGCTTAAAGCTAGACGCCGAAAAACTTGATCGCGCTTTCGTCGAAGCTTGGGACTCCATGCCGCGACGCCAGGCGATCGAAGGTCCGCGCGAAAACGACGACAAAAACTGGTGGCGCCGCCTTGTCGATCTTGTGATCGATGAAGTCGCGCCGAATTTGAGTGAGCTCGATCGCGATAACTTTTTCGAGATCGCCTACGAACATTTCGCCGAGGCCGGCGTGTGGGAGTTGTATCCCGAAGTGATCGACGTTCTGGAGGAACTGCGGCCGCGATTCCAGCTCGCGGTCGTTTCGAATTTTGACGGCCGCCTCCGAATCATTTTGGAACGCCTCGGCATTTCGAAGTTGTTCTCGCACGTTTTTGTTTCCAGTGAAGTCGGCGTCGACAAACCTGATCCGGAAATTTTTCGCCGTGCGCTGAAGTTCATGAAACTGGCAGCCAACGAAGTCTTGCACGTTGGCGATGATCCTGAGCGCGACTGGCAAGCCGCAACTTCGGCTGGATTGCAAGTGTTCAAGTTAGACCGCGTCAAAAACTCGCTCTCCGACTTGTTGTCGATTCTTGCGGCAACGCCGGGCGTGGAGTAGGAAATTCCTTCCCTGCATCGGGTCGGTAGCTCAATCGGTAGAGCAGCGCCCTTTTAAGGCGTTGGTTCCGGGTTCGAGTCCCGGCCGACCCATTTTCATTATGAGGCCACTCTTAAAATCTGTATTCATTGTCGCGACGTTCGCGGCGCTCACAAATGCACACGCCGCCGACGTCGACCTCGCGGCAACGGCAACGAATCAATTCGGCATTGATCTTCACCGTCAGCTCGCGCGCGGCGATAAGAATCTTTCTGTTTCGCCTTACTCACTTCAAAGCGCACTGGCGATGACATTTGCCGGCGCCGATGGCGACACGCGATCAGAAATGGCGCATGTGCTCCATTTTCCAAACGACGGCGATGCGATTCACGCGTCCTTCGCCGCGCTGCAGAGTTCGCTTGCCGAAATGTCGAAGAAAACGGCGCAAATCGCCGAGCAATCAAAGAAGCGCGGCGGGCCGAGCGAATCGATCACACTTTCGATTGCGAACCACTTATTCGCGCAAAGCGGCTACGATTTTCGCGATCCGTTTCGCGAACTCGTGAAAAAATTCTACGTCGCGTCGTTTGAAACGCTCGATTTTAAAACGAATCCGGAAGTCGCGCGGGCGCACATCAACAAATGGGTCGCCGAGCAAACCCGCGATAAGATTCGCGATTTGATTCCGGTGCGAGGCGTGAACGAACTCACCCGGCTCGTTTTGGCGAACGCGCTCTATCTGAAAGCGCCGTGGGCCTGGGAATTTAACGATGCGTTCACCAAGCCGAAACCGTTCCACGTCCGTGGCGGCGGAGTTGTCGATGTTCCAACGATGAACAACCGGAAAGCGTTCGGCTACGTGAAGCGCGACGAATTCACAACGGTCAGCATTCCGTATTCAGGAAGCGAATTGCAGTTCGTCGTGCTGTTACCGGATGAAACCAAGGGTCTCGCAAACCTCGAATCGAAACTCAGCGCCGATTTGCTGAGTCAATGCGCGAAGCTTCAGCCACAGGATGTCGATCTTGAGCTGCCGAAGTTCAAGATTGAACCGCCAACCATTCCACTCGCGGACAATTTGAAAGCGCTCGGAATGAAGACCGCGTTCGATGATCCGCAGGGGAGCGCGAATTTCGACCGAATGTCGCCGCGCAAACCGAACCAGTATCTCGCGATCTCAAATGTTTTTCACAAAACGTTCATCGCAGTGGATGAAAAAGGAACCGAAGCCGCCGCGGCGAGCGCGGTCGTGATGATGGAGCTCACTGCGCGCCGCGAAGAACCGAAGGAGCCGATCCACGTGAAAGTCGATCGGCCTTTCGTTTACGCGATTCAGCACGTGCCGAGCGGCGCGTGTTTGTTCATCGGCCGCGTGACCGATCCGCGTTGACGCTGTAGCGGCGGTCTGTGACCGCCGACTCTGAATCAAACGGCGCTCATAGAGCGCCGCTACAGGAGATCTTCATAACTCAATTCGCCGTTCACAATTTTCGCCGCGGACGTGAACGGATGCGGCTCGACTTTGTTGTGATCGAGTATGTGCAGCACCTCGAATCCCCGCGCTTTTAAGTAATCGGAGATCAACGAACGGTGACAACGCCACCAAACCGCTTCCGCGCACATGATCGCGGTCGGCCCAACTTTCTCGGCAAGATCGACAAGTCGCGCAATTCCTTTCCGAAAATCTTCCGTTTCCATGTAATCGGCGTAGCCGCGGAACATTTCATTACGCCACGCAGTGTTTTTTGAATCCGGTTTCGCTTTTCGTCGTCCACCAAGTTCCGGATAGTGTTCGTAACGGATTCCAACCTCGCTTGACGAATTCGCCAATGCTTCGCGGCCAAATTGCGGGTAGCGCTTGGAACCAGGATACATCCGCACATCGGCCACGAGTTTGATCGCATTTTCCTTCAGGAGCGAAATGAAGATGTCGATCTTGCGCGTCGAATGCCCAATCGTCCAAATGCGCGGCGCCTGATCTGAAAGGTCGGAATTTGTGAACAACATGTGCCGATCTGTGAATAAGAATTTTTGGATTTTTATCGTAATTGCGCGCTGATTTTTTTAAAAACATTTCGATAAGCTGGAGGTAAATCGATGCGATTAGCAAAAGCGCGAGTACGGAAGTATCGCAGCATTCGCGATACAGGTTTGTTCGATATCGAAGCTGGAAAAACGATTTTAGTCGGGCCTAACGAGGCTGGAAAAAGCACGTTACTGCACGCGTTGCAACGGCTCAATCCGCCCGGAGGAATTCGGCACTTTGATGCGTTGCGCGACTATCCGCGCGCGGAGTTCAGTGATGTCCTGTCGGGAAAGGTGCGCCTCGAAGAGACGACAGTCGTGGAAGGCCATTTCGATTTGGAACCGGCGGACAAGGAAGCGATTCCGGCCGAGTTTCACGAGTGCCGCTACATTTACGGCCGGCGCGTCGACAATAGCGCCTGGCACACACTCGAAGGCGGACCGTCGCCAATAAAATTTGGAGATCTAAAAAAAGACCTGGTGCGTCTGCTCGCGCACATCGACGCGCGCACGGCACGGGGACCAAACGGAATTTCGCAGGACTCGATTCCGAGCGCGCGTTTGGCTTTGGTCACGCAAGGTTGGCAGGACGGGGATGAAATCAAAGGCGAACGCGCCACAACGCTGAAGCGATGGTTGGACAAGGTTTTCCCATTGGTCGAGGAAGACAACGAGGTCGAAGAAAAGCGTTACGATGAAATAATGGCGGCCGTCACGGTAGAAGAACGCCGATTCAATGCGCTCCGACTATTGCACCAACGACTGCCGGTGTTTGTTCGGTTCCGCGATTATTTCCGAGTTCGGCCATTGATTCACCTCGAGCACCTCGCGCAACGGTTGGAAACGAATGTTCTGGACGGCGACTACTATGATTATGGCAATCAATGTCTCTTGCGCCTGCTTGGATTCAGCGCGCGAGAATTGTCGAACTTGGGAAAAGCGGAGCAACCGAAAGCGGGGGAGATTGATGGCTGGCGGAACTATCGCGATCAGCTTGATCGCCGCGCGTACCAACTCAACGCCGCGAGCGTGCGATTGAGCGACGAACTGCGGAGCATTTGGAAACCGGACGCGAAGCGCGCAGAGGCCGAGCGCCTCCGGATCGTGGCCGACGGTCAGTACCTAAAAGTGGTCGTGGAAGATGACCTCGGCGTCGAGATCGAGCTCGACCAGCGCTCGGAAGGTTTTCAATGGCTCGTTTCATTTTTCGTGGTGTTCTTCGCCGAGTCGGCCGACAAACACAAAAACGCGATCCTGCTTCTTGACGAACCGGGCCTGAGCCTGCACGGACTCAAACAGCAAGAGTTCAGATCGACAATCTCGCGCCTCGCGGAATCGAATCAGCTTATCTACACAACGCACTCACCGTTCTTAGTTGGGCCGGATGAATTGCATCTCGTGCGCGTGGTGGAGATGGTCGACCGCAGTGAAGGCACAAAGGTCCGAACGAACGTAACCGCCGAAGACCCGGCGGCGTTGCTCCCGCTTCAGGAATCGCTCTGTTACGATCTTGCTCAGAGTTTGTTTTCGCAGCAGCGAAATCTGTTACTCGAAAGTCTGTCCGACTTTTGGTACCTCGAGTCGGTCTCACAAATGCTCCGCGAGGCTGGCATCGTCGACCTAAGTCAACGGATCGAGCTCGTGCCGACGAACGGAGCGGCCAAAATCGCGTATTTCGCGACGATCCTTCACGCGAAGAAACTGAAGGTCGCCGCGCTGCTGGATTCCGACACGACCGGAGACCGCGCCACCAATCAGGATGAATTGGTTCAGACACTGGGTCACAAAGCAATTCTACGAAGTAAGGACGCGGGGAACGGTGTGCACACTCCACGGGTCGAGGATTTGCTGCGCGAAACATTGGTGCGCGTCGGCAAGAATCGTCTTGGCTGGGACATTGCGGGCGCTGCGGCGGCAAAGCACGACTGTTCGATTGTCGATCTTTTCGAAACCGAGGTCAGCGATTTTTCAAGATATCGCCTGGCCAAGGCGTTTGTGCGCTGGACACGAGATCATAACGCTTCCGACCTTTCCGAAAGCGAACGCGCTGCTTGGAAACGTCTGATCGAGAAAATCAATCTCACGCTCAAATAGATTCAGTCCTTGCTTTCGGCTCTAGTAGGACAGCGCCGCACGATCAGATTCTTTTGGTCGCTTTGATTTTAGAAAGTTCGGGATAACGTTCTTCTCTCAACCCAAGAAACGAAAATGAAAAGAACACTGCTGTTGGCAATGGCCGCCTTGGCTACATTAGCTCTCGTGAAAGGCGCGGACACACAAACTCAATCGACACAAACTCAGCCCGCCGTTGGACAGGCGGCGCCGGATTTTAAACTGGCGACGAGCGACGGATCGCAGGTTAGCCTCGCCGATTTCAAAGGCAAATGGATCGTCCTTTATTTTTATCCGAAGGACATGACCAGCGGCTGCACGATGGAGGCGAAAAATTTCCAGCGCGATCTCTCGCATTACGACAAAACCGGCGCGGTGATTCTTGGCGTGAGCGTGGACAGCGCGGATTCGCACAAGGAGTTTTGCACGAAGGAAGGGCTGACGTTCAAACTTCTGGCTGATCCGGGCGGAAAAGTTTCGGCGCAGTATGGATCCACAATGGACTACAAAGGTACGTTGATGGCCTCGCGGAACACGTTCCTGATTAATCCCGAAGGAAAGATCGCCAAGGTCTACACCGGCGTGAAACCGGCCGAGCACAGCGAGCAGGTGCTGAAAGATCTGGCCGAACTGAAGAAGAGCTGATCGGCAATCGGCGCATAGGTGAGCTCGTCCGGGACGATCGCCGTGCAAAATCAAAGCTCGCTCAATTTGATGAGCAGCTTTGAGTTCATCTCGATCCTGATGTCGATCGTGATCGGACTCGGCGTGACGAACCTTCTCGCCGGCGCCGGCCGCGCGTTTTATCGACGCAAACAGACGCCGATGGACGAAGTGCACATCGTCCTGACGCTTGCGACATTGCTCGTGCTCTCGTTGAACTGGTGGGTCGCTTTCAAGTGGAACACGAATGTTCTCTGGAGCTTTGACAAATTTCTCGTGCTGATCGTCTGGACGATCACGCTTTACCTGCTGACCACGTTTCTGTATCCGCCCGATTTGTCAGAGGAAGAGGAACGCCGGAACCGGTTCGAGGGAAATCGAAGCGGCTACTACTCCGCATTCATTGCGTTTTGCTTGATGGACATTACGCAAACGGCTCTGCGAAGCGGATTGTTCGACCCGGCTTGGTACTTGCCATTTGTCGGTCACTTCGGAGTTCTCGCGGCAGGTGGATTAATTGTGCGCAAACGCGGCTACGATCGGTTCTTCGCCTGGTATCAATTAATCGTGCTCTTGCTCTGGTCGCTCGTAGTCCGGCGCTATCTGGTCAGCGACTCGATCATCGAAGGGTAACGAGCGCATTTCTCAGTCGAGCGTCTGGCGATAGCGCTTGATGCCAATGGTCAGCATGATGACCGCGAAGAGCGCGATCTGCCAAAGCTGGAGACTGACATCGACGACGGTGTTCCCTTTCAAGAGAATGCCGCGGACGATGCGCAAAAAATGCGTCAGCGGAAAAACTTCGCCGACGATTTGGGCCCAGTGGGGCATCCCGCGAAAGGGAAACATGAAACCGGAGAGCAAGATCGAGGGGAGAAAAACGAAAAAGGTCATCTGCATCGCCTGAAGTTGGTTTTTGGCGATGGTGGAAAAGGTGATGCCCATGGCCAGGTTCGCGGCAATGAAGACGAGCGCGACGATGAGGAGCAGAAGAATGCTGCCCTGGATCGGCACATGAAAGAGGAAATAAGCGGCAAGAAGAATGACCATGACCTGGATGTAACCGACCATGATGTAGGGGACGATTTTACCGATGAGGACCTCGCTCGGCCGCGTCGGCATGGAGAGAAGATTTTCCATCGTGCCGCGTTCGCGTTCGCGGGTGATGGCCAGCCCGGTGATCATGATCATCGTCATGGTGAGGATCACGCCCATCAGCCCGGGGACGATGTTGTATTGCGTGATGACTTCGGGATTGTAGAGCGCATGAACGCGCACGTCGATCGGACCCTTACTGGCGGCGAGCGAATCGAGTGGTCCTTTCAAATCGTTTTGCAAAGCGGCGGTGACAAGATTGTCTAACGAACCGAGCGCGTTGCCTGTCGCGGCCGGATCGGTCGCATCCGCTTCAACCAAAAGAGCCGGCCGATCGCCGCGGACGAAGTCGCGACTGAAATTCTGCGGAATATTGATGACGAACTGAACCTGGCCGCGCGCAAGCAGATTGTACCCCTCAGTCTCCGTTTTCACCTCGCGCACAAAATCGAAGTAGGTGCTGTTTTTCATGGCTTGGAGCACGGTTCGTCCTTGCGGGCCTTGATCGGCAAGGAGAACGGCCGCGGGCAGATGGCGCGGATCGGCGTTGATTGCGTATCCGAAGAGGGTGAGTTGAATCAATGGAATGCCGAGCATCATCGCGAAAGTGAGGCGATCGCGCCGCATCTGCGTGAATTCTTTCGAAATAATCCCGCGCAGGCGTTGAAAGGAAAATTTGGGATGTTTTTTCATGCTGTGTGCTCCATCAAACTGATGAACGCGTCTTCCAAGCCCGATGGAATCTGGCGCCAGTCGTATGGCTCACGGCGAAATGGGGCGATGGCGCGTTCCAGTTCGTCCGCGTTGGTGCTGCTCACGTGCAACGAATTGCCGAAGGCGACGGCTTGTTGCACGCCGGGAGTTTTGCGCAGCTCTTCCGCCAGATGGGCGAGATCAGGTCCTTGCACCGACCAGGTCGTTAGGCCGACGTGCGCGATGACTTCGTCTACCGTGCCGTCCGCGAGCAGTTTGCCCTTCGAAATGTAAGCGAGGCGTTGGCAGCGCTCCGCTTCGTCCATGTAATGTGTCGTGATGAGAAACGTCAGCCCTTGCGCCGCAAGTTGATGAATCTCTTCCCAAAAATCACGACGCGCTTTTGGATCGACACCCGCCGTCGGCTCGTCGAGTAACAACAATTTCGGGCGATGAATGAGACAGGCCGCGAGCGCGAGCCGTTGTTTCCATCCGCCGGAGAGGTGACCCGCGAGTTGTTTTTTGCGTTCGGCGAGGCCCAGTTCTTCGATGCTTTCCTGCACAGTTTGCCGGCGATTTTTCACGCCGTACATGCGCGCGACGAAATCGAGATTCTCTTCAATGCTCAAATCCTCCCAGAAACTGAACCGCTGCGTCATGTAACCGACATCGCGCTTGATCACTTCGCTTTCGGTCACGACGTCGTGACCAAGAACGCGGCCGCTCCCGTCGTCAGCGTTAAGTAATCCGCAGAGCATGCGCAAAAACGTCGTTTTGCCGCTGCCGTTAGGCCCGAGGAACCCGAAAATTTCACCGGAGCGAACCGTAAGATCGACATGATCGACCGCGGTGAGTTCGCCGAAGCGTTTGGTCATGCCGCGAACTTCAATGACGTTTTCGCCATTTTTCATTCTGTCTTGAGCTGCACCTCAACCGGTTGGCCGGGATGCAGATTGGCCGCTGCCTGCGAATCGAAAATGAACTCGACCATGAACACGAGTTTCACGCGCGTTTCGCGGCTGTAGATGACCGGCGGCGTGTACTCCGCGCGCGGTGAGATGTAACTGACTTTGCCGATGAAAGGATTTTTCACGCCGTCGACGCGCACTTCTGCGGTTTCGCCGTAATGGATCGAACCGACGATTGTTTCCGGAACAAACGCGCGCACCTTGATATTTTGCGGCGGCAGAAGCACGACGACTGGTTTGCCCGCCGACACCCATTCGCCCTGGCGGAACAGCGTGTCATAAACGAGGCCCGATTGCGGCGCGTCTTGTTTTTTCTGTTCGAAACTCCAATCAGTTTGATCGAGTCGCTTCTTGTCCTGATCGCGCGTCGAGACCGCGCGATCCAAATCCTGACTGGCCGCCACGCCCGACCGGAAAAGTTTTTCTTGTCGCGCGAGCTCTGCTTCGGAAAGCACGAGCGCGGCTTTGATTTGCTCGCGCGCGGCTTTTTCCGCGGTTTCGTCCAACGCGAACAGTGGTTGGCCGGCTGTCACCTGTTGACCGCGTTGCACGGACAATGTTTCCAACTGCCCCGCCAGTGGGGAAGCAACGTAAACGAATTCTCCTTCCACGTAACCCTGAAACCGGTCCTGCGGCCGCTCCCGGCAAGCGGCGAACAAGAACAGCATCGCCACCACTCCGGCCACGCGAAACAACTCCAAATGAACGCGCGAGCCCTCATTATTCCGAAGTTGTCGATCCTTGCTGGAGCGCAACGCATTCACGCTTTTCTTCCTTTCGCTGTGAGCGCGCCTTCGAGAACGATCTTCAAGATTCCGGCGAAGGCGTCTTTCGGCATCATCCCGAGCTCTTCCATCTTCGGCGGGTTCATGATCGACTGAACCATCGCGAGCAGAATCTCGATCATCAGTTTGGCAGGAACATCTTTGCGAACCATTCCCGCGCGTTGGCCTTCAACGAAGAGTTTTCCGAAATAGCGCTCGATGAGCGCGGCGCGGCGACATTCGACAACTTTGAAGACGTCCGGCGCTTTCTGCCGCATGTCGCGCACGAACGGCGGCTTGATTTCGTCCAGCTCGCGTTGCGTGCCAGCGAGCAATTCGTGCAGCGCGCCCGGGAAATCGTGCGGATGCGCGCGCGTCGCTTCCTTCAGTGTGGCTTCGACGCCGGCAAATTTATCCGCCAGCACCGCCTCCAACATGTCGATCTTGCCCGGAAAATGCGCGTAGAGCGTTTTCTTGCTGATCCCCAATTCATCCGCAAGATCATCCATCGTCACGCTGCGAAATCCGTGACTAAAAAAATGCGCGCGGGCTGCGTCGACGATTCGTTGTCGGACGGAACCGATATGTTGCGAGCGCGATTTGTCCGAGCGTTTCATCGGTCCTGTTTGCCGGCAAAATGAGCATGCGACATTCGAATCAGCTCCATTGCCGGCGCTAAATCGTTTTCATCACGCGCGAGGAACGTGACGTAACCCTTTTCAGGGGCCCAACGATGCGGACGGGCCCGGCCTTCAGCGAGAGCACGCCTCTGGTCGGCCCCTGACAAACGAATGTCGCAATGAAGTTGACCGTGGATGTGCATGAACATTGTCGATCCAACAACAAACGCGTCTTCGTGGATGCCGGCATTTGGGCGTTCGATCACGCCAGGCAGGTCGAGAATCCGTCGCCGCAGCTCTTGGTTCAGTTCCTTTCGTGAGTTAAGGTTCATGTTCACTGTGGAAACTATTCTAGTATACTTAGTTTCCTATACAACAAGAATGTTCAAAATCCGGCGCGGGTAGCAAAAGACGGCCGACGATGCCATCGTCCGCCAACACCAAAGAACTCTCGATGGCTGGTTACTCAGGAACGCCGCTCGCACAGAAACTGGGAATCAAACCGGGAATGATCGTGGTCGCGATTGATTCCCCGGATCATTACCGCAAACTGCTCGAGCCAATTCCAAGCGGCGTAAATTTCGCAACGCGGCCGGTCGGCAACACGAAGTTCATTCATCTCTTTGCAACGCGGCGAAGCGAGCTTTCGAATCACTTGTCGATCTTGCGCCGGAAGATTGCCGAAGACGCCGCGGTTTGGGTCTCGTGGCCGAAGAAATCGTCCGGTATGCCGACCGATATTACCGAAGACGTGATCCGCGCTGTCGCTCTGCCACTCGGATTCGTGGACATCAAAGTTTGCGCGGTCGATGACACCTGGTCGGCGTTAAAGTTGATGATTCGAAAAGAAAATCGAAAGTCGAACAAATGAGAAAAGGATTGCTCGATCACATCGATCTGCGGGTGAAAGACATGAAAGTGGCAGCGGAGTTTTACGAAAAATTTCTGCCGCAGCTCGGATTTGTCCGCGAAAAATACGAACCGTCCCCAAGTCCAGCGGCCGGCGAAGATTTCTGCACTTTTTATTCGGCTGGCGGCGACACGCCTTCGGAGTTTTTCGGATTCACGCTCGACAACAATCATCGGCCAAACGGCACGCGCATCGCCTTCTGGGCCGAAACGCCCGAAGAGGTCGACGAGATCGCCGAATTGGTTCGCAACGCCGGCGGCAAAAATCTGGAAGGACCGGAGATCTGCGCCGATTACAGTCCCGGCTACTACGCTTTCTTTTTTGAGGACCCGGACGGCAACAAGCTGGAAATCTGCTGTCGGGCGAGTCCCGTCATTGCAGAGTGACGATATTCGGCAAAGAGTTGGCTAATGAGTGATCCGGCGCACGTCCCTGCAGTGTTGCAGGAGCCGCGCAAGCATCGTTATCTCAAACTGATTGCGCTCTTCAAAATTCTGAAGGGCGTAATGCTCCTGGTGCTCGGCTTTTCGCTTCTCTTTCTCAACAGCCGGCCGGGTTGGCTCGATCAGATTTCTGATTGGACTGACGATCAGCTGTTGTTGCATCACACCAAGGCCGTCGTTTTTCTTTTGAACAAGCTGCAGCAAATCGTGACCGGTGGCGGCGCGTTGCGAGCGACCGCCTTGTTATCGCTGTTCTATTGCGGCGTGCTCTTGACGGAAGGAATCGGCGTTTACATGGAGAAACGCTGGGCGGAATTCATGATGATCTTTGCGACGGCGGCATTAATTCCGCTCGAGGTCCGACATGTCTGGCATCGTTTGATCACGCATAATCCGGTCATCATTCCGCTTGCTCTACTGGTAGCGAACTGTTTCATCGTGTGGTTTCTCTATCTTGTGCTGAGACGCGATAAAACTCCGCCGGCGGTCAAGCCTGAGCCGGAGCTTGCCCAAACTCGTTAGGCGAAATTGCAGTTGCTCGATCGACCGCCGGCGACGAGCGTTTGTCGGACTTGACCTGACCGAACCGCAAGTATGACGCCCGTTCGAATCTCCTATGGCGTACTCGCTTTGACGATTCTCGTGGCGGCAGTGTTCCATCTCGGGCCCGCGCTTCTCATCTTGTTGTTTTCCTATTTCGCGTTACACCAACTTTATTCCGTGACGAAGCGCAAGTGGGTCGCGCTCGCGCTTTTTATAGTTTTGCTTTTTGGAATCGCGACAGCCGCGGTGTTTTTCACCCGGGCAGCCATCCGCGCGCTGCCCGAAATGGCCGACACATCAATTCCTTCGGCGAGCGCGTGGGCGCAAAAGCGCCAGATCGAATTGCCCTTCACCGATTTCGACAGTCTGCGCGCGGTGATTGTCGATGAACTAAAACAGGAAGCCCATTATCTGCAAAGTATCGCCCATTTCGCGGGAAGTACAGTCAGCGTGTTGGTGGTGAGCATCATCGCAATCGTGATCGCGTGCAGTTTGTCCCTGAAAGCTGATTTCCATGATAATTCGACGCCGCGGAGTGCGCGAAATAACCTTTACTTTATCTACGGCACAGAGATCTCGGCGCGGTTTCGTGATTTCTATCACAGCTTCGCCACGGTGATGGGCGCGCAAATCACGATTTCGCTCATCAATACGGCGTTGACGGGAATTTTTTTGATCGCTGTTCAGTTACCGCATGCTGCGCTGTTGATCGCGACCACATTCCTGTGCGGACTAGTGCCAATCGTCGGCAATCTGGCCAGCAACACGATAATCACGTTCGTTGCTTTGTCGGTCTCACTGAAGCTGGCGGTGGCCGCACTTGTCTTCCTCGTTGTCGTTCACAAGCTCGAATATTTCCTAAACAGCAAAATCATCGGTCAGCGAATACGGAACCCGGTTTGGCTGACACTGATTGCGCTCGTGATTGGCGAACGTCTGATGGGAATCCCCGGACTCGTGCTTGCGCCCGTGGTGTTGAATTATGTGCGAGTGGAAATGATGAAGGTCGAAGTGCCAGCGCAACCGTGATCGGCTTCGCCGGTCACATGACGTTCGCTCTTGGTTGGATTCCGAATTCGGAGAGCGCCGGCACGGTCCTTTCCATCGGTAGACCGACGACGTTAGTAAACGAGCCGTCGATTTTCTCGATGATCTCGCTTCCAAATCCCTGCGCTGCGTAGGCGCCGGCTTTGTCGAGCGGATCTACTCGCACCAAGTAACTATTGATGTCCGTTAGGCTAAGCGGGCGAAAACGGACATGAGATATCTCGGAAAAGCTTGCCGATCGTGAGCGCGCGAGGTGGCAAATAAAAACCGACGTGCAAACTTCGTGGTCGCGTCCGCTGAGGCGCTCCAGCATCGCGGTCGCTTCGCCGGCGTCACTTGGTTTTCCGAGGACCTGATCATCAATTGCGACGAGAGTGTCGGCGGCGAGCACAACTTTATTCGGAAGTGCCTGCGCCGCCGCCAAGGCTTTGCGAATCGCGTTCAGGGCGGTCAACTCGCGGAGGGTAAGATCGACATCAAACCTTTCGGTGACGTTCGGCGCGCACGTTTCGAATTCGAATCCCGCTTCAGCCAGCAAATCGCGTCGACGGGGCGAATTTGAAGCGAGCAACAACTGCACACGCCGAAACACGACGCGCTAGGGCGTCGGTGAGGATGTAGAAGTTTCGCCGGGCTGTGGCACCGGTTGAATCGGTTTCTTCAGTTCCTGATAATCTTTCGGAATCTCAAATTCACTCGCGTTCACCGGGTCCTGTTTGATCGCGAGGATGGTGGTGACAACTTTATTGTCACCAACGGAGATGACAGTCTTGAGCGGCAACCCCGCGAAGTCGGAGTAATCCGGCATGCCCATGTTGCTCGGCTTCCACGCTCCGGACATCGGACCTTCCATTTGCTTCAAAATATTCGCCCCATCGGGATATTTGGTTGCGACCCAGAATGAAGCTGTGAATTGTGGCGCCTGGAGAACGTACTCCTCGGTGTCGTAACCGTTGACCTTTTCTTTCTTTCCAGTGGGAGTCAGTTTCGACGGTCCCGATTTCTTTGGAGCGTCCGGATTCACGGCTTTGGCGGCGGCTTGGATTTGGGCGGCCGTTATTTTCACATAGCTCTTTTCGTCATTGATTAAGTCGGTCATCTCCCCGGTCTTGGCGTCGATGATTCGACTTGGCTGCGACTCGGCATCGATCCGCTCCTTGTCTCCTTTGATTTTCACGGTCACATCGCCATCCTGTCCCGTGCCTTCAACGCTTTGTACGATCGTTAAGTCGGCGCGCGCCGAGAGGATAAATCCGAAGAAGATTGCGGCGCAAAAAGACACGAAATTCCTCATTCGATTAGCTAGACGTGCGCGAGCGAAATAGCAAACAGCGCAAGCGCGGCAAAAACCGCTTGGCAGCACTGCGCACTCGCGGCAATTTAGGCGCGCCAACGCGGGCATAGCTTAATGGTAAAGTTCCAGCCTTCCAAGCTGGCCATGCGGGTTCGATTCCCGTTGCCCGCTCTCCGACCTCCCATCCACTTTTCCTCGCAGCGCCGATTTGTAAGCAGGCCATTAGTAAAACGGCATTTGTGTTACAGAAAATCGTCATGCTTGTGAAATCTGCTCGCCAGCGCGGGCTTTTAATCTTGACTTTTGTCCATTTTGCTAGGCAAACTCACCTTTAACCAATCTATCGCCATGCACTTCAAACGTCTCTTTCTGTCGATGTCGATCCTGGCTGTGGCCATCGGCATCTCCACCGCCTCTGCAGCGTCGGCGTATCCCGACACCCTCCCAGGCGGCAAGATCAACGTTGGCTCGGCAGACTACTTTTCGGTGTTATCAAACGGCGATACCACGATCACTGGGCCTTCGTTCGTGATCGGCAATGTTGGGGCAGGCGGCAACTTCAGCATGTCCGACGGGCATGTCGACGGTAACGTCGTTTTACGCAGCGGACACTCGGCGAAAACGAGTGGCCCTGCGCGGATCAACGGTTCAGTTTTTACGAACGACTCACAGCTGAACCAAGCGTGGTTGGACGCACAAAACCTTTCCATGTCAGCGTCAATGGAGGCGGTCACTCCGGCTTACGCGTCGCTAACGAACGTCAATATCACCAACCCAAGTCAAAATATCACGATCACCGGCGGTCCGAACCAAAAGGTCGTGCTTAGCCTGCAGAATTTCGTCATCACTAACGGCACGTTCACGCTGCAAGGCACGGCGACAACGTCGTTCATCATTAACGTCGCAAAAAACTTTTCTCTGAGTAACGGTGGGATCTCGCTCGCGGGTGTGCCGCCGCAGAACGTGCTCTTCAATATCCTCGGCTCTGGCAGCGACGTTTCGCTTAAACAAGGGACGCGACTCCCTGGAATTCTTCTCGCCCTCAATCGAAAGGTCGATCTCAGCGGCGGGCATGTGACGGGCAAGGTGATTGCCAATCAAGTAGTAATTACTTCGGGCGGCAGCGTTGTCTCGCCCTCGACTAACCCTTAACTGACATATTTCTTTCCAAAAGCCGTTGCGATTTGCCGCAACGGCTTTTCTTTTGCACTTCTAAGGTGAACAATCGGCGAGCAATGAGAGCGCTGATTGGATTGTGAAAGCAATGGACTTTCTCAGTCGTGCTTCGCTGGCCATTTGCGGAATTCTTCTCGCTGCGTCCTTTGCTCTGATCCAATTACTAATCGGCGGAACGCGCTTGGTTTTTAGTTTTCCCGCTTACGGCCTCTTGGCCGCGATGTCGATCTTCGCTGTGGTTTTGATCGCCCGTCCACGGCCGCAGCCAAACCAGCTGTGCCTGATTAGCACCGGAATATTTGTCGCGTCCGTATTGGCCCGCGCATTCACTTCGCCGGTCGATTATTTAGCGCGGCCCGACATCTTTTCCGCTTTAGCTTGTCTTCTCATCTACTTGTTTGTTGCCTGCATCTTGACCGGCGCCAAACATCGCAGCTGGTTTTTGTTTTTTCTCCTCATCCTCGCGATGGTCCACGTCGCGATCGGCGCGCTTCAATTCCGCGATGGAACCAACTTCATGCCGATTTCGTTCCTTCAGCGGTTTGATTATGGCCGGCGTGCCAGCGGATTTTATGTAAATCCGAATCACCTTGCCGGTCTTCTCGAAATGATCGGTGTTTTTGGTCTGAGCATTGCATGTTGGGGGCGCTGGCCGGTGTGGTTGAAGCTGCTGACGCTTTACGGCGCGGCGGTTTGTTACGGTGGACTGATCATTACCGGCAGTCGTGGCGGTTATTTTAGTGCCGGTGCAGGCGTCATCACGGTAGCCGCGCTCAGTCTGATCGTATTGTGGCGCGCCGGATCGACAGTGTTTGTGAGAATAGGCGGCGCCACGGTGATCGTTGCGGCGCTCGTTGTCTCAGTCGTGTTAATTCTCGCGCACGGAAGTTTTTTCGTCAGTGAGCGGACTAGCAAAGGCGGCTTAGAGAACGAGGGCTACAACCGCCGCTATGATATGTGGCACGCCGCGATCCAAGAATGGCAATTGCAACCAAGCGTCGGGACCCGAAGCGGAACTTACTTGTTTTACGGCCGGCAATTCCGCGCCGAATCAACAAACAAGGATCCGGTCTACACGCACAACGATTACCTTCAACTGTTGGCCGAGTACGGCCTGATCGGCGCGGCTACGTTCCTGCTGTTTTTGCTTTCGCACCTTTATGCCGGTTGGCGCAATTTCCAACGTCTCGGTCCGAAGCGGGTAATCGTTTCAACACGTTTGTTCAGCAACGCTCTCGCCTTGCAGATCGGCGCGCTTGGCGCAACCGCCGCAATCGCGGTCCATTCTATTGTCGATTTTAATCTGCACGTTCCGGCCAACGCGCTCTTGATGGCCTTTGTATTTGGGATGCTCGCCAATCCCGGCGTCTCGCATGAAAGTCAGGTGCCCGCGCTGACGAAACCCTTGATTGGATGGCGCATTGTTGCGGCGCTCGTCGGAGTCGTCGTGGCGATTCAATGCGTTCGGCTTTTGCCGGCCGAATATTTCGCCGAGCGAGCGCGCGTCGCGCTGCGCGATGGCGACCCAGCAACGGCGGCTTCATTTGCCGTGCACGCGCTGAAGACAGAGCAAAAGAATCCAAACATTTATTATTATCTCGGCCGCGCCGGCATGCTGGAAGGAAACGCGGTCGACGATCCGGACAAGCGCGCTTTTTTATTTCAAGTAGCGAGCGTCGCGTTCCAAAAAGGTTGGGCACTCACGAGACAGGACGAGATTTTCCCGGCCGAATTGGCTTCCATTTACGATGCGCTGGAAAGATTTCCGGAAGCAGAATGGATGTACGATGAAGCGTTGCGGCTCGATCCCAACTCCGCCCCGCTGCGGCAAAGTTATCAGGCGCACTTGGAAAGCTGGCGACGCGCGTCTGTTGTTAAACCGGTAGATGTCGATCATGGCCAGGAGTGAGAATGGACGGAGAACACTTTGCTGATAATTTGGTCGGACACCTGCTTCTGTCGGCCACCGGGCGATGAAAATTTCTCTGATTAAATCTCTCGCGCTCGGGTTTTGCCTTTTGGCGTTGGCCATCGCATGCGCGAGCGGTGCGGAAGAAGAAGTCACCACAACTACGACGAGCAGTTCGTCGACCGAGGCAACATCGACTTCATCTCAGCCAACCGGGAACGCAGGCCCGACCGGCACTGGCACATTTAGCGGCGCGCCCGCGCCCTCAGGCGCCGTTACCGGTTCCGCTAATACCGCGCCGACAGTCGAACGAAATCCAACAGGGGTTGGCGTTTTTGCGCCAACGCCCCTGAAACTTTACGCCACGCTTTCCGGCGGCTACGACGACAACGTCAACACAGTGCATACCGGCAAACAATCGTCTGCTTTCACCAACGGCAACGCCATTCTCGATTACAGCTTTGGCGACCCGCGCCTTCAGCTGGTCCTCAACGGCGGCGCCGGGCTCACCTATTATTTCTCGCACGTTAACAATCACGACTACGACATCGACTTGAAAGGCGCACTCGGCATCACTTATAAGGCGTCGCCGCGGCTCACTTTGGGCTCGACCCTTCTGGTCGATTATCTGAGCGAACCCTCGTTCGAATATGCTGGCGGCATCAACTCACGTAACGGCAACTATCTGTTCACTACCAACAAAGCCTTCCTCCAGTACGCCTGGAGCGGGCGTTTCGCGACCAAGACATCTTACACATTTGAAGCCTTCAACTACGAGGAAAACACGGTTGGCGTTTTCTCCAATCGCGTGAGTAATCTCTTTGGAAATGAATTCCGGTTTCAGTGGTTACCAACGACTATTCTCGTCGCCGAATATCGATACGGAATCGTCAGCTATGAAAATTCGTTTCTCGATTCCACGACTCATTATGCGCTCGCCGGTGTCGACCACACCTTTAATCCCCGGTTGGTCGGAACTTTTCGAGGAGGCGCACAGTTTCGCTCATTCGACAATGACGGCGACCGCAGTGGCCCTTATTTCGAAGGCAATGTTAATTATGCGCTTGGGCGTCGCACTTCGGTCAGTTGGATCAGTCGATACGGAATAGAAGAGCCAGATACCCCGGGAGAGCAAAGTCGCACCACGTTCCGAACTGGTCTCCAGACCAAATTTAACCTGACCTCTCGGATCAGCACGGGCGTCGACCTTTACTACGTTCGCGACGACTATCATTCGCTTACTACCGGGCTGATTACGAATCCGCCGTTTGCGGAAAACACCTTCGATGCAGGGCTATCAGTCCGATACGCGATCACTGGCGTATTCGGCGCGCAGATCGGCTATCATTACACCGATGTCAGCTCCGATGTTACGGCGCGGGAATACTCACGAAACCGCATCTTCGCCGGGGTAAATGTAACATTCTGATGAACGGACAAAGCTCCGATTTACTTTCGGGGATATATTTGTTAGAATGCGTCCCTTCTTGCCACTTAGGGTCCCTTTGGTATGGCGCAATCCGACGAAGTTAAGCTTCATTTTCTCGATTACTGGCGTGTCGTCAGAATCCGCTGGCCCCTCGTACTATTGGCCTTTCTTCTCGTTCTGTTGACCGCCGCCGTCGTCACTTATTTCCAACCGCGCGAATATCAATCCTCCGTTTTCGTCGAAGTTCGATCGACGGCGGAGAACCCGCGCATATTCGGCCCGGGCGATCCCAACCAACCGGTGCACGATCCTCAACTCGCGCCGACCGTTTACCAGGTCATTCAGCGCACCGGCATTCTCTATCCGGTGATCGAGCAATTAAAGCTGCAGGAGCGATGGGGTAAGGATAGCCGGCGGCCGTCGCGTGAAGTCGCCTACCAAATCTTGCGCAACAAGCTCGATGTCGACGAAGTCCGGAACACTGATCTTCTCCAAATCAGCGTCTATGATCCCAACCCTCAACTCGCGGCCGACATCGCCAACAAGATCGTTAGCGTTTATCAGGACCGTAGGGTCGAAGAGGAAAAGGAAATCTTGAACCGCGCGGTGACCGCGATGAACGAAGAGGTCGCCAAGCAACAAAAGCGGGTTGAAGACTCGGCCACGGAGATGGCGCGGATCCGCGATCAAGAACACATTGTCGATCTTAACCCGGAAGGGACCGAGGACACTCAGGCGCCGGTCAACGCCATCGTCGTAAAGCAAGAGGCCGAAGTGAACGATGCAGAAGCGAAGATCGCCAGCCTCTCGAGCAAGTTATCGCAAATTGAAAATCTCAAGGGCGAAGACTTGATGAGGATGATGCCGACGCTCGAGGTTCAGGATCCGACAATCCAAAAAATCCTCCCGAACTACCAGGAGGCGGTCGCGCAGGAAGCGCTCCTCCTCAACTCCGGGCTTGGCGAAAACCATCCCAAGGTCAAATCGCTCCGAGCGGCCAGAACGGTTTACACGCGCCAACTCGAGCAGCAGGTCGGGATTATTCGCGAAGGAATCCAACGAAATCTCAAGAGCGCGGAAAGCACGCGTGATGAACTGACGAAGCGTCTCGAGCAAATTAATTCGAAGCAGCTTCAGACCAAAACGCTCAGCGCCAATTATACGCGCGCCAAAAACTCCTACATCAAAGAGAAATTACTGCTCGATGGCGTGAGGACCCGCGCTCAGACCCAGACGATGGAAATGGCGATGCCTCGCTTCGCCGTCAGCGTTAAACAAGTCGCAGAGCCGCCAATTTATGCGGCCCGGCCGCGGGTTGGATTGAATCTGACGCTCGGCGCGCTGGTCGGGCTCGTCATCGGAATCGGCCTGGCGTTTTTCATCGAGTATCTCGACACCAGCGTCAAAACGATGGATGACGTCGAGAGTCTCCTCGGTGTCCCGGTTCTCGCCATCATCCCGAAGAACATCAGCCTGCTTCATAGAATGACCGGCGACGCGCCTGACGCGGAGGCATATCGAATTTTGCGCACCAACATCGAGTTCAATCGCCCGAATCCCGAGGCCAACACCATTTCGTTAGTCAGCGGCGGACCCGGCGAAGGCAAATCGACGACCATCGCCAACCTCGCGTTCATCTGCGCGCAAGGCGGCTACTCTACTCTCATTGTCGACGCCGACTTACGCCGGCCGGTGCAGCATCTGTTGTTCGACCTGAGCAACGAGGTTGGCCTAACGAATTATCTCACGACCGACATGGACCTCGATCAAGTGATCACGCCCACTAGCGTTGAAAACTTGTCGATCTTGACCAGCGGTATTTTGCCGTCAGACGCTGTCGGCATTCTCAATTCACAGCGCATGTCCGACACGATCGCCGAACTGAAACGCCGATACGACATCGTCTTCTTCGATTCGCCGCCGATCCTTGGCGTGAGTGACGCTTCCGTCATTGCCAGCGAGGTCGACCAAACCGTCATCGTCGTTCAGCATCGGCGTTTTCCGCGCGCGATGTTGACTCGGGTTAAACAGGCGATCCTCGGTGTTGGCGGAACACTTCTGGGCGTCGTGCTCAATAATGTCGACCTCAAACACGACCAGAACTACTACTACTACACCAACTACTACGGCTACTATTCGCCGCAGCAGGGCAAAGAGACCCATCGCCGGCGTCGCGAACGCTCGAGTGTTTCGACGAATGGTGCCGAGAACGGGCACTTCGAACCCGACGAATATTGATGCAGCGTTTGCTCGCGGTTTTCCTTTTGGTTTTTGCAACGGCTGTCGGCGCCCACGCGCAAGCCACGCTCCGAATCGGCGATCCGGTCGAACTCAAAATCAGCGGCGTGCCTGCTGAAGACCAAAACCAGGTCAACAACATGTATAGCGTCGACGCCGACGGTGCGATCAACCTTCCTTACATCGGCAAAGTGCATGCCGAAGGCATGACTCCCGCGCAGCTGTCACGCTCGATCGAGGAGAACTATCGCTCCACCAAGATTTACACGAACCCCAACATCACGATCATCATGCAACCCACCGCGCGCTTCGTGAATGTCGGCGGCTCGGTCAGGATACCTTCGCGCGTGCCATTCACCGAGGATATGACGTTACTGACGGCGATCAACGCGGCCGGCGGCTTCAATGATTTCGCCGATCAACGCCACGTCCGTTTACTCCGCGGCAGCGAAGTGACAGTTTATGACGTGCGGAAATTTCGAAAAGATCCGGCGCAAGATGTCAGGCTCCGCCCCGGCGACAAAATCGAAGTTCCGCAAAGTTTCTTTTAACTTTGACTGTGGTGGCAGGCGTCTCGCCTGCACGAATAACTTACTCGTTAGGCGAGATCAGATCGCGATGGCGCCAGGCGTAGAGCAGGCCGGAGTAAATCGTCAGCGCGACGGTGATCCAAACCAGCACCGGGCCAGCTTCGTTCCAAGCCCGGAGCCACCAGGTCGATTCATCACTCGCATAACGCAGCTCGTGGAGTGAAAGCAGGGCAAGGAAGAAGATGACGGTCACCACTTGCCACGACGTTTTCTGTTTGCCCAATCTTTCGGCCGGTAAAATTTTGCCTTTCGCGCTGGCCATCATTCGCAACCCGGTAATCAAGAAATCGCGCGCAACGACCGCGGTTGCCGCCCAGGCCGGCACCGCTTTCAACGGCACCAGCGAAATGAACGCTGCCGCCACCATGATCTTGTCCACCAGCGGATCCATCAACTTGCCAAAGTCCGTCACGATCCCGTAGCGCCGCGCGATTTCGCCGTCGATAAAGTCGCTGATGCCGGCAATGAGAAAGACGACCAGCGCGAGCGTCCGGCCGTATTGCCAAGAGGAACTCAGGGCCGCGACAAAAATGATCGTTAGCAGCAACCGGCTTAACGTTAAGCGATTCGCCCAGTTCATCTCGCCGTAACTGTTTCGCGGTTCGAAATGCTGCTCGTCGCTTTGAACTTTGGCTTTTTCCAAATCGGTACCTTCCGTTTCAATTCGTCCACGATCCACTTGCTGGCTTCGAATGCGGCGCCGCGACGCCGAGCGCGCACACGCAAGAACAGCGAGGCTTCCCCTGCGCGAACGAATCCAATTCGATGATGAAGCAGGACCTCGTTTAATCCAAACTTCTTGGCCGCCGCGTTGGCAATGAGTTGCATTTGATGCTCCGCCATCGCGCGGTGCGCTTCGTAATCGATTCCCTCGATTTCACGCGCGTCCTCGAGTTTCCGAACCACGCCCCGGAAATCGACTATCGCTCCGGCCGTAGGATCTATATCGTCCTCCGTTGGATTTTGTAATGCCGCTTCCGTCACCAAAACGTTACAAACGGAATTTGCCATCGCTTTAATTCGTCCGTTAATTCTTCTTCCCCGCGTCCTTGCAAGAAGGGAGACCCAAAATGACTGCGAATCAATGTGATATTGGCCTCATCGGCCTGGCTGTGATGGGCGAGAACCTCGTCCTCAACATGGAATCGAAAGGCTTTCGCGTCGCCGTATTCAACCGTACCACTGAAGTCACCGACAAATTCGCGGCCACGCGCGGCAAAGGAAAAAACATTCAGCCGACAAAAACCATCGAGGAGCTCCTCGGCGCGCTGAAGAAACCGCGCAAGGTCATGATCATGATCAAAGCCGGCAAACCGGTCGACATGATCATCGGCGAATTGCTTCCGTTTCTCGAAAAAGGCGATGTCGTGATCGACGGCGGCAACTCGCTCTTCACCGATACGCAGCGGCGCTGCAAAGATCTCGAAGGAAAAGGAATTCATTACGTGGGCTGCGGCGTTTCCGGCGGCGAAGAAGGCGCGCTCAAAGGCCCATCGCTAATGCCCGGCGGTTCGCGCGAAGCGTGGGAGATGATCGCGCCGATCTTTCGCAAGATCGCCGCGCAAGTCGACGGCGAACCCTGCTGCCGCTACATGGGCCCGGATGGCGCCGGCCACTACGTGAAAATGGTGCACAACGGCATTGAGTACGGCGATATGCAGTTGATCTGCGAATCCTACGCAATTCTCAAAGACGTCGTCGGAATGAACAACAACGAGCTCGCCGACACTTACGGCGAATGGAACAAAGGCGAACTCGATAGTTATTTGATCGACATCACGACGCAGATATTTCGCAAGAAAGATCCCGATACCGGCAAGGCGCTTGTCGATGTGATCCTTGATAAAGCCGGGCAGAAAGGCACCGGAATCTGGACCTTGCAATCCGCTATCGCGCAATCGGTCGTGATTTCGACGATCAATGCCGCAGTCGAAGCGCGCGTGATTTCGTCACGCAAGGACGAGCGCGTGGCCGCGTCGAAGATTCTGCCGCAACCCAAGCCGAAAAAATTTACCGGCGACCGAAAGAAGCTCACTGACGCGGTTCGGCACGCGCTCTACGCGTCGAAGATTGTTTCCTACGCGCAGGGAATGGAACTGCTGGGCGCCGCGAGCAAACAATACAATTGGAACCTAAATTTTGGCGACATCGCGACCATTTGGCGGGGCGGCTGCATCATCCGGGCGAAATTTCTCAACTGCATCGTCGATGCTTATAAGCGCGATAAAGATCTCCACAATCTGCTGCTCGATCCCTATTTCAGCGGCATCATCAAAGACACGCAGGAGAATTGGCGCGTTGCGGTTTCAAACGCGATCGAATTTGGCGTCGCAACGCCGGCATTTTCCGCGTCGCTTGCTTATTTCGACAGCTACCGCTCCGCGCGTTTGCCGTCCAACTTGTTGCAAGCCCAACGCGACTTCTTCGGCGCGCACACTTACGAACGTGTCGACAAACCCGGCATCTTCCACACCGAGTGGATCGAGTCCGATCACGCGCCCGTGCAAAAATCCGCGGCACCAAAAGAAGACGCACCGCGTCACGCCGGCGAATAAGGCCAGTCCGGCTCGGACCTTAACGAAAATCGTGCGAATCGCTGCCGAGAAGATTTTCGTGCGCGAGTGGTTTGATTTCACGCGTCTTGATTAACACCGTGTTCTCCGAGTTTTGCACTTCGCCTTCGATCAAAAGAAAATCTTCTTCAGTAATCAGCAGCCGATACTTCTCGAACAGATCAGGATCGACAATCGCATTCGAAACGCCGGTCTCATCTTCGAGACTGACGAAAGATTCATCGTCGCATAATCCGCGTTCACGCGCTCCTGCACCGTCATTGCTTCGAGCGGCGATGATGACGATGTCGATCTTTGCGGCGCCATATCGTCGTGAATTGCTTCTTCCACTTTCCACATCGCGGCGCGGCGGTGATCGGCAAAACAATTCAACGCGCCGAGCTCCGCGAGAGCGCGCAATTCTTCTTTCGAAAGCGAAATTCGCTGTTTGAAATCTTCCAGCGATTTGAATTGTCGATCGTTGCGAGCACGCTCGATTTGTTCGCCATGCTCCTGACGAAGCCCGTTCACCACGCAAAAGCCGAGTCGAAACGTGTTGTCATCCAGGACAGTGCAACGCCAGTCGGAACGTTTCACGCAGACTGGTTTCACTTTCACGCCGTGTCGCTGCGCGTCCTTCACGATCGTAGCCGGCGTGTAAAAACCCATCGGCTGATTGTTGATTAGGCTCGCGAAAAACTCGGGCGCGCGATGGACTTTCAAATACGCGCTGGCGTAAGCGAGGATTGCAAAACTGATCGCGTGCGATTCGGGAAATCCGTAAAGCGCGAACGACGTGATCGCTTGAATGATCTTGTCGATCTTGTCTGGCGCGATGTTCTTGCGCTCCATCGCCGCGCGCAGTTTCACGCTGACGCGATTCATTCGTTCCTCTGAACGATGAAAACTGAGGGCGCGTCGCAGCTCTTCCGCTTCGTCGCCCGAAAAATCGGCCATGACCATCGCGATCTTGAGCATCTGCTCCTGAAACAGCGGAACGCCGAGCGTGCGTTCGAGCACCGGCTTCAATCGTTCGTCGAAATATGTGACCGGCTCACGTCCGGCGCGCCGATTCAAATATGGATGCACCATATCACCCTGGATCGGGCCCGGCCGGATGATCGCGACCTCGATTACGACGTCGTAAAAACATTTCCTTTTGAAATGTGCGCGAGATCGAGCGGGCGTCCTCGTTCGCGGCAAAGCTCGAGCGCATCCTGCATCACCGACATCATCCCGAGTCCAAGTAGATCGACCTTCACGATGCCGAGATCTTCACAATCGTCCTTGTCCCATTGCGCGACGACGCGCCCCGGCATCGACGCGTTCTCGAGCGGCACGAACGAACTGAGTCGGCCGCGGCCGATGATCATCCCGCCGGAATGCTGGCCAAGATGCCGCGGCAATCCGTAGATCGCGTGATACAACCGCACGAACGCCGGCATCCGCGGATGATTTTTTGGCAAACCAGATTGCTCGATCTGCGATTGTAAATCGAGTGTGTGTGGAAAATCGCCGTTCGCGAACAAATGCGAGAACCGATCGAGAATGCTCGGTGAAAAATTCAACGCCTTGCCGATCTCGCGCGCGGCGCTCCGTCCGCGATAACTGATCACGTTCGCAGTCATGGCCGCGCCGTGTTTGCCGTAGCGCCGATAAATTTCCTGGATCACGGCTTCGCGCCGATCGCCGCTCGGAAGATCGAGATCAATGTCCGGCCAGCCTTTGCGGCTTTCGTTCAGAAAACGTTCGAAGACCAAATTATTGCTAACCGGATCGACCGGCGTGATCCCGAGGCAATAACAGACCGCGCTGTTCGCCGCGCTGCCGCGACCCTGGACCATGATGTTGTGCTCTCGACAGAAATTCACGATGTCCCAAACGATCAGGAAATAGCCGGGGAACCCGAGCTTGATGATGAGCGCGAGCTCTCCTTCGATTTGTCGGCGGACTTTCGCGCTCACGGCTGCGTAACGCTGTTGCGCGCCGAACCAGACAATCGTTCGCAAAAACGAATCCATGCTGTGTCCCACCGGCACCGGATAGTCGGGAAATTCGTAGCCGAGATTTTCCAACGAGAACGTCAGCCTCTCGGCCAAACGCGACGTATTGTCGATCGCTTCCGGCAGATCGCGAAAGATTTCGTGCATCTCGCGATCGCTCTTCAAATGGCGCTCGGCATTTTGGCTTAATAGTTTGCCAGCGGCATCAAGATGCGTGTGCTCGCGAATACAAGTGAACACATCAACAACTTCGCGGCCGTACGGTTTCGCGTACTGCACGCCGTTGGTCGCGATCAACGGCAATCCGGTCGCGCGGGCAAGATCGACAAGTTGGCGATTGATCTGTTCTTCGCCGCGAACGAAATGCCGCTGAATCTCGACGAACACATTCTTGCAACCGAACGCGTGAAGCAGAGCCTGAATTCGTGTTTTGAAACTTGAATGCATATTGCATTCAAGTTTCTGCGCGAACGTTCGTCCAAGAAGAGCGACCAACCCTTCCGCGAACTGCGGCAGCTCATCCCATCTGATCTCGCATTTGCGTTTTTCGCTTCGCAGATGCGCTTGCGTTAAAAGCTCGCACAAATTTTTGTATCCAGTCCGATTCTGAACCAGCACCGGTAAAATCCCGCCGCCTTCCATCGATAACTCCCCGCCGATGATTGGACGCACGCCATGTTCGCGCGCTGCGACCGAAAACCGTTGCACGCCGTAAACGCCACTGCGGTCGCACAACGCGATTGCCGGCATTTCCAATTCGGCGGCGGAGTGTGCCAATTGCTCGGGAAAACTTCCGCCGCGCAAAAAGCTGAACGCACTGCAGGCATGAAGTTCTACGAACTTCATAAGAAGTGACCAGTGACGAGTGACCTGTGACCAGATCGATCGATTTCAATCATAGATTCCATCGATCGCCCATTTCTCATCCGCTTGATGAGCACGCACCAGCTCGCCATTTTCGAGTTGCATGTCGTACTCGGCGCGGGCCCACGCTTTTTCGTCCCACCAATTTCCCGAGAGTAAAAACGGACCATTTTGATCGAAAATTTGTCCGCGCACTTTGTCGCTTTGCAGATGTCGATCTTGTGAAATGAAAATCGCGGCGTTTGTTGGCGGCCGAAATCTTCGAAATGCAACTTTCTCTTGTAGCGGCGGTCTATGACCGCCGTTCGGGCGATTGAGGGCAATCGCCCCTACCTGCCAATTAAACGGTTCCATCCGAAATGCGTCGGGCCGATGCGTTTCTTCAAGCACCGGCGTGCCGACGCGATCGTTCCCGACGAGCGCCGCGAGTCGCGCGAGTGTTTCATAAAGCTGGTGCGGATTTCGGAGCGCGGTCTCAAACAATCCGAACTGTTGTGACACTGGTCGGATCGGTTGGGCTCTGAGCGCGACGGCAACGATCGGATGATCGGATTTAAAACTCTCGAGATGCGTGTGCAGCATTCGGAAGAGAAGATCGACATCCACCGTGGGCTGCGGGATTTTGAAAGTGCGAGCCGCACTGGCATTAGTCCGAGCCGCAGTGGTATCTGATTGTGTATCCGAAAAAGTGATCGTGAGAGTGAGCTCACGCGCGACGAGATAAATGCTGCTCAACCGAAGCGCGAGTTGCTCGAGAAATCGCCGCAAAATGAAAAGCAACGGCTCAGCGGTTTCGATTTCGTGATCGAACTCAAACGATTCATCGAACGTTTCTGGCGGCTGAACAAATTTCAGCGGGCGCGCGGCGATGCCGTTCGCGCCTTCCCAGAATCGGACGGCTTCAGAGCCGAGCCGATTTCGCAACTCGTCCTTATTTAGAGCAGCCAACTGCCCGAGGGTATGAATTCCCCACTTGTGCAGGATCCCGATGATCTCGCTGCGAGCCGCAGTGGCATTTTGCCGCTCTGTTAACGGCCCGTCGGGCTCCGACCTCGCCACCATGTCGGCAATTTACGGCAAATCAGGCTATATGTTCAAGTGAACATCCAACGATCCTGATCACTTTAGAATTCGCGAACAAATCGTAGTTTCCGCTTACCAGATGCCCCCAAGACGTCGTGCGGTTACAAGTCTCGGTAAAAAGTACCACCAAATAGTTCCTAAGAGGCCGTGAATAAGATAAGGCAAGTACAAGAAACGCGCGAACCCTGAGTATCCCTCCTGGCTTGGCACATGGAAGTAATAAAGCAGGCTTAAGGGAAAATCAGTTATTGAAAATAACGCCCATAGCAGTGCGGCTTGTGGATCACTAGAATGATGTATGTAAGCCACCAGGAAGAGAAAAGCAGCTAGGTGTAGTGAACCGAGAGCGAGACCAATTTTGCGAGCCATTGTATTCATTTTTCACCGCACGTACAGGAAGGATCATTTTCCTCTGGGTCTCGCGTTCCTGGCCGGTCGATAGCTCCGCCGATGAAATTTCCCCAGAAGCCGCCGACTGCATACGCGGCGCTGGTGAGTTGATGATCGCAATTTCTAAAGCACTGACTGCGACTGCTAGGGTCACAAGGATGCATCTTTCGACATCTAAAGTAGCAAATATCATGCTTTAGACACGCGGCATCCAACCCATCTATAGGCGGCGAATAAAATCCAGGTCGGTGTCGATTGAACACTTCTCCTCGTCTTCCAGTCCAATCCGGGCCACACCAGTTTCCATATGCCTTCCAAAGGCCAAGCGGATCGACACCATTCGGCGGATCATTGCCAACATACGCGTAAAGGTTTACTCCTTCTCGTATTTCGGCATGTTTTAGCGGATCCCGACTTAGCCAGCGACCCACATCTGAATCGTAGGCGCGGTAGACGGCGAAATCGAGGTTGCTGGCGGCATGGCGGTAGAGGCCGGTGAAGGTGAAGTCGGGTACCGTGTTTTTGATGGTTATCGATCTTCCGTAAGGATCGTAGTCGTAGCGACCAACGACGGTGCCGTCGCTTTTCAGCATTTCGCGGATCGAGCCCAGATGATCGCGCGTATAGTAATAAGGTGTCGTGCCACTGTATTGTCCCTGTGGATAAGCCCGCAAAGTAACGGCGCCGTTTGCGTCGCGATACTCGCAGCGCTCCATTCCGCACCACACAAATTTTCGGGTCGATTTAACTGTCGTTCCTTGCTTTTCCACGATTTTAGCCATTCGGCTCAACCCGTCGTAGCTGAACTCCGTGCGATTGCTTGTGCCCGTGTAATTAATTGCAGTCAGACGATTAGCCGCATCCCATTCGAAGATTCGTTTTGCACCATCATTGATCAGGTTTCCGTTGAGATCGTAAGTCAGCGTTCGATTTGTTCCGCCGCTCTGGCTCACGATTTCGTTTACTATGTTCGGCGTCGATGCAGTTGTGGTCGCGCCCACGAGCTCGCTCGTGCGATTGCTCGCCAGATCATAGCCATAGGTATATTGCTTGATCAGCGCGTTCGTATTTGCGTTTTTCAATGGCGCGCTCAGTAATTGATCGGCATTGTCGTAGCCGAGGTCGAATCGCTGCGGCGCATTCAGTCCGGCGTAGTTTTTCTTCCAAGTTAGAATCTGACCTTCGCTGTCGTACGAATAATCTTGCTGCGAGATCAGCGCATTCCTGCTGGTCAGATATTTAATCTGTTGGAGTCGCTTCTCCTGAGCGTTGGGAAAATAAAGATAATTGGCACTGGCTCCGGGAAAAGTCATTTTGCTTATCCGATCGGTGACACCAACATAAGTGTTCGTAAATGTTCCGAGCTTGTTCACCACCGAATTAATTCTGCTGAGGGTGTCGAACGACCACGTGATCGGATTAGCAGCACCGTTGATCGAGCGATTGATTACGCGGCCGAGCTCATCGTAGCCGAACGTAATCGTATCGTTTGCAATTGGTCCGTCGATACTGGCCAATTGGCCCGCACCGAGCGCAGGCGCATTTGTGATCGGAATGTAGCCGTAAGTCGTTGTTCCTGTGCCGTCGACCATAGACGCAATCCGATTGTAGTTGGAATCGTACGTAAAACTAACCGACGGCGTGGCATGCGATGCGTTGGCGTAATTGATTTGTTTCAAATTGTCGTCCGGGGAATACTCGTAGTTGGTGACCTGATTCAACGCGTCCGTCATCGATTTCAGCCGACTCGTGGTGTTCTCGTAGACGTATGAGACGGAGGTATTGTCAGCAAACGTCTTGCCAATAACGCGGCTTTGCAGGTCGCGATCGAACCTCGTGGTTTGATTTTTCGGATCGGTGATACTGGTCAAAGCGCCACAATTGCACCAGCCGAACTGAGTCGTTCGGTTCAATGGATCGGTGATCGAATCCATCTGGCGATTGGCATTGTAATGCCGAGTGGTCCAGAGGCCGCGCCGATCCTTGCTCTTGGTAAGATCGAGCATTGTGGTCAGTCCCTGACCGAAATCCTGGGAATATTGGAACTGTTGATCGGTGCCATCCGGATAAGTCACCTGTATCGGACGATCCAGGTTATCGTAATCAGTTATGATCGTGTACGAGTCCGAATCCGTGACTGTGCGAACGCGGTTTGCCGAATCATATGCAAAAGCCGTCACGGCCGAGCTGCCATTAAACAGCGGGCTGGTGATTGACGTCAAATAGCCAATGGGATGACCAACGGTTCCGTCGCCGTAACCGAAAGTGGTCGTTTCATTTTTGGCGTTTTTCTGGGTCAAGATTTGCCCATATGCATTGTGAGTGAAAGTGGTCGTCTGACCGGCAGCATCCGTGTCAGTCAGGGGTTTGTGTTGTGAGTTGTAGGTGAATTTGCGGAGAAGCTCATTACTGACGCCTGTAGTCTGGCGCGTTTCCAAGATGTCGATGTTGTTTGCATCATAGACATAACTCATCACTCGCCCGATCGGATCAGTCGCCTTCGTCCGATTACCGAGGCTGTTATATTCGAACGATGAGGATCGCGTCGTTCCGTCCCCGAGAATTCGCCCGATGCGACTGACGTTCGCGCTCAACGGCGCTTGGTTCGTGTTTGTCTGACCAGCGTAAGCGTACCAAACGCGGCTTTCGAGCGGCTCTTTTTCACTCGCGAGAATGCCCGACGACACGCCGGTCGCGTTTGACGTCCAATGCGTGACTCGCGCTTTGGTGTAATCGTAAACGCCATTGACTGGCGGGTACATTTCGAGCGCTTTCTTGTCCCAGTAAAACGTGTTCGCGACGTCTAATCCGGAATTTGTCATTCCCGCAGGGGCCGTATTTTCGTTTGCGGCAATCCCAGGCGCGTTGTCGCGATACTCGACGCGTTCTTTGCCGCCCAGCGGGTCCGTCATCTCAATCCATTTGTTCCTCCCCGATTCGCCCGTCGCGAAGGACGAGGTCCCATAAGGAGTGTTAATCGCGGTGATGAACCTCGAATTGTCGGAAGCGTAAGTGAACACCGATTGGATCCCGATTTCATCGGTAATGGTCTCCAACTGACCATTGGAATTGTAACCGAACGTCGCGTAACGGCCGGTTTGGAACGGTTCGGTAACCTTTGTGATTTTGAACGGATCATTCCCAAGCTCATAACTAATTGTCGTTACCTGACCGAGCGCGTCGGTAAGCGTTATGATGCGAAAGGTTGAATCATAACCAACGGCCACCGCGCTGCCGGCGGGATCGACCCAGTGCGTCATAAAAATTCTACGCGGAGCGGCCGTCACTCCGTCGCTCAATGCGAATACTTGTTTGGAGCCGTTCGGGAATCGCTTCTCGTACGTACTTGCGGAAGTTCGCACAAGCGTGGCATGACTCTGTGGATCAGGTTGGTAACTTTGCGAGCCGGCATCAAAGCCGGAATAGATCTCGGTGCCTCCACCCGAAACGTACACTGACGCGCTCGCCGAAGGATCGTTTGGGTTGTCCCTTACGTATGACAACCAATTAAACGTCCATTTCGGGCCAAGATTTGAATAATTGAAAGTAGTAGGTTGCTTTGCGTCGCGCTGATTATAAGTCACGGTAAAGTTGATTGCCGGTCCAATTGGGGGCGCATAGCGAAACGGCGTATCTTCGACATTCAAGCTCGCCATCATCGCGTGCGCGGTATAACGAGCCATCGGTTCCGCTTCAGAGCCGCCAGCTCGCTCAGCGCATGCGTCCCCGCCTTCTTTTTTGTCGTCGGGTGTCAGATTGTCAGTGGTCGGACCTGATCCAATCGTAACCGGAATATCCACATAGAGTGTCGTGGGCGAGCCGCCGCAGTAGACCGAGTTGATGGTAACGCCTACATCCCCTTCGCTGTGGGGTGCGTTGGCGGGTGCTTCGACGCCGAGATACAAGTGCGACAACCCGCGTCCACCGGCGTTCCTCATGCACGCCAGACCAGCGTCAGGATTCAATGTGTAGGTGTGGTCGACGTTTACGTGGACAATCGTTTGATGCCCGTAGCCGCAACAAAGCCGAACGGTATCGCCACCGTCACCAAGAATGTCGGGATTGCAACGCAAATCATATATGTAATCGCCGGGCAAAGCGTCACCGGTAACGGTCACTGCCAGATTCGCGCACGCGTCGTCAGATCCACCCCAAGTAATACAATTACCGTGGTTATCGTCCTGGTAATATTTGTTAACTGTTAGTTCTTGAGTCTGGCCGAATGCGCTACCGCCGAGGCCGCCGAAGAGTAATGCGATAAAAATTCGCCAAACCGCACTGGTTTGGCATCGATACGAAAGAGTCTGATTCTGAGGGTTCATGAGCCGATTCTTGATCGGCGCGATCAGAATCGTATATACGGAGAACGCCGTACTTGTTCGTTTCGGGCCTCTGCTAGAGCCAGATCAAGATTTTCGCGAACTTCGGTCGTCGGGTCTCGTATTACACTAGGCGAACTAATCGCATGCCAACACGGTTCAGAGCACACCGGAGATCTGTCCGAAAAACAGCGACATCGACCCAGCGTCGTTTTGGTTTAACGCCGCGCGAAGAACAGATTTTGTTTTGGATCGCAGGTGGTAAATCCAACGCCGAAATCGGCAAGATCCTAGGAATCAGTTCTGCGACCGTCGGCAAACATCTCGAGCACATTTATCCGAAACTCGGTGTCGAAAATCGGACCGCGGCCGCCAGTTTCGCGCCGCAATCATAACTTGTGACAAACGCGCGCAGGGTCGCATCTAAACATCTAACATTCTCAAGACGTTGAGCTGGTGAGTCGTTGAGAAGATCAAACGATCTCGACTGGGCATTTAGGCAGCGCTTGCATAAAAGCGCGGCCGTCGGGCTTGGTCACGATCCGATTATCGAGAATCACCGCGATGCCGCGGCCCGCTTCTTTTTCCATTCCGCTCCGCCGAGCAATGGGAGCACGAACAAATTTGCCAAAATGTCGATCACCAGGCCTGCCAGCACGACCATGCCGAAGCGTTGGGTCGGCGGAAAGGTCGACAACACGAAGATGGCGAATCCAGCGCCGATGATCACGTCGGAGTAAACGATCCCCCGCCATTGTTCTTCGCGGGCGGCGATCCAGGCCGGCCAACCTCTCTTCCCGTCCCGCTGGGCGCGGCGGACGCCGAACACTAGATGAATCATCGAATCGATGGCGATGCCGATGCAAACATTGGTGGCCGGCGCGGAAATAATGTCGACCGGCACATGGAACCATCCGATCCCGCCAAGCATGCATAACGGAACGAGCATTAAGCTCGCGATCATGGCGATCGCGCTGCGCACCGACCGGGCGACGATCCAGGCGATGACGATGAACAAGGCGTTGAGCCAGAAGAGTCCGGTCACGAGACTGGACGCGACCAGTTTGGCCAGACGGCCTTGCAAATAATAAATGCCACCAATGAGCCGCGGCGTGAATCCGTGCTTGTGCGCGATCGAACGCAGATCGTCCACCACTTCGAGCCGAAGTTTGTCGCGCCGGGCTTCGACCATTCGCAGGAGAAACATCGTTTCCGAGCGATCTTCGGTGATGAAAGTTTTGGCCACGCGCGCGTATTTCGGTTGCGACATGATCTCCATCATTTTTTCGTAGCTCAACAGGAACGAAAACGGCGTGCGATCGCCTTCGGCCAAAAGCGTTGGCAACGAAACCACCGTGCCGACGTCGTCATAATTCTCGAACGCGCCGTGGAGCGTCCACATTTTCTTGTAAGCGGCGTCGGTGTTCAGTTTGCTGCCATCGGTCGAGGACACGACGATGGTGAGCGGATTGCAACCGCCGTTGCGATCCACGTATTCAAGGCCATCGCGCAATTCCGTGTTCGGCTTGAAATAATCGAGAAGGCTCGGATCGGTGTTGACGTTTCTTAAACCGAACCCCAACGCCGCGCTCACCAGAATGACCACGACCGACAGGATCGGAAATGGCCGGGACCAGAACCAAGGCGGCGGTTCCGCTTCCACGATTTTGCTTTCGCGCGGAATGGCCCAGCGCAAGAACGGCGGATACATCACGTAAGCACAGCCGAAGCCGACAATCGATCCGAGCACGCCACCAAATCCGAGCTCGCGCAGCGGTTTGGCCTCGACCACCAGCAACGTGGCGAATCCGAGCGAAGCGCAGATCATCGACCAAAACGACGGCGGAAACGTCATCCGCAATGCGTCCGCGGCGAGGTTAGGCGATTTTTTATTCAACCGCCGCATCCGATCGGCGAGTGTCTGCCAGTTGAACGTCATGTAGACGAGGTGCGACATTGCGACGACAAAGACGATGGTCCCGAGGTTGACGGTGAGAATGCCGATGCGCCTTCCGAACAGTTGTTGAAGCAGCAGGGTCAACAGGACCGCGCTCGTGCAAGTGACGAGCATTCCCAGAAAAACGCGCGCCGACCGAAACATCACCGCCATGGTCAGCCCGAACAACGCGACGGCGGTGAGACTGAAGTAATGGAAATCGTGAGTGATGCTGCGCTGAAGCATCTCGACGACATAAGGCGTGCCGGCAATGTGAATTCGAAAATCTTTCGCGTCCGATTCGTGGATGATTTGTTCCAGGCGCCGGACCAACGGACCGGTGTCCCCGCCACGGGTGAATAGGATCACGTTGGTGGACTTGCGGTCCTTGGCGATGAGCAATCGACTCCAGAACGGACTCTCGATTGCGTCCTGAAAATTCTTCGGTCCGGCGGCCACGCTTTTGACCGAAGTGACTCCGTCGATCGCGTCGACTTCCTGAGTTATTTTTTGAATCCGCTCGAAATATCGCGGCGAGGAGATGTCGCTCGAAGAAACGGCCAGGATCACCTGCGGTTGCGAAGGAAAATGCTGTTCGATCTTCTTCTCTTGTCCGAAGGCAGGATCGCCAGTGGAAAAGAAAAAGTTTTCGTCAACGTGCGGCTTAAGATCGACAAAGACCGCCACAAGAACGAACAAGCCGACCGTCAGCGCGACCATCTGCCAGTGGGCGCCCGCTTCGATTAAACTGCTGAGAAAATTGGGCTTCATCACGCTAGCACCTAACGACTCCTCAATTGTATCGGCGCTCGATGTCGACTTTCGGGCAGACTTGCCGAATTAAACCTAAACAATTTCAACTGGGCACTTAGGCAGCGCCTGCATGAATGCGCGGCCGTAGGGTTTGGTCACGATCCGATTATCGAGAATGACGACGATGCCGCGGTCGCTAGTTGTCCGAATCAGGCGTCCGACGCCTTGGCGAAGTTTCAGGATCGCTTCCGGTAATGAGTACTCGGTGAATGCGTCGCCGCCGCGCGCCTGAACCAGTTCGAGCTTCGCTTCGATCAGCGGCGTATCGGGAACTGCGAAGGGCAAACGCGTGATGATGACGTTTGAAAGCGCTTCGCCCGGAACATCGACGCCGCTCCAGAAGCTGTCGGTCCCGAATAGGACGCTGCGCGGCGTGGATTTAAATTGATCGAGAAGTTTCGTTCGCGGCGTTCCCCCACCCTGGATCAGCAGATTGAATTTCTTGTCTACGAAAAAGCGCTCCATCTCGCCCGCAACCTGTTGCATGTCGCGATAACTGGTGAAAAGGACGAAGGCGCAGCCGTCGGTCTTCTCCACGAAATGCGCGATCCAGTGTTCGAGTTGTTTGGTGTAACCGGCATCGCGCGGGTCGGGCATTTTTTGCACGACGAATATTTTCATCTGCTTTTGAAAATCGAACGGGCTGCCGAGCTGCAAAGCTTCGGCTTCGGTCGCGCCGATGCGCTCCCGAAAATATGCGAGATCGGGCCGGCCGACCGACAACGTCGCGCTCGTCATCACGCAGCAGCAATTATCTCGGAAAATCATTCGCCGCAAAACGGGCGCGAGATCGATCGGCGCGGCATTGAGCGAGAGAAATTGCGCGGTCTTGCCGGTGCGCTCGACCCAGTAAACATGTTGCGGCGCGGCTTGCTCGAGGAAGATCGCGATACCGTCGCGCGCGTCGCGAATCCGCCGCCCGAACTCCTGAAGCTCGGCCTTGATGATCTCGTCGTCGGCGCGCTTCACCACTTCGGCGATCCGCGCCTGGAGCGCGACCAATCGCCCCGTGATCGTGTCCGGGACAAGATCGATATCGCGGACGCGGAATTCGCGGCCTTTGCGAAAATCGGAGCGCGCGTCGACCGCATCGAAAAATTTCTCGACGTCATCGATCAAGTCGGCCGCGAGTCGCACGCCTTGGGCGTCGCGCATGACGGTGAAAAGTCCTTTGCGAGTGCGCGAGTTGTAGAGCCGTTGAATCGTCGAGCGTAGTCCATACTGCGAAACGCCGATGCCGATCTGCTTCGACGCCACCTGCTCGACACTGTGCGCTTCGTCGAAAATGATGAAGTCGTTCGGGAAAAGAAAACCGCTCTCGCGCTCTTGTTGTTGGTCCGGGCTGCCGAGCAACATGA
>WNFR01000505.1_pt1 | contig 56154 bp, 48 predicted proteins | sample 5400221 | NCBI WGS metagenome assembly WNFR01 (sample SAMN13153357, study PRJNA577476) | soil metagenome | isolation source: 40 cm soil under Madrone tree | place: USA:California | collected 2016-06-14
ACCTGAACCGGCCCGCACGCCTCGCCACTGACGACCGACGAGCGACGCTGAGCCGCCGCGCGCCTCGGCGCGTCCACCTCCACACGCAACCCGCGTCCCTTCTGGGGCAGACTCGGTGCGCGCGTGGGTGATCCGACCAGAAGCAAATTGAACCGGAAAAATCAGGCCCGCCGGCCAGTTTGACGCATCAAGTGGCGATGGCTAATTGGTAGTGTGAGATATCCGGGTTAGACCAGCAACGTCGGGGAGCATGCACATGTACAGGAGTTCACTTTCGCCCATCGTTTTCATTGGGGCCATGATCTGCGCCTGCCTTGGACCTTTCGCCGCGAAGGCGCAGCAACCCTCCGCGGCGACGGTCGCCTTGGCACGCGAAGTGCTCGTCACCAAGGGCGCCAGCGGCATGACGGATCCGCTGGTCCGCGGCGTGATCGAAACCGTCAAGAACAGTTTCGTGCCGACCAATCCGAATCTGACGCGCGAGCTTAATGATGTCGCCACGGCACTGCACAAGGAACTCGACGGCAAGAGCAGCGAGGTCCTGGATCAGATGGCGCGAGCCTACGCGGCACGTTTCACCGAGCAGGAGCTCAAGGATCTGCTGGTGTTCTACAAGACCCCCGGATGCGCAGCGAGATGCAGAAGAAGGGCCACCAGTTGTGACAGCTTCAGCGTCTGTAAACGACGTCGACCTGTTCGTCATCGGAGCCGGTTCCGGCGGTGTGCGGGCGGCGCGGATCGCCGCCGGTCACGGCGCCAAAGTGATGATCGCCGAAGAGTATCGCATCGGCGGCACCTGCGTCATCCGCGGCTGCATACCCAAGAAGCTCCTGGTCTATGCGTCGCGTTTCGCCCACGAATTCGAGGATGCAGCGGGTTTCGGCTGGACAGTGCCGCCGGCGGCATTCGACTGGCCGACCCTGATTGCCAACAAGGACAAGGAAATCGCGCGGCTCGAAACCGTTTACCGCTCCAACCTGGAGAAGGCCGGCGTCGAGATCGTCAAGTCCCGCGCGGTGATCGAGGACGAGACCACCGTGCGTCTCCTGGCCTCGGGAGCGCGCGTGCGCTGCGGTCACATTCTGGTTGCGACCGGAGCGGCGCCGTTTACCGGCCACCCGATTCCGGGCTTCGAGCACGCCATCTCCTCGAACGATGCGTTTCATCTGCCGGCGCTCCCGGCCGCGATCGTGATCCAGGGCGGCGGCTACATCGCGGTCGAGTTCGCCTGCATCTTCGCGGGCCTCGGATCGCGCGTGAAGCTCGTGTATCGCGGCGAAAACATCCTGCGCGGTTTCGACGACGACGTGCGCTCCCATGTGCGCACCGAGATGGAGATGCGCGGCATCGAGGTGATCGTCGGGGAGCTCGTCACCGCGATCCACGAGCGCGACGCGCGCTACACCGTCACGCTGACAGGCGGCCGCACCATCAACGCCGATCGCGTCATGTTCGCGGTGGGCCGCAAGCCCAACATCGCCAATCTCGGCATCGAGCAGGCGGGCATCAGGACGGCGCCGTTTGGCGGTATCGCGGTCGACGCCTATTCGCGCACGTCGACGCCCAACATCTATGCGATCGGCGACGTCACCAACCGGATCAATCTCACCCCGGTCGCCATCCGCGAGGGACACGCCTTCGCGGATACGGTGTTTGGCGGCCGGCCCACCATCGTCGACCACACCAACGTCCCGACCGCGGTGTTCTCCGATCCCGAAGTCGGCGCGGTCGGCCTCAACGAGACCCAGGCGCGGGAGCGATTGGCGCGGGTCGACGTCTACAGGTCAACGTTCCGGCCCCTCAAGGCGACACTGTCGGGCCGCCACAGCCGGATGTTGGTGAAGCTCGTGGTCGATGCTGCCACCGACCGGGTGGTCGGTGTCCACATCGTCGGCGAGGGCGCCGGCGAGATGATCCAGCTCATCAGCATTGCGGTGAAGATGGGCGCCACCAAGGCCGACCTCGACGCCACCATTGCGGTTCATCCGACTGCGGCGGAGGAACTGGTGACGATGCGCGAGCCGGCCGTGCGGTATGGAAATCATGCGGCCGGGTAGGGGAAGTGCATGTTCCGCACCTCCGACCGTTTTACAGCGAAGGCAAATCGGGCTTCGTGATGGCGGCGCTACGGCGCTTGACCCGGGATTTCGTCATATGATATCATTGATTTCAATGAGATCATAGAGACCATGATGGCCGGGAACTTGCACGTACGCAATCTCGACGACGAACTGATCGCCAAGCTGAAACGGCGCGCTGCCCGGCATGGTCGCTCGACCGAGGCCGAGCATCGGGAAATCCTCCGTCAGGCTCTTGCCGCCGAGATCGAGCCTTCCTTCGATATATTGGCTGCCGAGTTGCGGAAGCTGACAAAGCGCAAGAAGCAGACGCCGTCGGAGGTCCTGCTGCGCGAGGGGCGCGACGAGCGGTGAGCATGCTCGTTGTCGATGCCAGCATCGCCGTCAAATGGGTGGTCGAGGAAGACGGGACACCGCAAGCGCTGATGCTACGCCGGGAGGCGAAGCTGATTGCGCCCGACCTTCTAATCGCCGAGTGCGCGAATATCCTCTGGAAGAAGGTCCAGCGAAATGAGCTGTCCAAAGAAGAAGCCCTTCTTGCCGCGAGGCTCCTGCAAGGGGCGGAAATTGAGCTGTTGCCGACCCGGTCTTCAATGGAGGCTGCGACCCGTATCGCGATCGAACTCGATCATCCGGCCTGTGATTGCGTCTATCTCGCTCTAGCGATCGATAATGGCTGCAAGTTCGTCACCGCCGATGAGCGCCTCTTACGCAAACTTGATCAGAGGCGACAGCAGACCCTTCGCGCACGCGCGATATCGTTGACAGATGCTGCCAAGCTATGATGGGTCATCAATGGCTACGTGGCGACCGGGCGCGCACTGCGGTGCGCTGATCAGCAGCTTCATTGCGACGCAACTATATGGAAAGAAAAGAGATTTGTTCCATGACGTCGGCATTCCTACATTCGTCGGCCAACTCACGCCATTTCGGCAAAACGAAATACCTTTTTTCTGTAAGGCTCTCTGAGCCCCGTTAACCTTCGGGCTCGTCGGCGTTCCTTTTCGTGTATAGCGTGTTTTTTTTGTGTATAAGCTCATAGAGACTGCGGGTAATGACGAGAAATGGGCGACAAGGCGGAGGCCGTGCCGCCTGACATGGCGGAGAAGTAAGTGATGGCCGAGCGTTGGACGCCTGATACTTGGCGGAACAAGCCGATCGAGCAGATGCCGGATTACCCGGACCGCACCGCCTTGAGCGAAGTTGAAAAGCAGCTGGCCTCCTTCCCGCCGCTGGTATTTGCAGGCGAGGCGCGGACCTTGACCAAGCACCTCGACCGGGTGGCAGCTGGGGAAGCTTTCCTGCTCCATGGCGGCGACTGCGCCGAGAGCTTTGCTGAGCACGGCGCCGACAACATCCGCGACTTCTTCCGCGTGTTCTTGCAGATGGCGGTGGTATTGACCTTCGCGGCGGCCTTGCCGGTGGTCAAGATCGGCCGCATCGCCGGCCAGTTCGCCAAGCCCCGCACATCGCCGACCGAGACACGCGACGGCGTCGAGTTGCCGAGCTACCGCGGCGACAGCATCAACGGCCACGAGTTCACGACGGCGGCGCGCACGCCCGATCCGCGACGCCAGATCGAGGCCTATCGCCAGTCCGCCGCGACGCTCAACCTGCTGCGTGCGCTGGCCCAGGGCGGCTACGCGAATCTCGGCAGCGTGCACAAATGGATGCTCGGCTTCGTCAAGGACAGCCCGCAGTCGCGCCGCTACACCGAGCTCGCCGACCGCATCTCGGAGACCCTCGGCTTTATGCAGGCCATCGGTCTTGATCTCGAAGACCACCCGGAGCTGCGCACCACCGATATTTACACGAGCCACGAGGCGTTGCTGCTCGGCTACGAGCAGGCCATGACCCGCATCGATTCCACAAGCGGCGAATGGTACTCAACCTCCGGGCATTTCCTGTGGATCGGCGATCGCACCCGCCAACTCGATCACGCCCACGTGGAGTTCTGCCGCGGGGTTCGCAATCCGCTCGGTCTCAAGTGCGGGCCGTCATTGAAGGCCGACGACCTCTTGCGTTTGATCGACGTCCTCAACCCGCACAACGCGCCCGGTCGTCTCACGCTGATCTGCCGGATGGGCTGCGAAAAGGTCGGCGACCTGCTGCCGCCGCTGGTGCGCGCCGTAACCCGCGAAAGGCGCGAAGTGGTGTGGTCGTGCGATCCGATGCACGGCAACACCATCGCGTCCGGTTCCGGCTACAAGACCCGGCCGTTCGATCGCATCCTGTCCGAGGTCAAGTCGTTTTTCGCCATTCATCAGGCGGAAGGCACCTATGTGGGCGGCGTCCACCTGGAGATGACCGGCCAGAATGTCACGGAATGTACCGGCGGGGCCCGCGCCATCAGCGAAGAAGACCTCAACGATCGCTATCACACCTTCTGCGATCCGCGCTTGAACGCCGAGCAGTCGATCGAGCTTGCGTTTTTGCTTGCCGAGCTGCTGAAGAAAGAGCGCCTTGGCCGGGGTCTGTCGCTGCCCGCAGCGGCCGCGATTTAGTCCTGGGAGCGCGGGCGTCCCGCCCGCTTTTTTCGCAACGGCGGGCGGGACGCCCGCGGTCCCGGGATTGCCGCCGTGCCGGGCAGGCGCTAGATGAATCGCCATGAGCGTCCCCGACCGGCTTGCCATTGCCATCGCCCAACTCAATCCGATTGTGGGCGACGTTGCCGGCAATGCCGACAGGGCGCGCGGCGCCCGCGCCAGGGGGGCAGCCGCCGGCGCCGATCTCATCCTGCTGCCCGAGTTGTTCATCTGCGGATACCCGCCGGAGGATCTGGTGCTCAAGCCGGCGCTGCAGGCCGCATGTCGCGCCGCCGTGGAGACGCTCGCCCGCGATACGGCCGACGGCGGGCCGGCGATGGTCATCGGCACGCCGTGGGTCGAAGACGGCAAGCTCTACAACGCAGCGGTTCTCCTTGACGGCGGCCGCGTCGCCGGTCTCCGGTTCAAGGTCGACCTGCCGAATTACGGTGTGTTCGATGAGAAGCGCGTGTTTGCGCCGGGTCGGCTGCCCGGCCCGTTGAACATTCGCGGCGTGCGCATCGGGGTGCCGATCTGCGAGGACATCTGGGGACCGGGGCCGGTGGAATGCATCAGCGAGACCGGCGGGGAAATCCTGCTTGTGCCGAACGGCTCGCCCTATCGGCGCGGCGTGATCGACGAACGGCTCAACGTAGCGGTGGCCCGTGTCAAGGACGCGGGCCTGCCGCTGGTCTATGCGAACCAGGTGGGCGGCCAGGATGAGCTGGTCTTCGAGGGCGCGTCCTTCGTTCTCAACCCTGATCTTGCCTTCGCGGCGCAGCTGCCGGCCTTCCGCGAGGATGTCGCCACGATCTCCTTTGTGCGCACCGCGGCCGGTTGGCGTGCCGAAGCCGGATTGATTGCACCGATTGAAACCGGCGACGAGGCTGACTATACGGCCTGCGTCTTGGGCTTGCGCGACTACGTGAACAAGAACCGGTTTCCCGGCGTGGTGATCGGCTTGTCGGGCGGTGTCGACTCCGCGCTGTGCGCCGCGATGGCGGTCGACGCGCTGGGCGCCGAGCGGGTGCGTTGCGTGATGATGCCGTATCGCTTCACGTCGCCCGAATCGCTCGCTGACGCGGCCGCGATCGCCAAGGCGCTCGGCATCCACTATGACACGGTGCTGATCGCCCCGGCGGTCGAAGGACTGGAGAAGGCGCTGGCGCCGCTTACGGCCGGCCTGCCGCGCGATGTGACCGAGGAAAATTTGCAGGCGCGGGCGCGCGGCATCATCCTGATGGCGATCTCCAACAAGTTCGGCCTGATGGTGGTGACGACCGGCAACAAGTCGGAAATGTCGGCAGGCTACGCCACGCTCTATGGCGACATGAACGGCGGCTTCAATCCCGTCAAGGACCTTTACAAGACCGAGGTCTATCGCCTGGCCCGGCTGCGCAACGCCTGGCGGCCCCATGGCGCGTTTGGACCGGCCGGACGCGTCATCCCGGAAAACGTTCTGATCCGTGCGCCGAGCGCGGAACTGCGGGAGAATCAGACGGACCAGGATTCGCTGCCGCCCTACGACCTGCTTGACGCGGTGCTCGAACGGCTGGTGGAGCGCGAGGAGGCAATCTCGACAATCGTCGACGCGGGCTTCGATCGCGACATGGTGATGCGTGTCGAGCGCATGCTCTACCTTGCGGAATACAAGCGCCGCCAGGCGGCGCCCGGCGTGAAAGTGACCTTGAAGAATTTCGGCCGCGATCGCCGTTATCCCATCGTCAATCGTTTCCGCGATCCCGGTGTTGCCCTACCGCCGGTGCCGGCATCGGCGGTCAGGGGCGCTGCGGCGAGCGAGGCGGTGGATTTTTAACGGCCGGTGGGAGCGCGGGCGCGCGCTGACTTCTCGGGTCCATCACAATATTGCGCTGTACAGCTCCGCATCATTGGCCGCGTGACGGAGGCGCTGAACCGAATCGGGGTCTCTCAGCCTGCGTGCGACGCTTGCGAGCGCATTGAGTGCGTCGCCTGGGGGCTGCGCCGGGAGGAGAAGCAAGAAGACGATATCCACCGGCTTGCCGTCGATTGCGTCAAAGTCGATCGCGTGCTTGAGACGCACCAATGTGCCGAACGGTTTCTTCAGATCCGGTACCCGAGCATGTGGGACCGCCACGCCGCCGCCGGTCCCGGTGGACCCCAGGTTTTCGCGTTTCAGCAACTCCATGGAAATAAGCTTGGCATCCAAATTGAGGGCTGAGGCTGCGCGGGCGGCCAATTCCTGCAGTAGGCGTGTCTTGTCGGTCCCCTGCGCTTTGATCAAAGTATCGGTTGGTAAAAGGAACTCTTTGATTTCCATGGCGAATACCTAGAACAGATTTCGATGGCGTTGAATCACCACCGGCGTCGTCGCCGGGCTTGTCCCGGCGATCCCGAAGCTTTTTGCGCAGAGCGGGCGTAATCGAGGTGGCCGGGACAAGCCCGGCCACGACCACGACCCGAAGAGGTCGTGGTGTTTCAACCTGACGGGCGTCCGCTGTAAGTCCGCTTTCTACATTGCCGTGACCGGAAGAGTGCGGGTGGATAAGTGGAGGATCATTGCTCAGTCTGCTGCGCGCAAGCGATATCCGATCCCTGTCTCCGTCAGGATGTACTGCGGACGTTCAGGATTCGCCTCGATCTTCTGCCTGAGTTGTCGGACATAAACACGAAGATATTGTGGGTCCGTTAGAGTATTCCACAATTCGCCCAGCAAGAATCGGTTCGTCAGCACCTTGCCGGCATGTTGAACGAGCACGCGCAAGAGCTCGTATTCCTTAGGCGACAGCTTGACCTCCCGGTCGCTGATCTTGACGACGCGCCGTACCAGATCGACCGTGAGATCGCCGACGCGAAAAATCGGACGTTCTCCTTGAACGTGAAGCTGGTGCCGAAGTGCGGCGCGCATCCGGGCAAGGAGTTCATCCATGCCGAAAGGCTTCGTCACATAGTCGTCAGCTCCGAGATCGAGTGCATCGACTTTGACGGCCTCATCGCCACGGCTCGACAGAACCACGATCGGTACGCTTTCGTTGCGAGCGCGGATCGTCCTCAATAGGTCGAGGCCCTGCATGTCCGGCAATCCGAGATCGAGAATAACCAGATCCGGCTTCTGCGCCAAGAGCTCCAAGGACGTCTTGCCGTCGGGAGCCTCCAGAACTTCATAGCCCTGGGTGGTCAGCCCCATGCGCAGGAGCTTGCGGATCGGTCGCTCATCATCGACCACCAGAACCTTGGCCGGAGCAGCGCTCATGCGGCCGTGTCCAGTCGTCGGGACGGTGTGGGAACCGGAAGCCTGATCGTGAACACCGCACCTGTGCGGTCGGTCCGGTTCGCTGCCGAAATCGTTCCGTGCATGGCTTCAATGAAGCCCCGTGAGATCGCGAGACCGAGGCCCGTACCCGCCCGCACCTGGTCGACTTTGCGGGCACGATAGAACTTGTCGAAGATTTGCTCCAAGTCGCCGGGCAGAATGCCTTCGCCCTCGTCCAGCACCTGCAAGCCGATCGAGTCCCTGTCCCGCCAACTCTGGATGCGAACAGTGGTTCCAGGCGGAGCGTATTTAGCAGCATTGTCCAAGAGGTTGAACAGGACCTGCTCGAACAGGACGGGATCGATTTCCGCCATCGGCAAATTCTTCGCGAGGTCAACTTCGACCCGATGCCGAGCGAGGATTTTGCTCGTCCGTTCGAGGGCGCTGCCGACGCTTTCCCCAAGGTCATGGAGAGCCGAATTCGGCACGATGGCGCCCGATTCGAGCTTGGTCATATCAAGCAAGTTAGCGATGAACCGGTTGAGGCGCTCGGATTCATCAATGATCGTAGCGACGAGATCGGACTTCGCATGTTCGTCCAATGCGCCCGAAAGGCTGCGAAGGGTGCTTGCGGCCCCGAGGATTCCGGCGAGCGGCGTTTTGAGGTCGTGCGAGATTGACGTCAGCAGCGCCGAGCGCAAGCGATCCGTTTCGACTGTTCGCTTCGTCCGGTCGAGATCCTCGACCAGACGAACACGTTCGACAGCGAGCGCCGCCTGATCCATCAATGCATCGAGGAGACGCCGCCTGTCCGGGGTCAACAGAGGGCCGGATTTATCGCTATCGAGGCCCACGACCCCGACGGCGCCACGGCCCGTATGCATAGGCAAGAAGAGGCGCTTTGCTCCCGGCAACGTGTCCGACCCGCGCCCGGCCGCCCGGTTGCTTTGCCACGCCCATCTGGCGGCAGCCAAATCGGCCTCATCAAGGGTATCCTCCGGCGGATAACCGGCCTTGACGGCAATCGCATCATTCTCCGGCAGTAAGAGAACGACGCGAACCTTGAGCATCAACGCCGCCTGATACGCAGTCGCCCAAAGCACGTCGTCGAGCGTGCCAGCGCCTGCAAGCTTGCGGCTGAACGTGTAGAGCGACTCAGTGGTGCGCGCCCGGCTCACCGCTGCGACCGCCTGCGTGCGCACGCGCGCCGCCACATTGGACACGATAACCGCCATGACAATGAAGAAAAAGAATGCCACCACGTTCGTGGGGTCAGTGATCGTGAATGTATAGATCGGCGGCAGGAAGAAAAAATTGTAACAGAGCGATGCCGCAATGCTCGCAACCAGCGACGGCAACAATCCATAGCGAACCGCGACGCCGACCACCGCGGTGAGAAACACGAGGTCCACATTTTCGATGCCGAGCCACGGCTGGATTGCCTCACCGACGCCGAGCGCGACCGCAACGACCGCCAGCGCGACGATATAGCGTTGCAGATCGAAGGCTTCGGCGCCGTCGGCGGTGCGCACCGTCTTTTTTGGGATCGGCTCACCGTCAACCGCATCGCCGGCGATCACGTGCACGCTGATATTGCCCGATCGGCGCACCAGTTCGTGCACGACGGAGCCGTGCACAATCTCGAACCATCGCGAACGGCTCGATTTCCCAATAATGATATGGGTGACGTTTTGGGACTCCGCGTAGCCGATCACATCGTCGGCGATTTGCCGCTCGGCACTCGGGATCGTAACCGCCTCTCCTCCAAGCGATTCGGCAAGACGAAGCGTATCGGCGACGCGATCGCGTTCCTCCTCGGTGTACTGCAAGCTGCGCCGGCCCTCGACGTAAAGTGCCGTCCATGGGCCATGCAACCGGTCCGCCAGCCGTTTGGCGTAGCGCACGAGGCCGGCGGCACGTGGGTCCTCGCTCACGCAGACAAGGATGCGCTCGCCCGCGGCCCAGGGCCCCGGAATAGCCCCGGCCTGCATTTGAGTGAGCAATTGCTCATCAACCCGATCCGCCGTTCGGCGAAGGGCAAGCTCGCGAAGCGCCGTCAGATTGGCGGGAGAGAAAAAATGCTCGAGCGCGCTCTCCGCCTGCCGGGGGACGTAGACCTTCCCCTCCTTGAGACGCTGGATCAGATCGTCGGGCGTCAGATCAACCAGCTCGACAGCGTCCGCGCGGTCGAACACCGAATCCGGCACGGTCTCACGCACGCGGACGTGGGTGATCTGGGCCACAACGTCATTCAAACTTTCAATGTGTTGAATATTCACCGTCGAATAGACATCGATGCCGTGGCTCAACAGCTCCTCGACGTCGAGATAGCGCTTCGGGTGACGGCTGCCGGGGGCATTGGTGTGGGCGAGTTCGTCGACCAGAACGATATGCGGGTGGCGGGCGATGACGGCATCAAGGTCCATCTCCTCCAGCAACTGGCCTCTATACTCGACACGCTGGCGGGGAATGGTTTCCAGACCCTCCAGCAGCGCTTCGGTTTCTTTGCGGCCATGGGTTTCGACCACTCCGACAACGACGTCATAGCCGTCGTGTCTCCTGGCGCGCGCGCTTTGGAGCATCTCGTAAGTCTTGCCGACCCCCGGCGCCGCGCCGACAAAGATCCGCAGCTTGCCGACACGCCCCTCCTCGCGCCGGGCAGCTTCAAGCAGCGCTTCCGGCGAGGGGCGTTGTTCAGGGTTGCGCCGCTGATTGGCCATCAGCCATCAACTCTTTACACGGAGTCCCGAGGGAGCCAGGGCATTTTTCGGTTATGATATGGTTACGTTTTCGACTACCGTCATCGCCAGGCTTGACCCGCCATCATTAAGATCGCATCACCTCTTCGCCGTCATGCCCGCGCAGAGACTCCCCGCCGCGTCACGCGGCGGGGACCCCGTCTTCGCGGGCATCCACGTCTTTCTTGCGGCGCCTCAGCAAGCAAGACGTGGATGGCCGGGACAAGCCCGGCCATGACTTAAGGAGAAGTGGTTCGATATGATCGGAACACGCTCCTAACGCGCCGCCACTCGGTCGAGCGCCAAGTTGAGTTCGAGCACATTGACGCGGGGCTCGCCGAGGAGACCGACGAAGCGGTCGCTGGTGTTTTCAGCGACAAGCTGGCGGAGCCGATTTTCAGGCAAATTGCGGACTTTTGCAACCCGAGGGACCTGAAACAGGGCCGCTTCCGGCGAGATATGTGGGTCAACCCCGCTACCGGACGTGGTCACGAGATCGGCAGGAACTTGAGCCGAAGGATTTTCCAGTTTCAGCTTTTCAATGTCGCCCTGGATGCGCTCGATCAGCGCCTTGCTGGTAGGTCCGAGATTCGAGCCTCCCGAATTTGCCGCGTTGTAGGGCGCCGGAACAGTCTTTGTGGAGTCGTTCGGGTCCGGGGCGGTCGTCGCCGATGGCCGGCCATGGAAATACGCTTCGCTCGTGAACTCCTGACCGAGCAGGGCTGACCCAACCACCTTGCCGTCGCGCTCCACGAGGCTGCCCTGCGCCTTGTAGGGAAAGATGACCTGGGCGATTCCGGTGATGGCGAATGGATAAACCACGCCAGTGATCAGCGTCAGGGCGACAATGAATACGATGGCGGGACGAATTTCTCGCAGCATGGGTATTCTCCTTTAGGCGAGGTGCAGGGCCGTAACCGCGAGATCGATGGCCTTGATGCCGATAAACGGAATGATGACGCCGCCGACACCATAGATCAGCAGGTTTCGCCGCAGCAGCGGCCCGGCGCCGATTGGACGATAGGCGACGCCTTTGAGCGCGAGCGGGATCAGCGCGATGATGATCAAGGCATTGAAGATGATCGCCGAAAGGATCGCGCTTTGCGGGGTCGACAGATTCATGATGTTCAGCGCCCCGAGCTGGGGATAGAAGGCGAGGAACATCGCCGGGATAATGGCGAAATACTTCGCCACGTCGTTGGCGATCGAGAACGTAGTCAGCGCACCGCGGGTCATCAGCAGCTGCTTGCCGATCTCGACAATCTCGATCAGCTTAGTCGGGTTCGAGTCGAGATCGACCATGTTGCCGGCTTCCCGCGCCGCAACCGTACCGGTGTTCATGGCGACGCCGACGTCGGCCTGGGCCAGCGCAGGCGCATCATTGGTGCCGTCGCCGCACATCGCCACCAGCTTTCCTTTGGCCTGCTCATCACGAATAAGCCGCAGCTTGTCTTCCGGGGTCGCCTGGGCGAGGAAATCGTCGACGCCGGCCTCGGCCGCAATCGCGGCAGCGGTCATCGGGTTGTCGCCGGTGATCATGATGGTGCGGATGCCCATACGGCGCAGCTCCGCAAAGCGTTCACGGATGCCGCCCTTGACGATATCCTTGAGGTGAATGACGCCGAGCAGCCGACCGTCTTTCGCCACCGCAAGCGGCGTGCCTCCGGAGTTGGCGATGGCGTCGGCAATCGCATTGATCTCCCGTACTTGCTCGGTGCTGACCGCCGGCTGCAATGCGCGAACGGCAGCGGAGGGGCCGGCCGCAGCCACCGGGGCGTTGAGGAAATTGAGGATCGAATCGACTGCGCCCTTGCGCACCCACGAGCTGCCGGCCTCGACGCCGCTCATCCGACTCTGGGCTGTGAATGGAATGAAGTTGGCGCCGATCTCCGCGAGGTCGCGCCCGCGGATGCTGTATTTCTCCTTCGCGAGCACCACGATGGAACGGCCCTCGGGCGTCTCGTCGGCGAGCGACGCCAGTTGGGCGGCATCCGCCAGCTCCTGTTCGGTGACGCCGCGCATGGGTTTGAACTCGGTCGCCTGGCGATTGCCGAGCGTAATGGTGCCGGTCTTGTCGAGGAGCAGCGTATCGACGTCGCCCGCTGCCTCGACGGCTCGGCCCGACATGGCGAGCACATTGAAGCGCACCAGGCGGTCCATGCCGGCGATACCGATGGCCGAAAGCAGCGCCCCGATCGTCGTCGGGATCAGCGTGACGAAGAGCGCCACCAGGATAACGACCGAAACCGTGCCTTCCGCATAGGCGACGTAGCTTGGGATCGTGGCGGTCGCAAAGACGAAGATGATGGTGAGGCCGACGAGCAGAATGTTGAGCGCGATCTCGTTCGGCGTCTTCTGCCGCTCGGCGCCTTCGACCAGCTTGATCATGCGGTCGAGAAAGGTCGACCCCTGGGCCGCACTGATGCGCACCTTGATCCAGTCGGACAGCACCTGGGTGCCGCCCGTTACGGCGGAACGGTCGCCGCCCGATTCGCGGATAACCGGAGCGGATTCGCCGGTGATGGCTGCCTCGTTGACGGAGGCAATGCCCTCGATCACTTCGCCGTCCGACGGGATGGTATCGCCGGCTTCGACGATGACCACGTCCCCAACTTTCAGGCTGGTGCCGGGGACGGTCTTGTAATTGGTTCGGCCGGGTCCGGTCAGCAGCTTGGCCTGGGTCTCCGTGCGGGTCTTGCGAAGCGAATCGGCTTGGGCTTTGCCGCGGCCTTCCGCAATCGCCTCGGAGAAGTTCGCGAACAGAACCGTGAACCACAGCCACACGACGATCTGGAATTCAAAGCCGATCTGGCCGCTCCCCGTTGCAAGATCGCGCAGCAAGATGACCGTCGTCAGCGCCGATACGACCTCGAGCACGAACATGACGGGATTCTTGATCAAGGTCCGCGGATCGAGCTTCACGAAAGCCGATCCGATGGCCGGAAGCACGATCTTGGGATCAAAGAGGGCCGAAACCGGCATCTGCTTGCGAGGATGTGAGATTCTCATGGAAATGGCTCCGACGTGATGGCTCAGAATGTCGTCTTGGCAAGCATCGCAAGATGCTCAACGATCGGCCCCAGTGAGAGCGCCGGAAAGAAGGTAAGGCCGCCGATGATCACGATCACGCCGACGACAAGCCCAACGAACAGACTGCCCGTTGTCGGGAAGGTTCCGGCTGAGGCCGGGACGGTCTTCTTGGCGGCGAGCGAGCCGGCGATCGCCATTGTTGGAATGATCATCCAGAAGCGGCCAACAAACATCGCGACAGCTCCCGTGAGATTGTAGAACATCGTGTTGGCGGAGATGCCGGCGAACGCCGATCCGTTGTTGCCGGTGCTCGACGTGTAGAGATAGAGAATCTCCGAGAAACCGTGCGGCCCCTGATTGTTGGTGGCGGCGACCGCCGACGGCACCACGGTGGCGACGGCGGTCCAGCCGAGATACATCAGCGGGAGGACCAGGATGGCCAGCATCGCCATCTTGACCTCCTTCGCCTCGATCTTTTTGCCGACATATTCGGGCGTGCGGCCGACCATGAGACCGGCGACGAAGATCGAGAGGATCACGAACAGCAGCATGCCATAGAGACCGGCGCCCACGCCGCCGACGATAATCTCGCCGAGCTGGATGTTGATGAGCGGAATCATGCCGCCGAGCGCCGTGAAGGAGTCGTGCATGGCGTTGACGGCGCCGCAAGAGGCGGCGGTGGTGATGACGGCGAACAAGGCCGACGCAACGATTCCGAAGCGGACCTCCTTGCCCTCCATATTGCCGCCCGTCAATCCGAGCGCGTCGAGGAGCGGCGTGCCTGCGGCCTCGGCCGCGTAGCACACCACGACACCGGCGATGAACAGCACTCCCATCGCGGCGAGGATCGCCCACCCCTGGCGTTCGTTGCCGACCATGCGGCCAAATACATTCGTGAGGGCTGCCCCGATGGCGAAGATAGAGATCATCTGCACGAAGTTCGACAGCGCGGTCGGATTTTCGAATGGATGAGCGGCGTTGGCGTTGAAGAAGCCGCCCCCATTGGTGCCGAGCATCTTGATAGCGACCTGCGACGCGACCGGGCCCACCGCAATGGTCTGCTTTGCCCCTTCCAGGGTGGTCGCGTCCACATAAGGACCGAGCGTCTGCGGAATCCCTTGCCAGACCAGGAACAACGCATAGGGAATGCAGATCGGGAGGAGGATGTAGAGCGTGCATCGGGTGATATCGACCCAGAAGTTCCCGACGGTCCTTGCCGACGCACGCGCGAAGCCGCGGATGAGTGCCATTGCCAGCACGATGCCGGTCGCGGCCGAGAGGAAATTCTGGTGCGCCAGGCCCGCCATCTGCACCAGATAGGACATGGTGCTTTCGCCGCCGTAGTTCTGCCAGTTCGTGTTTGTGATGAAGCTCGCGGCGGTATTGAACGACAAATCTTCGGCGACTGCCGACTGTCCCGCGGGATTGAACGGCAGCATCGCCTGCGCGCGCATCAGCACGTATAGAATGAGGAAACCACCCACATGGAAGAACAGCATGGCGACCGTGTAGGAGACCCAGTGCTGCTCGCGCCTTTCGTCGACGCCGCCGGCCCAGTAAAGTGCGGCCTCGAGCGGGCGCAACACCGGCGACAGGAAGGTTTTTTCGCCATTGAAAACGCGAGTCATGTACCAGCCGAGCGGCTTTACGAGCGCGACCACGATCGCGCAGTAGAGCAAGATTTGGATCCAGCCGATGATTGTCATGGTCGTACCTTTTGGCGCTGTTCAGGGCGCGGCTCAGAACCGCTCAGGTCGCAGCAGGGCGTAGGTGAGGTAGAACAGCAGCCCCGCCGACACGAGGCCGGCGAGTGAATAATCGAAGATCATGGCGTCCCCCTTAGAGCTGATCGCAGGCCATCGCGTAGCCGACGGATAGCGCAAAGAAGCCGAGGCCAATGGCCAGCATGATGATGTCGAGCATTTCGGTGCTCCCTCCGGCGCGCCCGCTGCGCCGCCTTAAGCAAGCATGTGCTTGCACGCCAATGCAGTGAGCTGGTTTAAGTTCGGGAACCCGCGCGGGCACCTATCAAGTGCCACTTGTCGCATAAGTGTTCGAGAGGGATCGGCGACCCGCAATATAGGAATCTCATAAAGATTGGCGTCCACAAGAAAATACCGGCCGATTATTCGGCGGGTCGCAAATCACTATGCGGTTGTTATGAAACTCCTGCTTGATCTCTCTCGAATTCATATGGGCTCGTGCGCACATCGGCGGTGTCGGGGATGTCCCGCGCCGGCCGCAGGCTTTAAGTCCGATGCGTCGCACTGCTCGCCACGGCATGACCGGAAGGCAACCCGCAAGACCTCAAAGCTGAGGAGAGCCGACGATGACTGCCGCGACGCTTCAGGCAACGCCGCATATCGCCATGCCAGCGCCGAAGACGATCTTCTGGCCGTCTGCCGACAGCGAATTGCGAACTGGAACGAAATGCATTATGGGGCGGTCGGAGCATCCCGCGACGCGATCCGCGTCGCTGTCATGTGCGCTCGATCTATCCAGATCGCGCGCCCATGATGCCGTTCTCGATATCCTCAAGGCATATAAATTGACCGGGAATTTTCACGTCAACCTCGAAATCGTGCTTAAGGATATCGGCGTTTTCGACAAGGTGACGTATCAGATCGAACGAAATCCAAAGCTGTCTTATTCCCAGGACTGCCGGCATGTCGTTTTCAAGCCGAATGGAAATGCTCCCAACGATATGTTCGGCGAAATCATTAAGTCCATAAAGGCCCGGATCGGGTTTGAATCACCCTGGTGGGTCAGACTGTTTCGCTGGCACTTGCCTCTCTCCCCGGTCGTGGCCGGGCTCGTCCCGGCCACCCCGATTATTCCTGCTCTGTGCCTCAACGTTCGGGGTTGCCGGGACAAGCCCGGCGACGACACCGGTGTATGGCTGAACGATCAAAACCCGCTCTAAGGAGCCCTGTCACTGAGCCGGAATGAAAGTCGGCCCGACCGTGCGCACCGTGCGCTTGCCGGGCTCTGACGCAGGTGAGTCAGGGGGAGCAGCGACGGGCAGGTTTCCGGTCGGCTTGCGGGCCTCCGTGCGCGCTGAGGCGCGATTTGGGCCTTCGGTGCGCGGCTGGGAAAGAGCCTTCGCCCGCTCCTCGGTGACCACGATATCGCCCCGCTCGATCGTCGAATCCTTGGTTTGTCCCAGCGCTTCGGCCCAGGTCTGCCCGGGCTGCTTGCAACTGCAGGAGGCGGTGAATTCGCGCCGGTAGCGGAAGGCGTTCGGCAGGTCCTTATAGACGCGGCCGTTGCTGGCGACCGCCTGGGCGACGTCCTCGCCGGGATTGCGATGGGAATACAGCACGGCTTCAGTGGCGGGGCACAGCTTCTGGCACGCCTGTTCGTCTTCGGCGAAGCGGGTAGGCGACGTCGAGAACGAAATCGGGAAATAATAGCCGTCGCAACTACGCACGCAGAGGGTCCGGTAGCCGCTGCCACCAAGTTGGGGGTCGACTGTCCCGGGCGGGACAGCCCCGCCCGGATTGCCGAGACCGCCGAACAGCGTTTCAAAAAATCCCTTCTGCTGCGGGGCCGCGGCGACATACTGCGGACCGCAATTGTTCTGCGCCAGCGCGCCGATGACCGCCTGGCGCTGCATTTCGTCGTCGGCGCCGTGGCGCGAGCGTTGCAGCTCCGCCATGGTGCGATCAATGCCGGCACGCATCTGACCAATCTGGCTGTTGAGCGGTCCACATCGCGGCGACTGATTGGCAAAGATGGAAAACAGGCTCGGCGTCTGGCAGCCGAGCCGTTGCCAGTCCGCCTGGGTGCGATCGAGTTCCGCCTGCTGCTTGTTCAAGGCTTCCTCGATACGGCGGGTCTGTTCAGCGCGCGCCGGGTCGGCGCCGGCGCCGCGGTCGATGGCGGCAAGCTGCGCCTCAAGCCGCCCGCAAACCGGGTTCGCCGCGGCGCCCGTGGGCGGGGCGGGTTGCGAATACCCGCCTTGCGGATAGACAACTTGTGCGGCTGCGGCGGCCGGCAGGGCGAGCATCAGCAACGCAGCGCACGCAATCCGGCGCGGGAAGATCTCAACCATCGTCGCTCCACCGGTCCTGCCCGGAGGCTAGTGTGATCGCCTTTAACCGCAGCGGATGAGGGAGCCTTTCCGCAAGTCTCGGCCTGTGACACGCCCCCTCACCCCGACCCTCTCCATAGCCCGTCGAAGACGGGCGTACACGCCCTTACGGCAAGCGGGGAGAGGGAGTTGCTGCGCCGTGCCAAATGATTGTTGTTTCTAAGCCTTGTTCGACCCAGTGGGAAGCCCATTTGGTGTCGCGGTCCGGCGCCGCCAATCCCTGCCAAGCTGCTGCCTTATTTTGCGATTCCGGTCTTTCGTGCCGCCTCCGCGCGCAGGTGCCACAGCACGCCGAGCACGATCAGGCCCGCGCCAAGAAACACGTAGGCGTCAAGCGATTCGCCGTAAAGCCACCAGCCGACCACCGCGATCAGCGGGATCCGCATGAAATCCAGCGGCACCACCAGGCTCGCGTCGCCGCTGCGGAACGCTTGGGCCAGGCAGAAATGGGAGGCGAGGCCCGACAGCGCGACGGCGCAGATCGGCATGAGATCGGCCACGCCAAGGGCAAAGTAGGAGCGCGGATCGCTGCCGAGCATCGCCAGCGGCAACTGGACCACGTTCATCCACAACAGGATCGTAAAGGTGGTCTCGGTCGAGGTGAGCGCTTTGGTCTGCGTCAACGATACCGCGTAGCCGAAGGCAGCGCCGAGGACGAGAAAAGCCGCCGGTTGGAAGCTCTCCAAGCCAGGCCGCAGGATCACCAATACGCCGAGAAAGCCAAAGATCACCACGCCGATGCGGCTCGGCGTCAGGCGCTCGCCGAGAAACATGGCGGCCAGCAGCGCCGTGTGAGCCGGCATGGTGAATTCGAGGGCGAACACGGTCGCAAGCGGCAGCAGCGTGATGCCCATGGCCCACAGGAATTGCGAGCCGAAATGGATGGTGTTGCGCGTCACGTGCAGCGCCAGGCGCCGGGCCGAGAGCGCACGCATGTGCGCCGGGTTGAGCGCGCTCAGCGCCAGCAGGATCGCCAATCCGCCGCCGTTGCGGATCGCGAGTATCTCCATGATACGCAGCGTGCCCGCGAGCGCCCGGATCGACACCGCCATGGCGGAGAACGACAACAGCGCGCCCGTCATCCACAGGACGACGCGGACGAGATCCCGCCGCCGCACGCTATTCGGCATCCGGCTGAAGGTCCGGGCGCGCGGCGTCGAACGCGGAAAGCTTGGCGGCTGCCGCGTCGACAGCGACGACGCCGGGAAAGCGATCAAGCGGCACGTTGAAGCGCCGGGCATTGGCGACCTGGGGCACGATGCAGATGTCCGCGACCGTCACGTGGCGCCCGAACGCATAGGGCGCAGGCTTTATCAGCGCTTCGACCGCTTCGAAGCCGGCGATGATCCAGTGCCGGTACCATTCCTGGATCGCGCTCTGGTCGGCCTTGAGGGTGTGGCGCAGATAGCGAAGCGGGCCAAGATTATTGAGCGGGTGGATGTCGCAGGCGATGATCTGCGCCACCGCCCGCACGTGCGCCCGTTCGATCGGGTCCTTCGGCAGCAGCGGCGGGTCGGGATAGACCTCGTCGAGATATTCCATGATGGCGAGCGATTGCAGTAACACTTCGCCAGTGTCCAGCGCCAGCGCCGGCACCCGCTTCTGCGGATTCACGGCGTGAAATTCCGGTGCATGCTGCTCGCCGCCGTTCCGGGTCAGGTGAACAGGCACGGTCTCGAACGCGACGCCCTTGAGGTTGAGCGCGATGCGCGTGCGATAGGCCGCCGACGAGCGAAAATAGGAATACAGTTTCATGTCGGATGACAGATGTCGGATGACAGACAATTAATGTCAGAGGGGGCGCCCTCTGTCATCTGTCATCTGATCTCTGTCATCTGCTATCTGATGCACTCGATCGCGACGAAGTCGACGCAGCCGCGGGTGTGACAGGTGGCGTCGGCGGACGCTCCGCCCCCGGTGATCTCGTCCGGCTCGGCCTTGCGGAACGACAAGGCCTGGCCGTATTTGCGCGACTGGCAGTAGGCGCTCGCCATCGGCTTGCCGCAATTCGCCCCGCTCGCCAAGCACTGATCGATGCCGTAGCCGTCGGGCTGATTTTCCACAATGAAGATCTTAGTTTCGGCGCCGGCCGGGAGGGCCAAACCCATGAGAACGACAATCGCCAAGGGTGCAATGAGCTTACGCATGACAACCGCATCAGAATGGTTGAGGACGAACCTATTTTGGTCCGATTCCGTACACGAAGTCTTAACGAACGAGAGTGCGCTTTGTTGCAGGCGAGAGTTACGCCTATGCCAGAGTCGGATGTCCGACGCTACGGAATTTTGAGGAACCTCTTGACTGCGACGCCGCGTGTGACCATTGTGCCACGCCATGAACGGCCTTTTGGCGATTTGCGGCATTTGCCCGGAGATTATCGGCTAGCGTCACGCTGGCTGAGGCCGTCTTTTCTCGCCCCGAGATGAATGGACGCCCGGCCAGCCGGAGCCGGCCTCATTTCCGCGCAACTGACCCCTGATCTCGGACGGCCGGGCATCGCAACCCGTGATGTCGGGCGGGTGCTCGCCGGGTCCTTAGGCCGGTTTCACGGTGACCGGGCGGCCTTTGCTGGATTGTAGGCATGGAACTGAAGCTCTACGACACCCTCACCCGCGAAAAGCGGGTGTTCGCGCCGATTGATCCCAAGCGCGTACGCATGTATGTGTGCGGTCCCACGGTCTACGACTTCGCCCACATCGGCAACGCCCGGCCGGTGATCGTGTTCGACGTGCTGTTCCGCCTGCTGCGCCATCTCGCCAAGCAGGGGGTGTGGGACGGCGGCAAAGGCGAGACCGCCGTCACCTATGTGCGCAACATCACCGACGTGGACGACAAGATCAACGCGCGGGCGGCGGAGGAATATCCCGACCTGCCCCTGAACGAGGCGATCCGCAAGGTCACCGAGAAAACGGATCGTCAGTTCCACGAGGACGTGGCCGCGCTCGGCTGCCTGCCGCCCACCGTCGAGCCGCGCGCGACCGAGCACATCGCCGAGATGCGCGTGCTGATCGAGCGCCTCGTTAAATCAGGCAATGCCTACGTGGCCGAAGACAACGTGCTGTTCACCGTGTCGTCGATGCCCGATTACGGCAGGCTGTCGAAGCGCCCGCTCGACGAGATGATCGCCGGCGCGCGCGTCGATGTCGCGCCCTACAAGCATGATCCGATGGATTTCGTGCTGTGGAAACCCTCAAAGCCCGGCGAGCCCGCGTGGCCCTCGCCGTGCGGCATCGCGGCGCCCGGGCGGCCCGGCTGGCATATCGAATGCTCAGCGATGTCGTGGAAGCATCTCGGCGAGACGTTCGACATTCACGGCGGCGGCATCGATCTCGTCTTCCCCCACCATGAGAACGAGATCGCCCAGTCGCGCTGCGCGTTCCTCACGGGCGCGATGGCGAATTACTGGATGCACAACGGGTTCTTGCAGGTCGAAGGCGAGAAGATGAGCAAGAGCCTGGGGAATTTCGTGACGATCCACGATCTGCTCCAAGAGTGGCCCGGCGAGGTGATCCGCTTCAACATGCTGCGGACCCACTATCGGCAGCCGATGGATTGGACCGTCAGGGGATTGGAGGAGAGTAAGCACATCATCGGATCATGGTTAGATGCGCTTCAACCCCATGGACTGGATTTGGAAGAAGGGCGGTTGCCGATCCCAGAGGATCTCATCGATGCTCTCAGCGACGATCTAAATACTCCGATGGCGATCACTACGATGCACAAGATGGCGCGGGCAGCAAAGGGCGGCGACGCCCGCGCCGCGGCACATTTAGGTGGAGCCGCTGATTTTCTTGGGCTTCAGAGGTACCGTTGGGATGCAAAGTTAGAACAATTTCTGTTTAAGGCGGCTACTGATGACGAATTTGATCATGATATCGAATCGAAAATCGAGCGTCGAAATGCGGCCCGCAAAGCCAAGAACTTCGCCGAGTCCGACCGCATCCGCGACGAACTTGCCGACATGGGCGTGGTTCTCAAGGACACCAAGGACGGCACCACCTGGGAGATCGCGCGATGACGAGCAACAGGCAGGGACCACCTCCCCCTGGAGGGGGGAGGTCGGCCCGCTCTTGCGGGCCGGGTGGGGGTGACGGCCGTTCAACAATGGTGGCGAGGCCGCAGGGCCCCACCCCGGATCGCCTTCGGCGATCCGACCCTCCCCCTGCAGGGGAGGGTGTTGGGCCATGACCGCCGCCCTCAACTCCCCCGCGGGCCTGCGGCCGTTTCTCGCAAGCGACGCGCCCCTGCTCGCCGAGATCTTCCGCGCCAGCATCGCGGAGTTGACGACCGACGACTACTCCGAGGCCCAGCAGGCCGCTTGGATGGCCTCCGCCGGCGATGAAGCCGCGTTCGGGGCGCGGCTGGCCGGCGAGTTGACGCTGGTCGCCACGATCGACGGCGCGGCGGTCGGCTTTGCGGCTCTCAAGGGCGCCGACGTGATCGACATGCTCTACGTCCATCCCGCCGTGGCCGGGCAGGGCGTCGGGGCCCAGCTTTGCGACGCGCTCGAAAAGCTCGCCGCGGCGCGCGGCGCCACTAAGCTCTCCGCCGATGCGAGCGACGCCGCGCTCGGCTTCTTCACGCGTCGCGGATTTGTACCGCAACGCCGCAACTCGGTGCCCCGCGAGGACGAATGGCTCGCCAACACGACGGTTCAGAAAACACTGGTGAACCATGCCGCGTGAACGCCTTTATCTCTATCTCTTCGACACCACGCTGCGCGACGGGGCGCAGACCAACGGCGTCGACTTCACGCTGCACGACAAGCTCGCCGTCGCGGCGCTGTTGGACGATCTCGGCGTCGATTATATCGAGGGCGGCTATCCGGGCGCCAACCCGGTCGACACCGAGCTATTCGGCCGCGATCGCGGCCTGCGCGCGACCTTCACGGCGTTCGGCATGACGCGGCGGCCGGGCCGCTCGACCGCCAACGATCCGGGCCTCGCGGCGCTGCTCGATGCCCGCGCCGACGCCATCTGCTACGTGGCAAAGACCTGGGACTATCACGTGCGAGTCGCCCTGGAGACGACGCTTGAGGACAACCTCGCCTCGATCCGCGACAGCGTGCGCGCCGCCAAGGCGAAGGGCCGCGAGGTGTTGCTCGATTGCGAGCATTTCTTCGACGGCTACAAGGCCAATCCGGACTATGCGCTCGCCTGCGCCAAAGCGGCCCATGAGGAGGGCGCGCGCTGGGTGGTGCTGTGCGACACCAACGGCGGCACGCTGCCCCACGAAGTCGAGGCGATCGTCAAGGCGGTGACGGCGGTGGTGCCGGGCGATCATGTGGGCATCCACGCCCATAACGACACCGAGCAGGCGGTGGCGAATTCGCTTGCCGCTGTGCGGGCAGGCGCGCGGCACATCCAGGGCACCCTCAACGGCATCGGCGAACGCTGCGGCAATGCCAATCTCGTGTCATTGATCGGCAACCTCAAGCTCAAGCCGGAATATTCCGGCAGCTTCGAAATCGGCGTCACCGACGACAAGCTCGCACACCTCACCCGCGTTTCCCGCAGCCTCGACGAGATCCTCAATCGCGCCGGCAATCGCCACGCCCCTTACGTGGGCGACAGCGCGTTTGCCACCAAGGCCGGCATCCATGCCTCCGCGATCCTCAAGGATCCGGCGACCTACGAGCACGTGCGCCCCGAAGCGGTGGGCAACCGCCGCAAGCTCCTGGTGTCGGACCAGGCGGGCCGCTCCAACGTGCTCGCCGAGCTGGAGCGCGTCGGCATCGCGGTCGAGCGCGATGACCCGCGGATCGTGCGCCTGCTTGAGGTCGTCAAGGAGCGGGAGGCGGTCGGCTACGCGTACGAGGCGGCCGACGCCTCGTTCGAGCTCCTGGCCCGGCGCATGCTCGGCAAGGTGCCGCAGTATTTCGACGTCACCCAGTTCGACGTGAACGTGGAGCAGCGCGTCAACGCCGTCGGCGAGCGGGTGACGGTCAGCATGGCGGTGGTCAAAGTCACCGTCGGCGACGACAAGCTCATCTCGGCGGCGGAAGGCAACGGCCCGGTCAATGCGCTCGACCTCGCGCTGCGCAAGGACCTCGGCAAGTACCAGACCTACATCAACGGGCTCAATCTCACTGACTACCGGGTGCGCATCCTCAACGCCGGCACCGAGGCGGTGACGCGCGTCCTGATCGAAAGCGAGGACGAGAACGGCGAGCGCTGGACCACCATCGGGGTGTCGTCCAACGTTATCGACGCTTCGTTCCAGGCGCTGATGGATTCGATCGTCTACAAGCTCGTAAAGTCAGGTGCTCCGACGTAATCGCTCCGGAGTCGGCCCTCCGACGGAGCGCGTAGCCCAGATTAAGCGGAGCGAAATCCAGGACGGCCGCGCAACGTGGCAACGCCCCCGGCTTTCGCTGCCGTCACAAATTCCCTGAGAACAGGGAAAATAACAGGGAATTTCACGAATTCGGCATGTTTTTAGGTGGTTTTGGCGTGGGTCGACCAAAAATCACGTAGGGATTTGATTAGCTTGTCAGAGATTCCCTGTTCTTTGCGGAACAGGAAATTTCCGCCGTTAGAACAGAGAATTTTTCACCAAAACAGGGAATTAAACAGACGATTTTCATTTGATCTGCCTAGGTGTTTTTAGACCATGCGTAGTCCTTGCGAAGTCGGACACTGAACTGCGACTGAAGTCAGTAATAAACAAGCTCATTTATATCACAATAATCATCTTTTTGCAAGAGTTAAAACTACGGTCAAAAATGCTCAAATATTAAACTCTCCAATGTCACGATACCAACAAACATAATTCTTGACTTGTGATGGTCAGGCCTGAAGCCAGGCGATGCTTGCAGGCGGGTGGCAAGCTGGCGCGCGTTCCGATGTGTGTTAGAAGGCGTTCCGGTTCATGTTGAGTCACCCTTGCGGAGTCGTGGCCGGGCTTGTCGCCCCCGGACCCGCAAGCGGTGACCCCGCCGCCCGCTACAGCCGCTCCACCCGCTCCGGCTCGCCCAGCTTCTCGACCTCGCTGACCTTTGCGGCAGCAGCAACCAGCGTCGGCAGGATGTCGTCCACGTTGTCGGCCACCAGATGGCCGAGCCGGCCGTTGGTCAGAAAACCGAGGCTGAGCAGGTGATTGAACATCATCAGCAGGGGATCCCAATATCCGGCGATATTGGCGATCAGGATCGGCTTCCTGTGGCGGCCGAGCTGCGCCCAGGTGAGCTGCTCGACCACCTCCTCCAGGGTGCCGACGCCGCCTGGCAGCGCCACGAAGGCGTCGGCGCGCTCGAACATCAGTCGCTTGCGTTCGTGCATGTCGGCGGTAATGACGATCTCGGCGGCGTCCGTGAACAGGCGTTCCTGAACTTTGAGAAATTCCGGAATGATGCCGATCACTTCGCCGCCATGGTCATGGACCGCGCGCGCGATGGTTCCCATCAGGCCGATCGAACCGCAGCCATAGACAAGCCCAATCCGGTTGGCGGCAAGAATTTCGCCGAACCGCCGGGCCGCCGCGACGAAGCGCGGGTCATGTCCTTGACTGGACCCGCAGTAGACGCAGACTCGCTTGATAATGCTCATTATTCGGATGTGGCATTGGGCGACGCCCGCCGTCAAGTTGTTCCGTTGGACCGCGGGCGTCCCGCCGGACCGCGGGCGTCCCGCCTGCACCTGATAAAGAGCGGGCGAGACGCCCGCGGTCCGGCCATGCGGGAAACACATGATGGTTTCATTTGCAGACGGTGATTGCCGCCCGGAAAATGCCTATATGCTAGTCAGTTGACGGACGTTCCCCGGTCCGTCAGTGATGGACCGGCAAACTAAGGGCACATGAGCGATCATCTCCGATCTCCCCACAGCATGAAACGCGAGGTTTCCGCGGACGGAGGGCGGCTCACGGGCACGCTCGTCAATCTGTGGCCCTATATCTGGCCGTCGGACCGGCCCGACCTGCAGCGGCGGGTGCTGTGGTCGCTGGTGCTGCTCGTGGCCGCCAAGCTCGCCACCATAGCGGTGCCGTTTACCTTCAAATTTGCCACCGACGGCCTCGCCCATGAGCAGGACGCCACCGGCAATTCCTGGATTGCGTGGGTGGTCGCGGCGCCGCTGCTGATGACGGCCGGCTACGGTGGTACCCGCATCCTGATGGCGGCGTTCACCCAGATGCGCGACGGGATGTTCGCCAAGGTCGCGATGCACGCGGTGCGTCGGCTCGCAAGCCTGACCTTCGAGCACATGCACCTGTTGTCGCTGCGCTTTCATCTCGAACGCAAGACCGGCGGCTTGACCCGGGTGCTGGAGCGCGGCCGCAACGCCATCGAAACCATCGTGCGCATGGTGATCCTTCAGCTCGTGCCCACCATCCTGGAAGTGCTGATGATCGCCGCCGTGCTGCTCTATCAATTCGACTGGCGCTACGTGGCGGTGATCGCGGTCACCGTCGCGCTTTACATGTGGTACACGTATCTCGCGACCGAATGGCGCATCGGCATCCGCCGCAAGATGAACGAGAGCGACTCCGATGCCAACACCAAGGCCATCGACTCGCTGCTCAACTACGAAACCGTGAAATATTTCGGCGCCGAGGAGCGCGAGCGGGCGCGCTATGACCGCTCGATGGCGCGCTACGAGCGGGCGAGCGTCGAGGCCTACGTGTCGCTCGCTGTGCTCAATGCCGGCCAGGCGGCTATCTTCACCCTGGGCCTCACCGTGACCATGGGTTTGTGCGTGTTCGGCATTCGCGACGGCACCCACACGGTCGGGGATTTCGTCATGATCAACGCCATGATGATCCAACTCTATCAGCCGCTCAACTTCATGGGCATGGTGTATCGCGAGATCAAGCAGGCGGTGATCGATATCGAAGCCATGTTCACGCTGCTCGGCCGCGATCCCGAGATCAAGGACGCGCCGGGGGCAAAGCCGCTCAAGGTGAGCGCCGGCGCCATCCGTTTCGAGGATGTCAGCTTCTCCTACGAGCCGGCACGGGCGATCCTCAAGGGCGTGAGCTTCGAGGTTCCGGCCGGCCAGACTGTCGCGATTGTCGGCCCGTCGGGCGCCGGCAAGTCGACGATCTCGCGGCTGCTGTTCCGCTTCTACGACATCACCAACGGCCGCATCACCGTCGACGGCGAGGACATCCGCGAGGTCCAGCAAACCTCGCTGCGCAACGCGCTCGGCATGGTGCCCCAGGATACCGTGCTGTTCAACGACACGGTGCGCTACAATATCCGCTACGGCCGCTGGGATGCGACCGATGCGGAGGTCGAGGCGGCTGCCGCGCACGCCCAGATCGACGCCTTCATCCGCGCGGCGCCCAAGGGCTATGATACCGAGGTCGGCGAACGCGGCCTCAAGCTGTCCGGCGGCGAGAAGCAGCGCGTCGCCATCGCCCGCACCATTCTGAAAGCGCCGCCGATCCTGGTGCTCGACGAGGCGACGTCAGCGCTCGACAGCCATACCGAACGGGAGATCCAGGATGCGCTTGACCGGGTCTCGCGCAATCGCACCACGCTGGTGATCGCGCACCGGCTCTCCACCATCATCGCGGCCGACGAGATCATCGTGCTCGACAAGGGCGTGATCGTCGAACGCGGCACCCATCAGCGGTTGCTTGCAGACGGCGGACTTTATGCCAGCATGTGGAACCGCCAGCGCGAGGCCGAGGCGGCGCGAGAAAGGCTGGCGCTGGTGGGCGAGGCTGAGGTTGCGTCCAACCGAAATCCGCCGCAAATCGGTGAGATTAGAAACGGTGAGACGCCGGCCGGCGAGGTGGCGCCGGAGATCGTCGATGCCGCGGAGTGATACCCGCGGCCACAAACACTGACCTGTCATTCCCCGCTTTAAGCGGGGAATCCAGTATCCCCAGCGTTGCGAGATTTGCTGAAACGCAGGGGTTACTGGATCGCCCGGTCAAGCCGGGCGATGACACTCATGGTTTTTCGGGAAACACCACGGGTCCGTCATGTCGGTTCTCGTCTCTATCCGCTCTCAGATTGCTCCGGTGCATCCCGAGGGCTATCCGTTCATCGGCACCTTCGCGCTGGCGAGCCTGGTGCTGATGTGGCTGTGGTCGCCGCTCGGCTGGATCGGCGTCGCGCTGACCGCGTGGTGCTTCTACTTCTTCCGCGATCCGCCCCGCGTCACGCCGCTGCGCGAAGGGCTCGTGATCGCGCCCGCGGACGGGCGGGTGAGCCGCATCATCAACGCGGTGCCGCCGGCCGAGCTCGGGCTCGGCGACAAGCCGGTGCCGCGCGTATCGATCTTCATGAGCGTGTTCGATTGCCATGTGAATCGCAGCCCGGTCACCGGCCGCATCGAGCGCATGGCGTACCGGCCCGGGGCTTTCGTCAATGCGGACCTCGACAAGGCGAGCGAGGACAACGAGCGCAACTGTCTCGCCATTACGACCGCGGCCGGCGCCCAGATCGGGGTGGTCCAGATCGCCGGCCTGGTGGCGCGCCGCATTGTGCCATTCGTGAAGCAGGGCACGACCGTCGCCGCCGGGGAGCGCATCGGAATGATCCGGTTCGGCTCGCGGGTCGATGTCTACTTGCCCACGGGCGTGCGACCGCTGGCGGCGGAAGGGCAGACGGCTACGGCCGGAGAGACGATCATCGCTGACCTGAGGGGCGGCGAGGCCGGTCGAAGCTATCGGGTGGGATAACCTCTCCAGGCTTTGGGGGGGCAGTCACATTTGGCGGTAGCCCCTTCACCTCTCCCCGCTGGCGGGGAGAGGTCGGAATTTGCGCGCTCTTCGCGCAAATTCCGGGTGAGGGGGCCTCTCCACGAGTCTGAGCTTCGCGGAAAGGCACCTTCACCCTCCACGAGTCCGCCCTCGTCGAAAGGCCCCCGCACCCCGACCCTCTCCCCGCAAGCGGGGAGAGGGAGCAGTGTCACTGCAACGGATCATCCTCGGCGCCCGAAATGCCCGTGGCGCTGTCTCTTGTCGCCGGGTCGGGACCTCGTCCTTGTGCAAAGGCGAACTCTTGCATGCGCGCTCCACGGATCAGCCCCGGAAGGGCATAGTTTCCCTCGTTGCAGCGCGGCTCGTAATAGATTCTGTTCGCCTGCTCGCTCTGCCCGATGAACTCCTGCGTGACCGTCCATGGCTTCGTCCACACGGTCGGATCGTCAATCGTGACCACGTATTGGAGGGTATTCGGCCCGATCCGCGTCCAGCGCTCGACCAAATGCAGGTTCTGGCGCGAGCCCTGAAAATCCGTCTTCGCGCTGAAGTTCGTTACGTCGATGACGAGGGTGTTGCCTTCCCAGTGCCCACGCGAATCGCCATACCACTGGCGGATGCCGGACGGCAAATGGGGGCTCCCGTCCATCACGATGTTGCGCTGCCACCCTTGTCCCTGGCCCACGTCGTAGAACATCGCGATGCCGCCTGGCGTCTGCACGATCCGGTTCGTGCGTTGGCCTCCGATCCCCGGCAGCCCGGCGGTCAAGCAGCGGACCGCCGACGCGCCGTCCTCCGGACCATCGTGGCGATTGATCGATAACAGGTTGTAGCGGGGAGAGCGCTCCGCGAATCGCGGCGAGGGTGTCGGATCGTATTTCCCGCCGGCACAGCTCCGGTATTCGATCTTGCAAGTCTCGGTCGATTGCAACAGGGCAAGGCGAAATTCCCGGTCGGCGGCGGCAATCTTCTGAGCCTCAGGCGTGAATTGCGGAATCCGGCCATCGGGCGGATCCGTAATCCGGGACGTGCGCACGCCGGCGTGTTTCCTGGATATGAAAAGGTCGTTGTAGGAGCCGGTGACGTCGAGCTCGGTCCCGCGCTCCCGGCGGTTGTCCTTGCCGCCCAGCGCCGCCCGTTGTGCATCCAATTCGGCTCGCTGCGCCTCGGTGAAAAATTCTTGGGTCGCATACTTGGCGGGGCGCTGCAGGGGCGTGTCGGTTTCATCCATCCAAATGCCCTGCAGATCGGGGTCGCCCCAGGGCGTTGTCAGCGCCGGGGCCGGCGCCTGAGCCGATGTCTGCGTGATCGATACAGAAAACCCGGCGCCGACGGCAGCCCCGGCAATAGCGACTGTTATTAGCGAACCTGAGAACCTTTCGCGCATCAATAGCCTCCTTTTGCCATGCGGCATTGTTACTGCTGCAACGGATCCGAATCAGCGCCACCCGATGCGTTGTCCTTCATCAGCGGATCAGGCCCGCGTCCCTCGGCGAACTCGCGGTCTTCCTGGCGCGCCGCCTTCATCATCGCGGGAAAACCGAAGTTTCCTTCAACGCAGCGTGGTTCGTAATAAATTCTGTTTTCCTCTTCGCTTTGCTTCGTAAACTCCTGCTTGACCGTCCAGCCCTTAGTCCACACGGTCGAATCTTCGACGGTGACGACGTATTCGAGCGTGGTCGGGGAGGTCCGTGTCCAGCGTTCGATAAGATGCAAATTCTCGCGCGAGCCCCGATAATCGGTCTTCGCACTGAAGTTCGTCACGTCGATCACGAGCGTGTTGCCCTCCCAGCGGCCGCGTGAGTCGCCAAACCACTGGCGGATGTTGGCCGGCAAGTGAGGGCTCCCATTCATCACAATGCTGCGCTGCCATCCCTGGCCCTGGCCCACGTCGTAGGAAATCGCGATGCCCCCCGGAGTCTGCACGATCCGCCGGAAGCTGCCGCCGCCGTTCCCGGCTCCGAATTCGGGCAGCCCGGCGGTCAGGCAGCGGTCCGCCAGCGCGCCGTCCTCGGGACGATCGTGGCGATTCATGCGCGCCACATTGTAGCGAGGAGGAAGCTCGTCGCGTCGCGCCGTGGCCGGTGTCGGGTCGTACTTGCCTCCCGCACACCCGGGCAGCTGGAGTTTGCATGTCTGCGTCGCACGCATCAGCGTGAGACGAAAGTCGCGATCGCCGGCGGCGATCTTCTCAGCCTCTGCCGTCAGCAGCGGGATTCGGCCATCGGGCGGATCGACAATCATCGACGTGCGCCGGCCGGTGCGCTTGCGCCCTCCCCACACGGCGTTGTACGCGCCCGCGACGTCGGTCTCGCTCCCGCGCTGCGCACGCGCGTCGCGGCCGCGCAGGACTGACCGCTGTATGTCAAATTCTTCCCGCTGGGCGTCGGTGAAAAATTCCTGGTTCGCAAACTTAGGCGAGCGTTGGAACGGCGTGTCGGTCTCGTCGGTCCAGATGCCCTGTAAATCGGGGTCACCCCAGGGCGTCTTCAGCGTCGGGGTCGAAGGCGCCGGTGCCTGAGCTGACGTCCGTGTGATGGACACGGCAGCGACGGCGCTGACGGCCGCCGCCGCAATGGCGACCCCTATCGTGGGGTGCAAGACCCTCCCGCGCATGATGGCCTCCCTTTTGCCCTGCAGCGTGCGTGCTGCAACGCGATTCCACCAATGACCTGTGGCTTTGTGTGGATGGTAGCGCTTTTCAGAACTGGCCGATAGCCCGCATGCGACTTCGTTCTCAAAGCGGATGGCGGCGCGGTGAGCCGCATATGCCGTAAGCCGATTGGCGTGATGCCGACACATTGACCTCGCCGGTGTCATTGCCCGGCTTGACCGGGCAATCCAGTATCCCCGGTCGGTGGTTACTGGATCGCCCGGTCAAGCCGGGCGATGACAGCTCAGGGGTAGGTCAACCCCAATCAAAAATGCTGTAGATCAAAACGCCTGAAGCTCGGGGTGAGGCCGTGATCCCGCTACTCGATATCGATCCGAACGACATCACGCACCGACCGGCCGCCGCGTTTGTCTCCGGGAACGACGAGGCGCAGCCCGTGATCCGGCAGCAAAGCTCCGTTCAGGTGGTCGGCAAGCTGAACGGGTCTGCCGGCAAACTGCGGAGAGATTTCCGCAAGCGCAACAACAGCCGTATAGCCGTCCGCCCCGGTGACCCGAACCGCAAGGCGCACCTGCTCGGCCGGCTTTATGGCATCAGCCGCGCCGGAAGCGGTAAGCACGTCCCACAACAGGGGGCCAGTCCATTCGTTCTGCTGTTCGCCCTGGCCGGTCAGGAAGCTCACACGCTGCGTCACCGGCTTGAGAGCGGCAAGGCGCTCGAAAGAGAGCAGGTGCGAAGCTTTGCCGGCGCGCTGGACAAGAAGTCCGGGCAACGGGGACGCTGGCTCGGTGAGCCCCACCGGATCGAACCCGTGCGCCTTCAGGACGGCCTGGCCGCCTTCCGACATGATGAAAGCCGCGAAGCGCAATGTCAGCGGCTTGGTATTGAGCAGCACCATGCCGTAGGCCGGTCCGACAGAAAGCTCTGCCGGGAGAGGGACAACGGCGAGGCCGGGTACCTCACGCACAACGGCTGGGGCGCCGCTGCAATAGCTGAGACTCACGTCGGCGCGGTCTGCCAGGAAAATCCCCTCGACGGCGCCCTTGCCGGGGATCAGCAAAGGCGTCTTTGTCCCGCCGCCGTAGAGTTGCTGCGCTTTGGCCTCCAGCACAGCGCGGGCGCCGGTTCGCGTGGCCTCGGCGCGGGCGAATACGGCCCAGGCATAGTCTCCGCCGGGGTCGGCGCCGGGAGTTGAAGTGGCGAGACGCACCGCCGGATCGAGCAGGCGGTCCAGCATGTTGGCTCCCGTGAGCCCAACGGCAGCGCGCGCGATGGCGCAGAGGCGGTTGCGGGTGAAATGGATGACAGAACGCTCCGGATGACCGATGGCAAGGCGTCGCGCTTGCTCCATGTCGGCGGATGCAAAAAGATCGACATTCATTCCGCTTTCGATCTTCTCGCGCATGAGGCCGGAAGGCCCGAATTCAGGCGCCGCGATCGTGTCAGCGCCGGCCGGGAAACGGCGTATCAAATCCGTAAAGGCATCGGTGAGGCTGCCGGCGCCGACGACCTGCAAAGTTTCGGCAAGCCCTGGCGACACCAGCAAAATCAGGGCGATGAAACAGCCGGCGATACGGTGGCGCATTTGTTTTCGATCCCCTGATCGGAACAATCGAACGCACAAACGGCGGCCGTTCCGATTTTTCCGCTGCTACTGAGGCAAAACCTGTCATATTTGCCAGTATACAACGCTACCGTCGAAAATCAAAGGAATGCCGCCGCAAGACGCCGGCGAGAGCGCATTCCGGCGATATGGAACGATTTACTCAGAGTTGTGGCCGGGCTTGTCCCGGCCATCTACGTCTTTCCTGCCAAGAAAGACGTAGATGCCCGCGACAAGCGCGGGCATGACGCTGGAGAGGTGGCTCGATCTTATCGGAAGGCGCTCTATAACGTCAGTTGACGGCCGCGGTGCGCTCAGGCGCACGTTCCAGCGCGGCGAGCCCGGAAAGGAGGCTGGCGAGGCTTGATGTTCGCACGGGCACGAATGGCTTTGCCAATTGCCGGCATTGCCGCTTGAGGACGCCTGCGGCTTCGTGGCTGACGCAATCGATCGGGAACACAACGTAATCGGCGCGACTGATAAGGCCAGGAAGCAACGTCATGCTGTGTTCAATGCCGGCATCATGATGCAGGAACTTGCCGCCAGCGCGTTCCACGAGGGCTTTGAACTGGGGCACCTGATGCGCCCGGCCACCGACGTAAAGCACCTGGGCGCCCCCAAGTTGCGGCGCCAGCGCGCTTTGCTCCTCGCCCAACCAGCCGCTGATCTGTGCTTCCACGAGAGACAGTTCGCGGTGCAGTCTTTCGCATTCGACCTCGGCCGCCTGCCGCACGCGTTCGGCTTGCGACACCGCGAAGGTTGCCGCCTCAAGGCGGCTTTCGAGGCGCTTGCGTCGCGTCACCTCCCGATCGAGACGGCGGTCAAGGTCGATCAGCGCCGCCTCCGCGGCCCGGACGTCATCGTCCGCGTGTGCCGCGCAAGCCGGCGCCTGGGCAAGCGCCCGGCTGAGGGCTTCGTTGAGCAGCCGAATCTTGTTGTCGCGCTCAACGAAGCCGTCGCGCAGCTGGCGCTGCTGCAGCTCGAGCTTGGCCGACAATGCGGCGTTCTGCTGCTCAAGCTGGCACAGCCGGCGAATATCCGCGCGGTTCGCGGCGCCGACCATGTGGGAGAGCATGTGCACGTCGCCAAACGTTTTGCGCATGATGGTGTCGGTCGCTGCCGGATGGCTGAGCACGGCCCAATAGGCGCCCGGAATATCGCCACGTCTCACCGCATCGTCCCATAGCAGGCGCAGCGCGTCTTCGTCCGGCGCCTTTGCGAATTGCTTGATCGCGGCCTCATGGCGCCGGTCCAGCGCTTTCTGGATGAACTTGCCGCCTCCCTGCGCCTGACCTGCAAGCGTAACACCCTGCTTGTGCAGATCATGATCGCTGGCGCTTTCGGCGCCATGCACGCCCAGCTTGATCAGCAGGCGACGTATTTCACTCGTCGAAAGGCAGGTGCCGATGATCGAGCAATGCATGCTGTGGTGCATGTCCCAGATTGCCGTGCGCCGGCGTGAAGCGGGCGGCACGAACGCGTCGCCCGACGCTTCGCCGGACCCGCGCGGCTTCATCGGAATCATGCCGCGCGGGAACGTGGCCGCTCTCGGCTGGAGGCCGTTGGCGAAGATGTTGGACAGCAGATCCGGAGTGCGGGACGACATGCTGCTCGCTGTATTCCGTCAGATATAGCGAATGTGACACACAATTGCGGTTCTGGGAAGAGAAAAGAACGGGCTATTCCTGTCGCGCCGGGGGCGTTCAGAAAAACGCCGCCTATATGTCGGGCGGATTTGTCACGACGGCCTCGCGGATTTGCGCGCGCTCAAGGCAAGCAGGGTCTGGCCGACTTCTTCCAGGACTGCCGCAGGCATACCGAACATCAACGCGGCAGCGCCGACCTCCAGCATCAGAAAGGTCTTGTTATCGTCGTCCAGCCCGATATTGATGGCGCTGAGCGGCAGCGGGATCGCGCCATTGGGCGGGGACTCGGGTTCCGGCAGTCCCTGCAGGCGTTTTGCCTCGCAACCGAGCGCCAGCATCATGCTGACCATGTACCCAACGTCTTGGATGCGCAGGCAGAGGTCTATGGGCCCCTGCGCACTGCGCTGTATGCGTAACCCGATCGCCTTTCCATCGGGCGCGACCTCTCCCACCACGTCGATGACGAACGGAGGTTCCGGCTCTTTAAGAGTCGCTTGCGTTTCGTCCGCAATCACCAAATGCTCCTTAGGGTGGACGCCCGCCTCATTTTGCCCATTCGCAGAAAGTGGCGGCAAAGCCCGGGCGTCGGCGCACGCTCGTCCCCGCCACCGACGGCCACCATCGATCGAGCGCCTCCCGGCGACACGGCAGCCGAACATTCATGCCGTCAGAAAACCGGATCCAGTCAAAGAAGCGTCGCTCAGGCACGGCAATCAGCACTGGAATATCGGCCTTCAGGGCTTGCGCGATCGGTTTGACCAGTCCCCTGCCTTCGGCCTCGGCGCGGCCGAAGCGATTGATCACGACGAGGTCGGGGCGGTCGCCGATTGCGGCAGTGAGCCGCTCGGCGAGCTCGCTGAGCCGTTGGTCATCAACTCGGCAGCCTCCGGCATCGCAGTTTTCTGCGTCCGCGACGAGGCGGAAGGTTTCCCCGCCCGGCAGCATGACGACGCGGAGTCTTGGCTCCTCTGTCCGGCAACTGCGGCCGGATTGGATGACGCCGACCGGACGAAGTCCTGAACCGTAAAGGTCGTTCGTGAAATCGATGAAGAGACGGTCGGGGTCGTCATCCCGACCGTAGACCACCGAGGCGAAATCGCACTGAGCATCGAACCTCACGCTGCCCACCTCATGAAGCGATATATTTGGCAGAATATATCGCCTGGCATGGGCTGGCAAGCTGACTCGACACCGGAATGCAGAGCGCCAATCCGTCCGGCCGGTCGACGCCCCGTGCGTCAGGCCGTCTTGATCCAGACGGCCTTCACGTTGAGGTATTCCTCCAGATGCTGAAGACCTGATTCGCGCCCGTAGCCGCTCATTTTGTAGCCGCCGAATGGCACGGCCGGATCCATCGCCTGATAGCAATTCACCCATACGGAGCCGGCGCGGATCGCTTTCGCCAGGCGATGAGCTTTGCTCACGTCTCGCGTCCACACGCCGCTGCCAAGACCGAAAGACGTTGCATTGGCACGAACGATCACCTCGTTGATATCGTCAAACGGAATTGCCGACAGGACCGGGCCAAATATTTCATCCTGGGCAATCCGCATGTCATCGCGGACATCCGCGAACACGGTCGGCGGTACGAAATATCCTCTGGCGTATGCTTCCCCGGTCAGCCGGTCGCCGCCCGAAACCGCGCGGGCGCCTTCTTGCTTCCCAACGCTGAGATAGCTGGTCACGCGTTCGAGCTGTTGTTCGGATACAAGCGGACCGATCTGGGTCTTGGGGTCTATGCCATTGCCGACCTGCAACCCATTGCCAAAGTCCGCCACCCGGCCGACGAACTCATCGTAGATGCGGCGCTCGACGAACAGTCGCGTGCCGGCGCTGCAGATCTGACCGGAATTCGCGAACACCGCCATACCGGCACCCGGCACGGCGGTCTCGAGATCCGCATCTGCGAACACGATGTCGGGCGATTTTCCCCCGAGCTCGAGCGATACCCGTTTGAGATTTCCCGCCGAGGCCGCGATGATCTTCTGGCCGGTCAAGTGCGAGCCCGTGAATGCGATCTTGTCAACACCCGCATGCGAGGCCAGCGCCGCGCCCGCCGTCTCGCCAAATCCCGGCACGATGTTCACAACTCCCGGCGGCACGCCGGCCTCCAATATCAGTTCGCCGAGACGCAACGGCGTCAGCGGCGCCTCTTCCGCCGGCTTGAGAATGACAGTGCAGCCGGTCGCCAACGCCGGGCCGATCTTCCACACCGAGGCGCCCAAGGGGCCATTCCACGGAATGATCGCGCCGACGACGCCAACCGGCTCCTTCAACGTGTAGGAAAAGATCTCGCCCGGCAGCGAATTCTCGATGGTCTCCCCATGCAACGCCGTCGCCATGCCGGCATAGTATCGCAACATCCCGAGAACGCGGTGGCGCGTGCCGAAGGTACGGCTGATCGGCGCGCCCATGTCGAGCGTGTCGAGCATGCTCAGCTCTTCGAAATGCCGCTCGACCAGATCCGCAAGCCGCAGCAGCATCAACTGGCGTTCGAACGGCTTGATTTTGCTCCACGGACCATCGAAGGCCCGTCGCGCTGCCGCGACGGCACGGTCTATATCCTCTGCATCTCCCTCCGCCACCGTCGCCAGGACCTCGCCGGTTGCGGGATTTATGCTCGCGAACGTCTTGCCCGATGCCGCCTCGACCCACTTGCCGTCGATCAGCAGTCGCTTTGTCTTTCCGTCCAGGAACGGATGGCTCATGCGTTCGATCTGTTGAATGACATTCATGGCCGTTTCCCTCAACTTGCATCGGCTACGGATTGTTCGATCGCGTTATATATAGACCAACATATCGCGCCCGCAATGCCGCTTCATCCAGGCGCCAACTTTCTCAAAGCGCACGACCCAGCAATTTACGCGCGCGCTTTTTGTCGATGGCGGATCAACTTGCCAAGAGCCCGGAATTCGCTGTTTGCCGAGGAGCGCGTACGGCTTTCAATCGCACGGTAGAGTTCGATCACCTGCTCGCCGACCGGGGTAAGGGCAGCGCCTCCGCCGCTGGCCCCTCCGGTCGCGGCGGTGACGGCAGGCTCAGACAGGCTTTTGTTGATCTGTTCGACGAGAAGCCAGGCCCGCCGATACGACATACCAAGATACCGCGCCGCGGCGGAGATCGATCCCTGGACGCGTATCGCCTCCAGGAGCGCGATCTTGCCGGGGCCGATGCTGTCGCAGTCGGTGAGGTCCAAACGGATGGAAAAGCCAATGTCCGCCATTGCCGGCCACGCGTATTGCGGGGAGACCAACGACTATCATAAAGGCCGCAAAATGCTAGAGAGACGAGCGGGATTGGGCCGCCGCAACGTGCGACTTGGCCGCGCTGGGCTGACGCCAATGGCCGTAGCGGCCGCGAGAAACCGATGGAACGCCTGCGGTCAGGGAGGCGTTGAGGTCGGCAAAGGAGTTCTCCGGCGTCCCGCGCCACAGGTTTCCGGCAGAGAGCCCCCGGCGGCTTGACGAAGAGCGCCTTGCGGTGCGGTGGCGTCGCATCTTATTGAAGGACGCCCCGATTGCGGTTGAGAAAAACGGCGGCGATTGTGACGGAGAAAAATAATGAAGCTCAGTGCGCGTAACCAGCTCAAAGGCAAGGTCGTCGAGGTCCACAAGGGCGCCACCACCGCACACGTGGTTGTCGATCTCGGCCATGGCGTGACGGTCACGTCATCCATCACGAACGAGGCGGTCGATGACCTCGGCCTGAAGGTCGGCGACAGCGTTGCCGCCGTGATCAAGGCCTCCGACGTCATGATCGGCAAGTAAACGTCCCCACTGTTGGTCGGCGACACGACAGTCCCTGCGCGCCGCCGCACCGTCTACGCTTGACCTCAGCGAAGCCTTTGCGGATAAGCTTCGACGGGTGGCGCCGGCGAGGACTGGGAGACTGACATGAAGCTCGCAATCACAATATCGGCTGCACTTGCGTTGGTTGCCTTTACTCAAGTTTCCGCGACCGCACAAACGCGCCAAAACTTTGTGATCAAAGTCGCCGACCAGGTTGGGACGTATCCGCCGCAGTGGCCGGCCAGGCCACGGCATCGCTTCGTTTACTACCGTTCGTACGGCTTATACCCTGGCGCGTGCGAGGCGGTGATTTTTCCGCGGAGTCCGCTTTGCGCAGGCCGGCCCGCGTCGTTCGGGCCTTATGCCCCCTTCCCATGGAACACGTCCTTGTATAATTGAGGGCCTCGATCGCAACACGCGAAAGCTGCCTCAATAGCGATTGAGTCCATGCCAGACGTCCGGGGCGATTGGTTCCGCAAGTCGGCCAGATAACGCTCCACGCATACGTCGTATCGTCGCCCGTTTTTGAAAGAAAAATCCCGCCGAGGAATCGCCCGGCGGGATTTCACCGTTCATCGATCGGCTTGGACCGCGGCGGCAGGGGGATAAGCCTGCCGCGGTGGCAGCGGGATAACCCGGCCGTGGTGGCGCCATTCCGCCAGTTGGCGGAGATAGCCCAGCACCTCCAATGTCTCTTCGTAGCCATAGGGCAAATGCGAGAGGACCTCGGTGGCGATCCTGCGCAAATGCGCATCGTTTGGAATCATATGCGTTCTCCTGGCGTCATACGTCCCCCACCGCGCTGCATCTGGACACGGATACGCCGGCATCCCGGCATGGCAAGCGGAATGCCGCGGGATGGTAAATGCCAAGGGTGATCGAAGGCGCAAAGGCATCACGTTGCCTGTTCGCGCGCACTCAGACGCCCATCGCCCCCATGGGCCACAAGGCCTTCAAGAGTATCGCCACTTTCCCTGTTGAACCCGGGGGTCACCCATTCAAAAACCAGCTTGGCAATCTCATTGAGTACATCGCGTACGGTTTGGCCTTCACATTCCCGTGCCGCCGATTGCTCAAGCAACGCAACGTGGTGAGGATCGCCCGGATCAAACTGGAATGGCGTATCTGCGAGCCCGGTCCAAACGATATGCCATGCACAGCCGACATTCATCATTTCTCTGATCTTCAGGTCAATTGCTGCCTGCCTCAGGTCCTCATAGTTTTCGGGATTGAGGAGCGCCTTGTAATTTATTGCGTTCATTACATACCCCGCGCTTAAACCATACGAGTCAGAAATACCGATTACGCTCACACCATCTTTAGCGCTTACGGCACCGCGTCTGAACCGCCGCTGCGTGGCCTTGCGGCTATGCGGCGGGGTCTGTCACGCTCTGCCGGCACAGACTCAAATCTTGTGCCGAATCATCATGAGCCACCGCCGTTCCTTTCATAAAGCCGGCTTTAGAAGAGTTTAAGTTGGAACTTTGGAAAGCCAATAAAGTCGAATCCAAGGCGTTCTTTTGCGTCGATGGAAATAACGTCATTATGAAGCTGAATGTCAGGCCGGCTATAAACCAAGGATTAGCCCGTCGATGTCGGCTTCCAACAGGCGGCCAATATTATTGGCCACGGCGGCACGGCACCTGACTAAAATGCGGCTTGCGCGAAATGAAACGAGAAAGCGCAGCTGCGGTTCATTGAGGCGCCGCTGGCAACGTGACCCCGACCCCAGGCCCCTTAGCCCGTGAGGTCGGGGGCACGTGCCTCCCCCATCCCCAGGAATGCTGATAAACCACATTACCGGGAACCGAAAGTGCCTCTATCAACTAATGCAGGCGTGTTGCAAACCAGACACAGGCGAAATTACTCAACAATCGCTGAGGACGTTATCATGCGCAAGACGATCGCCTCCCAAGTGGGCGTCGAGCTTGCGCAGCGCTGAAGGCGTCCGCGTCCCCGCAAGCGGCACAAGTTCAAGCGCGACCAGAGGCCCCTACCCCTGGCCCCAAAAGGGGACTGCTCGCACGTGAACCACAGGGGGCCGGCCGGCGACACATTATGGAGGACATGCTTGCAACCCGATGATGGAGAGGCACATGCTTACCGCCGAATCGTCATACTTCGATTTTCTGATGAAGAACCGCGGCGTCCGCCGTACCCCCGTTCCATTTGCACAAGCCGTCGGCGTCCTGCCTGAACTCGCTCGTGCCGTTCACTTCAGGCGACCCGCGTCGCAACCAAAGATTGCAACGCGAAAGGGGCCTGAAGTCAGCCGGCCGACATGAGCGGAGGATGCAATATTTCCGGCTAGTTCAAATTCAATCGGCCCTAAGTATCGGTGCCGGCTGAGGGATTCGAACCCCGACCCCGTGATTACAAATTAAGGATTTCAAGATTTGCAAGACATTTCATCTCGACGCATCGTGTTGCAGGCCATTGCAAAAATACCAACATTATCAATGCGTGACCACGTGCCCTTCCTTTGGAAAGCCAAGGCGCGTTTCATTGGGTTCGCGAAGGTGCCGAAGGAGTTGCTCGGCTTGGTCATTGCGGCCACTTCGGATGAGTTCAAGAACCGTCTGAAAGAAATTCTTGAGGAGGTGTACACATTCGCCCTCATGCTTCCCGAAGACCTCCCCTTCCGCGTTATTCGCGTGAATTCAGAGGACGAAGTCATCGCTCGTGCCAACAACCTTCTCGTTGGTCGTGCGGCCTATGAGACGGCGGTGAGGCTCTATCCGCGGGACACGGTCCAGTATCGCGATGGGGTAAGGATCATTGCGAGGAGCGATCGGAGTGGCGGCTAGCCGGTCAAAGGCGCGTCACCCGTTATCCTTCTATCAAGGAAGTGGTGCTAACGATGCTTGGCTCTACGTCGCATTTCAGAGCAATGGCCCCGACCTTCCCCCACCCCCCAAAAGGTCGGGGCCGCTCAGGCAAGACGGGTAGCAAAAACAAACAAGGCCGCCGGTGGGCAGCCTCGATGTCATCAAATGATCATTTTTCGTTTGTGCCGGAGAGTGATAAACTCTCGCCGCTCGTACCCAAATGAGCGTGGCCCTGGTCTCTTCCTCAGCCCCCCAGCCCCGAGACCGGGGCCACATTTACAACGGATCGTGGCCGTTCCGTGAGAGCAAAGACGGGCCGCCAACACGAATCTTGTCGAATTGTTGCAATCGGGTCACGGCGCGGCAAAGCTTAGCTGTCAAGATCGCTAGCCCCGCTTCACCGCAATCAGCCACTCTTTCGGCTGCCCGAACTTCTCTGCCCCTTTGGCGATGGCCTCCGCCTCGCTGCCGGCCTCAACGTCGCCGAGCCACACGGCCTTGGCGCGAAGGATCAAAATGGACCACCGTACCAATTCCGTACCAACTGCCTTTTTCGCCAACCGTCAAAATTCCCATTAAGTTCTTGATTTTGTTGCGGTGCCGGCTGAGGGATTCGAACCCCCGACCCCGTGATTACAAATCACGTGCTCTACCAGCTGAGCTAAGCCGGCGCGCAATCCGCGGGCGTTTATTGACCGATGGATCGCTGGAATCCGCTGAGGTCGCGTTGTCTTAGTCGCTCTCCGGCCGGTTTCCAACGCCTTTTTCGCATTGACGCCGTCATCCAGGCTAGCCAAATCCGAACCTGGCAAGCCGAATTCGATCTCTCCGTCAGTTGAGAACACGAATGCGCAGCGCCTGCGCACGGCCGCGAATATCCATATCGGCCGGAGGCCCAGCCGCAATTTCGTGGCGGACAAGGGCCGAAGCGGCGTTCCATAAATCTTCGGTCACGACAGCGCTCGCGTTTTGCTGCTTGGCGACTTCAAGCAATCGGCTGGCCGCGTTCACGGTATCGCCGGTGGCGGTTACGTGTTGATGCTCCGGCGCACCAAGCCGAGACAAGGTGACCGGTCCGAAATGCCCTCCGACCCGCACCCTTAACCGGCTTTTCGCGACCGGCGGCAAGGTGCCGAGCCATGCGGTGATCGATTTGCGCATTTCCACGATCATCCGGAGCGCGCGCGATCCGTCGTCGGGCCTCGCCGTCGGCAGCCCCAAAATGATCATTGCGCCGTCGCCCATAAAGTCGACGACGAATCCCGCATGGGCGACGACATCACGTTCAAGGCGAGCTTGAAAATCGGCCAACAAGTCGCGCGTCCATTGCGGCCCCAGCGCTTCGGCCACGCCGGTGAAGCCTGACAGGTCCACGAACACGACCGCAACATCCTGCCGAACAGGCTGCTCCAGGAATTTGGGATTAGCCAGGATCTGTTCAACCAGCAAAGGCGATATGAATTTGGCGAGCGTCTGCTTTTCGCCCGTCAGCCGTCGCGCGGCGGCGCGATCGCGGACAACGCGGGCCGCCCCATAGGTCAGGGTGACCGGCACGGCCGCTGCGAGCGGTATTGCGAAATCGAGCCAGTAGCCGGCCGCGAAGGCTGCGTACACGGCTGCGGTCCACAGCGCAAAAACCGATAGGGCGACGCCCAAGCCGATCGCCGTCCGGCGGATCGCGAGGAGCAGGATGAGGAGGCAGGGAAGCACGACGGCCCCGGCTGCATCGATTTCTCGCGTCAGGTTGTTTCTGACCAGCCCGTCGCCGGCCAGAAGATTGCTGATGGCCGTCGCGACGATCTCAACGCCTGGCACAGTCCGATCGAACGGGATGGCGAACGTGTCACTCAACCCGATCGCCGTCATCCCGAGGACGACCACCTGGCCGCGGACCTCTTCCGGATCGAGGTTCCCCCGCAAAACTTGCGCGGCACTGAACTGCCTCACGGCGCCACGGGGCCCGTAGTAACGTATCGGCAGATGATATCCCGAATCCATGTGCACGGTCCGAGCCGCAAGCTTGAGAGTGTCGTTGCCGAATATCGGCTCGGCGTTCAGAGCTGCCGATGCTGCCGCGAGCACGAAGGAGGGTGCGATCGTGTCGCCGGCGCGAAAAATCATTGGGACAAACCGAGGTACGCCCGTTTCGTCGGTGGACACGTTGACCAGACCGACACGGGCCGCACTGCGAACGGCCGTGATCGGCCAGAGAACATCCGAGGGCGCTGGAACGCCGTCCGAGTTGCTCAAATCCGGCCGTCCGTTGGAGCTTGCCCGATCCTGGTCAAACAGCCCCGCTGCGGCAATGACGGCGGGGCTCGCCCGCAAGGCGTCGGTCAGCAGCGCATCGGCATCCGGCTTACCGGGGTCGACAAATAACATGTCGATTGCGATGACCAGCGGTCCGTGGGCCGCCAGCTCACGGACGATCCGGGCCAATACGTCGCGCGGCAACGGATAGCTTCCGGCCTCGCGCAGCGTCTCATCGTCCACCGCGGCAATGACCACGCCGCGCGGCGCCGGGCGATTCCCGGCAAGGAGAAATCGCCAATCGAGGGTCAAATATTCGAGCCGGCTGAAGGCCCTGTCGCGGCCCGCCACGTGTTGGCCGGCGAGAAAACCGCCCCACAGAAGACCGATCACAACGAACGCAAAGGTCAGCAGCGCTTCAATCGACGGACGTCGCAGATGCATCATTGGCCGAAGCGCGCCATCAGGGCGTCGATCCTTGTCTGAGCCCAGCGCGTGGCCACGATCGGGCCTGCGCCGGCCGAGACGTCGACGCCTTCTCCCGCTCGGAGCACCGCACTGCGCCTACTGTTGCGCCGGGTCACCTCGACGGCGCCGGAAAGTACCAACGTGGATGTCTGGCTCGGACGGACCTCCACCGCCCATCTTGTGCCGCGAACCGCCGTGATCGCCTGTGGTGTCAGAATCCGAAAATCCCGGTGGCCTTCATTCGGTGTGAACTCGATCAAGAGAGCACCGGAATCGAGCCGCGCCCCGCCAGGCTGCCGCCGGTTGTCGGGATTGGTCAGACGGTACGCGCTGTTTGGAGCACTGCGGATCGTGAGATTGCTGCCGCACCGCAAGATCTTTTCGGACGGGTTGCGGCCGTCGGGAACCAGAACGCAGCCGCTGGACTGGCCAAGCACCGGCGTGCAAAGCCAAATGGACAGGGGCATCGCTGCAATCATCAGACGAGAAAATGATTTCGGCCCTTTTTCGCTCGGCGACTTCATCACTGCGGCGCTCCCTCATCGCGGCACCAGGCAAGCGATCTTTTATACGATCCTGAGCTGGATATCTTGCCCAGGGAAGCACAGCATGGCGGCGAGCCATTGAGTTGTCTATCTCGACGAGGATTTGGCAAAATTGGATTCGCGGGCCCCAGTTCTGTCTGGCCCTAACGCGAGGCCCTCCCATGACCGAAGCCGTTCGCGATCGACCCGGCGGAGCGCTCGCAGGCGTGCGCATCGTCGATCTGACGACCGTGGTGCTCGGCCCCTACGCGACCCAGATGCTCGGTGATCTCGGCGCCGACGTCATCAAGGTGGAAGGGCCGCAGGGCGACACCACCCGGCACACGGGGCCGCGCCGCAATCCGCACATGGCCTCGCTGTTTCTCGGCGCCAATCGCAACAAGCGCAGCATCGTGCTCGACATCAAGGCGCCGGCCGCGCGCGAAGTCCTGCTTCGGCTCATCGATACGGCGGACGTGTTCGTCCACAATATCCGGCCGCAGAAGCTCGCCCGCCTCGGCTTCGGCCCCGACGCCCTGATGGCGCGGCAGCCGCGGCTCATCTATGCGGCCATCCATGGCTGGCGCCAGGACGGTCCCTATGGGGGCCGGCCGGCCTATGACGACATCATCCAGGGCTTCGTCGGCGTCGCCGGCCTGATGGAGACCCTGACCGGCGAGCCGCGCTACATGCCGACCATCCTCGCCGACAAGACCTGCGGCCTGATGGCTGCGCAGGCCATTCTGGCGGCGCTGTTCCATCGCCAGAACACCGGCCGCGGACAGGTGGTCGAAATCCCGATGTTCGAAACCATGGTTTCCTATCTGATGATCGAGCATCTCTATGGCGCGACCTTTGTGCCGGCCGAGGGCGACATGGGCTATGTGCGCGTGCTGGCGCCGTGGCGGCGGCCCTACCGCACCGCCGACGGGCGCATCTGCATGCTGGCCTATACGGACCAGCAGTGGCGGCGGTTCTGGCATGCGGCCGGCCAACCCGAGATGATGAACGATCCGCGTTTCGTCGATCTGGCCGCGCGGACCAGGCACATCGACGATGTCTACCGCCTCGCGGGCGAGGCGCTGGCCACCCGAACCACCGCTGAGTGGCTGGCGCTCCTCGATGAAATCGAAATACCGGCGGGGCCGGTCAATGCGCTGGCCGACCTTCCCAACGATCCGCATCTCGCGGCGATCGGCTTCTTCCGGCACGTGAACCACCCCACCGAAGGCGCCATCGTGATGCCGGACATCCCGCTGCGCTTTTCCGATTCCCCCGCCGAAATCAGCCGCCTGCCGCCGCGCCTCGGCGAGCACGGGCGCGAGATTCTCGGCGAACTCGGGCTGTCATGCGAAGACATCGATGCGCTGGCGGCGGCAGGTGCGCTTGTCTTGCCGGAATCTTGATGTAGCCCCGATGGAGCGTAGCGTAATCCGGGATCGGTCGTTCCCGGATTGCGCTACGCTCCATCCGGGCTACGAGCCTTCGCCGGGTTGATTAATATCAAAGTCCCGATCCGCCTTTGCCATGAAAGAGGCAACGTTGCGGGAGCAGCGGATGGCCTCGAATCAGTCTGGCTTGGCGCCAGAGAACCTTACCACGCGGCCCCACTTCTCGGTTTCCTCAGCGATCAGCCTGCCGAATTCGGCCGACGATCCGCCGAGCGCCGTTTCACCCAAATCAGCAAGCCGCGCTTTGACCATCGGATGGGAGAGGACGGCGTTCGCCTCCACATTCAGCCGCTCGACGATCTCGGCGGGCGTATTCCTCGGCGCGCCGATGCCGTACAATTGGCTCGCCTCAAAGCCGGAGACGAATTCGTTCACCGCCGGAACGTTCGTCAGCGCCTCGGAGCGCGTTGCCGCGGTGACGGCGAGCGCGCGCAGCTTGCCGGCCCTGATGTATTCGACGGCCGCAGACATCGGAGCAAAGTAGAGGAGGACCTGGCCGGCGAGCAGGTCCGAAAGCGCCGGGCCGGCGCCTCGATAGGGTACGTGCACCAGGTTGACGCCGGTCTCTATCTTGAACAGCTCGCCGGTCACATGGGACGGCGCTCCATTGCCGCCCGACGCCATCGTGATCTTGCCCGCATTGGCCCTGGCAACCGCGATAAACTCCGGAACCGTGCTGGCGGGCACGGAAGGGTGCACCACCATGACGTTCGGTTCGCGGGCAAGCAGTACGACCGGGGCAATGTCGCGTATGAAGTTGAAACTCAGCTTTTCATAGAGCGTCGCATTGATGAAATTGGCCGCCGTAGTCAGCAGAAGCGTGTAGCCGTCCGCCATGGCGCGGGTAACGGCCTCGGTCGCAATGTTGGTGCCCGCGCCCGTACGGTTCTCGACGATGAATTGTTGTCCGAACCGCTCCGACAACCATTGCCCCATCAGGCGCGCGAGGATATCGGCCGAGCCCCCGGGCGCAAAGCCCACGATGACGCGCACCGGCCGCGTCGGATAGGCCTGCGCCCACGCGGTCCGCAAGACCGCCGGGCACGCACAAGCGAATGCTGCAAGAGACAACGCTTTGCGACGGGCAAGCTTCATACGTTTCTCCGCGAATTGTTGACGTCCCCTCCCGGCCCTTACTGCGGCTGCTCCGCGCTGATCAGCTTTTCCAGGATTTTCTTGTAGCGGACCGGCCCCACGTCGATCGCCAGAATGACCGGGTCCACCGAGGTCTCGGCAGCATCGATGATCTCCTGCTGCGCCTCAATGACCGGTGCATCCTGCTCTTCGAAGGCGAACCGGCGAGTCGTCGATATTTTCTCCTGTATCTGCGCATTCAAGGCGTCGTCCGCCGTCAACACATTGAACCGCACCGCAGTAAAGAAATAATGCGTCGTCCGGTCGGTTTCCGGCGTGAGCATGTGGATCGCGTGATAACCGGTGCCGCTCTCAGGTATCGCCTTGGGCCAGCAAATCCCCGTGACCAGGCGCAAATTGCTCGGCGGCATCCAGCGCATGCGGGTGAACTTGTCGACACGTCCGGGGGTTGACGGCATCAGAATGGCGAACAGCCCGGGCGCGGTCGCGTCATGGGCGTGACGACTGACGATGACATCGTCGCCCTCCTGTTCGACGGCGATCTCGGATTCAACCGTTTCCTGATTGCCGAGAATTCCCTCGTGGAGATAAGACGTGTGGCTGAGGTCGAGCAGATTGTCGATGATCAGCTCGTAATTTGCCCGAATGGTGATGCGGTCGCGTTTGGTGGAATGGAGCTGCGGCACGTTGTCGAGCATGCTGAAGTCCGGCACCTTCGAAGCGTCCGCCGGCCGTTCCCCCATCCAGATCCAGATCGCCTTGTGCTTCTCGATCACCGGATAGCTGCGCACCCTCGCGCGCGACGGGATGTTCCGGCTGCCATGGGGGTTGTGCACGCAGGCGCCCGACGCATCGAACTCCAGCCCGTGATACGGGCACTGAACGCGATCGCCATGGATGACTTTGCCCATGTGCAGGGGCGCGAACCGGTGCGGGCAGCGATCCTGCAGGGCGGCAACCTTGCCGTCGGATTTTCGATAAAAGACGACCGGGTGCTTCAGGATGGTGCGACCTAGCAATTGACCGTCTGCGAGATCGTCCGACCACGCCGCCACGTACCACGCATTGCGCAGGTAGGTCCCACTTACCATTTTTTTCTTGCTGTCCAGAAGCTCGGCATTGAGGCCCATCATCGCGTCCTCTCCATCCTCACTCGCCCGATCATCTATCGGGACGTCTTGACGGGTCAAGCTGCCTCGGTCCTGCGCCTCGGTCGTTACCTCTCCCCGCTTGCGGGGAGAGGGAGCAGAAAGGCCCCTGCAGCTGGCGATGTTGGAGGGCGCCGCTTGCAAGGTCAATCAAGTACGACGGGTTAGGCGAAGGGCGTCTTGGCGTCATACCCGTGATCTGGTAGCGGTCGTCGGAACGGGCAGACGGGGCGCTGGACAGAGCAGGGCTTGTTGAAGCGGCCCCCCTGCCCTCTAGAGCACGGGACCTACAGAGAGTCCGGGAGAACACATGGGCAGCATGCGGGACAAAGCGGGACGATCGATCGTGGTGGTCACCGGGAGTGGCCTCGTCACCTCGCTCGGGGCCGGCAAGGCGGATAATTGGCGGCGTCTCACGGCCGGCGAATCGGGCATCCGGAAAATCACACGGTTCGGCACCGACTCCCTGAAAACCAAGGTCGCCGGCACGGTGGATTTCATTCCACTTGAGCCCTATTCGGCGCCGGCGCTGTCCGAGCGCCTCGCCGAGCTCGCCACCGAGGAAGCGATCGCAGAATCCGGTCTCGGCTCGCGCGGCCACTTCCCGGGGCCGCTGTTTCTCGCCGTTGCGCCGATCGAGATTGACTGGCCGCAACGGGAATTGCTGGCCAACGGTTCGGGGGCAAATGACGTCGTCAGCTACGACGACCTGCTGCGCGCCGCCGCCACGGGGCGCTACCAGCCGTATCACGCGCGTTTCCAGTTCGGCTCGGTGGGCGACGCCCTGGCGGCGAAGTTCGGCACCGAAGGCTCGCCGATCTCGCTCTCCACTGCCTGCGCGTCGGGAGCGAGCGCGATCCAGCTTGGCCTCGAAGCGATCCGCCGCGGCGAGACCGATGCGGCGCTGTGCGTCGCCACCGACGGCTCCGTCAATCCCGAAAGCCTGATCCGGTTTTCGCTGCTCTCGGCCCTCACGGCGCAGAACGATCCGCCGCAGGCGGTGCCAAAGCCGTTCGCGAAGAACCGCGACGGCTTCGTGATGGCGGAAGGGGCCGGCGCCCTGGTGCTGGAAAGCCACGAGGCCGCGGCGGCGCGCGGCGCCAAAATTCTCGGCGTCATCACCGGGTGCGGCGAGCTCGCGGACAGTTTCCACCGCACCCGGTCGAGCCCGGACGGCAAACCGATCATCGGCTGCATCAAGAGCGCCATCGCGGACGCCGGGCTCGCGCCGGACGACATCGACTACATCAATGCCCATGGCACCGGCACGCCCGAGAATGACAAGATGGAATGCATGTGCGTCTCGGCCGTGCTGGGCGAGCGCGCCCGGCGCGTACCGATCTCCTCCAACAAGTCGATGATCGGGCACACGCTGTCGGCGGCGGGCGCCGTCGAGGCGGTGATCACACTGATGACGCTCGAGCATCAGCGCATCCCGCCCACCATCAACTACCTGGTGCCCGATCCTACAATTCCGCTCGATGTGGTGCCCAACATTGCGCGGGACGCGTCGATCCGCAATGCCATCTCGAACTCGTTCGGCTTCGGCGGCCAGAACGTGACGCTGGTGATTGCGCGGGAGCCGTCCTGATGGCGCCAGCTCAGGTCGTACGGCGCGTGCTCGTCACCGGCGGCGGGCGCGGCCTCGGCGCCGCTATCGTCAAGGCGCTGGCGGCCGCCGGACATGATGTGACTTTTACCTACCGTTCGTCCGGCGATGCCGCCGAAGCCGCCGCCAAGGCGCTCGCCGCGGACCATCCAGGGCAGAGGTTCGCGGCGTTCCGGATCGACCTCTCCGACCGCGACGCCGTCGCGGCGTTCGCGGCCGAACTCAGCCAAGAGGCTTCCGACTTGGCGCACTACGACGGCTTCGTGCACAACGCCGGCCACACCTACGATGCCTTGGCGATGATGATGGACCAGGCCAAGGCCGAGGTCGCCATGCAGGTCAACTACTGGGCGTTCACGCGCCTTGCGAACGCGCTGGTGCGCCCGATGATGCGCGCCCGGCACGGCCGCGTCGCCGTGATCGGCTCGGTGACGGCGCTGCAGGCAAACCAGGGCAACGCCGCCTACGCGGCTTCGAAGGCTGCGCTGCTCGCCTATGCGCGCACGCTCGCCATCGAGGTGGCGCGCACCGGCGTCACGGTGAACTACCTTGCGCCCGGTTTCATCGATACCGAGATGCTGGCGCCCTATGCGAAGTTCCGCGACACCATGGAGGGCCAGATTCCGGCGCGCCGCTTCGCAACGCCGGAAGAGATCGCCTCGGTGGTGGCGTTCCTGATGTCGCCCGGCGCCTCATACGTGACCGGCGCGGTGCTGCCGGTGGATGGCGGGTTGTCGGCGGCGCTGGGGGTGCATCGGTAGAGTATCCGAAGACGCGTCGGTTGCGGGCTGGATGGGGCGTGACTTTCGGTAACCGGCACTTCTGCGATGGCGGCACCCTGATGGATTTTAGGGATGGAAAATTCTCGGCTGCTCACATATGTGATTGTCGAGCGTCGTCGCGTATACTAAAGGCATGAACTTGATCGTCCAAATTCCCGATGATGTCGCCCAGCGCCTCGCCGCTGCGGGTGGCGATCTGTCTCGACGTGCGTTGGAAGCGCTGGCGCTCGAAGAATACAAGCTTGGTCATCTTACGAAGCACGAACTGCGCCGGTTGCTTGGTTTCGGTACGCGCGACGCCCTCGACGGTTTTTTGAAGGCGCATGACGTATTCGAGCCCTACAGCCTCGATGACCTGGAGCGCGAGCGGCGCGACTTGCGGCGGCTCGGTTTCTGACAAGCACATGCGGCTTGTCGTCGCCGATACCGGGCCTATCAATTACTCCGAACAAAACCGCTACCACCACCACCGCCTTCGCCAGCCCCAGCCGGGACCATAATAGACTCCCGGTCTGTAATAAGTCGGCCCATATACGACGGCCGGCGGCGCGTAGTAGCCCGGTGCTCCGTAGACAACGCCCGGCTCCGGTCCATAGCCGTCCGCGTAACCGGGTTGCGGCCCATATGTCCTCGCCTGCCGCGGCGCGCCGATGCTGAGGTTGCGGGCGATCGCATATCCGCTGCGTCCATTCCACGTCACCTCGCACCACTCACCGCTGCAACCCGTGACCCGGACCGTGCTTCCGGCCGGAATCGTCGTGATGATCTCGGAGTCCGTTCCCGGTCCGCTGCGCAGATTTACTGTGGCGGCGACCGCAGCAGACCTTGCGCGAGCAGCGCGAGCCGGGCCCTGGGAGGCTGGCGCCTGGGTGGCCGGTCCCTCTTGTGGACTCGCGCTCGGTACCGGTTCCGGTCCGGTTGCGGGCGGACTTTGCTGCGCATGTCCTGGTGCTGCTATGGCCGCGGCCGCAATGATGCTCAGCGCCGCGCTGGGCGCCTTGAAATGGAAAGGCATGACGAAATTCTCCTCGCCGACAACCGCCCCACTCCCTGGTCAACGGCCAGGAAACGCCGTGTAAATCCCATCAGCGTGACCAATTTGCGGCCGAAATTTCGATCCTTGCGCATGAAGAAAATTTAACCCTCCGGCCACGCCCGTTGCGCCGGCCGCATAATTTCATAAGCCCGCGCCATGCGCAGTACGCCGGCATCATCGAAGCGGTGGCCGACGATCTGCAATCCAATCGGCATTCCATCCGCATCGTAGCCGGCGCAAATCGAGGCCGCGGGCTGCTCCGACATGTTGAATGGCGCCGTGAAGGAGATGTGCTCGAACGGACGCGCCGGATCATTGCCGGGCGTCGCCTCCTCGGCCGCATAGGCGGTGATCGGCGAGGTCGGGGCAATGAGGAAATCATAAGGCTCGGTCGCGGCCACGGCTTTCTCGCGCATCAGCATGATGAGCCCGAGGTTGCGCGCCGCATCGGCCGCACTCAATGTCTCCGCCCGGCCGCACCAGGCGACGATGAACGGCAACACCTTCGCTTGGCGTTCCGGCGCCAGCAGTTGGAATTCCGCGAGCAGGCGCGCCTGGAAGAAACCATCGAGGCCGGCGGCGATCTCCGCATTCAGGAACGGCTCGACAGGCTCGACGGCGGCGCCGGCGCGCTCGAAGGCCTTTGCGGCGGCCGTGACGGCGGCGCGCACGGCGGGCGCTAGCGCAAGACCGACGCCGATATCGAGCAGGAGCCCGAGTTTCTTGCCTTTGAGGTCGGTTTCGGCGTCGCCTTGCAGCGCGCCTGGCCAATCGATCTCCTGGTACGGCAAGGCCATATAGTCGCGCGCGTCCGGCTTCGTCAGCGCCGTCATCAACAGCGCCGCGTCCGCGACCGTGCGGGTCATCGGGCCTGTCACGCGGCCGAGATACGGCGGATAGATCGGCACGCGGCCGAGCGACGGCTTTAATGCGAAGACCCCGTTGTAGGCGGCCGGGAGCCGCACCGAGCCGCCGATGTCGGTGCCGAGCGCGAGCGGCGTGTAGCCGGCGACCAGCGACGCGCCGGCGCCGGAACTCGATCCAGCTGCGTTTCGCGACAGATTCCAGGGATTGCGGGTGATGCCGTGGAGGCTTGAGACGCCGGACGCCAGCATGCCGAAATCCGGCATCGTGGTCTTGCCGATGATGACGCAACCGGCTTCGCGCACGCGTGCAGACGGCGGCCCGTCTGCCGCCGCAGGCGTCATATCACCCGCCGCGGTGCCGACTGGCGTGGCAAACCCTTTTACCGGGATGTTGTCCTTGATGGTGATCGGCACGCCGTCTAGCGCGCTCAACGGCGTGCCCGCGCGCCATCGTGTCTCCGACGCTGCGGCCTGGGCGAGCGCGCCGGCCTCGTCGACCACGTACATGGCGTTGATCTTCGCCTCCCAGGCCGCAATGCGGGCGAGCGCCGCCCGCGCCACTTCCACGGGAGACAGTTGCTTGCGACGGTAGGCCGATGAAAGCGCTTGGGCGGTGAGATCGTGGATGGGGGTCATGCGAGAGGTCTTAAGTGGGTGGAACGGGATATTGTTCCGCCGTAGTCTATACGAATGCGCGAAATGCCGGCTTGAGCAGAAATTCGGCGCCCGCAAAGCCTGCCGGCATATCTGACCTGCGTGGCGGCGCGGCGCGACGGATATTGTGGCCCAGGGATTGCATCAATCGTTCCGCGGTCAAAACAGAGCGGCGCCGCGAGCGCCACCCGGATTTTGCCGGGTAAGTCAAGAAAATGCCAAGCCGTATTGACGAGTTACCATCATGTGCTCAGGCGACGATCACAATTGCCCGCAATTTGAGCTGCATCGTCAGAAGCTGCTCGAAGAACTCGACTCCGAACGCCGTAGCTTTCTCAAGAGCGCGTTCGCGGCGAGCGGGGGTGCGGCAGCGGCGTGGGCAGCCGGGGGCGCGGTGGTCAGCGAACCCGCAAGGGCGTTCTTCTTGTGCAAGATGAGCTGGAACGTGCCGGTCAGCTCGCACTCGATGGCGGTGCCGCACAGCTCGGAGTCGCCCTGGGAGGCATGCGTAAGCTGATCCTCGATATCAGCAAAAGCAACAAGAATATGATGCAGCGATGGCAGAAGCGAAAGCTACTGCTATCAAAGAAACCTCCCCAATAGCTGATAAGCAGTTGAATTGGGTGAATGCAATCCTTCCGCTTACAGCGGGGCTGTTGCTTAGCCTGCTATAGCCTCCGAAGGAGGCATGCTTGCGAAGCAAGCTGTGAGGGCATATATTGAAAAGGGAGAACGGAGTTGCGGAAATGTTGGACGATTTGGAGGACATCAAAAAGACAATCGAGCGGTCATTGCGGCCGGACGTCGTGGCTATTATGCGCGAAGCTGGAATTGCGCTGGCGCTAACCCCGTCTGGTGATCTTGGACCTATTGTCGCTATCAGTGATGAACTAGCTGAAAGGGAGTTGGTGGGGGATATGGTCAACTACCGCAAGAATGTCACTGGTGTCGACAACGTCATCTTCATTTCTCAAAAAGGCTATGCTCGACATGCAGCCCGGATCAAAGTAGCTATTGAGCCTCCGGACAGCATCGATGTTACTAGCGACACAGCATCGATTGAAATTAGTAGTGGTCAAGTTGTAGCCGGGGAGGTATCTGACGCAGAGCTACTAAAACAGGTACGGAAGTTCATCGAACTTAATCGTCCTGCGCTGGTTGATTATTGGAACGCTCTTATTGATACAGAGGAATTACGGAAGCGGTTGAAGCCCGTTGAATAGCTCCGTTTCTGATTAGGTGGTCTTTCGTCCCAATGCGGCTTATGCCGCTATTTTTATGTCTATCAGATGATGCCCGCCTCATGCCGATCGCCTTCTCAAAGAAATTTCCACCGGTCGGTCACTGCATATATTGCGGTCTTATGATTGAGCAACTCCCAACCCGCCCTAAGCAGCCACTCCACGAGAAATCCTCGATCGATCTCGCCCTCAAGGATGCGTTCCGCAAGATGCGGGCGTTCCTGACGACCACCAAGGGATTGAGCGAGGACGAGGCGATCTCGCTGATCTCCATCGCGGTGGATTTCGGCGTCACCCAGGTGGTCGACGGCAACTGGGGCATCCACGCCATCATCAAGAAGAGCCTGTTTGCCGGGGCGAGCGTGTGAGTCGCAAAATCCCTCCCCGTCTTCGGGGAGGGTGGCCGAGCGAAGCGAGGTCGGGTGGGGATCACAGGCACGGCCGTGCCGTGGATGAAACCCCACCCCGACCCTCCCCGAAGACGGGGGGGGTATAGTGATATCCTCCAAAGTAGGCCATTGAGAACATTCTGAGAACTTGAAGCCCGATGCACGCGGATCGTCCCTGAACCTAGATTGCTTGGGTTGACGGTCAAGCCGGCAGGTCGTCAGCATGTGGGTTCATGCTCCCTTAATTGAAAGACCGCCTGTTCCTGCTAGGCACCTGAGTACGGTCGCTGTCTGGCGGCGACGACTGAAAGCTGCCGGCTCGGTTCCGACGGACACAGAGGAGGTTGTCACCGCTAGGTTGCGCTGAAATGAATCGACTACCGAATGAAATATCTCTAACATCACAGCAATTCGAAGCTCTCCTCGATTTCAGCTCTCAAGTAATAACGACCGTCGTCGCGGTAGTTGCAGGAAGGTACGATGAGCGGTGAACTCGCCATAGTAAGTCTTGGCAAGGCCATTGCCACCTACATTTTTAAATGCTGGATTGGCCATGGTAATCTAGTTGAGGAACTCGGCGTAGAAGCCATAAGTGCAATTGCGGAAAAATATCGCAGCACATCAACTTACGATGCACTACCGACAGAGCCACTTTCCCCGCTAAATACTCGACGAGCATCACGTCTGATCGATGAAATATCAGACGAGATATCAAAACGGTTTAACACATATTTAAAGACAGAAACTCATATTAGAAATGACATAGTTCGCAATAGCAATGGATACTATACTATAATCAACAAGCATAAGAATTGGGTCGCAGAACTAGAGCAACGCGTTGAGGGCGAACGAAATGCAGTCCTTATTGCCCTTGCCACCTCGCTGAGACGGTCCCAGATCGATATAAATCTCGTTTTTGACTCAAATCTTGAGCCGGTCGCTATAGAAGCTCATATAAACACAAAATCGCCGCGTGCCGCCGACGATCTATGTGATGCCGCCAAACAATTATATAGCCGACTACTTCGCGAAGCTTGTAATTATATTGTTGAAGTATATATTACTCTTCCCAAGTTTACTAGCCTTGCGGCCAAAGAAATACTGCAACGAGAACAGAAGATTATCGAGTTATTGACAACGGTTTTGGATCGCCTTAGCGAACCAACGGCGAGCTTTTCGAAAAGAGCTCACAATGATGATTTCTTGAAGGAATATCTACGATCTCTTAGGCGCAAGCTAGATTGGATGGAGCTTATTGGGGTTGAATTAAGCCCTTTGACAAAACGGTATCAACTATCGACGTCGTATGTACGCCTTGCGGCGCTAGATCATAGTAAGGATGACGCTAACGTCAAATTGGCCAATACAGACAACAATGCAGAGGCGATTTTATCGCGTGGCGACCGTCATCTTGTGCTTGGACAAGCCGGAACTGGCAAAACGACCTTATTACAATGGCTAGCTGTCTGCGCGACCAAATCTGAATTGCCCGATCCACTGCATGCGTGGAATAATCGAGTGCCCTTTTTAATTCGGCTTAGACAAGTTCAGGATTCCTTCCCATCACCTCAAAACTGGATTGCACTGCTTCTACCGGATTTGTCTGCGCTGGCTTCCGAAAAATGGGTCCACGGCCATCTATCACAAGGCGCTCTTGTACTTATTGACGGTGTTGATGAGGTCAGCGTTGCAAATCGTGGCAAATTCGATCAATGGATTAGGGACCTCGTTGAACATTTTCCGAGCAGCGCTTTCGTCATAACTTCTCGCCCCCTTGTGTCACACGCGTCCTGGATTAATGAGCTGAAATTCA
>WNFR01001741.1_pt1 | contig 56139 bp, 46 predicted proteins | sample 5400221 | NCBI WGS metagenome assembly WNFR01 (sample SAMN13153357, study PRJNA577476) | soil metagenome | isolation source: 40 cm soil under Madrone tree | place: USA:California | collected 2016-06-14
GGGGAGGGGGCGACGTCGCCCCCTCCCCCAGACCCCCGGCTTCCTCGGAAGACGGGCAGAAAACTCAGAAAACTGTAAGTGTGCCCATAGAAAACCGACTAACTGTAGGGGTGCAGTCGACTCAACTGGGAACAAATCGAGAACAAATTGGGAACAAACTACCGAATAACACCCGTGAAATAAGTGGACCAACATGTACGTAAGTCATTGAGAAGCAAAGACGGGCTAGTGTTTTATCCGGCTCATAACCCGAAGGTCGTCAGTTCAAATCTGACCCCCGCAACCATTTCGACAAGGCCGGAATCCAGGATTCCGGCCTTTTCTTGCGCCCACTGGTGGAATATTCGTTAACTCGCAACTTCCCACAAGCGCGTTTACGAGGGCCTATGCTGTTGTCCCATTGCAAACCCTCGATCAGCGCAGTGGCGGGCCACTGTATTGTGGGTAGGGGAAGCTCGAGCGCAGTTGTGTCGAGCCGCTCCGTTTGCTAGTTTGGCGTGGATGCCGCCGCCTGTGCCCGAACAACTCAGCAGGACCATTGAGACTCTTTACCGAGCGGAATCGGGCCGGGTTCTGGCGACGCTCGTGCGCCTCATCGGAGATTTGGATCTCGCCGAAGAGGCCATGCATGAGGCATTCGCCGCCGCTCTGGAGTCCTGGCCTGAGACTGGTATTCCGGACAAGCCGCGTCCCTGGCTGATTTCCACGGCACGCTTCAAGGCCATCGATAGGATGCGGCGGCGGGCGCGGTTCGACAGCGAAGCACAGCGCGATTTTGCGCTCTATATGGAAGCGCGCGTCAAGGAAGCTGCGCTGCTTGACGAAGAGGTCGAAGACGAAGAGATCGAAGATGACCGCCTCCGTCTGATCTTCACCTGCTGCCATCCCGCTCTCCCTCCGGAAGGGCAAGTTGCGCTCACCCTGCGCGAAGTCTGCGGCCTGACCACGGAGGAGATCGCCCGCGCATTTCTCGTGACGCCGGCAGCACTCGCCCAACGCATCGTGCGCGCCAAGGCAGTCATCCGCGATAAGGCCATTCCTTACCAGGTGCCAGCCTCGCAGGAATTATCGGACCGGTTGGGAGCCGTCCTCCTGGTCGTATATCTGATCTTCAACGAGGGGTACTCGGCGGAAACGACAGGAACCGAACTCAGCCGTGAGGCGATTCGTCTGGGCAGACTTCTGCTCGGCCTGCTCAAGCTCAACCAACTTCCGGAACCCGAGGTGATGGGCCTGTTGGGGCTCATGCTGCTGCACGAGTCGCGCCGCGCCGCCAGAACCTCGGGCGACGGAGACTTGATCCTGCTCGAGCAGCAGGATCGGTCGCTGTGGAACAAGGACCAAATCGCCGAAGGCATTTCGCGTACCGAAAGCGCTCTTCGATCGCGCCGCTTCGGTGCCTACACTCTGCAGGCGGCCATTGCGGCCGTTCACGCCGAGAGTTCCTCCGTGGCATCCACGGACTGGCGTCAGATCACGCTGCTGTACGACCAGTTGCTGCGGATCCAGCCATCCCCGGTTGTCGAACTAAACCGCGCCGTGGCCGTTGCCATGTGCGAAGGTCTGGAGCAGGGTCTTGCTCTTATCGATGACTTGCTGGCGCGCGAGCAACTCTCCCACTATCACCTCGCGCACTCTGCCCGTGCCGATCTCTGCCGCAGATTAGGGCGAATCCCGGAGGCCCGTGTTTCGTATGAGAAGGCGCTCGCCCTGGCGTCGCAGGAGCCGGACCGCCGTTTTCTCGCGAGGCGGCTCGAGGAATTGAAATAAAGTTTCTCAACTTTCATTGCCGGAAAAATGGAAAACGTCCCGTCTGCCCCCAGTTTTCCCAAAGGAGATTGCGGATGAATTTGTCGAGTGGTCGACGAAAGCCGCGAATTATCACTTGGCTGCATCTTTACCTATCGCCAGCGCCTCCAAGATGCGCGCCAGCTGGCGACATTTACGCTGCGTATACCGAGGATGAAATAAAGAACGCTTCCTCGCCATGACCTTGTTCTCGGTGGCGAGGCCGGTGGCGTTTAGGAAAACGGGGGAAAACGGGACAGACGGAACGTTCCCGGTTTATCCTGCAAAAAAAACTCGCCTCCGCTGTCGATTTTTCCCCTGCGCAACGACTATAGGATGAAAGACCCAGCGCGCAAGGTCATGCTGCTGGCTCCCACCCTTGGGAGACGACCATTAAAGGAGAGGGTATGACCCAATATTTGGTTGCGATTCATCTGCCGGACGATTTTGACGCGTCCAGCGTGGACAAAGCGATGGAGCACGATATCGACGTGCTCAACGAGGAGATGGAGGCTAAGCGTGTCAGGCTCTTCGCTGGCGGGCTGCGCCCGGCGAAGGAAGCGAAGTCGCTGCGAGCGCAGCCCGATGGCAAGGTGCTTATGATCGACGGGCCGTTCCTGGAGACCAAGGAGCACGTGGGCGGTTTTTGGATCCTGGAAGCCGCTGACATGGACGAAGCACTGGCGTGGGGACGCAAGGCCGTCGTCGCTTGCCGGGCGCCGGTTGAGGTGCGCGCTCTTTTTCCTAGTGACCTTACTGCGCTGCTGGCCCGAAGGCCGTTAAAGGAAGGAATGACGCAGTATTTGGCTGCGGGTCACCTGCCGGAGAACTTTGACCCATCTAGCGTGACCGAAGCGATGATGCGCGATATGGAGGCGCTCAACGAGGAGATGGAAGCTAAGGGTGTCACGATCTTCGCTGGCGGCTTGCACCCGGCGAGCGACGCGAAGTCGCTGCGAGCACAGCCCGGCGGTAAGGTGCTCATCACCGACGGGCCATATCTGGAGACCAAGGAGCACGTTGGCGGTCTTTCGATACTGCTAGCCGCTGACGCGGACGAGGCACTGGCGTGGGCACGTAAGGGCGCCGTCGCCGGCCGGGGGGCGTGCGAGGTGCGCGCGTTTTTTCGGTCGAACACCCCATCCGAATAGTGTCTACCGCGCCTGCCCGCAGGAGCTGCAAACAAAGTGCTAAAGGAGACGTCATGAGAAAAATCAGGATCATGGAACATATCTCGCTGGACGGCGTGATCCAGCACTCCGCCGATGACGGCGATTTCCCCTACAGCGAGTGGACCGCGCCCTATCGGACCCCAGCTGGCAGAGAGGCAATCCTCGCTGCGTATGGCGGGAGCTTCGATCTGCTGCTTGGCCGTCGCACCTACGATATCTGGTCGGGCTTCTGGCCAAAGGCGCCGAGCAGTCCGATGGCGGACGGTATCAATGCGGCAACAAAATATGTCGCTACCCACCGTCCGGAAAGTCTTGCATGGGGGCCGGCCGAGAGCCTCGGATCGGACATCGTCGAGGGCATTCGCCGCATCAAGTCGCAGGACGGCTCGGACCTTATCCTTTCGGGTAGCTCCACGCTGACATCGCCGCTGCTCGAGCATGGGCTTGCGGATGAAGTCCTGCTGGTCGTCTATCCGGTCCTGCTGGGCACGGGGAAGCGCATCGTTGCGGAGGGAACCCCGCCACGCTCATTCGAGTTCGTCAGCACGAAAGCGCTGGCATCGGGCGTCATCATCAACACCTACCGGCCCGACGGATCTTTGCGGACCGGCACCATGGGCGCATAGGCATAGCGACCTCAGAGGGAGGACTCAAATGAGAAAGCTAATCTTCGCGATCAACACGACCCTGGATGGCTGCGTCGACCACACCAAACAATTTGTCGATGAAGAAAAACTTGAATATTTTACTCACCTCACGCGAGAGGTCGACCTGCAGGTCTTTGGGCGTAAAACCTATCAATTGATGGTTCCCTATTGGCCTGAAGTCCTCAAAAACCAGTCTGCGACAAAAGCAGATATCGAATTTGCTCGGGCATTTGATTCCACCAACAAAATTGTTTTTTCGCGGTCACTAGCCACCGCTGAAGATAGAAATACCAGGATTGTTCGTACGAACCTTCGCGACGAAATACTAAAGTTGAAGCAAGAACAAGGCAAAAATATTTTGGTCGGTGGTGTAGATATTCCTTCACAACTTATGGAGCTTGGCCTGGTGGATGAATATCGTTTTGTCGTTGGGCCAACCCTTGCAGGAGCAGGGAGACGGCTGTTGGAGGGTGTTAGCCTGCCGGAGAAATTGCAATTAAAACTTGTTGAGTCAAAGTTCTTCAAATCAGGATGCGTTGCGCTTCATTACTCGAAACAGTGACAGAAAAATCTGCGACACCTGTGCTGCTTGCCGCCATCAAGGGGAGACGAACCATGAAATACATTTGTTTGGGCTACTACGACAAAAGCAAACACGACGCCATGACCGAGGCCGAGAAACAAGCGATGTTCGACGCCTGCTTCACCTACGACGACCATCTCCGCGCCAACGGCCACTGGGTCGGTGGAGAACCGATTCAACCTGCCGAAACCGCCTTAACCCTCTATTGGAAGAACGGCAAAGTCGCCACGACGGACGGTCCTTACGCCGAAACCAAGGAACAACTCGGCGGCATTCTCATCCTCGAAGCCCGCGACATGAATCATGCTCACCAGCTCATATCCCAGCATCCCGCCCTCAAATACGGCGCCATCTTCGAGATTCGTCCCGCCGGCGACCTCAACGAAATGCTGAAGGCCAGCGAGCAGCGCCGGCAGAAGACTGCGCGCTGAAGCTCGCCTGACGGAATACAAATCAATTTCGTGACCTCACCAGCGCGACGGCAATCGTGTCGGCTCGGTCGAAGTGTGAATGGATAAGTACGAAATCGAAAACTTACGGAGGAAGGCAATGACCCGAAATCAAATACGCATCACTTTGCTGAGCGGATTCGCACTCGTCGCCGCTCTGATCGCATCCCGGCCCGTCGCAGCACAAGATGCAAAACGGCCGTATCCCAACATGACCCCAATCGAACAATATCTGATGGATCGCGACGCCGAATTCGCCCTCGCCCGCAGCGCCGCTCCAGACGCCATCTCCCACGACGCCTCAGTTATCGTCCTAACCCGCCACGGCTACGAAACCGCGGTCCAAGGCAAAAACGGCTGGGTCTGCTGGGTGGGACGCGGATGGATGGCCATGTTCGACCACCCCGAATTTTGGAATCCCAAAGTTCGCGCCGCGGAATGCATCAATCCACCCGCCGCTCGCTCCGTCCTGCCGTATGCGTACAAACGCACCGAATTGCTGCTCGCCGGCCATTCCAAGCAAGAAGTCATCGCCGCAATCAAAGCCGCAATAGACAAAAAAGAATTGCCAGGCCTGGAGCCAGGAACGGTCAGCTACATAATGTCGAAGGATTCGTATCTCACCGATTACGGCGGCCACAACGGACCCCACATGATGTTCTACGAAGCAGCGAAAGACGGCGCAACCTGGGGCGCAAATCTCACAAACTCCCCAGTCCTCGCCGTAAATTACTGGTACATCTCCGCCGAAGCCTACCCACAACTCAAATCCTTCCCACCACTGTCCGTCTTCCTGGTGGGAGTAGCCAAATGGTCCGATGGAACGCCGGCACCGAGCATGTAAAGACGCAGCGGCAAACCTTAAGTCCCGCAGGGCCAAAAATAGAAATTCAGAGAGGGTTCACCCGTGGAATCCCTTCATAAGGCAGGGGTTCTGTTGGCATTGGATGGCCTCCACACGGGGACTGGCCCACCCTTTCGGAGGCATGGCTCCGACGATGAGTATCGCGAAGTCGGCTTGGAGGCAGTGATCTCACTCTTGTCACTGATTCTGGACGTACGACGGGCTACCACTAATCGACATGAAAGAGAAACGCGACTCAGTTTTTCTCCTAAATGTGCCGAAAAAAGTTGTGCCGTCTTAGGGGTTCATCCCAATTCCAGGGGTCGCACCTGCCCCACAGTACAGTTAACTCGGCAGAACTCGCCAGATGCCATGCGAATGACAAAGCGTCAGTCTGGGCACATCATAGTGTGAAGGAGAGGGACAAATGAGAAAAGCTGTTGAAGTTGCTTTGTGTATCTGCCTGCTGTCAATCGCTGCGTTCGGTCAGGATGCTGCTTCACTCAAAACGAATACCACAATTCAATGCCGCACGCTCAACGGTTCAACTACGCCCATTCAACCGGACGAGAAAGTGATAGGGGATCAAATTTGCAGAGCCGTCCCTGTCCAGAAAGCAGCTCCGGCCCCCGCCCAAACTCAATTAGTTCCGGCAACGTCTCAGTTGGCGACCGCGAAGCAGGATTCCACTCCGGTTTCCTCCGCCGCCGCATCCGTAGAAGTCTTGCCTAACTCGGTTTTCATTTCACCGATGAACGGCTTTGAAAACTACCTTGCGGCTGCATTCGAGAAGAAGAGAGTTCCGCTGACCGTTGTGGCCGACCAAGCGCGAGCGGCCTACGTAATTACGGGTACGTCGGAGGAAAAGAAACCAGGAATAGGGAAGATGCTTGTCTTTGGTCAAATTCATGCGGATAACGCCGCGAGCGTGCAAATGATTGACCAGAAAACCGGGGCGGTGGTCTTTGCCTACGCCGTCAACAAAAAGAATACTTTGCACGGCGACCAAACTACGGCTGAAGCATGTGCGAAGCACCTGAAGGAGAAGTTGGAGAAAAAGTAGGCAACTCCAATTGCACCCAAAGTCGCACCGTCTTGCTGCAACCCTTCAGGGAAACGTCGGCTAGAATTTGGGTGCAACTTGGGTGCAGAACCAGGGTCAACCAGGGAGGAAATAGCTGGTTGCGGGAAAAGGGCAACTGATTCCACGAGCTTTAGATGTACCTTTCGTTGACCAAATTAATTCATAACCCGAAGGTCATCAGTTCAAATCTGACCCCCGCAACCATGGGCGCTTACGAGGCGAATCCTCTAAGCGCCCTTCTTATTTACAGTTACGAGTTGAGTCGTAAAAATTCCTTCGCTTAATTTAAAGCTACAGAGTTGTTCCTGTTCTCGATATTGGGAACAACTCGGAACATTGCCCGTTCTAGAGCGATTGCAGCGTCACGTTCCGATTCCGCAGAGGTGTGAGTGTAGATGTCTGCGGTCATCTTGATCGTGGAATGCCCGAGGAACTTTTGCGCCAGCTTCAGGTTTCCCGTCCGGTCGTTAACAATACTCGCGGCGGAATGCCTGAACGTATGAAAGCCTGACGCGCCCTTCTTTCGCGGAATCCCTAGCCTGTCCAGAATTGCGTAGAGGGCCTCCTTTCGGAGCACGTCCGGGTCTAACGCCGACCTGTCCTTTTTGCAAAACACGAAGTCATCCGGCCCCGGATGCAACGAATTCTCACGGTGATTCCTGAGAGTCTCGGTTAGAGTCGGCCGTTACATATTCGAAAAAATCTGTGCAGAGCATTCAGCCGTTTATTCCCGGTGAGAGTCATTGGCGACCTTGCCGGATGACCCCACTTTTCCTATCCTGCCGCCAGTGCAGAATCTCTACTTGAAGTGAAGGGAACGCGAGCGTAGATGGTGGTACCACGTCGGGGCTGCGATTCGATTGAAAGCGCTCCACCCACTAACCTCAGGCGCTCCTGCATGCTCGTGAGGCCAAGCCCAGTGCTCTTCATTGCGGCTTCACGGTCGAAGCCGGTGCCGGAATCCTTAACCGTGAGATGAATCTCATCCGACGATCCCCACAAGCGCACTTCAAAGTTCTTTACCCTGCTGTGCTTCGTGGCGTTGCGTAGGGCTTCTTGTAGAACTCGGAATAAAGAAAGAGAAAGGTCGGTTGGCAAGGCAGCAGGTAGATCATGACTCTTGAAGTCAATTTCCAATTTCTGGCGCTCACCATACTCTTTACAGAAGCTCTTTATCGCTCCAACGATGCCCAAATATTCCAGTTTCGAAGAGTGCAATTCGTGCGATAACAATTGAACATCGTTCGTTATTTGTGTAGCTTGCTTTCGCAGATCGTCTATTCGCCGACTGAGTTCAGGTGCCGAGTCATGCTGAACGCCTTCGAGTTCTATCGCCAGAAGCGCGAGTCGTTGGACGACGTCGTCATGCAAGTCTCTCCCAATTCGGGTACGTTCCTGCTCGTGTGCTTCGATCAGCTTTCGGCTCATGCCTAAAAGCGCCTCTTCAGCATGCTTACGCTGGGTAATGTCCTCGGAAAAGATAAGAACCCCTCCGGGCAGCCCGTGGAGATTCAGCCAAGGGCGAATCTCCCATCGGAGCCAAGTGGTGCCACCCTCACGATCCCAACGGTCTTCTTCGGCTCGTAACGTTTCTCCCAAAAGAGCGCGGCGGTGAAGTTGCTTCCACCCATCTGGAATGTCAGGGAAGATTTCGTAATGCGAACGTCCGAGCAACTGGGAACTGTCGAGTGAGAAATCCACGCACCAGCGGTCGCTTACTTGGAGATAGCGCATGTCACGGTCGAGCATCGCCACTGCGGCTGGCACGTTTTTGACGAATATTTTCAGCAGTTCCTCTTGTGATCGAAGCACCGCTGTCTGAGTTTCTAAAGCGCGATTCGTCTCGCGTAATACCTGTTCCGCCCGTTTTCGCTCAGTGATGTCATGGGCGAGCTTGCAAAAACCCACCAGCCTCCCGGTCGAATCCTTAATCGGGGAAATTGTCAGAGAGACAGCAACCTTCTTCCCTGCTTTCGTAATGCGAGTCGTTTCGTAGTATTCAATACGTCCTCCCGCCCTCAGCTTTTCAAGAATTTGATTCTCCTCGTCCCATGATTCAGGCGGAATGAGAATCGTGATCGGCTGTCCAACGGCTTCTGACTCGGTGTACCCGAAAATGCGCTGCGCACCTGCGTTCCAACTCACGATAACTGCATCCAGATTCTTGGAAATGATCGCATCCTCAGATGATTCGACAATTGCGGCATGTCGAAACCGGGCTTCTTCTGCCCTCTGTTTGTCTGTAATGTCCTCCACCATCGCGATTACCAACGGAGATGGATGACTCTTCAATAAAGAGATGCTCAAGCGTCCCCAGACCAAAGAGCCGTCTTTTCGGAAATAGCGTTTCTCCAACTGGTAGTGGTCTATGGAACCTGCCTTTAATTGCTGAAAAAGCGCCCAGTCCTTCTGAGCATCTTCAGGAGGAGAAAAATCGACACAGTGCTTGTGGCGGAGTTCCTCCTCGCTGAAACCTAGCATCGAGCAAAAGGCTGGATTGACGAAAAGAGGCTGCCCTTCCAAAGTTTCCACTACGATGCCAATGGGACTCGCGTTGAAAACATCACGGAAAAGCTCAATGTCGGGCGTCGAGTTCGTGCCGCCTCTCCCATAGAACAATGTGTATAACACCGTTGATATCCTCCGGCAACGGTATTGGGGTGCATCTGATAACACGCGGCCCTCTAAAAGTGGTACTCAAGTGTGGCGATCACCGTATGCGCGTGGTATGAGGGTTGGTCCGCTCCTAAGAACAGATAGCGAGCTGATGAAGGATCGCCAACCACAAATCCGGGATAGAAGGGACCGGGTATTGGTTGGGGACTGGGGATGTTTGATGTGAGGATGGGCGTGGTACATCCAGGCACGGCGTTGGTGACGGGCGGGCCATTTGGGATTGGACTGACGCATCCCATGTACGGCGTCATGACCGTCGTTTGATAGTCGCGGTTGTCCCACTGCTGATAGCGATATTCGATCCGCGGTGTGAAGTTGGCCGTAAGTTTGTATCTCAACACTACAGCTACTTCGTGGGTGCGGTTGACCGTTTCGGGATACGGCGTCGCGGCGTTCGTTCCTGTCAAGGTGAACTGATTCGGACCCGCAGCCGTAATCGTAGGGTCGCCAAGCGGCCGGGAGTCGACGTTGGCCCTCCCTGCGGAGAGCGAATAGTATGTCGTGAGCGCTATCTTTTTTCCGAGTGTCCAATCCGCTCCAGTCGTGTAAATGTCCACCGGCTCTCGAGACGTGCTTTCCCAGTCGTTGTTAGCGGTATCGCATCCGTTCGTACACGTCAGAATCGTCGTGGGCGGACTGACTGGTTGCCGGTATCGCGTGACCATCCGCTGGTGGTATCGCTCGTGCGAGTATTCAGCGAAAAAAGTCACCTTCTCTGAAATCGCGTAGTCTGCGTCGAAGCCCCAGTTGTAGGAGAGATTGTTTAACATTCCATATAAGTAATACGGATTCGTTGTACCTGGGATGAAATTCAGCGGCACAGGGCTATTTGTGCCTCCCCGCCGGTTGTAATTGTCCTGTACGGTCCCAAAGAAGCCGGACATGGTCACTCTGTCCGTGAGATCGTATTGCAATAGTGCGTCGCCTCGATTGCGGAGACGAGCCGCTTCGTCGAATCGACGATGGCACCTCTGGTCCGCAGTAAAAAATGTGTTCGGATCCGTGCAGGTGACGGGGTTACCTGCTCCATCTACAACAGCTTCACTCCGGTAGCTGTCCGGATTGCGATCAGAATGCGTGTACGACACGCGAAGGATCAGGTTGCGGGTTGGCTCCCAATCTAACGACGTGAAGAACGAATGTTCCAGAGAATGTGCCGCGTCACGATGCTTGCGGTCCACCCACTCCGCTTCGTATCCTGCCTTTACGGAGCTCCTCTTAGCAAAATACCAAACGCCGGATAGCTCGAGGTTCTTGCGGTTGAATCCGAACGGCGTATTCTCTTGGTCCGAAGGAGAATTCACATCCCCCTGCACTGGCGTGAACGTCAGTACTCGCGTGTTGTTGTTGTAATCGTAGTGCCGATAGTTGGCTTCGAGTTCCACGTTCTTCCAGATCTGGCTGACGACGGTGTAGTTCATCGCCAGGGTTTGTACGTCTCCATGCAGGCTGGATTCCGGTAGCGCCACAAGTGAGGTGCATGCTTGGGTCCCGTCGCCGCACGTGTTAATGGCCGTGTTCGTCGAGTACGGCAAGAAAGCTGCGTTCTGTCGCAGCCAGCCGGGAGTAACGCTCGCCATGAACCGAAAATACTTGGTCAGATCTGTCGCACCTGCGAAGCTCAGGTAGTTGGCGCTGTTGTCGGGATATAGCGCCATACGCCCTGTTAGGGGTGTCGATGATGTTTCTCCCGTAGCTCGAAACGGATTGTCCCAGGTCATTTGGTGGATGTCGTTCTGAAAGAATGACCCGATATACGCCGCACCGAGGGCCCAGCTGTTTCGTCCATAGTCAAATCCGACGCGGACCAAATTGTTGTAGTACCTGATGGGCTCCGGCAACTCCGCGCCGAAGCCTGACGTGGCACTCGCACTTGGACTCGAATTCATGATCGTCCCAATGGGACGATCCCCGCGTTGACTCTCGCGAAAGTACTGTGCATCCACATTCCAGTTTGGAGTCAGGTTGTACTTAAAGGATCCTGTCGCGCCGCGCCTTATGATCGCCGGGGCGAAGGAACCCAACTGCGGCACCACTTGCGTGTTGATTATGCTGGGCAAATCCGTACTTGCAGCGGCTTGCAAAGCCTGCCGGATCAAAGCCGGAAAGACGTAAGTACCTCGGGAACTTTGCGTGAATAATGTGGCTGTCGTATTGCTGTAAATATGTGGAATCTCATCGTAGCGAAATTGAAGTATGAACTTTCCATACTGTCCAAACGACGACAGGTAGCTCTGATCCCGGTATACCGCTTTCGACGCTTGGAACGAAATATAGCTTCTCGTACCGAGCAGGTTGTCGAATCGCACGTCGGCCCGCCTCAAAAAAAAGCCATCCCGCACGTCGCGGTATTCGTTGAACTTCGAATCCTTCAGCGCTGGAGCGAATGGCAGGTCTGGTCGGCCGTACACATCGCCCGTGGCAAAGCGCACACCGAAGTCGACGTAGCCATGGCCAGTCTCTTTGTCTTGGGCCTGTGGTTTCTCCTGAGTTTGTGTTGCATCTTTGTCCTTGTCCTTGTCCTGAGCAAGCGCGGCTGTAGGCAGGGCCAACGGAAGAAATACCGCGAGAGTCAGAAATCTACACAAACGGTTCATCGCCCTTTCCTCCTTCCTAACGCAAGAACGCAGAGCCCGACGGAGAGTTCGATCCATGTATGGCGGAATGACAGTTCGTGCAACCTCGGTTGAAGTTCTTGATGGAGCTCAGCGGCTGGGCCTGTGTCGGATGCCTGCTGCCGTCATGACAGGAGTCACAGACCCGAGGCATACGCACCTTAAGTAATTGAGGATTGTTCGAGCCGTGCGGTTCGTGGCAGTTTGCACAATTCTCCATTACTGGAGGATGCGGCCAGAGGAATGGTCCCCGGCGTTCCGTATGGCAACTCAGGCAGTTCTCATTCGTAGTGCTCTGAATGAGTTGCTTGGGATTTGGCGAGCCATGCGGATTGTGACAACTCGTGCAGGTCACCTTGCCTTCGCGATAGGGCATGTGAGAGGAGCGCTGTAGTTGTGCCCTCCGCATCTGGTGGCACTGTAAGCACAATTCGGGCTGTGTTTTCTTTAGACCTCGGTTTTCCGTCAGCGGCGCGTTATATCGGGCTTCTGAAGTCCCGCTGACCTGCAACCCTGCTTTTACCTGATGGCATTCTACGCAGGCCAGGCCGCGTGATTCATGCGGGCTCCCCTTCCAGAACATGTGCGTGCCTCGCGAATGGCACGTTTCGCAAGAAGCGTTTTGCTCAGCTACAGAATTCGGGGAGTCCTTACCAAAGCGAATGGGGATCGTGTCTTTGCCTCCGCCGGCTTCGACGTGGGCTTGGCCTGGCCCGTGGCAACTTTCGCATCCTAACTTCTCTTCGGAAGTATGTGGATTCGCCATAGCCTTGCCCATCGGAGTGTTCTTGAAGCGCCTATTTTGATCTTCGTGACAGGTCATGCAGACTTCACTTCCAACATAGCCGCCAGCATTCCCGGAAGGACGTGCGGACTTTGCCTTCTCCTGCGTCGTGTGTGTGTTCGTGGCCTCTGGCGTAGATTGCCGGGCAGTCAGCCGAATCGAGAGGAGCATCGGAAGCAGCAGCGCAATCAGCTTGATGGCGCGGACCTTGGGCATTGCGGTGAAAGCCATGAATATGCCGCCTTGTCCAAATAATCGAAAATCTACATCGGCAGGCAGGCTATCGGTCTAACGCATCGGCTTGCCACTGTCAGAAATGACAGGGGGTGTGAGGTGCGATTTTTGAAAAAGGGGAATTCGACCCAGAGGTATCCAAACCGCAAACGCAACTCGCAGCTGGAGACGCTGCGTTTTAAGCAGCTCAGCTGGATGTCCTTCCTGTCAGGAACCATTGCTCCTCGATCGCGCTGCTTCACTGCGATGCCTGGAGTTCATAGCTCATAGAGCGATGACGCCAATCGCTTGAGTCCGCGATCGCGAGCAAGAATGTCGAGGTGAAGCGAAGTCCAGTCTTCCAGCAAAAATGACTCGTTTCCGCTACCTTCATAGGTCTTGAGGTAGCCACCGCATAACTCGCACGAGTCGATGCGCAGGCCGGGTTCTCCCTCGATGGTCACACTCACGAGCCGTTGAGAGTCGGTTTCACAGAACGGACAGCCGGTTCGCTTGAACTGCCAGCGCGTTCCGCAGCAGCCGCATGAGAGCAGACGCCTGCGCCCGGGATCGGCGCCGACCAGCTGGGCCATCGCGGGCAGGGATCCGCACGTCGGGCAATACCTGCGAAGCCACCGCTCCTCATCTCGCCAACCGTCGAAGGCGTTCACCACAGGGCGCAGGAACCGCGACGTCGCCGTCCATGCCAGATAACGCAACAGCCCAGGGGACGGCGGTGTGAGCGTCTCGTCGCCCAGCAGAAACTTCGCGATGCGGCGCGAGCCCCAGGTTTCGCGCCGCAGTTCCGTGTCGAGAGCGCGGATCTCCGCCGCGAGCCTTCCCGACGACGTTCCCGAGGCTAGTCTTTCGATAAGCACTCCCGCCATTCGCCCACCCGGTTCGAGATCGACGGCGGCGGTGGTGCTAGGTAGCAGCGGCACACCGGCGAGAAAGTCCGCGCGGTAATCCTCCCAGTCGGGGATGCGAGCGTCGAGGACGTCGATCCCGGCCGCCGCACGATCGACCTGCGCGGACAGTTCGGCGAGCGGCCGCAGGTATGAATGCGCCTCCAACCAAAGCTCCGGAGTCATGGGCTCAATGTGCCTCGCTCGCTGGCTCCGGCCGGGAGAGAACCGGCATAAGACGGGCCACCAGGCCGAAGAGGAAGATCGTCGCGGCGATCAGGCCGATCGAAATCCCCCACTCGACGATGGAAGGCGCGTAGCCCTCCGGTGCGCGCCAAGGCATCCGGCCCCGAAAGGTCATCGCGAAGAGGACAACGTTCATGCGGTTGTAGGTCACGCCGAGGACCGCGAGGAGGGCCGCGACGAAGAGCACGTCGGCACGCTGCCGAAGCGACCTGCGGGCCAGCAGGACGAGCGGAAGCACGCCGCCGAGGAGGATCTCGGCCGCGAAGGCCATGCCGAGCCTTCCGGCGAAGGCTCCGGAGAGCTGGTTGCGGAGCGCCATGTCTCCGAGGCGAAACACGAGGTAGACGAGAAGCGCCCAGAACGCGATCTGTCCGACTGATGCGAGCCGCGTGATCTCGAGTGGGCGGCGCCACCCCTTCGCGACCCACATGTCAATGAGGATCACAAGCGCGGTGCCGGCCGCAATCGACGACAGGAAGAACGAGACAGGCATCACGGGAGACCACCATTGCGGGGCGAGCATGTTTGGCATCAGCAGGTACAGGGAGCCGAGCGAACTTTGGTGCATGGTCGACAGCGTGACGGCGGCGATCGCGAGCATGATCGGTTCGGCTTTCTCGTCGCGCGCGCGAAATATCCAGGCCAGGACGCCGAAGATCACGGACGTCGCGAAGGCGTAGACCAGGTTGCGCGAAAGCAAATAGACGAATAGCGTCACGGCCGCCGCCACGTAGACGCCACTCCATCGCCGCCAGGCCGACACGGCCCGCTGGAAACCCCAACGCTCGAAGGGAACTGGCAGAAACTCGAGCAGGAGGACCGTGACGTACAGGCCCACGCACCATGAGACCTCGAACATGGCCGAGTGCCCCGGAGCCTGTAGGCCGAGTTGGTAGGAGTGCCAAGGCAGGCCGAGGTCAGCGACGAGAGTGACCATCACGAAGGAGTAGCTCAAGAGGCCCATTAGGACGGCTGTGCGACCCAGCCCGTAGAGGTCTTTTCGCTGCAAGACATAGATCACGCCGGCCATCGCGAACGCGCCCGCGGCCACCGCGATCCACACGAGGTCGAACAGGATCCACAGTCCCCACGGGTAAGTGTCGGACAAGTGAGTGCTGCCGCCGAGGCCCAGGGCGAAGCGCACAACCAATGAGACGCAGCCGAATGCCATGAGCAGGAGGAGGACCCAGTTGAAAGGCGTCATTAACTTGTTCCGGAGAGGCTCGAATTCGACGTGCCCGTGGTCTCCAGGATGCTTCGATGCAGCCGATCCGTCTGTCACCGCCTGAACCCGCTTCCGGAAGAAGGCGTACGTGGCACCGAGCAGGGCACCCACGGTCATCACGGCAGGGGGAACTGCGCCAAGCGCCGTACTGGTGAAGGCCGGAAAGGGCTTCTCCCCGTACTTCGGGAAGCCGAGTTTCTCGAACGGCACGGCCGACAGGTACACCACGCTCGTCCCGCCCAGCTCCTTCTCTCCGTAGACGTGGTCGACGTACTTGTCGGGCCGGTCGGAGATCCGCTTGTGCGCAAGCGCCAGCATCTCGTCCCGGGTTCCGTAGCGTAGGGCGTCGGCGGGGCACGCCTTGACGCAGGCGGGAGTCGCGATGCTTTCGGCAAATCGCTTGCCCGCGTCATAGGACAGCGGGTTCCCATTGAACGCGATCGGCACCGGCTGATCGGAGCGATCTGCGCAGTGGGTGCACTTCGAGATCTTCGGGGCGAGAGAATTCCACTCCGCGGTCGGCACATCCCAGGGACACGCCAGCATGCAATAGCGACAGCCAATACATTTGTCAACGTCGTACGTCACCGGACCGTCGGCCTGCCGGTATAGCGCCATCGTCGGACAAGCGGAGGCGCAGGCCGGCTCCAGACAATGGAGGCACCGCTGCATCACGAAGGCGGATTCCACGCCTCCCGGCTTGTGCGGGTTCTCCATCTCGTGGAACGCGATGAGTGTGTACGTTTTTGCGCTGAGCGTCGCCGGGTTCTGGAAGCCCAATTCGGCCACCAACTCGGTCTCCTCGCCCTCGCGCTCGTTCCACTGCTTGCAGGCTACCTGGCACGCCCGGCAGCCGATGCAGTTGGTGATGTCGATCAGCGTCGCCCTGATCGGTCCTGCGGCGGCGGCATTCGTCATGTGCGTCTCCCTGAGGATCCGGATCTTGGCGCGGTCGGGCGGCCGGCCCTTACCACGTTGACGAGGCACGCTTTAGTCTCCTGGGTTCCCGCTCCGGGATCTGAGGCGTCGATCGTGATGTGATTGACGCTCGGGCCAGCCGACAGCCCTTGGTATCCCCAGTTGTACGGCATCCAGACGACAGTGACCTCGCGGTCGCCGATTTTCAGCGCCTTCATGCGCGGCGTGACAAGGGCCTTGACCTCGAGCTCACCGCGCGCCGAAGAGACCCTGACCCAGTCCCCCGATTTCACTCCGAGCTTCTGGGCGAGGGTGACTGGCATCTCCAGAACCGGTTCGGGAACGAGCTCGTTGAGCCAAGGGATGTTCCGCGTCGTCGAGCCGCCGCACCAGTGTTCGGCGACCGTTGACGTCATCAGTACGTAGGGGTACTTGTCGGCTGTGCCGATAGGCTGATGCGTCGCGACGCGCGGATACTTGAGCATCGGGTTGCTCTTCACGCGTGGGTGAAGAATGTTTTCTACCGGGCTCTCAACGGGCTCGTACATCTCCGGCAGTGGACCGTCCTTCGGTACATAAGCCACGTCACGCGGATACCCCGGATGTTTCTCGTCCGGGTCCGAATAGACGGCCGCGAACAGACGCCCGACGCCCTCCGCGCCTAGGTGGAAGGCTCGCTGGCCGTTCGGCGTGTCCGGTCCGTCGGTCGCGACGGGTACGTCCGGCACGTCGTATCCCGTCCAGCGCTTCGCTTGCTTGTCCCACCAGACGACGGGTTTCGAGCCCGGATAGGGCTTGCCGTTCCGGTCGCATGACGCCCGGTTGTAGAGGATGCGCATGTTGTTGGGCCAGGTCCACCCGAAGCCCGGATAGAGGCCGAAGCCTCCCGGATCCGTTTGCGAGTCGCGGCGCTTCGAGAGGTTCTCGCCCTTGCCGAAGACGCCCGCGTAGATCCACGCGCCGGACGACGTGGAACCGTCGGCCCGAAGATCGCTGATCTTGCGGATGAGATCACCCGCCTTGAGGCCGGTCTCAGGGTTGTCGCGCAGGGCGTATCCATTGATTTCGCGCAGGACGTCCTCGGCCGTGGTGTAGGTCCAGAAGGCCTTCCGGATGATCTCGTCCCTCGGCTCCTTCGAGTCCTTGACCAGATCGCGCACCGCGCGAAAGACGAGGTCCACAATTTCGCCATCGGATTTGGCCTGTCCCGGAGGCTTCACTGCGGCGTGGCGCCATTGCACCATGCCGCCAGAGTTGGTGATGGTTCCGTTCTTTTCCATGAAGAACGCCGCGGGCAGCAGGATCACTTCGGTGGAGATGGACTTCGGGTTTACACCGGGCCGTCGCCAGAACGCCGCGGTCTCGGTCTCCCAGATCTCCTGGACCACAAGCGTCTCGAGCTTCGCCAGCGCTTCGAACGTCAGCTTGAGGTTAGGCACTGTCACCGCGGGATTCTGGCCCACGATCCAGAGAAGCTTCAGCTTACCGGCGAGGGCATCCTCGAACATCGGCAGGGTTCCGTAGTCCTTGGAAGCGTTCCGCTTGGGCAGCCAAGCATAGGCATACTCGTTCTCGGCGGTGGCCGCCTCGCCGAAAAACGCCTTGAGCGTGTTGACGAGGTACCGGCCGTCGCCGATCCCGTTTTTACGCACGTAGTCATAGATGGTCGGCTCGGCGTTCGACGCAGAGTTGAGATAGCCCGGCATGTAGTTGTAGAGCACCGCCATGTCGCACGCGCCCTGCACGTTCGGCTCGCCGCGCAGCGCGTTGACGCCGCCGCCCGGCTTGCCGATGTTGCCGAGCAGGAGCTGCAAGATGGTGAACGACCGGATCCCCTGCACACCGGTTGTGTGCTGGGTCATCCCGAGCGCGTAGAGGATGGATCCCGGCCGGTTCTTAGCCATCATCTCTGCGATCTGCTGGATCTGCTCCGCCGGAATGCCGGTGATCTGTTCTCCCATCTCCAGCGTGTACCGTGAGACGAAGGTCTTCAGGCGCGAGAACACACAATGCGGGTCATTCAGGCTTTTGGCGACACGGGGCTTTCCCTTGGCATCGAGCTGATATCCCCAAGTCTCCGTGTGGTACTTGTGGTTCTCCGCGTCGAACCCGCTGAAAACGCCGTCCTTGAAGTCGAATGCTTCATCGCCCAAGAAGAGGGCGTTGGTGTGGGTCGTGACGTAATCCTCGTCGTACAGCTTGTTGACAAGGATGTGGTTGATCATCGTGTTCTGGAACGCCGCGTCGGTTCCGGGCCGGATCCGCGCATACACGTCCGCTCCCGCAGAGGTCCGCGTGAATCGAGGATCGACATGGATGATCTTCGCCCCGTTCTCTTGTGCCTTCCGGATCCACTTGAAGGCCATAGGGTGGTTCTCGGCCACATTGCTGCCTTCCACCAGGATCGTCTTGCAGTTCTGGAGGTCGATCCAGTGGTTGGTCATCGCCCCCCTTCCGAACGAGGCCCCCAGACCGGGGACCGTGGGGCTGTGTCAAAGTCGGGCCTGGTGCTCGACGTAAGGCAGGCCGAGCAGCCGGGCTGCCTTCTGGAAGAGGTAGCACTCCTCGTTAGTGTTCTGCGCGCCGCCCAAGAAACCGATCGCATCCGTGCGATTGACCGAAACCTCTTTGTCGCCGATCTTCTCGGTAGCAATCCAAGTTGCGTCGCGCGTCTTCCGGATCTTCTGCGCGACCCGCGCGATCGCGTCGTCCCAGGAGATGTCCTCCCAGTGGTCGCTGCCCGGCGCCCGGTAGCGGGGCGTCGTGAGCCGGTTCGGGGAGGTGTGTGTCGCGAACATCGAGATGCCCTTTACGCACAAGGAACCGCGATTCACGATGTGATCGTAATCGCCTTCCATGGTGATCAGTTTGCCTTCGCGCACGGCGGCGATCATGCCGCATCCGCAGGAGCAAAAATTGCAGGAAGTCGTAAACTCGCTTAAGTTTGAGAGTTTTAGCTCTTTTGTTGCTGCTCTTACCGTTCGGACGTCGATGAGCCCGCCGAGCGCGAGACCTACGCTCCCGCCGATGCTGGCTTTGAACCAGTCGCGTCGGCCTATTGTTGAGGGATTCTTGGTGGAGGGATAATTACCGCTCTCGCTTCGCGAAGCGTGTTCATCGATCTGCTTGTATGTTTCATCCATTCGCTTTCTTCTCCGGCTGACGGAAGGGCTCGAACTTATGATTCGGATTTCTGCCGCACCCTCCCAAGTGAGTAGCCAGCGATACGAGCACGGTATCGAGAGGCGACTCGCCATTTTAACTGTCACTTTTGACAGTCGGCGCGGCCTGCAAGGGCCATCTAACATTCATGCGGCTGAGCGCGAACCGCATGAATCCGCCCATCAAATGGCCATCTTGGTTCGTCCTCACCCGCCATTGGCTGAGCCTCGCCGGAGCCGCTCTCGTTACGACGGCTGTCATTTCCTGGCTGTTTGTACTGCCACTGCAAATCCGCGGGCACGCCAACAATCCCTATGTTGGCATCGTCGTCTTCTTGATTCTTCCGGCGATATTCTTCGTTGGCCTGCTGTCGATGCCGGTCGGCGTGTATCTTGCCAGGCGCCAGATTCGCCAAGGCCTGACGGAACCTGCATTTGACCGCAAGGCTGCGCTACAGCGGCTCGCCTGGTTCGTCGGCATCACCACCGCCTTGAACGTGCTCATCGGAACGCAGGTTACCTATCGCGCGATTGAGCACATGGAAACCAGGCAATTCTGCGGAGCCACTTGTCATGCGATGGCTCCGGAGATGGCCGCGTTCCAGAATTCGCCACACTCACGCTTGGAATGCGTGGAGTGCCACGTCGGGCCAGGAGCAGCGGGTTGGGTTGCAAGCAAGGCTTCCGGCACTCGGCAGCTGTTTGAAACAGTGCTTAAGAGCTATCCGCGACCGATTCCCTCAGCACTGGAGACCAATCGTCTCGTACCGGTGCGGGACACATGTGAAAACTGCCATTGGCCGCAGCGCTTCGGCTCGACGAAGCTTCGGATCATCACGAAATATGCGGAAGACGAACAAAACACGCGCACCCAGACGGTGTTAGTAATGATGGTGGGTGGCAGCAAATTTGCGGGCATACACGGCAAACACTTCGCGCCCGGGACTTCTATTCGATTCGCAGCGGCCGACTCTAAGAGGCAAACCATTCCGTGGGTTGAATACCGAGACGCAACGATTGGAAAGATCACGACTTTCGTAAGTGAAGGAACCACTGCGGATTCGGTCAAGTCTCTGCCGATTTACGAAATGCAGTGCGTAGATTGTCACAACCGCCCCACGCATACCTTCGAATCGGCTTCTCAAGGCTTGGACGAGGCCCTGATCTTGGGTGACGTCCCGGCTGGTCTGCCTTTTATCAAAAAGAAGGGGGTGGAACTCTTAACTGCAAATTACAAATCAAGCCGAGAGGCGGCCGAAAAACTGCCATCGGCTCTCGTCAGTTTTTACCGGCAAAACTATGCCGGCCTTTTTGCGAAACGATCTCAGGATGTCGAACAGGCGGCTCGGGCCCTTTTGACGATTTACAACCGAAATGTATTTCCCGAACTGAAAGTGACGTGGGGCACCTATCTGAACAATCTCGGGCATACAGACTTCCCGGGATGCTTTCGATGTCATGACGGATCTCACCTGAATACGGGAGGCGAGTCCATTACCCAAGATTGCAGTTCCTGCCACGAACTCTTGGCCACAGACGATGCTTCACCGGAAATTCTGAGAACCCTGGGGTTGGAGGAGCGGATAGCGAAGCCTCAAAAGCACTAGCGCATGGCGCGCCGCAGGAGCGAAACAAGCATTAATTTGGCTCCACTCAACTTCAGGGAGGGGGGACTCAAGGGCCGCTGTTTTCGGATTCTATTGCATGCGATCCCGAGTCGGGCTTTACGGCAGTTCATGGGGATACAAATCGCGAGGAAAGAGGAGGAAAGCTATGAAGTGTAAATTGTTTCTGGTGGTCACAGTTGTTGCTGCATCTTTGGTGTTTTTGCCCAAGCCTTCAGTGGCCGCTGATGACGGAGCGGCACTCTACAAATCAAAATGTGCCGCGTGCCACGGGGCGAAGGGCGAAGGGAAGCCGGCGGTAAAAGCGCCCACGCTGAAAGGAACCGCGCTTACGACAGACCAAATCGCCGAACACATAACAAAAGGCGAAGCTTCCTCAAAAGCTCCTCACAATAAGGGCATCGCTGGTGTGAGCGAGACGCAAGCTAAAGCGATTGCCGAGTTCATCAAAACCTTGAAGTAGCTCAATGCTACTACTCGAAGTCTCACGCCACCACAAAGGGAAATCGCAAAGCGGCGAATACTACCAGGTGGACAATCCGGTGATCGTGTCCCAATCGTGAGGATAGTGAATAACGGCGAAAGGACTGACGCGGCCGACGCGGTGCTCGCTTGGTTTCGGAGAGGTCTGACGTGACCGGTAAGCTGAAGCGGCTGGTGGCCGAGCTGTCTCTGGAGAAGCAAGTCCTGAAAGATATCGCGGAGGGAAATGTATGTTCCGCTCCGCAGTTGGGGCGGCCGCCTTCCTCAAACAAAGTCGTGGAATACCGTCTGTGGACTCTCCTGGACGCGCTAGAATCGTCCTCGCGCACCGAGTTTCACTAGCTCGTCAGAGACTCTTCGCGCCTCTTAGAAGGTCGCCCGAGCGGAGCCTGACTATGCCTTCCATTGAAAAACCCGACACTCACCACAAAGCTCTTACCCTGAATCTTGATACATCCACCTTCGGTTCCTTCGCCGAAATCGGCGCCGGACAGGAAGTCGCGCGCTGGTTCCTTGTAGTAGGGGGCGCCTCCGGCACGGTGGCCAAAACCATTTCGGCCTACGACAAAGAAGTCAGCGACGATCTCTACGGTTCCGGCTCGCGCTACGTATCGAAGCAACGCCTCGAAGCCATGCTGGACAACGAGTGGGCCCAGCTGCTCACCCAATTAGAAAAGACGCGCGGGCCGCGGACTCGGTTCTTCTCCTTTGTGGATACCGTCTCCGCGCGCAACTTCGCCGGGACCAACGATTCTCATGGTTGGATCGGTCTCCGCTTTCAGTCGCAGCCCGGCGGCCCTCCCAACGATGTCCTCATGCACATCAACATGCGCGATCCTGCCAATATCCTCCAGCAGGAAGCCATCGGTATTCTCGGCGTCAATCTCATCTACTCTGCGTTCTACGAATTGCAAACCAAGGAATCTTTTCTGGAAGGCGTGGCACAGGACGTCGTCAAGGAGCGCATCGAAATCGACTACATCGATCTTCGCGGGCCCGCATTCGAGACTTGGGACCGCCATACCCTCTTGGCCCACCTGGTGTCTGCGGGATTCGCTGAAGCTGTATTTTTCCCCTCCAAGGGCCCCGCCGTTCCCCCTACCGAGGCTCTCTACAAGAAAGCCGTCGTGCTTGCGCCTGGCTACTTTGGCCACGTGGATGCCGCTCACGCGCAGGTCCACGCGCGATTGCTGGCTTCCGCCATTCAGGAGCTTCGCAATGAGCTGGGAGAAACAAAGTCGGCGCCCGCTGGCTTTTTCTGCCTCGCGGCTGCTCCGTCCGCCCCCAACGAAGCGCCTCCGGACATCCCCGGCTTGCTTCGCCGCGCGCCCAACGAAGCGCCTCCGGACATCCCCGGCTTGCTTCGCCGCATCGACGCCCTTCTCGTCGCTGGCGGCGACGTGCTGCTTTTTCGCCAGCGCGAGCTCTACCATATGACCGCCCTCGTGAACCGCTATACAACGGCGCCTGTGCGCTTCGGCGTCGGCCTTTCCCTGATCATTCGGGCGTTTGAAGACCCTTACGGAAATCTCGAAGGCAACCTTCTGGGGGCCCTTGCGCGCCTCTTCGCCCAGAACGCCCGCATCTACGCTTATCCCATGACCGCTGCGGACCTACGCCAATGGCTCAACACTGCTTCCGCCTCCGGTTGGGAATGGAGTGAAACGACCGGTTGGGTTTCTGCCGCCCAACTCCGTCGCGCGCCGCCTCTCGGACACCTGTTCGCCTATCTTCTCGCCAGCAACTTCATTGTCCCGATGCGAGTGCCCGCGACGCTAGGAGCCGACGCTTGACCGCCACGTGTGAAAGACACGCCCATGGCACCTTCCGGGCGTATCGTCGGCCATACGGAAGTAATCGCCAAATACAGTGCTCTAAGAGTCATAGGAAACTTCCATCAGATCGCGGTCACGCACTCTAGCCACAATCGCCGAGCGCATTTCCCACAGCCATGCTGCACTCACCGTCGCAGGTGCCACTCGAATCGAGCACTACTGTGGAACCGTGGCGATCGTGACGCGACTGATTTTTTCTGTTCCTCTTTACCTGCTCACATAGCTCGGCCGCTATCGCACCGACCTTCCCAGTTCAGTAGGCCAACCTTTTTCTATCGCGCATTTTTCTGGGCACTGCTTCAGGCTAATTCCTGCGTCCTGCAGCTTGGCGGTTTCTGCTTTCCCGGTTCCGCCTTTACACCATTGGGTTCCCTCCCTCTAGTCGTCTTGACGGTTCTGATTCCGACGCTCTGAACGGGGGCGGGTCGATTTCGCTGCCGAGGGCTTTGTCGAAGACTGATTGACCTGGAGCAATGAGGCGATGTGCTTCCGTGTGTTAAATTGGCTTGAAAGAGAGACAGATGCAGACATTTATGGGAATTTCGTGCCGCCCTTGGATTGCGGGCATAATGCTATTGCTGGTCCTGTCAGTCGGCGCGCGCCCTCAAGCGCGCGAGGCGTCCTCTCACCGGACACCTTCTCCTGATAGCCACGATCACCTCTTACTGCTCTACAACACGCACACCGCTGAGCGCATTGACATTGTTTATCGCCGCGGCGAGGCATACATTCCGGAGGCGCTCGCCAAGCTCGATTTTTTCTTGCGCGATCATCGGACCGGTGATGTTCGCCATTTTGATCCGCGCATGTACGATATCCTCTCTGATCTCACCGCGTCGGTCGGCCGCGCAGGCGGCGAGATCGACATCGTCTGCGGCTACCGCACCTCTTCGACGAACGAATCTCTCCGCGCTCACACCACGGGAGTCGCAAGGAACAGCCTTCATATTCAGGCTGAAGCCATCGATCTGCGGATGCCTGGCATCGACACGCTCAAACTGCGCAAAGCGGCTCTCGCTCTGGCTCGGGGCGGTGTAGGCTACTATCCTAATTCGGACTTCATCCACTTGGACATCGGTCGCGTTCGCCAGTGGTGTTTCGACTGCCCTGCCCGCCTCATCGCCGGCAATTAGCCAGGATAGGGATAACCATTCGCAAGAACTTTTTCGAGCGAAGCGTCGTGCCCGTAGATGTCGTCGTAAAAATGAACGATTCCATCCTCAGTTACGATAGCAGTGCCATACACGATTAACACGGGAATCGGATGGGCCAGGTTCACCTGCTGATTTGGCGCTTCATTCATCGCCGCGCGGACGCGATCCATGTCCCAGCCCGGATTTTCGTGCAGGACCCACATAGCCAGATCGGCCGGCTTTTCCAGGCGAATGCAACCATGGCTGAAATCCCGTCGCGACTTCGCGAAGAATTCCTGTGCTGGCGTATCGTGCATGTACACATTAGAGCTATTCGGGAAAATGAATTTCACAAGTCCTAGTGAGTTCTTAGGACCCGGCATTTGCCGGATGTAAAGTTTCCCTGCCCGGAGCTGGGCGAGTATGTCGCCCGTCACCGCTCCCGAAGTGACGACATCCTGGCCGCTGTTCACTACCTCGAATCCCTTTTTGGCCAAGTAGTCGGGATCGCGAGCGAGGCGCGTGAGGAATTCAGCTTTGGCGATGGAATAGGGAACATTCCAGTACGGCCGGAATACGACGTATTGCATGGTGTCGGTAAATACAGGGGTATCGTGGGCATAGGCTTTGCCAACCACGACATTCATTGACAGCACGATCTTGTAGTTTTCATCGTAAGCGCGGAGACGAAATTCGGGGATGTTCGCGACGATGGCGGCCGAGTGGAGGCCAACGGGCAACCACCGCCAACGTTCGAGAGTAAGTTGCATCTGGCGTATTCGATTTGTGAGAGGAACATTGAGGTCGGCCAGGCTTTGCGGGGTGATTCGTCCATCCGGGGTTCGGCCATGCCGGCGCTGAAAACTCCTGACTGCGTCCACCAGTGGAGCTTGATAGACCGTTCCATCGGCGGGAACGTTCGCGTCGGCAGAAAGATCGCCCACGAGCCGGAGCAATTTACTCAGTTGAGGGACTCCCGAATAGGAGTCGCCCGGTGCGATCGTTTTTTGTATGGCAGGAAGCTGATTCCAATCATATTCCTTCACAAACTCCAAGTAAGAGTGCAGAGCTTGGATCGTGCGTTGGTATCCAGGATAGGGAGGTTCCACCTTCGCTAGGGCGCCAGCAACATCGAAGGAATCGACAACATCTGCTTTCAGGAAATCGGGCAGATCGTATTTCTTAGTCTCGACGTCGAGGCCAAAATCAAAATGCTTCGGATTCACCTTACCGATGTGGAGGTCCGAGATATATCTCATCACGCAAACGGTGAGCGCGGCATCGAATCGGACCGCATCCGCTTCGGATGGTTGCACACTGGTGGGTTTAAGCTTCGCAAGTCGGTCGCCCCAACGCTGTCCGTCATAGTCCTCGGCAGCCAATCCCTTTTGCTCGGCTTTTAGCAGAATCGAAATTAACTGCTGAGCCTGCGCAGTCGGTTGCATTCCCCTGATCCACGAAAGGGAATACCCGTTCGACTCGTAAAATTTCTGCACGTGCTTGGCATAATCGCTAAAGTCAGGCCAGCGCAGTTCCGAGAGATTTCCGGACTGGATGATGCCTCGCAAGGAGGCTTGGCCATCAGAGCTAAGTTGCTGAGGTAGTGCGATCGGGCTTGCCGAGCTTTCTGCTTGTCGGCGTGCGCATCCTGCTGCACCAATGGCGAGATTCCACAATAGGAAGATAGCGACAAGCGCAAGCACTAACGCCAGACCCGTCGAAATCCACGATCGCTTCACAGGATTCTTCTCCGCTCCCGACCGGAAACTTGATCTCATGTCCGGGAGTCGAACTTGCCTGAGTTTTGAAGGAGGCACCCGGCGGGATTCTTGGCTACAAGCCAATTCGGCAGTCATCCGGTTGCCGCTGCCGATTGACTGAAAGACTTAACGGCCGCGGCCTCATTGTCGATGATTTCAAAAACGGTATAGAGCCTTGTTATCTGCATCAAATTTTGAATGTTGTTCGAGAGGTTGAGCAGCTTCAGTTCTCCCCCATGATTCCGCACACTTGTGAAAGCGCTGACCAGGTGGCCCAAGCCTGAGCTGTCGATGTAATTGACGTCGCCAAGATTGAATAGAATCTGCTTCTGGCCCTTGCTTAGCAGGTCACGAACCAAGTCGCGCAGCGCAGCGCTCTCTTCGCCGAGCTCAATCCTGCCGCTGATGTCCACAATGGTCACGCCACCTAGTTTTCGAATGTTAGTTGTCATGTTCATAGGCAACCTCCCGAGACAGCTTTGTGCTCGAAGTCTTCACCCTGGTAGCAACGCGTAATGTTCCTTTAACAGGGCAACACAGTTTGGCTGACTTGCCCATGCTGCGTCTCGCAGCCACAGGCCGGAACTGTCAAAAGTGACACTGTCTCTTGCTCACCCCATCCGGTACCGTCCAAGTACCGTCCAAAACGCACCGTTTTTTGCTCGAATTCAGGGAACTTAGCCGTGTAAGGTCAACTGAGTCATCAGGGTTTATGGAGCGGGCGATGGGAATCGAACCCAGACCCGATTCCTGCTATGTTTCTGAAACTATGAGGTATACGTACAGCTGCCGTCCAAAACCGTCCATAATCGATTGATCGAATCGAAAAAACCGCGACAGACCGCCCGCTCAGCCTGTCATGAAATGCGACACAGGACTCAGCAGCGTCCCATGTCCGAAGTTTGGGCAGGCTTAGTTCGAGTGTGAAAGTGGCCTGCAATTCCCCACCTTACAGGGGAAATTCAGCGTAACCACCAGCGAGCCGAAATCTTCTCTCACTCGCCGATTTCTTGTCTGGTAATCCGCGCAGGGCAGGCCTAGAATTCTGTTCCCTCTCCCAAGTCAGCCTGCCCGCAAGGAGGACCACATGATTCGCAATCTCCAAGAAGGACCAAACACAATCGAAGTTCAGGAAACGACATTTTCCATCGATGTCTTGGGTCGCTACATTTGCAACACCTACGATGAAGCAGTCAACAACGGCGGATTTCCCTTTGATGCCATTGTAATTGGCGGTGGCATGTATGGTGCCTACATCGCCGAAAAAATCTATCGTCAGGGTCAAGGAAACCTCAGAGTGCTCATTGTGGAAGCTGGTAATTTCCTGGTCTCCGAGCACATCCAGAATCTCAGCCGCATAGGGCTGAACGCGGCTGCGCCGATCACGTTGGACCCCGGGATTCCTCGTGAGCGTGTGTGGGGTCTTCCGTGGCGCAGTAACGTCGGCTTTCCAGGACTCGCCTACTGCGTAGGAGGGCGTTCGCTCTATTGGGGTGGCTGGTCTCCTCGCCTAACGGACGCCGATTTGAATAATTGGCCTGCAGAACTCCAAACTTATTTGAAGGCGAATTACAGTGATACAGAGAAGGAAACGGGTGTGGACCCGGTGACGGATTTTATCAGTGGAGATCTATTTGATGCCCTGAAAAGCGGGATGGACAAAGCCTCCAAAAAAGTGGCAACCGTTGACGGAGTCGAAGTGGCCCCGCTCGCCGTCCAAGGATCGGCTCCCGCCCCGGGAATATTCCCATTCGACAAGTACAGCAGCACACCGATTCTCACCGACGCGATCCGCGAAGCAGCGTCGAACCCGGATAATACGCGGCGCCTCTTCCTCGTGCCGCGCGCGCATGTGGTTCGACTCCACAACAGCAACAGAGTCATCAACGCCATCGAGCTCTATTACAACGGCCAACAGAGATTCCTTAGCGTCACGCCTGATTGCGCTGTGATACTGGCGGCCGGCACAATTGAGTCCACGCGTCTTGCGCTGGAGTCTTTTCCAACGCCGCTGATGGGGCGCAACTTGATGGCGCATCTCCGAAGCAACACCACGGTTCGCATCCCTCGCGCCGTACTCGGTACTCTGCCCAAACAACTCGCAGCCGCCGCAATGCTTGTGCGCGGCTCAACCCCACAAGGCCGCTACCATCTCCAAGTAACCGCCGCGGCCGTAAATTCTCCGGATGCCGAATCAACCATGTGGCGCATGATTCCGGATCTCGATCTTCTCAATCAGCTGCTCGCTTCCGAGGACTTCGAAAAGGTGACGATCACGTTCCGCGGTATTGGCGAGATGGTTGGAGACAAGAACGCAGTCAACACGAACCCAAGTACAAGCTGGATGGATTTGAGCCCATTCGAAAGCGATGAGTTTGGAATGCGCCGCGCCTACGTGAATCTCGTGGCGACACCACAGGCCCTCGCTTTCTGGGACACCATGGACCAAGCCGCTATTCAACTCGCTCAGACTGTCGCTGGTAGTGCCAGCAATATCGAGTATTTCTACGACGCTTCCTGGCACGCAGCACCTCCGCCTCCTGGAAAGGTTCACGACGGATTGGGAACGACGCATCACGAGGCCGGTACCCTCTGGATCGGCGCCGATCCATCTTCATCCGTCCTCAATCTGGACGGACAATTCCACGACATCAAAAACGCCTACGCGGCGGGCCCGGCGGTCTTTCCAGCACTGGGTTCAGCAAACCCATCTTTGACAGCCTTTACGCTTGCGCGACGCACCGCCCGAGCAATCACGCAAAGGGCGAATCCCGCTCCCGGACCCGGCTTGGTTTCTTTGTTGAATCCGACCCTGGATGGATGGCAGATGGCGGGCTTCGGGCGGTTCAACGTCATCGGTAGTGACACCATCGAATCCGAAGGAGGGATCGGCTTACTTTGGTACACGAAGGAGGAATTCAGTGACTTGCTACTGACAGTGCAGTGGCGCTCGATCAATGCCTTCGATAACTCCGGAGTCTTCATTCGTTTCCCGTCGCTGGACAACGCGGATCCGGCGCAGGATTGGCAACTGGCAGTCAACCAGGGATACGAGATCCAGATTGATGACCGGGGATTCGACCCGAATGCCAACACAACGGGAAGCCCAATGCACATGACCGGCGCTGTCTATCAACTTACTCCGGCAACCAAACTGGCGTCGAAACCACTCGGCGAATGGAATACGTTTGAAATCGAAGCCGCCGGCCGCGATATCAAAGTAAGGCTGAACGGCGAATCCGTGAGCCACCTAGCGAATCCTTCGGGGCGTCCTCTGAAAGGTCACATCGGCTTGCAGAATCATCACCCTGGGTCCCGAGTGCAGTTTCGAAACTTGTTTGTAAGGCGGATGGGTGCAGCAGCTGCCGCGGGTAAAGGAAAGTAATTTGGCGCTCCCCTACGGGGCGAATGCATACGTCCATTTAATTGCGAAGCGAGTCTCGCGAACTTGCGGAGGATTCGCAGGAGCGATGCTGGCGAATTGCGTGCCGACGTTGTAGATGACGTAAAGGTCGCTATCCGGCCGGTAGTTATATCTCAGCCGAACATTGGCGCTGACCGCCTGTGTATTCGAGGTGTCCACCTGGATTAGGCTAGTGAACGTCAAGAAGCGAGTGAACGAATAATTTCCCTGCAAGCTTGCCAGTACTACCGAGAAGTTACCGTTGGCCAGCGGCAACCGAAATCGATCCCAGGTCTCCGAAGCGGAGATCGAGAACTTCGCGGTCGGGCGATAGTTGGCCCGTACACGAAATTCATTAAGTGTTCCTCCGTAGTACCCGCCAAACCTCTCGAAGAAGTTGTAAGTAAACCGCCGATCTTGCCCCGACCCGTATGTAATCTGATGACGGGCGAAGTGATACAGGCCGTTCGGAATGAACACATTTTTGTAGATGTGAAGAGGCGTTGTAATTCGCTGGGTAAACACGTCAGCGATATCGTCGTCGGTGTATCCACCGTTGTTCAAATCGGCTCGAAAAGTTCCCTGCCACTCCTGGGTTTGCACGACACCCTGGGTGTCTGGCGCATGGAGAATGAATCCCTCGAATTGCAGCTCTCGAACTCCAGCGATTTTGGGCCTCACCTTGAAAGTCACATCTCCATAGGTTTCATTGGAATCGGTCCGTTCGATGAATCCAACCTCCGGATTGAAATTTGGTCCGATCTTTCTGCGCTCGAACTTTCCCTCCACCCAGTTCGACCGATAGGATAAAGAAGCGCCAACATCGCTATTTCCACTTAAGTAGCCCGGCGATTGAGTTCCGGCCATGTGCGCATCCAGAAACCAGTCCTTGAAGAACACGAGTCGCGTGTCGATTCCGCCAGTTTGATTGAAGCTGTCCAGTACGTCGCCAGACCGCTTATCAATGCCCATTACACCGATATACGAACCTCCCCATAAGGATTCCTTCAACCGGACGAGTGCATAATTCGCATATGGATTCGGGCCACTGGACCGAGTGTCTACATCCATGACCCCGAATTGCAAACGACCTAACGTGCCTGTCAGCTTGGCCCCACCATTGATGGGCACCTGGTTTCCCGTTACCGAATCAATCCCAATCTGGCGACTGAAGAACAACTGATCCTGGTCACCGATATCGAAGTTGAAGATTCCGGCGTTTTCCAGGAAGAACTGGCGCTTCTCGGGAATAAAAATCGGGAACGGCGTCAGGTTGAACTGCTCTTGATCCACATCCGTTGCAGAAAAATCTGTGTTCCCTGTCAAATTCAAAACGACATTCGAACGAATTCCATACTTCACATCCAGTCCGCCTGTAAGAGGAAACTCCTGGTTTTGGCCCGTTTGCTTGTCGTATTGGGCTAGCCCGTAGGGTTTCACGACAAAGAGTCTTCCACTTCCAATGTCCGTTATGCCGGTGAGTTCTCCCGCCTCCGAAACTTTCGCGATTCCGTAGGTTCGTCGGTAGGCAGCCCAAAGATCTTCTTCGTTCTTTCTGCGGATGAATCGCTTGAAATTCAATCCCCAAACGACATCCTTCGACTTTGTAAAATTCAGGGTCGTGAAGGGAATCTCGATCGTTGCGGTCCAGCCGTCTTGCGTTATGCGGGCCTCGGAAGTCCACACACCATCCCAACCCGAATCGAAATCGGTTCCTTCCGACCCGCTCTGCTCCTCGACAACCAAGCCGTCGCCTTGTGTTCCCAGGGGATTGATTTCGAAAACATAACCGCCGCGCCGGTCATGATTGGAATTGATCAGAATCTCGAAGTGATCGTCCAGGCCCTGGCTCACATCGCGTCGCAGTTCCGTCGCTACGATGCGGGATGGCGCGGAATCGTAGCAATGAATCCCAAAATAGGCCGCGTGCCGGGTGTAGAGGATACGCACCTCGGTCTTTTCGGTGGCAGGTTCACCTTCCTGCGGCTCTCGCTGCCGAAAATCAGTAATGGGCTTGGCGGATTGCCAGAGCGGATCGTCGAGTGCACCGTCCAAGCGCGGCGCTCGGTCTACCCGAACTGCCTCAGCCATGCGGGTCCCTTCCTGCGATCGGGCCTGACTCGGAAGAGCATGAGCGCCAGCCGTTCGTGGCGAGATGACAACAAAAATGACGAGCGCCCAAAATGGAAGGTAGTCGAAACGATGGATGCGTTCATTTGTCACGTGGCTGAAGTGGGCCCTTTCATCAGCCTTCATATTTGTCTTCAACTGTTGCCGCAAAGGGAGACGCGCCTACCATTCCGCGAGGGGATTCAGCTTGAAGCATGGTCGAACGATGTCCTACTTGCTGGTCACTGCTTCATAGACGACCATGCGCGCAGCGCCCTTGCCATCGGCCTCCTGCTCCGGTGTGTAAACACGATGCGTCTCGGTGTCAACCGCCAAGCTGTGCACTTTCTTCTGAACTGGAAAATCCTCTACCTTGCGGTAGTGGTCGGGGTCGTCCATCTGGAATACAGAGATAGCTCCACTCGAACAGGCCACATACACGCGCTTCAATCCAGAGTCGAATTTGATGACGTCGGGCCCTCCGGCCATCGGCAGAAACGCAATCGCCTGGTGTTTGTCGAGATCGAACACAGTCATCAAGTCATTTCCCTCGCAGGAAAGGAAGGCGCGGTGATGCTCCGGGTCCAGGGTCATCCCGTGATTTCCTTTGCATCGGCCGACTGGATACCGCCCGACGACTTCGTCCGTCGCGGGATCGATGACAGCGAAAATGTTCTCGTCCTGCAGGTTCACGTACACCTTGCGGGCGACGGGATCGTATTGCGGCATCCCCGTTTCACTGTCGAAATGCAGAGTCTTGATGATTTCGTCCTTGGTCACGTCCACGATGGCTTCGGCTTTTCCGCGTTCGTCCGAGACATAGAGCTTGTGAAACGGAGCCGCGTACGTGCTTCCATCCGGCTTTGCTTCCGTCTTCAGTTTCTTCACGACTTTCATCTCCTTCAGATCCACGACACCGATCGTGTTGTCGCCGGCGTTTGAGGTGTAGAACTTCTTGAGTTCCGAAATGTATTCGACGCCCTCCGCACCCGGCGTGTCGGTCACGGTGGCAACCACTTTGTTCGTACGCAGGTCAATCACATACGTCTGTCCCGCCGCGAGATGGGCGGAAATCAAATAGTGATCGTCCGCATCGATAGTGAGGTAGTCGAATCGCTTTCCGCCCGGACCCGGCAGGTCGAACGTGGTGATCCGTTTGAGCGTTTGGCCCCAGGCGTTTGCCGAAAACAGGCTGCCCCATAAGAGAAATGCACAAGCAGCCGATCGCAGAGAAAACAGCTTCGTTTGCATCACTTCCTCCCCATGTAGTTACGAACCGTGGTGAAGCACGACACCCGCAACTCCGGCTGCAAGGATGAGAAGAGGTTCCGGCACTCTCTTGAATCCCAGCAGCACGCCGAACGAAATCAGCGCCATCAGAACCGTGGGCACATCCACCAGCGCCCGCCTGCTAAGAATGACTGCTGCGCCGGCAATCGCTCCCACTGCCGCTGCCGTCACGCCCTGCACAAAAGCCTTCACTTGGCGGTTCTGGGCGAACCGCCGGTAATACGGTGCAGCGAAAATCACCAATAGATATGGCGGCAAAAACACAGCCAGTGCGGCCGCGCACGCGCCGAGTGGACCGGCGACTAAGTAGCCGATGAACCCCGACGTGATGACGATCGGTCCGGGCGTGATCATGGCCACGGCAACCGCGTCCAGAAACTGGCGTTCCGTCAGCCAATGAAATTGGCCGACTACGCCTCCGTAAAGGAACGGCACGATCGCCAAGCCGCTGCCAAAGACAAAAGCACCGGCCTTGAGAAAGAACAAAAATACGGAAACGACGGTTCCCGACGAGGCGGCCCCGAGCAAACCGGTTACAAGACCGGGACCAATGATTCCCGCTTGGACGGCACGTGCTTTCAGTTTGGGCGGGGCCTTCACCAACATCGCAACGAATCCGGACAGGATAAACAGCCACACGACCTCCGATTGCGTCCAGACCGTTGTGATGGCCAACGCACCGAATAGAACCCATAACAGGTAATCCCTGCCTAGCGTCTTCTGAATCAGCTTCCATGCGCTTCGCACGATGATGGCGCTTACGGCGGCCCCGATGCCGTAGAACAGTCCTTGAATCCACGCCAGCTGCCCGAAGTGTACGTAGAGTGAAGCCAATCCAAGGACCATAAGAAACGAAGGAAAGATGAAAGCGGCGCCGGTGAGCGTGGCGCCCAAAGCGCCGCTATGCACCCAGCCCAGGTATTTCGCGAGCTGTGCTGCCAGTGGCCCAGGGCAGAGCTGAGAAAAGGCCAAGCCTTCGAAGTAATCTTCTTTCGAAACCCACTTCCTGTTTTCCACCAAGTCCCGCTGCATATAGCCAACGAGAGCGATCGGTCCGCCAAATCCGAGCGCTCCCAGCCGGAGAAAATAGAGCACCAGCTCGCGCAGCGTGGGCTGCGTGCTGGTGCCCTCTCTCGATTCTGGGTTCGCGGTCATCACGTTGGCCGACGCAAGCAGCTCTAGTGCGCACCGCCATGAGCGGGAGCGCTTTTGCCGAGTTCATCGAGAGCCGCCCCGTTCTTGCGAAGAGCTTTCAGAACCGGCGTCACTTCCTCTTCGAGCATCGCGACGTCACCCGCGATCGCCGCGTCTTCTTGCGTGCCGACAAACGCGGCCCACGTGTTCAGTCCCATGCGGGCGTTGATCACAGCCCCGTGCTCTTTCATACCCAGGTCATCGCGTCCCACGGTGATCTTGTACACCGCGCCCGTCTGCTCGCCTTCGTGCCCGGCAATCTTGGCAAGCTTGGCGGTATCGAGCGCTGTGCCGCTGCTGCTGGCAGGAGCCGTCGTTTCTGGTTTTACATGTCCAATCAGGTCAAGGCCCGGTTTCACCCGCCGTGCAAGGTCGGAAGCTTTCCCCATTCCGTGAACGTGCATGTAGTACACGTGCGGATCGTCCCAAAAGAAATGGTTGTGAAGTGCCGTCACGTCGATTCCGTTGTCGAGCAGCGCGGAGAGGACGGGATTGACTTCTTCCTGAAGCAATACCAGGTCACCCATCATCACCTCAGATCCGTCTGTCGCTTTGGTCAACGCGATCCAGCCTCCGAAACCAAACGGCGTCGGCGTCGAAAAGTCCTGGATGGTCATCTTCAAATCGTTGCGCGGAATATTTACCTTGAGAACGCCAGCCTTGAAGTCGCCTTTTCGGTCCAGGCTCTTCAGAACCTCTTGGTAGTCACTCGGGATTTCCTGAGCTGGCGTGGTGCTTCCGAACGAGAGGAAACAAGCCACAGAAAAGAAAAACACGGCACTTTTGCTAACGAAACGACTCATGGAACGAACCTCCTTTGGTTCTTTGAAATATTTTTCGAGACTCACTTGGCCACCACTTTGAGATCATCGAAATACGTGACGGAGTCGGCCTTTGTCCACAGACCCACCTTGCCGGCGTCTTTGAATGTGTCGTCAGTCGCTTCGATCTTCTTCGCGCCGTCGTAGTAACAAATGATTTTGTTTCCGACGCATTCGACGCGTAGTTCATGCCATTCGCCGGAAGTTACTTTGAAATTCGCGCCTGCAAATTGACGGCGGTTTCCCGCGACGACATGGTAGAGCCGGTAGTTATCCTCAAGCGCGTTTGCGCGGACGATGTAATAGTTATTGGCGTCCTTCAACCGGAACACTAGTCCTCCAGCACGATCCACGTCGCCGGAGACAGCTTTGAATCTCACGCTGAGTTCAAGGTCTTTGAAGCTGCCTTCATCTGCGATAAGCAACGGAAAGCGATAATCGGTGGTGTCGGTTGAAGTTTGCGCAACGACATTGGGTTTAGAAGGCGCGGTCGGATCTGCCATCACGACCCATTTGCTTTCGGCTCCTTTCCCAGTGCGCGCACTATGAAACTTCGTCGGTAGAGTTCCCACGACGTCGCTATCGAAGTTGTATGAGAATGAAACACCTGCGGCCTGCTGAGGTGCAGGAGTCTCCGGTTGAGATGCATAGGAGGAATATCCCCCCTCCCTGGATTCCAGAATCCCCCAGATCAGTATCAAAACTACGGCAACAGCACCGAGAATCCCCAATATCGTTTTCATTGCGACCCTCCTTTTAGCGGACTTGCAGCAGAATATTTCGCGAGCGGCAGAGAGACTCGAAACGTGCTGCCACGACCTTCTTCGCTCATCAGAGTTATCTCGCCGCCGTGAGCTTCGACCTCCCAGCGAGTGATGGACAATCCGAGTCCAGCACCACCCCATTCCCGTGTCCGCGCCCGATCAACGCGGTAAAAGCGGTCGAAGACGTATTGCTGATGTTCACTGGGAATTCCAGGTCCTTGATCGACCACGTCCAGGAACGCTTGCTTGTCTCCCCCGCTCTGTACGCGGACGAGTACCCGGCTCTCTGTGGGCGAATACTTAATGGCGTTATCCAGCAGATTGACGATGGCTTGGCGGAGAATCAGGCGGTCCGCAGAGACGAGGACGCCTGCGTCACCCTCAATGTCAATCCGTTGCCGCTTCTCCTCAGCCAAAACCTCGACTACCGAACTTGCCTCCTTTGCGAGTTGAAGAAGAGGAATGACTTCGCGCTGAAGCTGGATGTGGCCAGTGTCGGCACGGGAAAGCGCGAGCAAGCTCTCAGAGAGCCGCGTCAGGCGATCTACCTCTTCCAGCATGCTTCCGATCACGTCTCGATACTCCGCCGGGCTCCTTTGGTCTTGCAGCGCGACCTCTCCAACGCTTCGGATGGCGGTTAGCGGAGTACGTAGTTCGTGGGAGGCATCCGACGTGAAGCGACGCAGTTGATCGAATGCTGTCTGCAACCGCCCGAGCATGTCGTTGAAGACGGTCCCGAGTTTCCCTAGTTCGTCTTCGGGAGTCTCGATGGACAAGCGATCACCCAGCTGTTCGGCGGATATTGTTTTGGCCTGGGTGGTCATGGAATCGATGGGTGTGAGCGCTTTGCGTGCCAGGGCGTAACCCCCGAAACCTGCAAGCAACACAGCAATCGGAAAACCGAGCAACAAAACCTGTCCAAATTCTGCCAACTCACGCCACAATCTTTCCTCGCTGTAAGCTGCCCTCAGAACCACTCGCTGGTCTTCTATGTGATAAACGCTGCTCGCCAGCCTGACTCGGGTGCCATTCGGAAGCCTCGTGGTGGACGGACTTGGATCGTGCAAGCCTTCGTCCGGCCCCGGAGGATCGCCTAATGTCTGGTCTTGTAACTCCGCGCTTCGATAAAGGAGCGACCCCTGCGGTGACCATACTTCGATGAAACGGCCTATTCTTGGCTCAGCTGCGCCGGGGTGGCTGGAATGAAGAGACACGCCTCCGTTTGGCTCCTTCGTGAGCATCCCTTCAATAGTTTCGATATCCTGAAGCAGGTTCTGGTCAAAATCTTCGCGCAAGCTCAGAAACAAGAATAAGGAAGCAACTCCTGCGTACAAGGCCAAAAGGCTCGCCAGCACGAGCACGTACCAGAGCGTCAATCGGGAACGGACGTTTCGCGGCCTGAATCTCATTCTTCCTCTCGCAGCACGAATCCCACACCGCGAACTGTGTGAATCAATTTGCGTTCGAAAGGGTCATCCACCTTGCGGCGAAGGCGGTTGATGTGAACGTCCATTACGTTGTCGAGCGGAGTTGCGCGAGCAGTCTCCTTCCAGACATCTCGCGCCAGCATCTCCCGGGAAACGACCTGCTCTTTGTGCCGAAGCAGATATTCGAGAAGCTCAAACTCTCGGGCCGTCAACTCCAGATACTGCCCACTCCTCCTCGCCTTGCGAGTCACAACATCCATTTCTAAATCAGCGAGTCTTAGGTTGGGCGCATGTTCAGCTCGCCCGCGTCGAAGGCGGGCCCGGACGCGCGCCAAGAGTTCCGGGAACGCGAAGGGTTTAACGAGGTAGTCATCAGCGCCGCTATCGAGTCCTCGCACGCGCTCCTCGATTGCATCGCGAGCGGTCAGGATGAGAACCGGGGTTTGCAGTCCGCGTTTTCTCAGTGTGGCCAGTACCTGGAGCCCGTCGCGGCCTGGAAGCATGAGATCCAAAATGACGAGGTCGAATTCCTCGGCATTCACTAGAAAGAACCCTTCTTCTCCAGTCGGTGCGACAACGACCTCGTATTTCTCGCGCTCCAATCCCTCTCGCAGCGCACGAGCCACCTTCGCTTCGTCTTCCACCACGAGGATGCGCAAGCCTTGAGCTCCCTTGGTGGAAATACTATGAGGATAGTGGGGCGATGCCTACTGAAGTTTTCCTGACACGATTGTCAGACTTTTCCACTGAGTCCCAAAGAACAAGCAGCCAGCCTCTCTAAAGCAAAAACATCGGAAGGATTCTTCTTGAACATGGCTAATGGTTTAACAGCTCGTGCCAGCTGCGGTGGTCGTCGAAGCGACCGTCCAATTGACCGGTACCGTCCAAAACGCACCGTTTTTTGCTCGAATTCAGGGAACTTAGCCGTGTAAGGTCAACTGAGTCATCGGGGTTTATGGAGCGGGCGATGGGAATCGAGCCCACGTCCGAAGCTTGGAAAGCTTCTATACTGCCATTGTACGACGCCCGCTCATTCCTCTAGTTGTTGCTTATACATAATTTAAGCGAGAGCAAGTACAAACCTGCCATTCCATTTACTTTTCAATTTCGTGCCGGAAAACAGGCCAGTCTTGTTTGATGGGGAGTTCTCTCGTGCAACAAGACTCGGAGAACAAAACGCCCCGCGGACTGACGAAAATTGCTAATCTCGATCGCCCGCGCCTCCGGTTTCTGCTTGAAGAGGATTGGCCGGATTGACTACGTACTGTTGATGATCGACCGTGAATACCCTCCGCCCGTACATCTTGACCTCAACGAACGTCTCGTCGCGGAAAGGAAACCAAAAACCATCAATTCTTTGGTATTGCCGGACAAAGTCCGCGCGATTGACCCAGAAAGACGGTTTCTTCGCGGGGTGCCCGGCGATTTTCGCAACCGCGAAGTCCTCCGCTTCGATCCATATTTTCCCCTCGAACAGATACTTGTCTTTGCGTTTCGGAGTGGCTTCTAGAACGAAGCAATGATACGGGCCAACTTCCTCCTCCCCGGCCAACACGAACGTATAGTTAGCGGCGGTGATCGCACTGTCGTGGTGTTCCCGACCGGCAGACGTCTCCCCCTCACTCTGGATCAACCGGTCGAACACTAGGTGACGTACGATCCCCGAGCCCTTTTCGGAGGTCTTGTTAAACGTTTTCTTGTCGGGCGCCTCGTAGTCCACACGGACCACCGCCTGAGCTGACAATTTGCCCTCAAGGTTTCTGATCTCGTAGGTCCGCACTGCCGAATACCGCCGCAATTGCTCGTTTCGTAAGTGGTTGCGCGCAAGCATCTTTGCGACGATCTCATCGCTCGTTAGACCCACTGAGGCAGCGTCGGTCAACCGGGCTCCTACCTCCGTGGTCTCGCTGGCGTAGCTCTGGCCCTGCGCAACCGACGCTAGGGAAGTCACACCCAAGACAAGGATCGCGACCAGTTTTGCAAATCGTCCGAAATGAATTCTCATGCTAAATGTCACTCCTTTGTCTCCGCGTTCCTCTTCGGTTAGTTCCGTGCAATTCATTCAGTCAGCAAAACTGAGAATGAAGCCATCCACGCGTCGCTGGAAACCAGTGAACCTGCCAAAGAATGGCGAAGTCACGTTGCTATACACTTCGCGAAAATTGCCATGGTTTGTGAGATTGATCGAATACAGGCCGACGCGAACCTTGTGCCGGCTCCCGTGCTCCATGAACGGCAAGTGCAGATGAAAATCTCTATAAACCTGCGCGTCGAGGGAAAAGAAAGTCGGGAAGCGCGGGCCATTCGGAACCCCTGCGTAATTCTGGAGCATATCGACGTCGGAATAGGGAAAACCTGTGTGCACGTCAACCACGGGACTCATCGTCAGCGACCATGGGAGGTGCACCACTCCCCAGCTGACCACCCGATAGGGCACATCCGAAGGCAGGATGCCGGATACATTCGGGCGAATCACGGGTTGCCCGAATGGAAGGAAAATGTTGGATACCGTATTCAGATCACCGCGGGCTCGGCTCCAAATGTACGAGACATTCAGGTCAGCGGAATGAACAGGTTGAAAATGCAGCGTGACCTCAAACTCGTGATAATTCGCCTGGCCTGAAGGAAAGAGGCCCAGCAAGCCGGTACTTCCGAACACGCTCGGAATGGGATTCACGACGAAGAGCTCGCGCGTCTGGCTGTAGATATAGCTAATGCGAACGATCGCGTTGGCCCACAGTTGCCGGTCAACTTCGATATTGCTGACGAAACTGCGCGGACTAGTGTCGGGTTTGGACCGTATGCGTGTAGGAATCGTTCCGGCTCCGTTTCCGATTAGGGCGTTAACATAAGGAGTAGGCGATCCGACGAGTTGGCCCGTTTCGTCAAAAAAGCTCAGGGTGCGCTGCGGATCATGAACGAAGTCTGCTTCCAGCAAGGAAACGCGGTCATAAAACAACCCTGTTCCGGCACGAAAGACAGTTTGCTGGTTTTTCCCGGGCGAATAGGCGAAGCCAACGCGCGGTCCGAAGGCCACAGCTCGCCCAATGGTTTCGCTAGTCAGCCGCCCTCCCACATCGATCGACAGATGGTCGTTCACCATCCATCGGTCCTGGACGAACTCTTCCACATCCGTTGCCGAAGCGCCCAACGGCCCGTTGCTCGCGAAACTGATCTCTTCCGCCACCGTGCCGTCCTGCCTAAGCAGTTGAATCGGATGCGAAAAGCTATTGCCGTCATACGAACGGTGTGTCACGTCCAAGCCAATTTTGAACTCGTGACGGCCGAGCCACTTCTTGGGGGCAAACTGAAATGTTGGATATAGTTCAAACTGATTGGCATTTCGCGTCCAGGAGCTGAAAAAATTGCCGCCCCAGCCTTCGGGATTGATTAGCATGTCCGCCGGCCCCTGACCGCGGGCATTGCTTTCAAACCGCGTATAGCGCAATGCGATCCTGAGCAATGCTCCTGAGCGAAAGCTGTGAAGGTCTGAGACTCCTGCCGAGACGCCTTTCTGATCGTAATCCGAGGAGGCCGTCTGCGGCACGAGCGCGGTGATATTGGCGAACTGCGTGCGCATCGGGAAGACATTAACGTCTGCATTGAACACATGTTGCGGAGATAGGACGGCCTGTACGCGAGTGAAGGAATTGAAACCTTGAGATTTGATTTCGTTCCTAGGCCAGGTTAGGCCGCGCACCGGATCTCTTCTGACGTCATACTCGAACACTTCAGAAAAATTCACTTTGCCTTCATCAATCGGACCTCCAAACGAGACCCGCGGTGTGGCCTGCGAGATACCCACGAAGTGACCGTTTTTGCCGCGCAGGCTGACGTTGAAATCTTTCACTTTGTAGAACCAGCTGCTCGGAGGAGGTGTGGTTTCAATAACCGTCAGCCCACCCGAGAAACCTCCGTTCTCAGCGCTAAAGGGAGTCTTGTCGACATTGACCGTTTGAATCGCATCGATGGGTACGGGGATGGCGAACGATCCCGTCACAGGGTCGACCGTCTTTGCCGAATCCACTTGCAGCATTCCTTGATTCTCGGAGGTGCCCCTAACGCTTAGCTTCCCGTCAAGCGTGCGGATCACCCCCGGCACAATAGGGAGCGCGTCCCGGAACTTCTGCTGTGCAAGCGGCAAGGTTTCCAGCTGCGCGTTATTGATGGTTGAGGCCGGAGAGGAATTTTCTGTCGAAACATTCGCCGTCTGCTCCTTGACCTCCACCTTTTCCACTACCGTGTCGAGGCCGAGGGCAATGTCGACCACCGAGCTCTTATCCGCCTTTAGCGAAATCGTTTCGGTAAACGGCTTGAACCCCTGTTGGTTCACACTGAGGCTGTACGTGCCTTCGCGCAACCCCGTAAATTCGTAATGCCCTGTGGAGTCCGTAAGAATCGTAAGGAGCTGAGAATCTTGCGAGCTCTCCTTCAGCTCCACGCGGATGCCTTCGAGAGAACTTGGTTCTGCCTGCTGGCCCAATACCGTCACTATGCCCTGGATCTTTCCGCTGGGGGACTGTGCTGGTTCTCCCTGCGCTGGCTGCGCGCGCGCCCCTCCTGCGGCAACGCTCAGGGCAAGAGCCAGCAAAACGCTGAGCAAGAGTTTGGCGGCTTGCAGCGCCCTGAACTGTTCAAAATGACACATGCCGCCAATTCCCCCTCAGTGTCCCTTTCCGAGCAAAACTTCCCCGTCGCCTCCGGAACGAAGGACAACGCATCCGGGGTGCGCTATTGGCTCACCGGGCCCTCTTCGTTCGCAAAACGTCTGATGCTTGGGAAAACCAGAACGACACAAGATAACTGCGCTCACATTTGAATCGCTGGCGAGCAGACGTACGAATCGGTTTCTCGAGACAAATTAATTCATTGGAAATGCTATATTTGTGCCCACCAAGAACGGCCGGAACCGCTCCGGGGCCTGGGTAACGAGTCCATGCGATTTCCGCGCAGCACACAGCGTTATTGCCGCGACATTCTTGCAACAAGGGTTGGCACCGCGCGGCGTGGTATCAGACGCTGCGCAAAAATGCTCAACTTATTTACAAAACCGGGGATCACAAGTCCCCCGCCGTTGGCCAACGATTCCAAGGCGTCTCGCACGACGTCTTCGGGCAACTGATAAACGAAGCCAAACTTTCGATTTCCGTTTTTCGCTTCCCCGTTGTGCCCATCGGCAAGAATCCGGCCGGGACAGAGCGTGACCACACTCACTCTGCTCGATCGTAGTTCTTCTTGAAGCCCCAACGAGAAATTCGTTAGAAAAGACTTCGTCGCTGCATAAAGACTCGCGTAGGGAATCGGCTGAAAACCCGCCGCAGAAGAGACGTTGATGATTCCCGCTTGAGGAAGTTTCATCAGTGAAGGTAAGAGTGAATACGTGAGCTCGACGACGGCAGTGTTATTCAAGCTCAGCATTTCCATCTGACGCTGCAACGCCAAGGCCTGAAAGTCTCCGCGGACACCGAAGCCCGCATTGTTGACGAGCAGATCTACTTGAAGATTTCGAGCGTGCAGTTGCTGAACAAGGCGTGAGCCCGCGGAAAGAGAAGTAAGATCAAATTCAAGGACTTCGGCTAAAACCGACTGGGAGCTCCGCAACTCATTGGCCAGCTTTTCCAGCTTGTCTTTTGATCTGGCCACCAGGACCACGTTTTGCTTGAGCGCTGCAAGCTCACGTGCAAACACTTTTCCCAGCCCTTGGGAAGCCCCGGTGACGAGGGCATAAGTTCGATCCTTCATTTCCGCACGGCCGGAATACCTTCTCCACAAGTGGCAGCCGCTATAGAATTACTAACAGACGCTCAGCCTCAACCTAAAGGTCGAGTGCGCCAACGTAACCTGCTTGGACCGAGTCCAGCACTTGTTAGATACCAGCGGGAAACAAAAAGATACAAAGTTCAAGCAGGTCCCTCCGCCCATATTCGATTTGCCGTCTGCCCTTACTGAACACGGTAGGCTCACTCCAAATTTTCTTGTGTCTTTTTTCCCGTGACGGGAATCAAAGGTCGAGGAACTGAAGTGCGAAAGTAACTTCTGCCGCCGTCCACCATGGAGGGCCGAGAAGACTCGGAGGAGCAATGTGTGAATTGCAGCAGTTTCCTATTCTGCCAAATCAGCCAACTTACGCGGCGCTGTGTTTTCCGGCCAAAACTTAATCACAAAGAGCCGCAATGACTCACCGAAAGATATCCGGCAAGTTTGCGGCGGCTGGGGCCCTTTTGGCGGCAATGCTCGCGCTGAGCGCCGCACAGGCCTCGCCCCATGCCCCCTCCCCAAACTCAGCCCACGCCGGGCACGAGGGCATGGATATGTCCGTACCGACGGACAGTCAAACGCAAAGCGCGATGCAACACGCCATCCTCGTCCAGAACAAGAAAGAGAGTGAATTTAACCATCATCTGGCCGGATTCCTTGTAATCCTTGCCGGTCTTTTCCTTCTTGGGGAAGCTAAGCTGCGCCAACGCTGGCCCTCGACCCGCTTCGCATGGCCTGTCTGCTTTCTGGTTTGCGGCCTCTTCCTCCTGGTGTACAGCGACACAGAACTCTGGCCCTTCGGCCCCCAGAGTTGGTGGTATGGCCTGACACACAACCTCGAAGATTTGCAGCATAAGACGTTTGCCGTGATCTTGCTGACTCTCGGCGCCCTTGAGATTCAACGCGCTCGCGGCGTCCTGAAAACCGCCTGGGCGGCTTGGATATTCCCGGCACTCGCCATCTTCGGCTCCGTGATGCTCCTCTTTCACGAACACCACAGCGGGATGCATGGAGTCGACCACATGACAGTAATGAAACGTATTCAGTCAGAGCATCTCGGTTTTGCGATCGTCGGCGGAGGTGTTGGCGTCGTGAAAGGATTGTCGGAGTTGCGCACTCGCTGGCAAGCCGTTTTCCTCAAGTCCTGGCCGCTTCTACTGATGATTCTTGGAGTCCTGCTCATGCGCTACACCGAATGACAATTCCATGCTTGCGAACGGTACTTCCCTAAAAAGTCTGTGTCTCTTTGCACGAATCGAGAATCAAAGTGCGAGTAAGTGAAATGCAAAAGTAACTCTTGCCGGCCTCCACCATGGACGGCCGAAAAGCTCGGAGGCGCTATGTCTGAATTGCAGCAGTTTCCTACTTTGCCCAATCAGCCGTTCCGGCTCGATGTTCCTCTACACGAACTTCTGCAGCAGCCTTCCCACGATCCGACACCGCACCGGCCGGAGTTCAGGAAGGCCGAAACGCTACCGCCAGCTGTGTTTCCTCAATATCCCGAATTATTCCATGATCTCGATGAGCAGGATATTGCGGCGCACGAAGCCGTAGTTCGCACGGGCAAGCGTCACTGGCCCGCATCCAAGATCCTGAAGACCATGAAAGGCTGGATGTTTCCTTACTTCAAGTCCCGAGCGCTTCCGGGAGACTTCCAGCCCATCATCGCCTACCTTTTCACCGAATGGAAATGCAACCTCGATTGTCACTATTGCTGGTCGTATGACAATCGCGTCAAAGGCATGACAGAAGACACAGCGCGGCGCGCCATCGACTGGTTGCACACCACCCCCTGCCGGGTGCTCGCACCTACAGGCGGCGAGCCGCTATTGCGTCCCGATTTTGTACACAAAGTCGTGTACTACGCAGCGAAGAAAGACTTCTGGGTTTACCTCGCCACCAACGCGCGCCTTCTGCGGCCGGAAGTAACCGACCGCTTGGCCGACGCCGGAATCGCCACCATCAATTTCGCAGTGGACACCATCAAGGAAAAGCCCGGCTTGCCGAAAGCCTTGGAACACGTGCGCTCCTATTTCGACTATCTCGTCAAACGTCAATACCGCTACGGCTACACTATGTTTTTCAACACCAACATCTGCCGCACAAACATCGAGGACGTCAAAGAGCTGGCCAAAATCGCCCACGACAACGGCATCTCCATCACCTTCCACATCAACGAAGCGCCCATGATGGAGCAAGATCACTTCAAGCATTTGCACGAGAATGACACCTACATTCGCCCGCAGGACTTCCCGGTCGTCGACGATCTGCTCGACTGGCTCATCGACAAGCAGCGTCAAGGTTGGAAGATGGTCGATTCCATTCCCCGTCTGCAGAACATGAAAGGCTTTATGCGCGGTGTCGGCGAACACTGGGGCTGCCGCGCCGGACAAAACTGGCTGATCATCCGCACGGACGGAACTCTTGCGCCATGCTTCCCCATGTACAACGCGAAATACGACTGGGGCACAGTCGAAAATCAGAAGTTCGACCTAAAACAGCTCGCGGAGATGAAGCAGGGTTGCGAGCCGCAGTGTTTTTCAACGCTCGGCTATAACGTCGCATATTGCTACAGCGCTGCTCGCGTCATGAAATGGCTCTGGAAGCAGGCGATGCACGGCTTCCAGGGCGTGACCGGCAGCTTCGAGTGAGCCGGAATCCAGCGCATGAAGTGTTGCAAGGAGCGAGATTCGCTCTCGGAGGTGATTTGTGTCTGCAGGATTGGCGTCGGCCTTAACTGACTATCGTCCGATAGAGGGCTCGTTCGCAGCCTACAAACGCGAACAATCCCGTATTGCACGGCGGAGGCTCTATCCACTGACGGTTTTCTACACGACCTACTCGCTGATCGTGACGCTGCTTGGTTTGCGCGGCGGGCATCCACGGATCGGGTTTGTTTTCTACCTGGCAGGCATTCCGGTTTGGACCCTGGTGGAGTATCTCTTTCATCGCTACGTCCTCCATGGCCGCTTTCCCCCAGGCGAGGGCCTGATTCGTCGCTTTCTTCACGAGCGGCTCGACCCTCTTCATTGGGAACACCATGAGAGACCTTTTGACGGTTGGCACATCAGCGGTGAGCTGAAGGATATCTTGCCGCTCTTTTTCGTAGCCGCACCTTTGAGTTTCCTGTTTCCCGTATACACCCTGCCCGCCCTGCTTGCGGGTGTCGTTCAAAGCTATGTCGGGGAGGAGTGGACACACTATTTCCTGCACTTCGGAAAGTTTCGCAATCGCTTCTTCCGGCATCTCAAGCGCTACCATCTGTGTCATCACAGCGCGCGCGGGATGGCAATGGGCTACGGGATCACCAGCGGGCTTTGGGACTTTGTATTTAACACGCAGTACCCAAAGCCGGTTCGCACGTCACTCTCTGAAAGTGGGCGTAATGGCGTTCGCGGCAGAAAGATGACGCGGTCCGCGGCTTCAAAACTTTTCCGTGAGAGATTCAAGAAACAATAACTCGCAGACCGGCCCATGATCACAGGTGCTTGCTGATTTTGGAATTAGGCCCACTCAAGTTAGTGCTGATTGATTGTTGATCTTGCACCGAGATGAGCTAGAAAAGCATCTTGCGCCCGTGTCAGCGTTTTTCCGTGTAAGGTCACGGAACCAATGGTTCGCGTGGCACGCTCGTCCCCGAGCGCAACGAAGCAGCAGCCACGCCGCTTCTCAAGGGCCATCGCAGGAATAATCGATACTCCCAGACCCGCACTCACCATACTCAGAATGCTGCTGAATTGGCCGCTTTCAAAAACGATCTTTGGCTGCAGCCGAGCGCGTTTGCACGCCGCCACAGCCGTTTCCCGGAAGCAATGACCATCACGCAGCAGGAGAAAAGGATCGTCGTGTAACTCTCCGAGAGAAACGGCGTGGCGCTTTGCCAGCGGATGCCGTTTGGGCAGCACCGCATAGAGTTTTTCCTCAGCCAAGGGGAATGATCGGAATTCATGGCTCCGGATCGGGAGGGGTAGCGCCACAATCGCCACATCCATAGCTCCCGTTCGAATCCTTTCCAGCAGCAACGGAGTAATTTCTTCTACGACGGTGATGCATGCCTGCGGAAATTTCCTGGCAAAGGAGGCGAGCACCGATGGCAGAAAATACGGCCCAATCGTGGGAATCACTCCGACACACACTGTCCCGGCGATAGACGCTTTGCGCTCCACAACGTCGCTGCGTGCCGCTTCGAGGTCAACAAGAACAGCCCGGGCGCGCGGAAGAAAAGCGCGTCCGAGCTCCGTGAGACGAACGGTGCGGCCGAGGCGATCGAAGAGCCGCGCCCCCAGTTCGTCTTCAAGTTTGCGAATCTGCTGCGAAAGCGACGGCTGCGAGACGTGAGATTGCTGCGCCGCGCGGCTGAAGCTACCGTTGTCGGCGATGGCGCAAAAATAGCGAAGCTGATGAAGTTCCATTTTTTGTTCCCATAGGTAACGCCTATCCATTCTAGGCGAACGATATATTGGATGTATAGGTTCAGGCGGACTACTCTGGCGCTGGAGGGACCTTATGTCAGAAGAACGCAAGAGAATGACGACCGACGCTGGGCGCCCCGTGGGCGACAATCAGAATTCGCTTACGGTAGGGCCGCGCGGCCCGGTCGTGTTTGAAGACTTCCTGCTCTTTGAGAAGATGGCGCACTTCAACCGCGAGCGCATTCCTGAGCGGGTGGTCCACGCCAAGGGCTCTGGTGCATACGGCTATTTTGTCTGCACGAATCCCGGTATGACGAAATACACGACCGCAAACCTGTTTTCGGCTGTGGGAAAGAGGACGCCGACGTTTTTGCGATTCTCCACAGTTGGCGGCGAGAAGGGTTCAGCGGACACGGAACGCGACCCGCGGGGATTCGCACTCAAGTTCTACACCGAACAAGGCAACTGGGACATGGTGGGCAACAACACGCCCGTGTTCTTCATCCGCGATCCGCTGAAGTTCGGCGACTTCATCCACACGCAGAAGCGCGACCCTGAAACGAACCTGAAGTCGCCGACGATGATGTGGGACTTCTGGTCGCTTTCGCCCGAGTCGCTTCACCAGGTCACGATTCTTTTCTCCGACCGCGGCACTCCTGACGGCTACCGCCACATGAACGGCTATAGCAGCCATACCTTCAGTCTGATCAACGCCAAAAATGAACTCTCTTACGTGAAGTGGCACTTCAAGACAAAACAGGACGTCCAAAACCTCACGCGCGAACAGGCCGACGAGATGCGCGGTAAAGATCCTGATTACGCACAACGGGATTTGTTCGAGTCCATCCAGAACGGGAAATTCCCTAAGTGGCGCGTTTGCCTGCAGATCATGCCGGAGAAAAACGCGGAAACATACCACATCAATCCGTTCGACCTCACAAAAGTCTGGCCGCACGGAGAATATCCACTGGTGGAAGTCGGTGAACTCGTTCTGGACCGTAACCCGGTGAACTACTTTGCCGAAGTCGAGCAGGCAGCTTTCGAGCCGAAGAACATTGTCCCGGGTATGGGCTACTCACCAGACAAGATGCTCCAGGCACGCCTGATTTCTTACCCGGACGCGCACCGCTACCGCCTGGGCGTGAACTACGACTCGCTGCCGGTCAACAAACCACAATGCCCATTTCATACGTACAACCGTGACGGTGCGATGCGTTTTGATGGAAATTCCGGTTCAGCGGTCAACTATGAGCCGAATAGCTTTGACGGTCCCACGCAAGATCCGGCCTTCCGCGAGCGTCCCGGGAGTATCAGCGGTTCGGTGGACCGCCACAATCACCGCCTCGACAGCGACTATTACACGCAGCCCGGTAACCTGTTTCGCTTAATGAAGCCTGATGCGCGCGAGCGCTTGATCGGCAACATTGTGGCCAGCATGAATTCGGTTCCCCAGCGCATTCAGGAGCTGCAGATCCAGCACTTCCATAAGGCTGATCCCGCTTACGGAGCAGGCGTTGCCAAAAGGCTAGGCCTCGACATAGAAAAGGTCGTCACTTCCAAGGGCCAACTCGCGGCAGCCGACTAAACAGTCGGAACCGGAATGGACAGGGGCGGGAAAATACCCGCCCTTGCACAAACGCTTCGTAATCTTCTTGATTGATCCTCTTGGTCGCGCGAGTAATGGTTCTTGGTATTAAAACCTGTTGCGCGCCTCGTCCGCTTCTTCTAATTCCTCTTTCAAGTGGCGGCAGGAGAGATGGATGAGGTTTGCAGTGCGGATTCGCTCTCGCGTTGTGCTGAAAGTTCGCCGCGCTTGGCATAGAAAATGATGGCGACAACCAGAGCGATGAGCGCGAGGCCTGCTCCGAATTCGGTGGTCCACAGGCCGGTAACGCGGTCGCGGCGCGTCTGCGCGTCAAAAAAGGCCTGTACGAAAAGATTGTGGCTGGCGTGGAGGAGCATGCCGGTCCAAACGCTGCCGGACTTCAGTCGCATCCAGGCGAAGAGAAAGCTGATTCCCAACACCATCACAGTGAAACACACGACGGAATACCACAGCGGGCCGGCTCCGCGATAGCCCGCAAACAGGATGATGGGGTAGTGCCAAAGCGCCCAGATAACACCACTGATCAGCGCAACGCGCGGGAATGAAGTGACTTTCATTAGCTGTGGGACAAGAAATCCGCGCCAGCCGAGCTCTTCGCCGAGCGCGGAAATACACGAGCCCACCATGCCAATAGTAGTGAGAAACAAGAAAAGAACCGGCAACGCCGCCGCCGGCGGCAGATTCGGGATGCGGTACATGATGGCAGCGAGCGTGCGGTTGGTCGAGTCGAAGTAACCAGCCAACCAGAACGGAACGTACACGATGCTCGAGTAGACTAGTGGAATCCAGTAGCTCGCAAATTGATATTTGGTCTCTCCCCAGCCAAGGCCGTGGCCACGCAAGTTGCCTTGGAACGCGAGCCGCGTCACCAGGCCTGAAACTCCAGGGCACCACATGAGTCCGAGGATCAGAAGCCCTGGGCTTCGGCCCGTGCTCGACCGGTGAATAACGAACAGATAGAAAATCGAGCTGAGAGCCGCCGTCAGCGCAATGTAGATGATGATTGATTTCTTCGTGCGGCGTGCGTCCGTCGCGACAAGGTCCGTCATGCCGCCTCCCGGTGGCTAGGCCCCTTATCGAACCTCAAAAACGCGTTCAGTATTTCAGATTGAAATTGATAAGGTTCCAGTGCCAAAGGAACCACGCAAAACCAACACAGGCGAGCGCCAGCGCGGTGTCAAAGATTTTTGACCAAATCCATCGTCCGGATTTCGACCAAGATTGAAAAGCGCTCATCAAGACGACCAACGAACCGATCGCTCCGAGAACGCCCGTAGTTTCGATGAGATAGAGGATTGGATCGCGGCTGCGGCTAAAATTTGCGATGTTATCTGCGCCAGAGATGAAAATGAGCCAGCCGACCAAGCAGCACAAATCCAGAATGCACACGAGGCGTACAGTTACGCGCAAGCGTTTCTCAGGTGAAGTGAGCTCGAGTTTCCGTCCGTAGTGCCAGCGAATCGCCGCATTCACAGGCCAGAAAAGAACAGCCAGAAGGATGATTGCCAGACTTGGAATAAGGATCGTGAGGTTGAAAAGCTTGTTGTCGGCAAGGCCGGCGCGTTCGAAAACGAAGAATGGAAAGTCGATCGAGAATTCCATCCGGCCGTTTGAGTTCCGATGGAAGGCAACGTGCTCCGCTCCGTCGACCTCCCGGTACAAGAGTGGGGAGATTTCGGCATAGCGCCTCAGTTCTCCATTGGGACCCTTGAGCGGATCGATGCTGAGTGTGCCGTCCGCGTTGAAGACGATTTTCGGTTCGCCAAATAGCTCGGTAAGTTTGATGAACGTATTTTCGCCTCGCCGGCTGGCAACATAAAGGCCCGCTGCCTGCTGGGCGTCTTCCTTGGCGCTGGCCACGGGCGTTGTCACAGGATGAGCAAACGGAAAGTAACGATCCAGGAACTTATCAAAGAGAATCGTCCGCGCGCTTACCTCCCCTTTTCCCCCGCTATTGTACGAAACAAAGAAACCAGTATTCGCGTCGAGAATGAGGTGAAGATCGCTGTGGAAATAGACGGTGTCTCCGCCGTGCCCAATAATCCGGTGGCCGTTTCTCGATTCTTCATAGAAACCCAGAGCCATGCCGTTCAGACGGGGATCGGCTCCAAACTGACGCGTGTGCATCAGTTTTGCAGTTTCCGGCTTGAGAATTTGCGCGCTGCCGAGCCGGCCATCCTGCAAGTGCGCGATTATGAAGTTGCACATGTCCGCCGCGCTTGTGGAAACGCTCCCAGCCGGAAACGCTTGCACAAACTCAAACGGCTTCGCGCTTTGCGAGGCGCGCGTGTACCCGCTCGACATAAGCGGCTGCAAATTCGCGGGAAGAGGCTGAACGAACGTCGTGTGGCTCATGCCTAGGGGACTGAAGATGTTGTCGGCCACGTACTGCTCGAATGGCTTTCCAGACGTGCGCTGAACGATGTAGCCTGCCACGGTGGTTGCGTAATTGGAGTACGCGGGAGTTACGCCTGGCGGAAAAACTCGTCCGGGGATGTGCTCGCGCAAATACTCGCTAAGTGGGCGCATTTTGGAAGCGTCCGCGACGAACAGCTCCTTGGCGGTATCCTCGAAACCAGGTGTGTGGGTCATAATATTGCGCAAGGTGATGGGTTTGCCGAAAGCCGGCGGAATCTTGTAGTCCAGGTATTCATTTACGTCGCGGTCGAGGTCGAGCTTGCCCTGCTCGACAAGCTGCATCACCGAAGTCCAGGTGAATAGTTTCGAGATGGAACCCGGCCGGAAGAGCGTTTCTGCAGGTGAAATGGGCTTGTGTTTCTCGACGTCTGAGAAACCGTAGCCTTTGGCAAACAAAACCTTGCCATCCTTGACGACCGCAACGACAGCGCCCGCAATGTCTTCGCGCTCGAGTTGTGACGGCATGAGGCCGTCGAGAAAGGCCTCGAGGTCAGTGGCCGTGAGCTCCGGAGCACTGGAGGCGAGCTTTTGTTCGGAAGTCTTCGTTTCGAGCTGCGATTTTGTTGCGGGAACTTTCGGAGCGGGACCTTGGCCGGGCGTTAGCGAAGCACATAGACACGAAGCAAGCAGTAGGGCGATTCCGGTTCGAAGGGACGTTGAACTCATCGATGTGAACAAAAGCATTCTCCTTAATAGGTGAATTGGGCCCACAACACTTGCCTGTCCTGATATCAAATCGTCCAAATGGCCGTGAGCACACGCTTGAAATTGCCGCCGAGAATCAGTTCGATGTCGGAATCGCTGTATTTGCGCCGAATCAGACCTTCGGCGAGGTCAAACATGCGCTTTGGATGGTTCAGACCTTCGATATCAATTTTTTCGCGGAACGCATAGCTGCCCTTATAGCCGGCGCGCAATTGCTCGTTTTCTTTCGGCGGCATGCGATCGTAACCTTGTAGATCGGAATCGCTGCCCACGCCGACGTGTTCTACTCCGACAAGTTTTGCCACGTGGTCAAAATGATTGAGGGCGTCTTCGATGGTGGTGGGCTCGTCGACCTTGACGAACATGCGCACGCCGGTAATGCCCATTACGCCGCCGGTTTCGGCCATTTTCTTGATGGCTTCATCCGTCTTGCATCGCGGGTGGGGAACGAGGGCGCGGCAGTTGGCATGGGTGATCAGCACGGGCTTTTTGGATATTTCAAAGGCGTCCAGCGTGGTGCGATCACCGCAGTGGGAAACATCAACAACCATGCCTAGCTTGTTCATCCGCCCGACAATCGCGATTCCAAAATCGCTGATGCCATCGTCGCGACGCTCCGTGGAACCATTTCCAATCAGGTTGCGCGAATTGTAGGTCAGCTGAGAAACGCGCTGACCGAGGCTGAAAAAAAGATCAACATCGTCCGGCCTGCGAAAATGTTCGGAGTTCTGCAGACCCAAGAGCACGCCAATCTTCCCAGATTTTTTCAGTCCCTCGAACGACGCAAGGCTATCGACACGCATCAAGTTTTGTCCATGATGAGCGATGAAGCCATTCCATAGCCCGAAAAACTGCAAGCTTTCGGTATAGGCATCGGAACCGCCGTTGCCGATCGCGATGTGAAACACACGGATGCCGGAGCTGCGAAATTGCTCGAGGTCCGATGAAGTAAAGGTTTCCGGGTGCCCAAACAGTTGCATGGTTCGAGACGGGCTGATCGCAAACGGACTCAGCATGTCGATCACGGTAGTGCGGCCGACCAATTCGATGGCGCGCGAAGAGTACTCGGCGGGTGAGCCGCCAAATAGGAGGTACCTTCCTTTGTTGAGGAAGGGCGCGGCAAGGATGCCGGCACCCGCGGCCGCGATGGACTTGACTGCTTCACGCCGCGACGTTCGGCGCATGATGATTTCGCCTTTGCTCATCCTCTGACAGCCCCCTCAACGGAAACCTGCTCGCCCGTGCCATGAAAAACCTGTTGCCTCACGGTTAACTGCTCGATGCGCTTTCGGCGCACGGAATAGCCAAGACCCGGCGTTGTAGGCACCACGATCGTCCCTTTTGAAGTGACCTCGACTTCGGGCTCGATGATATCTTCGTCCCAATACCTCTGGCTGGCGGAAACATCGCCGGGGAGGACGAACCCCGGCAAGGAGGACATAGCAATGTTGTGGGCGCGTCCGATTCCGGTCTCCAGCATTCCTCCGCACCACACGGGTATCGAACGCTCCCGGCAAATTTCCTGGACGCGGCGCGCCTCGCTGTGACCCCCGACACGGCCAAGCTTGATATTGATGATTTTGCACGCACGCAACTCGATCGCGGCGCTTGCGTGGTTGGCGTTGTGGATGGACTCGTCGAGACAAATCGGAGTGCGCATCTGCGCTTGCAATTTGGCATGAACGAAAATGTCGTCCCATGCGAGCGGCTGCTCGATCATCATGAGCTCGTAAGCGTCGAATGCCTTCAAGTGTGCGGCTTGCTCAAGATGATAAGCCGAATTCGCGTCAACCATGAGCTTCACGGCTGGAAAGCGCTTGCGAACAGCGGCGATAAACCCCAGATCCTTGCCAGGCTTGATCTTGATTTTGATGCGCTGATAACCAGCGGCCAATTCTTTTTCAATAGCGGAAACCAGCGTTTCCGGATTGCTCTGTATGCCCAGTGAGACGCCGCAAGCAATCTCTTGCGCCGTGCCGCCAAGCAGCGTGGCCAGTGCAACGCCGCGACGCTGCGATTCGATGTCCCATAAAGCATTTTCGAGTGCGGCTTTGGTCATTTCGTGACCGCGAATTGGCTGCAATAGGGCTGGCAGATCGTCAGGCCCCTCGATATTTTTCCCAATAGCCAGCGGAGCGACAAAGTCGTTGAAGATGGACCAGGAAGTATCGGTAGTTTCTGGATTGTAGAACGGACCTTCGCCAGCGGTGACTTCGCCCCAGCCGGAAAGGCCTTCGGAACAGACTTCCACCAGCAAAATGCGGCGCTCCCAGATTTTGCCAAAGCTGGTCTCAAAGGAAGATCGCCCCAGCCGGAAAGGCCTTCGGAACAGACTTCCACCAGCAAAATGCGGCGCTCCCAGATTTTGCCAAAGCTGGTCTCAAAGGAAGATTTGAGGCGAACATGAATTTCGCGGAGGATAAGAGTCTCTATTTTCAAAAATTGCCACCAATCGGCCGCACGCGCAGGCACGAAAGTTCAGCCCTCGTCCGTGCAACCAAGGTCCTTTCTATTTTCGCGCCGCGCGAAAGACGCCGTTCGGCTGATTGAACACAGCTTCGGAGATTTTTCCCGAGGCATCTTTGTGAAATTCGACACTAAAGCCCGGCAAGCCTTTCATGTCGAAAGACAGGCCCTTTGTAGGTACCAGCTCGTATTGCGGCTGGCCGGGTACGGTAAGGCGAAGCATACCTTCAATGAGGGCCACATTCACGGCCTGGCCGTTTAGTACGTAGTCTCCGATGAGGCTCTGCAAGACATCTGTCGCGATTTTCTCGGCCGCGCGAGTGAAGACGATGTCCTCCCCAAGACTGGGTTCCAAGCGAGCGGAGACACGATCGATGTCTCCCTTCTTGTTCATTTCAAACTGAAATTTCTCGCCGGAAGCGATGCTGTCCGAGTCTTCGGGTACTTGAAAAACATCGTAGTGATAGTTCTCAAGCAGCCACGGCCCCAGTTTATTCGCCGTTAGCTCGAGAGAGTCACCTTTCTGATTCACCCGAATCTTTCCGTAGCCCGGGTTTTCGTATTCACCGGCATATTCGGAAAGATTGTGCGATGGATGCGTGCCCGTTTTGCGGTCCGTAGTTTTGTTCTTTTTCCCTTCTTCCTCTTGCTGCTTCCCTTTCGCTTCCAGTTCTTTGAAGCGATCGAACCACGGCAGCGGATCAAGACCGAGCAGGCGATCATACACGTTATACGCAAGGACTTCGGGCGTTTGTCCATGGGGCAGATTGGTGAGCACTACGATCCCCATATGGTCATCGGGGAGCATCGAGAGCAGCGCGTAGAAGCCGTCGATGCCGCCGTTGTGCCACACCAGATTGTGGCCGCGATACGACGTCACGACCCAAGCCAGCCCATAGCTGAAGTGCCCCAATCCGGGTAAGCTGAACGCCGGTGGCGGATCGGGTATCGCGGTTTGCGGGCTGTGCATTTCGCGCAGATTGCTTTCCGAAACGACGCGCTTGTCTCCATACTTGCCGTCGCCAAGCTGGAAGGCCAGGTAATGCGACATATCATCGACACTGGAGTTGATTGAGCCCGCCGGGCCGATGGCGTCGATGCCGTGATACGGGACCTTGGTCACTACGTCTTTCTTCATCTCGTAAGGAAGTGCGTGGTTGTCGGTCTTTTCAATTTCCTCAACCGATAGATTGGAATGCGTCATGCCCAGCGGTCCGAAGATTCGCTGCCGGATAGCACCCTCCCATCCCAGTCCTGTGAGCTTCCCTTCCAGATAGCCCATGGTCATGATGGTGAGATTGTTGTATTGGTAGGTGCTTCGAAAACTTTTGTTGGGCTTAAGGTAGCGAAGCCGGCCGACCATATCCTCGCGGCTGAAATCAGACGAATACCAAACCAGATCGTGCCGTGGCAACCCCGTGCGATGAGAGAAAAGGTCGCGCGGTGTGGCGCGCTCGCTGGCCACCACATCATTCATCTCAAACTCGGGCAAATATTTGCGGACCGGCTGGTCCCAATCGGCCTTGCCTTCGTCCTTTAGAATCGCAAATGTCAGCGCTGTAAAAGATTTGGTGATGGAGCCGATGGGAAAGAGCGTCCCGGTCGTGACAGGAAGCTTCTT
>WNFR01000243.1_pt1 | contig 56087 bp, 49 predicted proteins | sample 5400221 | NCBI WGS metagenome assembly WNFR01 (sample SAMN13153357, study PRJNA577476) | soil metagenome | isolation source: 40 cm soil under Madrone tree | place: USA:California | collected 2016-06-14
CTGAGAGGTTCCATGAAGGTGCTCACGAGGTTTACCATCGCCGGCTTCCCTTCGAGTGTTTTCAGACCCACCGCATCTCCATAAGGAAATTCCCAGGACGCATCGTCGGCCAGCAGCTCTGCCCATTTCCCCGGGTTGCTCGCTGAATAGTCGAAATGTGCTCGAACGAGTTCCTCGACATTCAACTGCCTGTTTTCATCGCGCATCTTGATTTCCTCCGGTTGTAAACGTACAAAACCAAACGGTCAACGTGTCTGCAGTGGGCCCTGGCTCGGGCGGAGATAATCATCAACCTCCAAACCAGTCTGTCCGAATAGACGCGGGCTCAGCCCTATTCTATCTGCGCCGTGCTCCGCGGTCGCCCACGATCGAAATTCGGCGATCGTTGGCGGGATTATCGCTGAGACGGTTGGGGCGTGCTGAGCGTCGGCGCTCGTTCACTGCCTGTCAATTCATCCATTGTGATACGGCGATCACGAATAAAGATCGAGAGTAATTGAGGTCTACCTAAGAGACGAGAATCCACAAGGGCCAACGAGACATTGCACATCGTGACTGATGATACCAAGAGGCTAATGCCGCAACATCTGGAATATAGGATGATCCCAAAAGGGAATGGAGTAGCTCCCGAAGCTCACGTCCGTCAGATAGCGAGCGAGGAGCGACTCGGCCAATCGCGTACCTGATCGGGATAGCTAATCGACCCATAACGGCGAATTAGTAGACATAGCCAAGTGACGATGATTCCATGCACCAGAGATATGAAAGCTCTGGAACTGTTGATGTTGGTCTGACCCAAAATACCGCGTGCGTCAGGGGGCCGGTGTTTGTGTGGAGGGATTAATGGTTCATTCGTTTGTATTGCCAGTGACGTCAATCTCAAGGATCAGCAAGCTTTTGCAATTGCATCGCCGAGAACGTTGACCGCGGCGGTGAGTCTGTCCTAGGGATCGACGGGTTATCTTGATGATTGCTCAAGATTGGCTGTCTTCGATTCGGAGGTAGAGGGGTTGAGTGTTGGCAGCGTCCCGTGGCCCGACTTGAGACTCGGCGGAGAAAGGTGGCAGCGCGCTCCATTGGAGGGCGTCGAGGTTCTGGCCGTATATTCACGCTTCGACATGAGTGGCGCCGATGCATCGCGTAGGTGAGCCGTTCAATCAGCACGCCGCCGGCGTTGACGATCTGTGCATTCGCTTCGCTCATTACGCGCAGTTCGAGTCCGGTTTCGCGCATCAAGATACACGATCCATGGTCGGTGAGACTCCGTTTCCAAGTACCAAAGGGTCAATCGGTCGGTTTCCGATCCGCCGGCGAGGCGGCGACTTCTTTATATATGGTCCGGAGTTCGTTCATCGTGCCGCCTTAGGCAGTCGTTGTACTGTGCGCGGGCCGCAACCAAGAGGGAGGAATGGAATTATGGTAAAGACGGTTGGCAATTTGATCGAGCCACTGCTCGTTCTCGACGATCCTGAGAAGGCGCAATGGCACGACACGGCTGACGTGGTGGTTGTGGGGTTTGGCGGTGCCGGCGCCTGTGCATCGCTGGAGGCCCGTGGGATGGGGGCGGACGTTTTGGCCATTGATCGGTTTGGCGCGGGTGGCGCGACCGCCTATAGCGGCGGCGTGTTTTATGCCGGCGAGACTAGGTTTCAGAAGGCTGTCGGTATCGAAGACAGCAAACACCTTGAATGGCTTGCCGCTTTTGGTGTGCCACTGGGCGGCGATGTGTTCTTGGAAAAGACGGGCTATCCACCCGAGGGCAAGTTCCTCTACTTCTCTGGCAACGAGAATGTCCCTGAATATAAAGCGATTGCGAAGGCGGCGCCCCGTGGCCATCGTACCCGCGGCGTCGGTTTCAGCGGCTACGCGTATTATGACGCAATCAGTGCGTCCGCCGCTCGAGATGGCGTTCGACGTATGGACCACACTCGCGCTATGCGCCTTGTCACGGATCGGGCTGGAGTCGTGATCGGCGTCGAAGCACTTGAGATCACGGACGAGAAACAATGTGTTGAACACGCCCGGCAAACAAAGAAGGTGCACCCCATGAGAGCGTTTATGGCGAAGACGGTGGACCGTGCAGGTGCGCGGGCCCGCGAACTTGAGGAGAGGCACGGCAGACGCGTATTGCTTCGCGCCACCAAGGGAGTCATCTTGTCGGCGGGCGGCTTTGGCTACAATGAGGATCTCTTGAAGCGCCATCTGCCGATCTATGGCAACAATTGGCGCGCGCTGGTGCGCATGGGCACGTTGGGTTGTGATGGAAGCGGCATTAGCCTCGGTATGTCGGCGGGCGGCGCGACCGCCTATATGGATAGCGTCTTTGCCGGTCGCATTCTTTCGCCCCCTGCCGGCTTGCTCAAGGGCATCCTCCTTAATCGAAAGGCCGAGCGCTTTTGCAACGAGGAGATTTATCTTGGGTATCTCGGCCGCTCAATCGGCGAGCAGCCGGAAGGAACTGCTTATCTGATTCTGGATGAAACACAATATAAAACCGTTCTGAAGCAATGCTTTCGTATGCGCGGTGCCGATTTCCGCTGGTTCGCGCTCCCAACACTTGCCAATATCTTTCTAGGTGGCACCAAAAAGGCAAGATCGCTACAGGCGCTGGCCGCGCAGCTCAATATGCCTGCCGAAGCCCTGATACAGAATGTTAACGATTACAATGGCGCTCAGCAAAGCGGCGCCTCCGATCCGCTGTCCAAGAAAAGCCGCAGTCCAATAGTAAAGCCACCGTTCCGAGCGCTCAATATGTCGATCGGCAATAAATACGGCTCTACCATGATGTTCACACTCGGCGGTCTCAAGGTCGACGAGGACACCGGCAATGTACTTCGTCACGACGGCACCCCGATCGTCGGCCTCTATGCCGCGGGAAGGACGGCGGCAGGCCTTTGTGCAATCGGTTATTTCAGCGGAGTTTCGCTCTCCGATGGTGTCTTCTCCGGCCGGAGGGCGGGACGCGACGCCGCCACGCGAAACTTACAAAGCAGCGTGGTTCGAAACAGTAGCAGCGCCGTGCCGACCCTTGCTACAGGCGCCGGGAGGAATCAATGAACACGTCCGCAAGGGAGCTCATCGACCTTCACGATCTTCACCAGCTCAAGTACCGCTATGTGCGATCTGTCGACACTCAGAACTTCGATCTGATGGCGACCTGCTTTACCGCCGACGCTCGAGCGTGGTTCGCTGGTGGGGCATTTACCTTCGACGGACGGGAAAAGATCATCGGGTTTCTTCGTCAGCTCATCACGCCGAGCTTTGTGAGCAGCCATATTGTTATGCACCCAGAGCTGAAAATTACTGGACCCGGGACGGCCGAAGGCATCTGGCGCATGCAGGACACAGTCTATTTCACCGCGGCTAATCCGATTTACGCCCACGCAAACTTGATCGGCGGAGAGCAGTTGACAGGGTCCGCCTATTATCATGACGAATACGTGAAGGAAGCTGACGGGTGGAAGATGCGGAGTATCGGCTTCATTCGCATTTTCGAGGTGATCGAGCGGAAACAGGCCCGCCGAGGTATCGATCTCAAAATCGAAGCCAGTCGTGGGATGCAAGGCCAATAGAACTCGCTCGGAACAGGTAATTCGCGGCGCGATTGAGGATAAGAACAATCGCATGTGCGTGATTGGGAGGACAAAATATGCGTTTCGAGAACAAGGTCGTTGTGGTAACGGGGGGTAGCAGGGGAATTGGCCGATCGGTCGTCGATCTCTTCGCGAAGGAGGGCGCTCTTGTCGCCATCAACGGCACAAGGGCCGAAACCGTTGATCGAGCCGTCGAGCAGGTGCGCGCAACCGGCGGCAAGGTGTTCGGCGTGGTTGGAGACGTCGCAGACCGGGAGACAGTTCGAAACAATGTGGCGGAAGTGATCGACCGTTGCGGCCGGATTGACATCCTCGTAAATAATGCGGGAATCACCGCACCCTCGAGCTCCGAAAACTATAGTCAATTTGATCGTGTCATGGCCGTCAATGTCGGCGGTGCCTTCCATTGGTCACAATCCGCCGCAACTCTAAGCATGATCCCCAATAACGGCGGCGTTATCATCAACGTTTCCTCCCTCGGAGGATTGCAGGCAATTCGAGACGATGTCGGTTATATCACCTCCAAGCACGCCATGGTTGGTCTCACCCGAAGCCTGTCGCTCGACTGGGCGCGATTCAATATCCGCGTCAATTGCCTAGCACCCGGTATTACCAAGTCTGAGATGATCGCGAACTTCTCTGTCGTTGACCCCGCGCAATATGCCAGTATGTGCTCGAACATTCCGATGGGACGCGTTGCCGAGCCGGTGGAGCAGGCAAAGGCGTTGCTATTCCTGGCTTCGGACGACGCAAGCTATATTACTGGGCTGGTCATGACTGTGGACGGAGGTCTGATGAATGTCATCTGAATCACATGTTCGAGCTTACGACTGGCTACCTAGATCCCTGACATGTCGGCGCCTGCTGAGGATATGGAATTATGCTATTGGAGCCGATTGTTTCGCGGCTATGCAAACATCTCCTCATGCCGATCGCCAATGACGGAACGCGTCGATCACTTGTTCATGGCCACGGGTACCTCGGATCAGCTTAAGTTATCGGCGTATTAAAATAGTTTAGTGGACAGTGTAGCGGTCGAGAGCGCTATATCAAACCGCTGGCAGCGTCGAAACCTCCTGTGAAGCGGATGTCGTGGTCCGAGGGTGGCATTCGAGTTCTTGGTTAGCGATATATTACGAAATTACGAAAAAGACCAGAGGCCGGCTGCGATACGGCGGCTAAGGAGATGACATGGCATTGGGAAAGATCTTCGAGCCAATCTCAATCGGGGGAGCACGCCTCGCCAACCGAATTGTTCGCGCTGCACATGGCACCGGCATGGCATCGCCGCATATAACCGATTTGTTCATCGAATATCATCGCGCGAGGGCCGCGGCCGGTTGTGCGTTGAGCATCATTGAAGCCTCGCGCGTTCATCCTTCGACGGCGCTCGATTTTCAGCTATATGGTGATCAGCTCGTCCCGGGCTATCAGCGACTCATGGCGGCCATACGCCCCTACGATATGAGAGTCTTTCAGCAGTTATGGCACGGCGGGAACACCTATTTTGCGTTGGACGGCAGCCCACCCTGGACCGTTTCCGACGTGCCGGGCCCTCTTGGAATCGTTGGTCGAACAATGGGCAACGCTGAACTCAAAGAATTGGTCAATGCGTTCGCCTCTTCTGCCGCTATGGCGGAGGAGGGCGGGCTCGACGGCGTGGAAGTCCATGGCGCGCATGGCTATCTCATTCACCAGTTCATCTCGCCTTTCTACAATACGCGTGATGACGAGTATGGTGGGCCCCTCGAGAATCGCGCGCGCTTCCTGCTTGAGGTGTTACGCGCGATTCGCGAGCGTGTTGGGCCGAGCTTTGCCGTAGGTGTCCGTCTTGGTGCCTCACGCTCGAGCGGTGTCACCGAGAGCATGCTCAAGAGGGTCATTCAAATGGTCGAGGGGGAACAGCTAATCGATTATGTGAATGTCACCCTTGGCGACTATTTCCGACAAGACGAGATTGTCGGCGGTATGCACAATCCGGCAGGCTATCAGCTCCACTCATCCGCCGATGTCGCTTCCGTTTCGACCGTGCCCCGTCTGCTGACAGGACGGTTTAGAACCCTCGAAGAGGCCGAGCAAATCATCAAGGACGGACAGGCAGACGTTGTTTCTATGGTGCGAGCGATGATTGCCGATCCCGACCTCATCCGGAAAACGCGAGAAGGTCGGGTCGAGGAAGTGCGTCCCTGCATTGCCTGCAATCAGGGTTGCATCGGCGGACTGCTACGGTCGGGCAAGGTAGGATGCGCGGTGAATGCTACGGTTGGACGCGACATCGAGCAGTCGGACAGGGAGATTGAGCTTGTTGCCTTTCCGCGCCGGGTCGTGGTGGTTGGCGGAGGGCCCGCCGGTTTGGAGGCCGCTCGCATCACCGCGCTGCGCGGTCATCACGTAACGCTATTTGAAGCTCTGCCGCATTTGGGCGGGACTGTGACGCTAGCGCGCAGGGCGCCCGCGCTCCACACCCTCGGGGACATCACGCATTGGCTCGAGCAGGAAGTCTTTCGTCATGGCGTGGATGTCAGATTAAGCACCTACGTCGATGCGGCGGACATCCGGGCGGAGTGTCCGCATGAGGTGATCATCGCTACTGGATCGATCCCGCGAGCCGACGGTGTGCAGGTGCCCTTTCCGGGCGAGCGCCCCGAGGGAATTGACCTGCCGCACGTGCTTACGACTCATGACCTTTTTTCAAATGTTGATCTTGAAGGCGTCTCGACAGCGGTCGTGGTGGACATGGTCGGGCATTATGAAGCGCTTGCGGCGATCGAATTTCTCATGACGCGTCGGATCAAGGTCACCTTCGTGAATTACATGCACAACATGGTGAGGCCACATATCCGCTCGACGTGGCGTGATGATCCGGCGGTCGAACGCTTCTATCGCAAGGGGGAAATTGAATTTCTGCCACAACACCGATTGGTCGAGGTCCGGCCTGGCATTGCCGTTGTGCAGCCAACCGAAGCCGATGCCTCTCACCGCCGGTGCATCGGCGCGGATCGCGTCGTGCTCATTACCCAGAACAAACCCCTCGACGGTCTGTATTATGAACTGCGCGACGAGTTGCCGGTACACTTAGTGGGCGACGCTAATTCGCCTCGCGATGTGCAGTTCGCGATTACGGAGGGGTATCTCGCGGGCCGCCGAATCAGAGGCGACAAGCCTGTGTCAGCCCAACTCCAAACTGCCCCCATTGGTCGATGATCGGGTCGTGGTCTGTATGCAGCGGAGAATTGCCGTGCCGCCGTCGTTGGCACGTCCTATCCCGGTCCAGGCGTCACGTTGGGCCCTGCCATGACCTTTGCTTATCTTGCCATGTTGCACGCCAGTCGGCGCAACGTCCCCTGAAACTCGAAAAACGGCAGCCCAAGACGGATCTGGGTTGCGGCCTATTCTCGACACGGAGAAAGATTTGAACCCTCCGAACACGCTAGCCAACGCACCACTCAACGTTAAGAAGCTGCGCTCCTATCAAGTCCCCGAAACCTTTCATCGCTATACACCGGCCGAGACCGCCCTCTATGCATTGGGGGTTGGTGCGGGCTTGGCCGATTTCGACGAGACGCGTTATGTTTATGAAGAGGTCATTGTCGCGCTTCCGACCATGGCACTCGTCTTAGGAACGCCCGGCTTCTGGCTCATGAACGAGGCTACCGGTTTAGATTGGCCGAACATCCTGCATGGCGAGCAGGCGTTACGGCTACACCGTCCGCTTCGCCCCACGGAGGACATCGTTGGCCGCACGGAGATCGGGGAGCTCGCCGACAAGGGCCCTGATCGGCCTGCCATACTGCGCTGTTCGCGCGAACTAGTCGATCGGAATTCAGGCGCCCCGATCGCCTCCCTTGAAGAGATTTGGGTGATCCGCGGCGCCGGTGGATTCGGCGGTGAGGATGCCCCCTTCTTTCATCCTCTACCTGGAATGCCTGAACGTGAACCCGATGCGTTCCTCGACCTGCCGACAGCGCGCAACCAGGCGATGCTTTACCGACTGACCGGTGATCGCAACCCGCTTCACATTGATCAGGTCATCGCTGCAAGGGGCGGGTTCGATCAGCCTATCCTCCATGGCCTCGCCACAATGGGGGTGGTGGGGCGGGCTCTAATTCGTTTATGCTGCGACGACGATCCCAGCCGGTTGACCGCGATCCGTCTTCGTTTCACTGCGTCGGTGCTTCCAGGAGATGTTGTTCGTACGGAAGTTTGGCGCCAGGGAGGAATCGCGCGATTTCGAGCGAGAGTGCTTCAACGCGAAGCACTTGTTATTGATGGCGGTCTCGCGGAGACGGCTGGCTTCAGCGCGCTGGCCTAGCTATCGACTTTCTTGATCTCCGCCGAAAGGTGACGAACATCGCTGTTAAACCGGCGCAGAGCAGCGAATGTGTTCCCTCGTTAACCCGCGGCCGGCAGGAACAACGGACCCGCGGTGCCATGCCAGCTTGCAAATGCTCAACTTCGTCCGGAGCGCATCCCCTAAAAACCCCCGCCCCTGTTAGACCAAGATGCGATTTCAGAAGCGCTCTGCATGCGAGTAGCGCTTTATCGGCTGCGCACGGTATGCCGGACCGGCTTGCCAGCCGCATGATGCGCCGCGATAAAACCGAAGGTTAATGCCGGACCCAACGTGATGCCGGCACCAATATAATTGCCCCCAGTAAAGCTCGCAGAATCGTTGCCGACGGCATACAACCCCGTGATCGGCCGGCGATTCGCATCAATTACCTGCGCATTTTCGTTGATCGCGATACCGGCGAAAGTGCCCAGGCTCCCCACATGAACCTTCATCGCGTAGAACGGCGCTTTTACCAGGGGTGCTAAGTTGGGATGGGGTGCAGTTGGATCGCCATAGGCGGCAGCATAGATTGTTGAACCTCGGTGGAAGTCGGGGTCGACATGCTTACGGGCATTCTCGTTGAAGCGCGCTACGGTCTGCGTTAGGGCGCTCGGATCGATCCCCGCAGCTTCGCCGAGCTCCATCAATGTCCGGCCTCGGATGAGTTCGCCCGAGCGCAGGTGCCTAGTGATCGGGACAGGAAAAGGATGTACTCGCCCGATTCCGTACCGACGCAAGGATCGGTGGTCTGCAATGATATAGGCTGTGTCTGCCCCAGCTTCTTGCATTCCGAGGCAGAAGCCATGATAGGAAAGTGTCTCGTTGACGAAGCGCGTACCATTGGCAAGAACCGCAATCATTCCTGGGAAGTGACGCATGAAGTTGGGAAATCCGCCCGTTTGGGCCTCGCCATCTTCCGTCTGGATTATAGGCACTAGCGATGAACCTTTTTTCATCCTTGTATCAAGGTAACCGCCAGCGCTCTCAGCCAATCGAGCGCCGTCACCAACGTTGCCGTTGGGGATGAGCCTCCACATGTATGGATTTTGCGTGACCTCAGGCAACACTTCGGCGACGCGCTCCCGATCATGCGGAAACCCGCCTGTCGCCAGAACGACGCCTTTGCGCGCCCGCACGGCTATTGGCTTGCCGTGGAAAATAATTACTGCTCCTTTCACGTCGCCATTCTCGATGATTAGAGAACGTGCGGGCGTTGAGGTAACGATCTTGACCTGCTGCTTGCGCAGCGTGGCGACGAGCCGTGCGACGAGCGCGTTGCCGTTCTTGAGCCGCATAGACCGGCCGTTCCGCGCCTTGTCAAGCGCCAAATTGACCATCTCTCGGGCAACATAGCGGAAGGAGGTAAGGCTTCTCAGTGCTGTCAGGAAATAGCCGTAGTCGGCGACGCCGATTTGCAGTCCGTGGAAGCTACCACCAGGCAGTGTGCCACGGAGCTTCTTGATGTCGCCGCCGAGCTGGCGTCCGTTGAAGTCGCGCGCAAGTAGGGAGCGCCCTCCGGCGATGCCACCATTTGCCTCGGCATAATAATCGGGGAATGTGGCCTGGAGGTCGAACTGGAGTTCGGTTTCCCGCTCATAGAAGTCAATGGCGTGAGGGCCATTGTCGAGATAGGCGTTGACGATAAGCTCATTATAACAATTGCCTGCGAAGCCGCGAACATAGGTAAGTGCGTCCTCGCGCGAGTCGTCGATCCCTGCCTCGATCGCCTGTCTCGTGTTGGGCACCCATACGACGCCGCCAGATCGAGCCGCCGTGCCTCCGACTACGGGTTCCTTTTCGGCGAGGATGACGTCAAGCCCTGAGCGGCACGCGACGGCGGAGGCTCCAAGACCGCCCGCGCCCGCGCCGAGGACGAGCAAGTCACATTCCATGAGATCCTTCTCGCATACATCATCAATCATCTCGCGTCACCCTATCGAAGCGCTGGCTAAGCCTCCTGTGGTCGTACTCATTACGAGGCGCGCGTGCCAGCCGCGGCCGCTTCTTGTGCGATGTCTCCTAGATCGGCAATGTCGAAACTCTTGATAAGATCGATACGATGTTCACGCAACTTAGTCACCCAATCCGGATCGGCAATGCTGCTGCGTCCGATTGCAACGAGATCGAACTCGTCATTGTTGAAGCGCCTCAGCAGTTCGGTGAGATTGCGTTCGATCGCTTGGCGCGGGTCACCCTGAGGCCGCTCCTTGCCTGAGAAAGTTTCAAGGGCGTCGACCTCCAGGCCAACGCTGCCTACCGCGACGACTGGAAGGCCACCGAGACGCTTTGTCCATCCGGCGAGACCCAAATCGGAATTCGGCCATTCGGGTATCCAAAAGCGCCGGACCGAAGCATGGAACATGTCCGCACCGGCCTCGCGCAATATGCGGAGCATCGTTTCAAGCTCCGCGGGGTTGTGGACAACTCGCGCCTCATAATTGGTTAACTTCCACTGCGAGAAACGAAAAGAGAGAACAAATGCGGGACCGACCTCGGCACGGATGGCGCTCACGATGTCGGCTGGAAAGCGAACACGGTTTTCGATTTTCGGGCCGCCATAACCGTCGTCGCGGATGTTAATCTCACCCCATAGGAACTGATCCAGGAGATATCCGTGACAAGCATGGATCTCTAGACCGTCGGCTCCCGATTGCTTCGCAAGACGCGCCGAGCGCACGAAGCTGTCTCGAATCTCCTCGAGGTCCACTGCGGTCGCCGCGCGTCCGGATGGCGCGGCCGCGCTCATCAATCCTGAAGGGCTCAGCGTCGGATGGGCGGACCAAGGGTCGTCGCCGGCTTCCGCGCGCAAGGCGCCTTCGTGGAAAAGCTGCATGAAGAAATGTCCGCCGGCAACGTGCACGGCTTCAGCGCAGCGTGCCCAGCCGTCGACAGTTTTTCCGGTTAGACGGCCATATTTCCAAGTCCGCGTCGCGGAGGGGTGATCAACAGCGGTAGATTCGCTAAGGATGAGTTGCACGCCGCCTCGCGCGCGTTCAGCATAATATTCGGCAAGACGCGGCGGCGGATACCCATCCTCACACCAGCCGCGCTGCATGCCAGGCATCACGAATCGGTTGTTGAGCCGCAGGCCGCGAATTTGAATCGGCCGGAAAAAAGGTGAAGCGTCAAAATCGTGGCCGCACGTCGCCATTTCAGTATTCCTGTTCAAAGAAGCAACCTTGGTGGTTCGCCGCGAATCGTGTTTCTGCAGGAGACCAGATACGCAGATTGAATGATCCCCTTCTGGTCACGTCGGTTATACAGAGCCACCAACGCGGAGGAACAAGCGCCTAGGCGATACTTGCATGCTGTCCCTCGTCGTGTCCACCAATTCCATCTGATCGATCGATAGTAAATTGCGATCGCTATAACATCCGCGGGCGAAAGACTTGACTGGCGTGTTCCTGATGATCGCTGTGTTAGTACTTTGTAGTTTCTGACACCTGTCAACATAGAAACGCGCAGTCGTCGCCACAAGCAAGTGAGCGACTAAATTATGCACGCTCCACGCGGCCGCCTATCACAAAACTTGATTACTCTATCAATCTAAACTTGTCGACATGCTCTTCAGGTTAGAAGATATTGCAACCGATTAGGATTCTCGGGTTGCTTGCTGCCGCACTCGACCTTTGATTGAATGTGTCACACGATCTTGACGACTGGGTGCCTCGTCGCATTAGGGTCGCAACCGTATCGGCGACGGCCGTGTCGACGTCCGTTCCGTCAAGTCGGGCGATGACACCAAGGCAATCGGTTATATTTCTAAAGGGGATAGAAAATGACGACGATGGAACCTAATCTTATGGCTGGCGAGTCGCTCACAAAATGTCCTCATTTTGCGGCATTTGATCCGTTGCAGCCCGCGCAAATCATCGATCCCTATCCAATATTGGCGCGTGCGCGTGAGGAAGCGCCGATTTTCTACATGGACAAACATGATCTTTGGGTCGTGACGCGTCGTGAGGACGTGCTTGCGATCTACAAGGATATGGCGGCCTTTTCCAATGGACCGGCGCAACAACCGCTGACGCCGAAAACGCAGGCGGTAATCGAGAGGGTCGGTGAGGCATATGGGCTCCCGGTCGATGGGAGCATCAATGCGTTGGACCCGCCTGTTCATCTGCCGCTCAAGCGACTGGTAGTCAGCGTGTTCCAAAAGGCTCTGAGCGGCATGGATAATTGGCTTGAGGCGCGGCTAGAGAAGTTGGTAGATCAGTTTGCAGACGTTGGCGAGGTTGATCTAGTTCCATCCTTCAACTGGCCGGTTACCGTCGGCACCGTCGCTCACTTGATTGGTGCGTCGGATGACGAGGCAAACCGTTTCAAGGAGTGGGCCGAGAATTGGTTCGAGTTGGTCGGATCATCGCAGTTATCAAATGAGCGCGCAGAAGCGTGTTGGATGGGATTCGTTGATTTTGAGAACTGGGCGTATCGATGCCTAGAGGATCGTCGTAAGCAACCGCGCGAGGATTTGATGTCAAAGCTCCTAAATGCGCAGCGAGACGGCGCCAACATCACCGATCGCGAGATCGTAACGAATTGCATCGGTATGGTGGCTGCGGGCACAGACACTACTGCCAATTCAATCGGCCAAATGATGTACGTGCTGCTATCCAACCCCGATCAACTGAAGCGCGTGCGCGACAATTCCGATTTACGTCCGAGGGTGATAGAGGAGGTGCTTCGCCTGCGCGTTCCTGTTCGGGGCGTTATCAAGATCACCACCCGAGACATCGAACTCGGCGGCGTGACACTGCCCAAGGGCGCCAAGATATACGTTCACATCGGCTCAGCCAATCGAGACGCTGCGATGTTCGAACATGGCGACCAGTTTGACATTGAACGGCCAAATGCGCGCAAGCATTTGGCCTTCGGTGCGTTCAATCGGGCGTGCGTGGGTGCGCCGCTGGCGCGGATGGAAATGACCAAGGCGCTGGACGTGTTGCTTCGCCGTTTACCGGGATTACGCTTCGCATCCGATCACCATCCATTGCGCTACACTGAGAGCATTATCGTTCCCTCGTTGCGTAGTCTGCGAGTCGCCTGGGATGTGGTCGCGCGGTCAACGGGTGTGTGAATGCCTACGCCGCCAAATTCGTTGAGCATCTTAATGCCCAATGAATTTAAGCTATTCGCGATAGACGATCTGCCCAATGCGTATTCTGGTCTTGCCCGCGAACAGATGGAACAGCCGTGTTGTTAATCCAACGATCTCAATGTCCGGGTCATCAATAGATATCACAGTGGCGATGCACCGCGTTAGCATGCGCAATGCACGAAGTTATGAACGTGTTCGCGGTACGAAATATAGCTGCCGCGCTGACCAGTCGGCCACGGACAAGGTGACGAAGGCCGCAGGAAACGAGGCCCGGGGCGAAGTTGTTGCGCCACGGCGAGTCGCTCGGCTGGGCTTGGGACGATCAGAGGAACACCAGCCTATTGAGGCGCGAAGCCGACAGATAGTTCGAGAACGTTCGGTGTCTCACCACGCTCCCGATACAGTGCGGCTTTGTGATTCTAGCGACGTTGGTCAATGATTCAAACGCAGGTTCTTGGTCCGACCGTGCGTCGTGGCGCTCGAAGCGATTGTCCGACGCGGCGCAAGGGGTACCTCCAACACCAACAAGGCCCACAATTCGGGGCAACGAAGTGCTGCCGCCGAAGCCGCGACATGTCTTGCCGGCTAAGATCGAACCCGTTATCCCAAGCACAGCAGACCGAGTTTCACGGGATTCTTCTTGCCGCAGGGCGTCGCGGCAGGGCTACGCTTGGAGGATTGCGGGGCGGATCTGTGGAATGCCTTCGTCCGAGCGCATGCCGAGGCGCAACTATCCGGTGCGCCGGAGATCCAGGTGGACTATTTTACCCGCGCCGTGGAGAGCCTATTGGGGCAGGGCGACCGATTTGACTCATCGTTGCTCAAACTCGATGAAGTGCACTGGACGCGCGCCGTTGCACGCACCGACCCTCGTCATTCAGTGGTGGGCCAGCATGCCGGGGTCACTGTGCTTTGGTCCCGCGGGTCAGCTATTGCGGGTTCTGGGCCACTGCGCCGAGCGGCTGTACCGGTTCTCGTCCGCCGTATCGGATTCGATGGACCGGGGAACTGGGTGACTTGGCCACAAGATCGCAGAGAGGCTGCAGCTTGTTGAGAGCGCCATGACTCGGTTGCATGGGAGAAATCCGTGGGTTCACGGGGTGATGGATTCCCTCAGTTCCGGAGCCAGTCGTTGGGCGCACTCGCGGAAGCGGTCGACGGCCACATTGGACGCGCCGCGCCGCCATGCAAAAGCGAGCTCGTATGGTTCCGCGGCACTGACAACGGGTCGAAAAACAATGTCAGGACTGCTCCCACGGGCGACCCAATAAGGGATCAGAGTGATACCGAAGCCTGCTTGCACGAGCGCCAACAGCGTGTGCATCTGGGGTGCCTCCTGCACAACTCGAGGAGCAAATCCGGCGCTCTTGCAGGCAGCGACAATGACCTCCAAAAAGCCAGAGCGAGTCGAGGGAGCGGACAATAGAAATGGCTCGTTTACCAGTTGTTCCATTCTCAGCGAGGAGTACTTCGTCAAATCGTGATCACTTGGAAGTGCGGCAATCAGCGCTGACGAAACGAAAGTCTCGCTCTCCAAGTTTGGCTCGGAAACCGGCCCCGGCAGCAAGGCGAGATCAAGCCTGTGGGCTTCCAGCGCATCGGTCTGCTGGTTGCGATCGAGCGTCTGGAAGGTCATATGAATTTCCGGGTATCGGGCCCGGTACGCCCGAACTAGGGGCGGCAATAACCCACAAATGGCATTGTCGACAAAGCCAAAGTTGAGCCGGCCTTTTCGGCCCGCTCCAACCAATTTCACCGCGCGTTGTATCTGCTCGGTCTGCGCGAGCACCAATCGGCAATGTCGCAGCATCTGGCGACCTGCCTCAGTTAAGCGGACATCAGTGCTGGTACGCTCAAACAACTCGGCACCGATCTCTTCCTCGAGCCGTTTGATCTGCTGGCTGATGGCCGCTTGCACAACATTCATGCGGCCGGCGGCTCGCCCGAAGTGAAGCTCTTCAGCGACCGCAACGAAATAGCGGAATTGACGAATCTCCATGTGACAGTTGGTCGCCATGATCGAGAATGTATCAGTCATCATAACATCTACCCGATGAGGGCGTCGCGGTGTTCCGCGAGGCGCGAGCCGAGCATGCTGCGTTGCACAAAACCTTGGAGCAATCAGGCCTCATGGAGCATACTGCTTCGGTGGACTCGGCTAATGTGCCAATACGGGGCGAGGGGGGAGGCAAAACGTCATGACGGTGCCTGGGTCGCGTTCGCTTTTTTGGCGTGCTCTCGGCAATGTGTGGGCAGCGCCCGAATGTCCCGCTGTCGACTTCGACAAGGCTGTTCGGTCGCGCCGGCGATCCCTGCGCGGACGATGCGATAAAAGGCGAAGAAGCGATCTCCCGTGGTGCAGATATGCGTGATTTGCTCTCGGTGCTGACGCTCGCGTCGGGGGACGCATGGACTTAAGATCCATCCGCTATTTCGTTGCCGCGGCGGAGCAGTTACATTTTGGCCGTGCGGCGGACAAGATGAACGTCGTGCAGCCGGCCATCAGTCAGCAAATCAAGCATCTGGAAGATGAGCTGGGCGTCTTGCTATTCGAGCGCGTCGGTAACTCGGTAATTTTGACCGAAGCGGGTCGACAGATGCTCCCCGAGTGCCGAAAGCTGCTGCTCCTGACCGAGGATACGGTCCTCGCAGCGCAGAACGCCGCACGCCGCGGCGTCGGGATCATCCGCTTTGCATTTGTGGATAACGCAGTCTCCTCGTTGCTGCCGCCTTTGCTAAGGGAGTTCCGGGCTCAATATCCACGAGTGGAACTCAAGCTTCAGGCACTCGATCGGCAAAGCCAGATCGCTGGACTCAACGATAGGACGGTTGATATTGCGCTGTTGCCAGAGCCCATCGACGAATCTCGGTTTGCCTGTCAGCATTTTGTGGCGGAACCTCTGATCGTCGCCATGCCACAGGGACACCACCTGGCTGCTCGCCCTAAGCTTCAGATCGCCGAACTTGAGCATGAGCCATTCATTCTGTTTCCGGTCGCGTTGCGATCGCGGATCCACGAGATTATCGTCGCCGCCTGCGCGGTCGCGGGATTCACTCCGCAGGTGGTTGAGGAGGCGGCTCAGATCGACACTTCCTTGGCTTTGGTGGATGCCGGAGTCGGGATCACTCTGTTGCCGAGTTGGGCAGCGAGCAAAGGCATTCACGATGTCGTGTTTAGGCCGCTCGTCGATCCAACAGTGACCTATGCACTGGGATTTGCCTGGCTGCGGGACACGGATTTGCCGGCTCTGACGGGTTTTTTGCATATCGCACGGCGTCTTGCAGACGCGCTTGGGACAGCTTCTTCGTCCGCCCGCACTCATCGCGAAGATGCGGGAGGATTCTTGCCGCGGAACGTTACTGCGAGACCACAATAGCCGAGTACCCTCCGCACGCGGTCTTCCCGGACAGAGGGTGCGAGCCTGATCAGGTTGCTCAAACAAGAGTGCTTCCGTCCGCCAGATCCAAATGGCGCTCTCTCGACGCGGCTTACGCCGAGGTCCGCGTTCACGACCGTCCTCAAGGTCCACGAGACTATCGGAAGCCAGGGTGGCTACCCCTGCGGCGATATGCGAAGATCGCGATCTTCTTGCGATCGATTGCGTCAACAATCCCAGGGATTTTATGGCGGCGAAGAAGTTGATCGCGGCTCGTACACTTTTCGACCCGGGCAAGCTGTCCGACCATCGTGTGCCATTGAAGGAGGCGACCATCACGGCGTGAGGTCCGTCATTCGCGGACCAGCCGTGCGTGACGTCAAATCGACACGTCAGCTTGTGCTATGGCGCTTCTCCGTAACCGGACAGGAGCGGTTTCTCGAAGGCGCAGTCCCAACGCGGCTGTCAACACGGCCAATCCACTCAAGATCCACAAGGTCGAGTGGATGCCGAACGCGTCCGCCACAGCCCCCGCGCAAATGGGACCGAGCGTCCCTCCGATAGCTTCGCCCACGCCCATGCCAATTCCAAGGACGGTACCGACCATTTCGGGCCGCACACTTTCGGATGGGATTGTTCCCATCACAATCGGAAAAATTCCTGTGATAGCGGATCCCAGCGCGAACACGGCAAGCAGGTACCACAAGGGACCCGACAGATGTCCCGCGGCCACTGGCAGTAACACTCCCAAGAGAGCTCCCATGATGACGACCGGCCGCCGGCCCCACAGATCGGAACTGCCGGGAACGATGACCGAGTAGACCACGGACGCGATTCCAAAAGTTGCCATTAGCCAACTCATGGTGGTCCGATCTATACCGCCCTGAGTCAAGAGGATCGGCGTGAAAGTTACGAAGATCATGACAAAAGCGACCAGCAGCGCAGACATCGTGGCGCAGAGCCAGACGTTGCGGCTCGCGAACAGATCACGGAGCAGCGGGCGCGTTGTCGTCGTACGCGCAAGGGGTGTTTCTTTGATGCAAAACATCAGCGCGGCGGCGCTCAGTAATCCTGGTACCCCGGCCACGTAGAATGCGCTACGCCAGCCGTAATGCGTGGCCAACGCGACCAACACCAAAGGACTGAGAAAGCTACCTAAAAGATTCGAGCCGAAGTTCTGAATCACACCCATTGCTACGCCACGTCGACTGGGATCCACGGTGGATACAATCACCGCGTGGCTGAGCGGCGTTACGCCCCCTTCAGCGATTCCCATGAGCAGCCTGGCAAGCAAAAGCGCGACAAAGCCGTTTGCCACACCCGATAAGAATGACATGCACGCGAAGACAACTGTGCACATCACGAGGATCGGCTTCCGACGTCCCCATGCATCTGACACCCGCCCGATGAGAAGACATGACAGTGCCCAACTCAACGAAAGCGCCGAGGTGAAGGCGCCGACTTGCGTATTGGTGAGATGAAGATCGGGTTGAACAAAAGGCATCAGAAAATTGAGTGCAAAGCGATCGAAAAAGACGATACCAATGTTCAGACTCAGCAGCACGACGACCATGCGCTGGTATCCGGCACTGGGCTTGACTATCAGGCGAGGGGTGGGTGTTTGGAGATCGTCCATTTTACTTTCTAACATAGAATTCGAATCAGGCCCTGGCGCGCAGATGACTCATCGCGCGAACGCGATATTCAGGGCTATCCGGTCGGCCCAGTGCCATCAGCAAGAGCGCAGACAGGGTAACAATCCCAACGATGCCCCAGAGGAGCGGTGTATAACCGCCGAATCGATCAAACCCCTGGCCAAGCATGAAAGATCCGACAGGGGGTCCCAAGCTATAAGCGGCGCCCAACATTCCGTAGATCGTGCTGTACGAGCGAAGGCCGAAGTAACTGCGCGTGGCATACGGTAGGAGGTCACCATCGAGTCCAATGGCGACCGAAAGCAATCCAATCCCTGCAAACAACAGATATCCCGTCGCGCCCGCCGCTATGAAAGAGACACCGAGGGCGGCGCCAAGCAGGAAGGCGGCCCCGATCCAGCGGGCATCCAAATAATCGAGAAGGAGCCCTCCGACAAATCGGGCGCCTGCAAGTCCTAGTCCGAATAGGGAGAATACGCCGGCCGCTCTCTCGGGACCATAGCCTCGATCCGTGAGCAGCGCGGTGAGATGAATCGCGAGCCCTGTGGTTACCGCGATCGAGAGGAAAATGCAGAGCGCCAATTGATAGAAAACCTGGCTTCGGAGGGCCTCGGCGGCTGTCATTCCACCCATCAGCGCGGCGTCAATTTGCTTGGAAGCACTTTGAGGAAGTTGGCCGGTGCGCGGTAGCAGGAGTGCGTTGGGCAGTCCGATCACCGCTATGAGCGCGGCCAGGATCCGGTAGATGTCCCGCCAGCCGTAACTGTGCGTTAGGTGTTGTGCGACTTGCGGCACAAGAGAGGTTCCCAGGCCCATGCCGATCATGGCGATTCCCAAGCTCAAACCCAGGCGGCGATCAAAGAAATGAGGCAGGACCGCAAGGTAAGAGTACTGCGAAACGCCGCATCCCACCAAACCTGCCGCAAATCCCAAGGCCAAAGCGACACCAAAAGTCGGCGCGAAAGACAAGCAGAAGAGCGTGGCGGGGAATGCGATGCTCGAAAGTATGACCACCCGCCGCACACCGTGGCGTTGAATAAGGCGCCCGACAATCGGCGCGCCGGCCGCGATGCCTAACAGCCCGGCTGCGATCAAGGCAGAAACCTGTCCGCGCGTCCATGCTGTATCTTTGCTGATTGGAATGAGCAGTACGGCTGTTCCCGAAGAGATAATCGGTACCACGCTGATGGTCATTCCGACAACGCACGCGAACAGCGTTCGCAACGCACCGGATGGCAAGCGCGTCACGTCGTGGGCTTCAGCTTGAGCACCCGATCCGCATTCCCATGCGCAATCTTTTCTCTATCGGCGGGTGACACGGGAAGGGAATCTAGGAAGGCTCGTCCTACCGCATTGTGGTCATATGGGTAGTCGACGCTGAACATGATGCGGTCCGCCCCGAAGGTGGTGAGCGCGTTCAGAAATGGGGGGATCGTAAAGATACCTGCCGTGGTGATGTAGACGTGCTCGGTGATCGCCTTGCTGACGACGGGAGTCGCGAACGCCGCACCCGCATTCAGCTTCAGCACGTGATCGGCGCGACCCAGCATAAACGGCAGCATCTCGCCCATATGGCCGACGATGATGGTTAGATTCGGATGGCGCTCGAACGTGCCCGACAAGGCGAGGCGCATTACGTGAATTCCGACCTCCGAATGCCAGCCAAAGGCTCCAGACCCGAGCAGTTGCCCGGTGACTCCGGGCAGGCCGCTGTAGTAAATGTCAAAGACCGCCTTCGGCGGAATGTTCGGATGGATGTAGATGGGCACCTGAAGTCGAGCCGCGCGCGCCAAAATCGGATCGAATCGCAGATCGTCCAAGAATCGGTTGTCCGTCAGACCGTTGACCATGGCGCCGCTGAAGCCCAGGTCACGAATGGCACGCTCCAGCTCGTCCGCAGCCCCCTGCGGCTCGCGCATTGGAAGATGGGCGAATCCGCCAAAGCGCGTTGGGTGTTCGCGCACCGCTTGCGCCAGCCGATCATTGGTTGCCTTCGCGAACCGGATACCTTCCGCGCCGTTGAGCAGGTCCGCTCCCGGCATGGTTGCCGAGATGACCTGTTGGGTAATGCCCTGCGCGTCCATATCCTTAAGACGGGTCTCGCCAAGATCTCCTAGCTTATGGCGCCGCTCGGCCGTAAACCCTGGATTGGTGAAGGGGTCAAATTTCTCCTCCACCAGAGAGGGAACTAGGAAGTGCTCCTCGAGCGCAACAATACGCATAATCGACTCCAGCTTGTCAATGTTGCCGCCAATGCAGGGGCAAAGGGCGGCTCACTCTACCCTTGCGGGCAGAGCGAGCGGTGATGAACTCGTAAATCGTACCACCCGTTCAGTCCGGCCAACTGCCTTCCAGCGGCGGGGACATGTGACGTTCGACTCCTTGCTCCGGCTTGCGGTCGGTCAGGATCGGAATGACATCGCGGAACGCGCGCCTGATGCGAGTTTCGGGATCCGTCCAGACATCAATTACATAACTACCTTCACTGGCCAACGCGCGCTTTAGGGCAGGTACGATGTCATCGGCGTTGGTAACTTTTTCGCCGTTCACCCCGAGCGACTTCGCGAGTGCAACGAAATCGGTGGTCTCGGGTAAATCAACCCACGGGTTCTGAATGCCCCACAGCTTCATTCCTTGCCGGTTCGCGTACAGACAGTGGTTGTTGTCGATAATCACTATAATCTTGATCTTCTGTTCAGCGAGGGTCGACAGCTCCATAGCGTCGTAGTAGAAACCGCCATCGCCGTGGTAACAGACCACGGTCCGATCCGGTGCCGCGAGTTTTGCCCCCGCAGCAATCGAGAGACCAGCGCCGAGAGACTGGTAACGGCCACCCACGACCATCGGCGTAGACTCATCGTAGCGGAATGCGCGATACAACATATACGCCTGACCGCCTGAATCGCCTACGAGGATAGTTCCCTTCGGCAGAGTATCCGACATCTTTTTCAGAAGGTGGTATTGATTGATGGGGCGGCCACCGTCCTTGCTAAGCTCCTCCAGGTATTTCCTCCACTCCCGTTGGCCTTCAGCCACTTGAGCACGGCGGGTTTTGGCCGTCTCCTCAGTGACGAGCGCGCTCCCCCGCGCTTTAGCGGCAGTGTGCAATTGCCGCAGCACCGTTGTCGCATCGGCCGTGACACCGAGAGAGGGTTGGAAAATCTTGCCGAGCTGGTGCGGATCAATATCGATATGAATAACATTGGTGGGCTTGGCCAGATTCCACGCCCCCGTGGTCAGCTGCGAAAACGTGGTGCCAACGGCGACCCAGAGGTCGGCCTCCTGCACCAAGGTGTTCGCCGCGACCCAACCGAACGAGCCGACGACCCCGCCGAATAGGGGATGATCGTCCGCGAGCAAACCACGTCCGCCCCAAGAGGTGGAAACTACAGGGACCTGCACGGCTTCCGCAAATGCCTCGAGCTCTCGCGCCGCCCCGGAGCGTTGGACGCCACCACCCGCGAGGATGACGGGACGCTTGGCCGAACGGATGGCATCCAAAATCCGATCGACCACCTCCGGCGCGGCCCCCGGAGGTTCTGGAAGAGCGAGCGGCTCGACAGTGCAACGCGTCGATCCGATCACAGACTGAAACGCGAAATCCACGATGCTCGGTCCCGGGCGACCGGTGCTCGCGTGCAGAACCGCCTGCCGAATCGCCAAAGGCGCGTCGTCCGCAACCACGAGCTTGCGAGCATATTTGGCGAGTGGTTTGAGCGCGGGAAATACCTCCGTCGAGTCCTGCAACCCCTCTCGAAGATCCAAGGCGCTGTCAAGGCTCACATAAGTCAGGACGAGCGGTGTGCTGTCCACCTTGGCGGCCAGGGCGACCGGGCTGGCGTGGAGAATGCCGACGCAGTGGAAGAGACAGGCAGAGGCGGCCCGTCCGCGAATTCGATTGTAACCATAGGACATCCACGCCCCCGCAAGCTCCGTGCGCGCATTCATATTGCGCAAGCCGGTGGTCGCTATTTCATGAATGATGTTGCCGGTGCCGCCGCCGCTATACCCGAACACGATCTCGATATTACAGGCGTGCATCGCCTGCACAATTGCGACGGCACCCGTCCTGCTCTCAGCCCTCGGCGTTGCCGAACTGACCGATTCAAGCGATGTAGCCATGTGTAGTCTCCGTGAAAGCGCAGAGTCCTGGGTTTGGGGTTGGCCGTAAGACAATCTGCAGAATGGTCGCTGTGCGGTGGACCCGCTCCCCTCATTTAGTATTTTGAGCTGGTGAGGGCATGCGCGCTGCAGTTATTTCTGATCGACTAGTCGCAGATTGTGATCGGTTCGAACCGGTTGTCATCAGCGTGAATATCGTTCAATTCAATGTTGACGGCTATCCAGGTGGTCCCTGTTCCGGAATCGACAAGCATGCCGATTACTGGCGGTGATGGGAGGATCATGATTTGCCGTTAGACAACGCACCGCTTCCCCATTAGCGTTCGATCCCCGAGAGGCGAACTTGCGCAAGGCGCGCTTCGCAAATGGCGGCCACAAGTGCCTCGTTACAAGATGAACGTCACGTCAGGGGGGAATGTATGGGTGTTGGGGCCGGGCGGTGCGTTGGAAGAGAAAATCTTTCACAATCCAATCGATGTGTGGCTGGGGTTCGCCTGCGAATATACGCTTTGGCAACCTTTCTTTTGACAGCGAGCGGAGCCGTGCTCGCGCAGTCGCAGCCTCCTGCAGCTCCGACGTCACAGACGTCCGCGGATGCCGGTCAAGCCGATACGGGTGGCGCACTGCAAGAGATTGTCGTGACCGTCAACAAACGGCGGGAGAACATCCAGGATGTGCCCATCGCAATTTCCGCAATCAGCCAGAGTGATTTGGCCGCGCACGGCATCGAGAACACGCTGGACGTTGCGGCTGCAGTTCCGGGCTTGACGATGCAAGGAAGCATGAACGGCTTGGAGGCGCATCTTCGCGGCGTGGGAACCACCGCCATCGCGGCGGGTGAAGAGAATTCCATTGCGACCTACATCGACGGCGTGTACATCGCGAGTTTGAGCGGAAGCCTTCTGCAGCTGAGCAACATTCAACAGATCGAGGTTGACAAAGGGCCTCAGGGAACACTGTTCGGTCGGAACGCCACGGGCGGGGTCATCAGCATCACCACGAAGGACCCAAGCCACACATTCGGCGGATCGACAGCTCTTTCGTATGGCAACTACGACACGGTTGTGACTTCCTCCTATGTTACGGGAGGCCTAACAGAGAATTTGGCGGCGGATCTCGCGTTCTACTTCTCCAATCAAGGGGGCGGATACGGCCATAACCTGTACACCGGCGATGAAATACAGAAAAACCAGGATCTTGCGGCCCGATCCAAATGGTTGTTTACCCCGAGTTCCACGGACACGCTGACATTCGCGATCGATTTCGAAAGGTCGCACTCCAGCACACTCGATGCGTTTCGAGACGTGTATGGGCACCCGACGAACTGGGGTCCAGGCGCCCCGCAACCGACTGGGCAGCCGTTTTTATATACAGGTGGGCGCTGGGACATTAACGACTATCTGGATCCGTTCGATGACTTCAAGCAAAAAGGTGCGAGCCTCAACTATCGCCATGACTTCTCTTTCGCGCACTTGACCGATATCGTGGCTTACCGCGACGCGGAGAAGAATTTGTATTGGTCTTCCATACCCATTCCAACTAAGGCGAATACTGCCGGGTGGTTCGAGCGGGAGCGGCAGCTTTCCGAAGAGCTGCAGATCGTCTCGCCCGAGGACAGCATCATCAAATGGGTCGGTGGCCTCTACTATTTGCACGGGCATGCGGCCTATGAGCCATTCAAGATCCAAGGCACCGCCACGACGCCGCCACCGCTTGACTACGTCAATTTCTTGTCGGATGAGCTGACGAATTCGTACGCGGGATTTGGTCAGACCACGGCCCCCATCCCGTTCATCCCCAACACCAATATTACCGTCGGGCTTCGCTACACGCGTGAGACGCGCGGTATCACCGGTGCGACCATTCTAAATTTTCTGCCACCCGCGCCGCCCGTAGACACGGCAATTACCGATGCTCAGAGGACTTTCGACAAGTTGACGTGGCGCTTTTCGCTGGACCACCACTTCGCCGACAACGTGCTCGGGTACATCTCCTACAATCGTGGCTTCAAGAGCGGAATCTACAACACGATTCCAGCGGGGGGTCCCGATGCAAAGCCCGTCAACCCCGAAGTGTTAGATGCATATGAGTTGGGTTTGAAGACGGACATGCTCGACCATCGATTGCGACTGAACGCTTCGACTTTTTTCTATAAGTATTCAGAATTGCAGGTCACCGTGTTCACGCCGACATCCGCGCAACTCGAAAATGGTGCGGATGCGCACATTTACGGCTTCGACGGGGATCTGCAGTTTCAGCTCACGGAACGACTCAGTTTCCAAGGGGGCATAGAGTGGCTGCACGACCGCTTTGTCTATTTTCCCAATTCTCAGGACCTCATTCCACTGACAGCCGCGCAAGGCGGTGGCAACCTGCCTACGATCGCCAGTGCCGCAGGCAATCGGCTGCCGTACACGCCAGACTGGGCGGGAAATCTTTCCCTCGATTACAAAGTGCCGAGCTCGCTGGGGGTATTTGACATGTCCGTTACTTATTCCTACCAGGACAGATGGTATGCAACGCCAGACAACCATCTCCAGTCTCCGATCTCGAACCTGCTGAATGCGCAGGCCGCCTATACGCCTGCACAGATGGAGCAGATGCGCGTCATCCTGTGGGGACGTAATCTGACGAACCAGGCCGTGCCGATGTTCATGGGCGAGGCGAATAACCCAGGCGGCTACGATGAGGAGATCGACATGCCGCCACGCACTTATGGCGTGCGCGTTGAATACAAGTTTTAGCGGGGCGACTCATCGCGGAGACGGAATTGAATCGATTGACATTCGAAGAGCGCGTAGCGGTTGTGACCGGCGCCGGGCGGGGGCTGGGACGCGCGCATGCGCGCCTCCTCGCCGAACGGGGCGCGAGAGTCGTGGTAAACGACCTTGGGGTTGCGATGGATGGCTCGGGCACCTCGCCCGAGCCGGCCGAGAGCGTGACAGCGGAAATACGCTCCGCCGGCGGTGAAGCCATAGCGAACTTCGACTCCGTGGCCACCGAGGCGGGGGCCGCTTCGATCGTTCAGACTGCGATGGAGCGTTTCGGTCGCATCGACATCGTGGTCCACAATGCCGGGCCGGTCACATTTGCGCCCTTCGGAAGCATGAGTTATGAGCAATATCGACAGCTGATGACCACGCACGCCGACGGGGGATTTTTGATCTGTCGGGCCGCGTGGCCATACATGGAGCGGCAACGTTTTGGTCGGCTCATCCTCATCAGCTCGCAAGCCGCCCTGTCTGGTTTACCAAACCTGGTCCACTATGGGATGGCTAAAACCGCGCTCACGGGACTTGCACGAGCACTTGCACTGGAGGGGGCGACGCTGGGGATCCGCGCCAATGCATTGTCGGTGACCGGATATACACGCATGATGGAGGGGTTCTTCCACAAAGATGTACCGGACAGACCGGCAATCGACTCGATAGCTCACGCAGAGCGCTGGTGGCAGCGCTACGTTCGACCGGAACTCGTTTCGGCGGTAGTCGGTTACTTGGCTCACGAGTGCTGTGCGGTGAACGGCGTCATCCTAGATACGGGTGCTGGACGTACATCGTTACAGTTCTTGTCCATGACCGAAGGATTTGTCGATCTTAACTTGACGCCCGAGAGCGTGCGCGATCATCTTACCGAGATCGTCAGTGCCTCGGGCGCTGGCCGGGCATTTACAGATGCGATGGCATTCCTAGAGTGGCAGTACGAGAAGGTCGTGGCAGGCGGCGCAGAACCCATGCCGAAAATCGTGAGGTGATTCGAAATGCCAGGGCGGTTGAGCAACAAGGTGGCCATAGTTTCGGGAATCGCCAGTGGAATTGGACGAGGCGTCGCCACTGTCTTCGCGCGTGAGGGTGCGAGCGTTGTTGGAGTAGACCTCAACGTAGCGGGTGCGATGACCGCTGCCAATGAGGCGCGTCAACAAAATGCCAACATTGATGTTCAGGCACCGGTCAACCTTCTCGATGAAGAGGCGATCGCTAAGCTAATGACCGATATCGTGAGCCGTTATGGCGGCATCGATATTCTCGTGAATGCTGCCGCCGTAGCCGAGTTTGCTTGGATCGAGCAGATGACGCGCGCGCAGTGGCAGAAAACACTTGGTGGCGAGCTGGACATTGTGTTTCTGTCTTGTCGCGCTGTTTGGCCTCATCTCATCAAGCGCGGCGGAGGCTCGATCATCAACTTCGGTTCAGTCGCGGCGCACGCGGCCACGAGAAACCTGCCGTCCCTGGCGCATTCGGCAGGAAAGGGTGGCGTGAAGGCGATGACACTGCAGCTGGCGATGGAGGGCGCGCCTCATGGCATTCGCGCCAATTCAATCTCGCCGGGGCTGATCGTGAGCGACGCGACGCGGGCTGCGTTTGCAGAAAATCCGGGCTTTAAGGAAGAAATCGAGCGCCAAGTCATGATCAAGCGCCTGGGACAACCTGAAGATGTGGCCTGGGGGGCGGTTTACTTGGCGTCGGATGAATCGAGTTGGGTGACGGGATCTGATTTTGTGATCGACGGCGGCATGAGAGCTTGGTAGGAAACATGAATGCCTCCACACAGTTGCTGAACTCCTCATTTGGTCCGATCGATTATCTGGTGGTCGGCGGCGGTTCTGCAGGTTGCGCATTGGCCAGCCGGCTTTCGGCAGACCCTTCGGTTCGTGTCGTGCTGCTCGAGGCGGGGCAAGATTTTCCTCCCGATTACGAGCCAGAGCGGGTACGAGATGTCGGAATGAGGGCGCATTTCAGCCCCGACTTTCTCTGGCCGAACCTGGTCGCGCAGAACACCAGCCCAACCCGCCCGGGGGAAGTGCTTCCGTCCGCGCCTTTCATGCAGGCCCGCGTCATGGGAGGCGGGTCTTCGATCAACGGCATGCACGCCCAGCGGGGTACGCCGGAAGACTATGACGAGTGGGCGCGCTTCGGTATCACCGGGTGGAGCTGGAGTGAAGTCTTGGAGGTGTTCAAGCAGATCGAAGCGGATCAGGATTTTTCAGGGCCTTTGCACGGCAGTTCCGGGCCGCTCGAAATCAAGCGCGTTCCCGAGAAGGATTGGGGCCCGTTCTCTCAGGCCGTCCGAGGCGTTCTCAATGCTCGCGGAATTCCCAGCGTAGCGGACCTCAACACGGAATTCGGTGAGGGTGTGGGCGCGGTACCACTGAACATACGCGGCAACAACCGCGTGTCGGCTGCGAACGCGTTCCTCACCGCCGATGTACGCCGACGCCCGAATCTGGCGATACTCGATCGCGTGGAGATCCTGCGTTTGCGAACACAGGGCTCAGCCGTCGTCGGTGCCGATTTTAAGCACAATGGCGCCTCCGGGCGTCTTGGTGCGACTGAAACCATTCTGTGTTGCGGAGCCATTCACACTCCATTGCTAATGCTGCGCTCGGGAATCGGCCCGGCGCACGAGTTGCGCCAGGCCGGAGTCGAGGTGATTGCGGATCGCACCGGAGTGGGTAAGAACCTGCAGAACCACCCCATGCTGATTGTTTCGGCGCTTCTGCGTGCCGGCGGCAGGCGCGATCCCCATATCCGTCCGCCGTGTGTGATGCTCGCCCGCTACTCCTCCCGCGCGGGCCGGGTGCCCGATGCCGATATGCTGCTCAACATTTACGACCGCTCATTCGCCATCGGTTCACGGAGTTTGGCGAATCAGATTGGTCACATTCTGTTGATTGCCAACAAAGCCTACTCCACTGGCGAGGTCGCGCTGAATCCGGCGGAGCCAGACCATGGCCCAAGAGTCGCATTCAACATGCTATCGCACGAGTCCGATCGTCAACGGATGTCCAGCGGGTTGCAACAGATCGCAGCCCTCGTGAGGCAGGAACCGCTGGCGGGAATTGTCAATGAGGCCTTCTTATCGCTGCCAACCCCGGACAACCAAGTTCTCTTCGCAGACTCGACGCGAGCCCATCTCTACGGGGCGGCGGCCTCATGGGCGTTGCGCGGACCCAGATTCCTGCGGCGTGGACTCTTGCGCAAGAGTATTCTGCGGCTCGAGGATTTGCAGGACACGCGAGGCTTCGAGGCGGCAGCCGCTCAATACGCGCTTCCCGGCGGTCATGTCTGTGGGACGTGCCGAATGGGGCGCGCCGACGATCCGCAGGCGGTAACCGACTCCCGTGGCAAGGTCTTCGGCGTCGAAGGGTTGCGGGTAGCCGATGCCTCCCTGTTTCCGACTCTTATGATGGCCGGAACCAATTTACCGGCCATCATGACGGGGGAAAGGATTGCCCAAATGATTCTCGAGGAGCGGAATCTTGCCGCGATCGCGTCCTCTTCATCGGTTGTCAGCAAGCTTCATGACGCGAAGCGGGTTGCGGCGACTCCGAGGATTCGTCCGTGAGCTCGGCCCTTCGATTCGCTGCTCACTTGGGGTATCTGTCGCCGGAGGAGCCGCTTTTTCTTGAAAGCGTTGGAAGTACCGACCCTGCCCGGCACATTGAATACGCCGCGCGACTTGGATTCGACGGAGCGCTGTATCCATGGGTAGCGACACGACCGGCTGAGGAGGTGGTGAAGGTCGCGGCGGCTCTCGAGAAGCATGGCATGGTAGCCGGATGTACAGCGTATGCGCCAATGAAAATTATCCCCCAACCCTTGTGGGTCCAGAAGGGCTCCAGTGCGCGAAACGAATTGCTCGGGCACGTCCGGCGCAGCATTGCCGCTGCGCGCAAGGTGAACTCAAGGATGTTGGCGGTTCTGATGGCCGCGAATTCCGACTCGTCTCGCATCGAGCAATCGTTGGTTGCCATCGATAATCTACATTACGTGTTGGACATCGCTACAGCCGCCGGCCTGACCGTGGCGGTGGAGCCGATGGTTGTGTTTCCCAACATGTTGCTGCAGACCACGGGCGAGGCACTGGAGCTGATAGCTACCGTGAACCATCCGCGGTTTGGTCTCGTCTTCGATACGGGTCACATCGCCGCGATGGATGGCGCAGAAAACCTGACGAGACTGTTCAAGGAAGCCTACAACCAGGTGATGGTGATTCAGCTCGCTGATTTGCCGGGCCGTGTGGAAGTGGGCGGCGGGGTACTCGATATCGGAGGTGTGCTGTCGCACGCGATGCTTAAGAAGTTCAGTGGCCTCGTGGAGCTTGAGCATCACTGGTCTGAGCCGGGCTTGGTCGGTGAAGCCGCCGGGTTTGAACGATTCAGGAGAGTGGAAGCAGCCGCCCTCAAGGAGGCGATGCTGCACCGACCGGCAGTTGACACGCTGCGGGCGAACGGACGCGTCAACTGAGGAAAAAACGGATGAGCGAAGCGCTGAATTTAGATGTCAATCGTCGCGCGCGGCTCCAGCAGCTCTACGGGAGTCTGTCCGAGCATGCCATGGCACCCCTGTGGGAAAGTCTGCATTCCCTCGTAAAGGCAACGCCGCGCACCCAGGCAGTACCGGCGAAATGGGATTACAAGCGTGTAGTACGGCCCTTCCTCATGGAATGCGGCGATCTGATCACGGCCCAGGAGGCCGAACGTCGTGTGCTCATTCTGGAGAATCCTGCCCTGAGCGGCAGTGCCTCCATCACCCGCACTCTTTACGCCGGTGTCCAGTTGATTCTACCGGGCGAGATCGCACCCGCCCATCGCCACGTGCAATCGGCGCTGCGTTTCATCATCGAAGGCAAGGGTGCATATACCTCGGTTGACGGTGAGCGCACTATTATGCAACCCGGGGACTTTGTCTTGACGCCCAATTGGCGTTGGCACGATCACGGAAACGAAACGACCGAGCCGATGATATGGCTCGACGGCCTGGACATCCCCCTGGTCTTGTTTCTGGACGCAAGTTTTGCAGAACGATCGAGCGCAGATACACAACCTGCGCTGAAGCCCGCGGACGACAGCCGACTTCAGTTCGGCAACAATCTGTTTCCCGTGGACTGGAAACCCGGTGACAAGAACTCACCGCTCATCAACTATCCCTACGAACGTTCTTGCGCGACGCTCGACTCGATGAGGCGAAAGGGGCCGCCCGACTCGGCCCACGGATACAAGCTGCGTTACATCAACCCGGCCACCGGCAAGTCGCCTATGCCCACGATCGGTGCATTCATCCAACTTCTCCCGGCCGAGTTTAGTTCAGCGGGGTATCGTTCGACCGATAGCACCGTGTACGCGGTCGTCGAGGGCGAAGGACGTACGGTGATCGGTGAGCAGACTTTCAGTTGGGAGTCCAAGGACATTTTCGTGGTGCCGAGTTGGCATTGGCACGCTCATGAGGTGAGCCAAGACGCGATTCTTTTTAGTTTCTCAGATCGTCCCGTCCAAGAAGAACTCGGCTTCTGGCGCGAGGAGCAGGCCGACGCTTCCTCTCCGCATGATCCTCGGAGCACTTGATGATCGCCGCCCCGAGGGAGGCGAGAGCATTCGCTGAGCACATTCGTGGCAACCCTTGAGGAACACAAGAGTAGGGCACTTAAAACTTCGCGACTCGAGCGCTCGCGCCGCGGTGAACCCGAGGCCCATAGGCGGCATGCCCGGGATCGACAGTCGTGAATCGCGAATAGCTGGTGAAGCATAACTGGAGAGGCATGTATGATGAGCACAACTTTAACATCGCCGCCGCGGTTTGATCCTTTCCAGCCTTTTGCGCAATCCCAGGTCAACGATCCCTACCCAGTGCTCGGTCGGGCTCGCACCGAGCAGCCGGTCTTTTATGTGCCGGAGCTCGATTTCTGGGTTGTTACTCGGTACGAAGACATCAATAAAAATCTCGGCCAGCCCAAGCTCTTCTCGAGCGCGGCTGCGTTGCTACCCCGACTCGAAATGCCTGCGGAAATTCGTCGCGAGTTTGGCGATCGTGAACTCCCATTGGCTCACCAGCTCGTGATGACGGACCCACCCCAACATACGCGCCTCAAGCAATTGATGTCCCCTGCGTTCATGCCGTCGAGAGTCAACGCGCGTGAGGTTTGGATCCGTGAATATACCAACAAGCTCGTTGACGGATTCATCGCGGAACGTAAAGCGGACCTTGTCTCTCAATATGCCACGCGAATTCCGCCAGCGGTCGTCGGTAAACTGATCGGCGCGCCGGAGCGGGACGCGCAACAGTTTGCCGGGTGGGTTGATGATATCTTCACGTTGACAGGCGCATGGGACGTGCCGGAGGAGCAACGGGCGGCAGCATGGCGCGGTGTGTTCGCCTTTGAAGACTACATTCGGCAATTGATTGCGGATCGCCGGGCACAACCCCAGGACGATCTCACCACCGATTTCATTCAAGCGGTGATGGATGACGGCACCCCTGCCATGTCCAATGTTGAAGTACTGCATAACGTCGTGAACGTAGCGGCGGCCGGCTCGGATACTACCGGCGTCTTGATTTCACAACTGCTCCATCTGCTGCTAACGCATCCGGAAGCGTTCAAGACTGTTGTTGCCGACCGCTCGTTAGTGGGAAACGCGGTTCACGAAGCAATGCGCTTCCGTACGCCGGTACGCGGCGCGATGCGTCGAACGACGACCGAGGTGACGGTGGGGAATGTGGCTATCCCAGCTGGTGCGATGGTGTTTCTCTCGTTCGCATCGGCCAATCATGACAACTCCGTCTTCGAAAGGGCGGACGAGTTTGATGTGCGTCGCCGTAGCGCCTTTAAGAATCTTGGCTTCGGCAGCCGAGTGCACGCGTGCATCGGTGCGAATCTTGCGCGTCTCGAGGCTCGTATCGCGATTGATACGGTGCTCGACAGGTTGCCGGGCGTCGCGCTCCTTGAAGGGCAAGCGACGATTGAATATCGACGGAATCTCATGCTGCCAACGTTCAAAGCACTGCACGTGCGCTGGTGATGCGAGGGATGTAGGAAAAGTTAGCCGAGGCAAATGTTGGCATCGCTAGCCGCCGTGCGCGAACCGCCCATCCAGCAAGGTGTCGCGGCGGACGTACCGAGGCCGACGTGAATGAGTCGCGCCCGCTGCGGCGCGAAATGAAGCTTCGCCGGTCCGCCAAGTGCTTGATGCCCCGTGCGCGAGCCCATCAACGGTCGTCACTTCTTGATCACAAGTTGATGCGTCGCCTTCGAGTCACCCAGACGGTGGTGTGCAATGGCATCGACATCGAGCTCGCCGAAGATGTAAGCGCCGCAGTGATTGCACCATTATAAAAAATAATTGGAGCTTTCGACCGCAAGGGACTTACTTTAGAGGAAAACTCGGGCGCTGTCCGAGAAAGAAAGTCCTCTAGAAGTCATTGAAGGAGTTGCGGCGTTGTCGACGGTGCCAGATCTTAGAGGAAGGTTGGCGATTATTACGGGTGGCGCGAAAGGCATCGGCCTGAGTACCTCGCGCGCCTTCGCGCGTTTGGGAGCCGCCGTCTTGATCGCAAGTCGCGATGAGGCAGCGGCCCAGACCGCCGCGGAGGGGATCAACCGGGAGGTCGGCGCAAATAGAGTGACGCGCATTTCATTGGATCTTTCGAGCTTTGACTCGATACGGCGGGTAGCGCAGGAATTGAAAGACCGCCCCGTCGATGTGCTGATCAACAATGCGGGTGTGATGGGAGGCGATTTTCGGCGGACGAATGAAGGCTTTGAATGGCATTTCGGTGTCAATTTCATGGGGCCATTCCTTCTGTCGCGTTTGCTTGCCAATAACTTGGCCGATGGCCGAAATCCGAGACTAGTCCAGCTATCGTCCGGCGCACATCGCTTCGCCGCGTTCAATTTCGAAGATCACAACTTCGATACGGAACCCTACAACGGCGACATCGCTTACCAACGGAGCAAGACCGCGTGCGCGCTCTTTGCAGTAGGGTTTCAGACTCACTACGCGCGACTGGGAATCGACGCTTTCTCAGTGGCGCCCGGTATCGTCAAGACCGACCTTCTGAGCGCGATGGATAGCGCCACCCTCGATCGGCTACTCATCGATTGTGCGCCCCTTGTCCGAACTGCCGATCAGGCTGCGGCGACCATCCTGTACGCGGCAACGGCGCCGGAATTGACTGGAAATGGCGGCCTTTATATTGAGGATGGCGCACCCGCGAAACCAGGCCGACCCGAGGGATTGGATGGGGTGATGCCGCACGCGGTGGATCCGGTGGCGGCTGATCGACTGTGGCAGTTGGCAGAAAGGCTGGTCCGACAGCCCCCACGTAGCACATTGGCCGCCGATAGCGGACGGGTTTAGCGCGGATCGATGGACGATACCTCACAGACAAGGCCTACAATGATCAAGATCCAATTCGTTGATGAGCGCGGCGGGGGGCAGGAGATATTTGCGCAGGAAGGCGATACCTTGATGCGTGTGGCCTGCGACCACATGGTGCCCGGCATCATCGGTGAGTGTGGCGGGTTTCTGAGCTGCGGCACGTGCCATGTCAAGGTTGATCCCGATTGGATCGGCCGAGTGCCGCCCGCGGGAGCCGATGAGCTGGCAATGATCGAGGGATTGACCGACACAACCAGCGCAAGCCGACTGAGCTGCCAAATCACCATCGAGCCTTCTCTTAGTGGATTGCGAGTGCTTGTACCAGCCACTAACGAGGAGCACTGACCATGATATCCACCGCCGCCATACCTGGCCACGTGCCGCAATCGGTGGTCGTCGACTTCGACATTTTCAGTCCGCCCGATCTTAAGAAGGGCGTGCACGAAGCGTGGCTCGCGCTGCATCGCTCCAACCGCTCAAGCGTCTTGTGGACACCCCGAAACGGAGGGCACTGGATAGTTAACAGCGGGCAGCTCGTGCCGCAATTTTATGGGGATTTCAAGCATTTCTCGTCACGGAATGAATTTCTGCCGCGCTCGACCGCCAATTCCATTCCGGCCTCGCTCGATCCGCCAGAACATACGAAATTCCGCCGGATTATCAACACGATTCTGACGCCTAAGTACATCAGCTCAATGGATCGAGAGATTGAGGCACGGACGATTAACCTAGTGCAAGGCTTAGTCCCCAAGCGTAGATGCGACTTTGTCAGCGATTTCGCGCTCAAGCTACCGCTCGAGCTCTTCATGAACTGGGCCAAGCTTCCTCTCGAGGACATTCCCAAGCTGCGCTATTTTGCGGAGCGGACGATGCGACCGAGTGATGGGATAACCGCCCTTGAGGCGATGGATGCCCTCATGTCGTATCTCGATCCTTGGCTGCATGCACGCCGAGAAAGTCCCGGTAACGACCTGCTTAGCCTTGCCGTGACGGGGGAAATCGATGGTCGGCAGATAACCCACGATGAAGCACGACGTATGTGCGGTCAGTTCCTGATCGCTGGGTTAGATACGGTCGCGGCGATGTTGTCATTCATCTTCCTCTATCTTGCCAGACACCCGGAGCTGAGAAAGTTGTTGGCGGCGGAAGAGGAGATTCTGTCGGGAGCCATTGAGGAATTTCTCAGGCGCTTTCCTATTGTTTCGCCGGTTCGAGAGGTGGTTGAGGACTATCCCTGCGATGGTGTGACGCTCCGCCAGGGAGATCTGATTGTTATCCCAACGATGCTGCATGGCCTCGACTCGCAAATATTTCCGGATGCTGAAGCCGTCGATCCTCGGCGCAAGTCACAAGTCACCTCGACCTTCGGCCAAGGCCCACATCGCTGCCCGGGGGCGATGCTTGCCCGTGCGGAGGTGCGCATAGTGTTGCGCGAGTGGCTGCGGCGCATACCTGACTTTAACGTGGAACGAGAGGATGACATTGAATTCCGCGCAGGGATCGTCGGCTCAATCGCCCGCCTTCCGTTGCACTGGACTTAAGACCGGTGGCCGCCGCGTTTTGGAGGTGAGAGATGGTTTCGCAAACAGACACTAGCGCATCGCTCAGGGCGCTAAGCCAGTTCTCGCCGCCGTCCATGGGTTCGCCATGGGCGGAGGACTAACCTTGGCAGCGGCGCGCGACATCGTGCTCACCGCCGCGAGTTCGGCAAAATGGGGATTACCCGAAGTGCCGATCGGCTTGTTTCCCGCATGGGGCATCGGTTCGGTGGTCAGACGCGTGGGTGTCACATCGGCGCGTCGATTGGCTTTCGGGACCGACACGCTTGACGGACGTGAGGTACACGCGTTGGGTTTGGCCGATGAGGTAGAGGCGCGGGCCACATTTCAGAGCTTTTCGACCACAGACCGAACTGATCATTCGGTGGCGGAGTAATTGTGCAGGATGCAGCGCTCTTCAGCTTCTCGGACTGGCCTGTGCAGTCGGCGCTCGGTTTGTGGCGCGAGGAGCGCGCGCTAATTCCTCTCATACATACGACACCTGGAGTACTTGATGACTTCCATCCCCGCTCATCTGCCGCTGCCGACCGTCGCCGTTTCCGGTGGCGGTAACTTTCCCGTGCATCGTATCTACTGCGTTGGGCGCAACTACGCGGCGCATACGCGCGAGATGGGATTTGATCCGAACCGCGAGGAGCCGTTTTTCTTCCTGAAACCCGCCGACGCGATCGTCGCTTCGGAAAAATCCATCGTCTATCCGCCGCTGACGAATGATTTCCAACACGAAATCGAACTGGTGGTAGCAATCGGCGAGAGCGGCAAGAACATTGCTACCGAGCAGGCACACCGGCACATATTTGGATACGCCGTGGGACTGGACATGACGCGGCGGGATCTGCAGATGAATGCGCGAAAGCAGGGGAGGCCCTGGGACATGGGCAAGGCCTTCGATGAGTCCGCCCCGTGTGCCGCCCTGGTACCAGCCGCGCGAAGCGGCTATCTCGAACGCGGAGCGATCTGGCTCAAGGTCAACGGCGAGGTGCGCCAGAGCAGTGACATCTCTCAATTGATCTGGAGTGTCGCGGAGGTCATTCAACACCTGTCGCGTTACGTCACGCTGCTCCCTGGAGATCTTATCTTCACGGGAACGCCAGAAGGGGTGGGTGCAGTTAAGGCTGGGGATGTGATGGATGGTCACATCGACGGTCTGGAGGATCTGCGCATCGTGGTCAAGGCAGACTGAAGCGCCAGCATGACGGCCGGCGATCTCAATCTAACCCTTCACGGCTACTTCCGCTCATCCGCGAGCTTTCGAGTGCGCATCGCGCTCAATTTGAAGGGCCTCACGTACCGGACCTTGGCGCATCATCTGCGCCGCGACGAGCAGCGGGCACCGGGCTATTTGGCCCTCAACCCGCAAGGGCTGGTTCCGACGTTGATCGCCTACGGTCAGGCCATCGGCCAGTCGCTCGCGATCATTGAATTTCTCGAAGAGACCGTGCCTGCTCCCGCGCTGCTGCCGCCCGATCCGCTGGGCCGAGCACGCGTGCGGGCACTCGCCCAGGCGGTCGCCAGTGACATTCATCCACTCAACAATCTGCGCGTCTTGCGCTATTTGCGCGAACCCCTGCGCCAGCCCGAGGATGCGGTACGCCACTGGTATCAACACTGGGTAGCCGAGGGGTTTGCTGGTGTGGAACAACTGCTCGCGGGAGGGGCCGCGGGACGGTTCTGTCATGGTGACCTGCCGACACTCGCGGACGTTTGTCTCATTCCCCAAGTGGCCAACGCCCAGAACTTCGAGTGCGATCTGACCGCCTATCCCACGATTATGCGGATTTTCACATCCGCCATGGCACTGGAGGCGTTCGAGAGGGCGTCTCCGAAACATCAACCGGATGCCGAATAGCGAGCGAGTTTTCTCTATGAGCGGAATACAGATCGTCACCGAATTCATCCAGGCCTGGAATGAGAATGACCTGGATCGCGCCCATGAGCTCATGACGGAGGATATCTATTATCACAACATTCCCATGCAGCCGATCCAAGGTCGCGAGAATGCGCGCGCCTTCGCCGACTCATTCGGCGTGGGGAAGCGCATGTTGGCGCATTGGGAAATCGTGAATATTGCCGAGCGTGATGACGTCGTACTCACCGAGCGTATCGACTCGTTTACGTTGGAAGATGGCCGCAAAATCTCAGTACCGCTCATGGGGTCGTTTCGAATCCGCGACGGCTTGATCAGCGAATGGCGAGACTACTTCGATCTGGCCACCTTCGAGCGGCAGCTGGCGAAACAACCCGGCAGCAAGCCTCATGAGTGACCTGACTTTACAGAGCGTCATGGACCCGAAGGTCCAGCAGTGCCCTTATCCGTACTATCGTGCTCTGCGGGGGGAGGCCCCAGTCAGGCTCACGCCCGAGGGCACTTACCTTGTGAGCACGTTCGATCTCATTGTTCAGGTCGTCCACGACAGCAAAACCTATTCGAGCATGTCTCCGCACGGTGGTGGCCTGGGACTGCACCAATCGGCGGCAGCAGATGCCCTCATTAAGGAGAAGGGCTACGGCCGATCATTGCCGGTGTTTGTGAACCTGGATCCGCCCGATCACACCGTCTATCGGCGCATTGTGATGAACGCGTTCCGCCCCGCACGGATTCGCCAGATGGAGCAATCGATCATACGGACCGTGACCGATGTCATGGACGGATTTGGGGACCAGACCGAAGTGCATGTGGTCCACGATTTTGCCATTCCGGTGCAGATCTACATCATTGCCGACATGCTTGGGGTGGCACGTTCGGATTTCCGTTTGTTCCGCGAGTGGTCCGATGCCTGGTTTGTGGGCTTCGGGCTGCCGATCTCCGAGGAGGAGCATGTTAAGGCGGCCGAAAAGGTGGTTGAGTTGCAGCACCACCTGATGGCCCGTATCCGCGAACGGCGCGAGAAGCCCCGCGAAGATGTGATCAGCGACTTTCTCGATGCGCGCTTCGGGGGCGATCGACCATTGACGGACCTCGAGGTGCTCGCGATGGCTGAAAACGTCCTGGTCGCGGGCCATGAGACCACGAGCAACAGCATTGCCGCGGGCCTCCACCGGCTCGCCGTCGATCAGGACCTGCAGCGCCGGCTGCGCGATGAGCCGACCGCGATCCCAAAGTTCGTAGAGGAGCTGCTGCGTACCGAAGCACCGGTTCAGATGATGCCGCGCTATGTGACTCAGGACAGCGAATTGGGCGGGGTGGCGATCCCCAAGGGCGCCACCGTCATGGTCGCCTTCGCCTCAGCCAATCGCGATGATGCCAAGTTTGCCGATGCCGAATCATTCAATCTCGATCGGCCGAATGCCGCGCGACATCTGACATTTGGCACCGGAATCCATACTTGCGTGGGCTCATCGCTTGCCAAATTGGTCCTCACCAACACGTTTCGGCTGTTCCTCGAGCGGTATTCGGCCTTCAAACTCGCACGCCCGCAGGAGCAGCTGCACTACAACCTGAGTTTTGTGCTGCGAGGTTTGAGCGCGCTTGATCTCACCTTGGCAAAAGCACCGGTAGCATCTTCCCCCGTCAAAGCGGGAGCACCCACATGAGCGAGCCGCAAACACACCTCGGCCGCACAGCCGTGATAACGGGGGCCGGCCGTGGTATCGGACACGCGGTCGCGGTCAAGTTGGCGCAGCGTGGCGCGCGCGTGGCTCTGGTGGACTTGACGCCGCCGGATGAAGCCGCAGCTCGGTTACCCGGCAACGCTCTTGCGATTACGGCCGATGTATCGACCGAGGCAGGGTGGGCCCACATCGGCCAGCGCGTGAAGGCCGAATTCGGTAGCGCCGACATCGTGGTCAACAACGCCGGTGCCTATCCCCAGATTGCCCTCGAGGATCTCGACTACGCGAAATGGCGCCAAGCGCTGGCGTTGAACTTGGATTCGCACTACTTCAGTGCCCGGGAATTTGTGCCCGGCATGCGCAAGAAGAAATGGGGTCGATTCGTCAACGTGTCGTCCAATTCAATCGGTACCAATCTGCCGGGCTTATGCCACTACATGGCCGCCAAGATGGGCGTGATTGGCCTGGTGCGCGCCTTGGCGAATGAGGTCGGTCAGGACGGCATCACAGTCAATGCCATCGTCCCGGCGATCACTAATACTCCCGGTACCAGCCAAGTCCCCGCGAACTTGAAGAAAAGTGTCTGGCAGCTGCAGGCCATTCAGCGCTTCGCGGAACCGGACGATATCGCAGGTCCCATCGTCTTTCTCACCAGCGACGATGCAGCTTTTGTGACCGGGCAAGCCCTCGTGGCGGATGGTGGTATGTATAAGATCTCGTAATGGCGGCGGGAACATGGGTCTCATAGCCCCACGCATGAAGGGATGGGGCCGAGGAGGATTGGGGTGCAACGACGCGACTTTCTGAAGATTACGCTCGCCACACCTGCGCTGGGACAGCTCCCCGCTCAGGCAGACACCAATGCCTACTCTGATGAGTCACGCAGGACGGTGGTGGCGGAGTTCACGATTAACGGTCGTTCGCAGTCGCTCACACTCGATGCCCGTGCCACGCTGTTGGATACGTTGCGCCATCAACTCGGGCTCACCGGAACCAAGAAGGGCTGCGACCACGGGCAGTGCGGCGCCTGCACGGTGCTCCTTGGCGGCCGACGCGTCTTATCGTGCTTGACACTCGCCGCTGCGGTGCGTGAGCCGGTCACCTCCATCGAAGGCTTGGAGGGTCGCGATGGCATGCTGCATCCCATGCAACAAGCCTTCATCGAACAGGATGCTCTGCAGTGCGGCTACTGCACCCCCGGTCAGATCCTCTCGGCCATTGCCTGCGTGGAGGAAGGCCACGCTGAGACGCGCGCCTCCATCCAGGAGTTCATGAGCGGCAACTTGTGTCGTTGCGCGGCCTATCCGCACATCTTCGCTGCCATTGAGCAAGCGAAGCCTCTGATGCGCAAACGCTGAAGCATGCGAGCCTTCTCGTACCAACGCATTGAGGACACCGACGCCGCGCTGCGTGCGATGAGAAGCTCAGGCGGCCCACAGGCGGTGAATCCGCCGGTGCAGTACCTAGCCGGTGGAACGCTGCTGTTGGACCTGCTCAAACTCCAAGTCTTGTCCCCCGACACGGTGATAGATATCAACGCGCTGCGCCGGGAATACGGCCGTATTGTGGTGACCGAGGCCGGTCTGCACTTGGGCGCGCTGGTCCACATGGCCCAAGTCGCGGATGATCCACGCGTACAGGCCGAGTATCCAGTCATCGCCCAGAGTCTGGCACTCGCTGCCAGTGCCCAGATTCGCAACATGGCCACTCTCGGCGGCAATCTTCTGCAGCGCACGCGCTGTCCGTACTTTCGCGATACCAGCTGGGAGGCCTGTAACAAACGCCATCCCGGCAGCGGCTGCGCGGCGCGCACCGCTCCAAATCGCCTGCACGCGGTACTCGGGGTCTCTGATCGCTGCATCTCCAGCTATCCGGGGGACTTCGCGCAGGCGCTCACCGCCCTCGGGGCAAGCGTCGAGACCCTACACCGCGACGGCCGCCGCTCGTTGGAGCTCGAGCGGTTCTATCGGGATTCGAACGAACCCGAATATGAAACGCAGCTTCTACCCGGTGAATTGATCACCGGCTTGTGGATTCCTGCAGGATCTTGGACGCGACGATCGACCTATTTGAAGATTCGTGACCGTGCCTCTTACGAGTTTGCCCTGGCCAGTGCAGCCGTTGCGCTCGATCTGAGCGAGGGGAGCGTGCGGGAGGTGCGGATCGCACTCGGCGGAGTGGCCTACCGTCCCTGGCGGGCCCGCGAGGCGGAGGCGATCTTGAAAGGCCATCCCTTGACCGAGGCCAATGCCGCGGCAGCGGCGCGTGCTGCCTTTGCGGGGGCGCGCAGCGCCGGCCAGAACGCATTTAAGATCGAGCTCGGGCAGCGCACGCTGGTGCGCGCGCTCTTGGAGGTGGGACAACTCGCATGAATGGCACGACCCTCAAACCCGACTACCGGCGTGTGGATGCGGCGCTCAAGGTCACCGGGCGTGCCCGCTATGGTTCGGATTTCGATGGGGGCGCCCATCCGACGCACGCGTGTCTGGTGACAAGTACCATCGCCCGCGGTCACATCGCAACGCTCGATGACACCGCTCTCCGCGCGCTTCCCGGGGTGCTTGAAGTCCTGAGTTACAAAAACCTGGCCGGCCGGATCAAGCCCGGGCAGACCTTCCTCTCCGGTGGGTACATGAACTCCACCATTGCGCCGCTCGATTCCCCCGAGATCTGGCATGCCGGCCAGGTGATCGCCGTCGTGATCGCCGAGAGTTTCGAGCAAGCTCGCGCAGCGGCCAGAGAACTGAAGGTGACCTACATCGAAGAGGCCCCCCGTGCGACCTTTTCCTCCGAAGAGCCAGTCGGCGCCACCGCGACATCTTCGAGCGGGTCGGCCCAGACCGAGCCGGGACCCTCGGTCGGCGATGCCCTCACCGTGCATGCCGCAGCACCCGTGCGCTTCGACGCGCGCTATGCGACGCCCACACAACATCACAACAGCATGGAGCTCTTCACGACGACCTGCGCGTGGAAGCACGACCAACTCACGGTGTGGGAGTCGAGTCAGAACGTGTATGGGTACCAGCATGGGCTTGCCGCGCAGTTGGGCATCGCTCCATCCCAGATTCGTATCATATCGCCGTATCTTGGCGGCGCCTTTGGTAGTCGCAGCTTTCTCAACCAAACTACCGCCTTGATCGCCTGGAGCGCGAAGATGCTCGATCGGCCGGTGAAACTCGAGGCGAGTCGCGCGCAAGGCTTCACCATCGGAACGTATCGGGCGGAGACCCGACATCGCGTTCGCCTGGCGGCGAGCCGGGAAGGCCAACTGCAAGCGCTGATTCATGATGGCTGGGAAATCAGCTCCCAGCCTGACATGTATCAGGTGGGCGGTGTCAATGCCTCCACCCGCGTGTATGCATGCCCCAATGTTGCATCCAGTGTGACCGTGGTCCACGCCGATCGCGCCACGCCGGGCTTCATGCGTGCGCCCGCGGAAGTGCCTTACCTCTTCGCCTTGGAGTCGGCGATGGACGAGCTGGCTGTCGCCTTGAACATGGATCCGATCGAGCTGCGACGAAAGAACGACACCTTGATAGAGCCCATCGAGGGGCGGCCCTACACGTCGCGTGCTTTGATGCGATGCTTCGATGTGGGGGCCGAACGCTTTCGTTGGTCACAGCGCGACCCTCGGGTCGGATCCATGCGCACTCAGGGCTGGCGCATCGGCTATGGATGCGCCTCGAGCGTTTACCCGACCGTCATGGCGCCGGCAGCCGCGCGTGTCACCCTCAGGGCCGATGCCACGGCGCAAGTGCAGACCGCCGCCCATGAAATGGGGCAGGGCGTACGCACAGTGATTGCCATTACCGTGGCGGAGGGTTTGGGTCTCGCGCCGGAGCGCGTGCAGGTCGAGGCGGGTGACTCAAGTCTGCCTCCGGGGCCCGTCGCTGGGGGTTCCAACAGTACCGCCAGTATCTGTAATGCGGTGGCCAAGGCGTGTCAGGACATTCGTGCACGGCTGATCGCCCCAGCGGTGGCGGCGACATCCACGGGTCCGCTTCGCGGCGCGGCCGCGCGGGAGATTCGATTCATCGATGGTCACCTCGAGTGCGCCACAGGCCGCGAGCCGCTGCGCACGGCGATTGCACGCTTAGGTCGCGCGGCCGTTGAAGCCTATGCGGAGAATTCCCCGCACGGCACACCGCCGCAAGGTCTGGAAGGTATGTACAAGGGTCAGCCGGCTTTCACCGGCGGCACGTTTCTCAAGGAGCGCGTCCAGTGTGCGTTCGGGGCCCAGTTTGTGGAGGTTCGCGTGCACGAGCGCACTGGGGAGATCCGCGTCCCGCGCTTGCTGGGTGTCTTTGCCGCCGGACGCATTGTCAGTCCGCTCACCGCCAAGAGCCAGCTCATGGGGGCGCAAATCTGGGGCATGAGCGCCGCCCTGCATGAAGCCACGGAGATCGATCCCCGTCGGGGACGCTATGTGAATGCCGATCTCGCCAGCTATCTGATCCCGGTCGCCGCGGATATCGGGGAGATCGAGTCCATTTTCGTTCCCGAGGAGGACTTGCTCGTCAACGAGCTTGGCATCAAGGGTATCGGCGAACTGGGAAATGTCGGCTTAAATGCCGCGATCGCCAACGCCGTCTTTCATGCCACGGGCGTGCGCATCCGTGAGCTGCCGATTCGGATCGAGAACCTGCTGGGGAGTCTCAGTTGATCAGAGAAATCCATAGGAGCGACGTGTCTTGACGTAGCGGCAGTTCGTAATCATCTCACCCCGCATCGCGGCTAACAGCGGGGGATGAGAATTTCTCTCACCAAGCCGCCCCGGGTTAGCGCAAATCAAGGTGCGCGGCGCCACGTGGGGGCGCCAAATGCTTTTTGACTGCAAAGTGTCACCGAAAATGTTATATTAAGACATCCTTGCATTCGGTGGATCCTCCTCGCGACTATGATTGACCTGCGCTTTGCAACGGCTCTTCAGATGATGTTGAGTGTCGCCCTCGGGGAGCATGACAATTTCCGCGTCACCAGCAAGATGCTTGCTGAAGGGCTTGGCACCAATCCAAGCCTCATCCGCAAGCTGCTCTTCCCGTTGAGTCGCGACGGATTGATCCGTCCTTCGGTCGGCAAGGGTGGTGGCCTGAGGCTCGGCCGTGCAGCCGATCGGATGACCCTGCGCGATGTTTATCAATCTGTGACGGAGAATAAGCGAATTTTGGCCGCCCGCGACGCGGTGCCGCGGCGCTGTCGAATCAGCGCAAACATCAATGAGTTCTTTGCTACCGTCACAGGCGAGGCCGAGAAGGCGCTCCTCGACAATCTCGATCGCCGCACCATTGCGGAAGGTCTGTCCGATATTCTGCGTCTGGACGAGCGCCGTCGCGCGCGCCGTGGTGGCGCGAATGCGCCCCTCGTCCCCGGCAGGTCGACAAACGGCAAGATCGCACTGATCAGAGCACGCGTGGGCACCTGAACTCCCGCGCAGGAGTCCTTGCTTCTCGTCGCTCAAGTTCCGTGTGCGTGCAGCAACGCATTCGGCTTTCTTTGATCGAGCCGGACCATTTCGAGCCTGCGGATCTGCGCGACACTGTCTGCAACCGTGCGATTCGCGAGCATCTCAAGCACTAGACCCTCCGCCTCGCCAGCCAGACATCCGAAAAATTGAACGATGTTGGCACTCGCCACGCACTGACAGGGAATACCCTCGCGCGCGACCCAAAGCCTCTTTTTTTCCGTGACCGCAAGATAAATATCTCGCAGCGTGATCGAGTCTGGCGGGCGAGCTAAGCGCACGCCGCCACCCTTGCCCAGGGTCGCGATAATGATGCCCTCGTGGCTGAGTGGCAGCAGCAATTTGCGCACGAAACTCGCCCTGACCCCAAGCGACTCACCGAGCTTCTGACTCGTGCAGCGCACACCGTCTTCCTGGGCGATCTGAATCCCGAGGACAATCTGCAGTACACAGTGGGAAAGCGTAAATCAATCACTTTGCTTTGGCTCTCAAGCGGGGCAGACGCGAGTTCTCGAGGCGGGCCTGTGTCGATAATTAGCAGATTTTACGGCGGACTATTACGCTGCGCGCGTCCGCGGCGGCGTGCAGTTGGTCATCAGCGAATCAATCGCTGTGGACCACCCTTCGGGGACCCGTAGCCGAAAGTTCGGACGGCTGGCGACGGATACCGCGGATGATTGGGCACGATGCGTGGAAGCCGTTCACGCGGCGGGTGGCCATTTCCTCGGTGACCTTTAGGGCGTTCTGAAACCAAACGTTGGGGTCGTTGGGTTTGGGCATGGAGTGTTACCTCAAAAGAATCCTAATCAAGCGGATTGATGGTTCATGGTCTTTCGCTGGCACCATGCGCCGGTTGCCAGATTCTGGCTACCAGGCATTTCGAGCAAATTCGCCTACGAATGAAGAACTCGACACGATGGCACGTGCTTGCCAGGGAACTCGCGACTGCGGGTCGCCCGGCAGGGGCCGCAGCGTTATAGGCGACAAAGGTCCTCCCGCATCATCAGGGTAAATCGAGGGGTCTGGTCACGCATGCATCGTGTTGTTTATCGACATCGCCTCCAGGTCCGTACACGTCGCCGGCATCACCCCGCATCCAGACAGTTCATGGATGACGCAGCTGGCCCGCAATGGAAGAGAGTCGCTCGGGTACGCGATCGCCACAGTAGATGAACCACTATCACCGGGAGCGAAATCATCAAGGACTTGGAAACCGTTTGCTGCAGCCCCCGTCGCTGACATGGGTGAACTTCACGACCTAGTGAAACGCCCGCCAGCGACTTCGCGGAATGCGGAGCTACAATCAATCGCGCGACAGCTTGAATCGGTCCTCCGCAGTTCGTAGAGACGTAGAGACTCGACGAAACTCACACCAAATCTGCACCAAGGTGCTTTTGAAACTTACACCAAGCGCATGAGCGGATAGAAAAATCTAGTAAAATCAATGGTCGGGGTGACAGGATTTGAACCTGCGACTCCTACGTCCCGAAGGTTGTGGGTAGAGGTACCAATCCGCTCCGGGAGAATGCCGACTCAATGGGGGGTGATTCGGCATATCGGAAGTTCCTATTGCACATCTGGCATGTGTCCGTCCAGGATATGTAAAGCCAACTCGCTCCGCGTGACGAAGGGGCGCCGCTTCTGAAATGCTATTGCGGATTATCCGGTTATTCCGTAATATACGGGGTGCCTCGGAGGGTGTCATGCAGTTCTTTAATAGCACCGACGTAGCCAAGAGATTCGGCGCCATCGCACAGATCGTTCAGACTGAACCAGTGTGCGTGCAGTCTCACGGCCGTCCGCAGCTGGTGATGCTGTCGCCGGCCGAATACGAGCGCCTGCGCCGCCAGGATCGCCGGGTGTATTCGACTGACCAGCTGCCGGCCAGCCTGCGCGCGGCGATCGCCGCGGCGCGGCCATCGGTTCAAGCGGCTGCCTTCAATGATGAAATTTAAGGCGTGGCCGATTATCCGGTCCCGATCCCCGGATTGGTTATTCGCTACGCCTACCTCTGGAAGCGCGAGGCGGATCGTGGCCAGATCGAGGGGCAGAAGCATCGACCCTGCGTAGTGGTGCTCTGCGTGGAGGAGATTGACGGCGAAAAAGTCGTGACCGTGGCTCCGGTCACGCACAACCCGCCGACGAATCCCGATCAAGCCATCGCACTCACGCCAGCCACACGTCGGCGACTGGGCCTTGACGAGGAAAAAAACTGGATCATGGCCACGGAGGTGAACAGCTTCTTCTGGCCCGGGCCGGACTTGGCGCCAACGCCCGACGGACAATACGCGTATGGCGAACTCCCGGCCATCGTGTTCGAAGCGCTGACTCAGAAAATACTCGCAGCGGGTCGCAACGTGGCGGACGTTTCGCGCAGCGAGTAGCTACTTTACGCCAGACGGGGCGCAGGGCTCTCGAATTGCCCAAAAAAAGGAATCGACGGAGACGCAGACCAGACTTTCGACGACGCGGGCCTCGCGTTCTGTTCGAAAACTCAATTTGGCAAATGGCAGCGCCATCTTTTAGCATCAACGCATGACGTGGAAGCCGCGAACCTTTCTGGCGCTACTCGTTGCGGGCATGGGTTGCTGGCTTGAGCGGCAGGCGGCCGCGCAGATCGAATATTTGAAAGCCGAGAATCGGCTGCTTCGGTCGAGACTTGGACGGCGACGCATCGTGTTCACTGACGCCGAACGCAGCACGCTTGCGACCCTCGCCAAGGAAATAGGGACAAAGGCGCTTCGAGCCCTCGATCCCCTCGTTTCTCCTGCTACGTTATTGCGCTGGCATCGGGAACTGGTCGCACTGAAATGGACGTTTCTGGAACGCCGGCAGCCTGGCCGACCTCGCACGACGGTTGACATTGAACATCTCATCGTGCGGATTGCTATAGAGAATCCAGGCTGGGGTTACACACGAATTCAGGGGGCGTTACGGAACCTGGAACTAAATATTGGGCGCGGTACGATCCGGCGCATTCTAAAGGATCACCTGATCGAGCCCGCGCCGGCGCGCGGCCGTCGCATTCCGTGGTCGGTGTTTCTCCGGAGTTGCCGCGTATGCGGTGACTATCATCACGGCGAATATTACCGATATCAGTCTAAAGATGTATTTCACGACAACCTCCCAAGATGCTTCAATTCAACCTTCGTCTATAGGATGCAAGGGCAATGCATGCTGCCAAACATGCGAAAACTGGGATTGGCCATGTCTCTGTGAGAACCTCCGAAGCGCCATACCCCTTCAGCAGCACGCCGCGGGCGCTGCGCACGAAGTGGGTCAGCGGCAGAGCGTTCCCGAGCGTACGTGCCCACCGCGGCATGCCATCAAATGGAAACATGAACCCGGACAGCAACATCGACGGCAGATAGAAAAACACCGCCGCTTGAATCGCCTGGATCTGGGTACGCGCCATCGCGGATAGCGCAAAACCCAGAGTCAGATGAGCCAGAGCGAACACGGCGCTGGCCAGCAAAAGCATGATTACGTTGCCGAGTGCGGGTAGTTCGAACAGCACTCTCGCGAGAGCGATCACGATAGCCGCCTGCGAGACGCCGACCACCACGTAGGGTGCGAGTTTGCCGACCATGGCGTCCAGCGCCGTTACCGGGGTCGCGAGTAGTCCCTCCCAGCTTCCCTCCTCACGGTCCCGGACCAGCGTCAGTGCCCCCAACATCAGCATCGTGATCATGACGACGACACCAACCAGACCTGGCGCGAGAGACCACGCGGTGCGTGCATCGGGATTGTAGAGCCACTGCACTCGCACACTCGGCTGCATGGGCAACGCGCCCGGCGGCACCGCTCTTAACAGGGCCGCTTCGAGCAGGGTGACCGCGGGACCTACGGCGGAAGGGTCGCTTGCGTCGACCAGCAAGTGAGGTGGCTCACCCGCGCGACAGTCGATTGCGACGCGCGCGCGCCCGCTGGAGATGTACTCATCAACTGTGTGCGCCGTATCACTCGTAGCGATGAACCTGAAACTGCCCGTATCGGCCACCGTCTGGCGTACCAACCGCCCCTGCGTATCGCAGGCGGGCGCGATTGCAACTGGAATGTTCTTCGGTGCAAGATTGACTGCATATCCGAAGAGTACGAGTTGCAGCGCCGGGACCAGCAGAATCAGCCCGAGGCTCGGTCGGTCGACTAACAGGCGTAGGGTCTCGATGCGGGTCACCGCAAGTATCCGGGTCAAGCTATCCCTCATCAGTAACATCCTCTTGCGTCATGGGCAATGACGAGTGCTGCGTCCTCGAGCGTCAAGCAGGCCTGCCTGCTCTGGCATCCATGAGCGGCAATCAGTGCTTCGACCTTGCTGAGTACGTCCACCGCGACGATCAGCCGGACGCTCTTGCCCGACGGATGGACTGCCAGTACCCCGGGACTCTCGAGACGATCCGCGAAGTTCATCGCGTCTGGCCCGCTCACGATCAATGCTGATGCCGAGACTTTCTGCGCCACCTCCCCAGGAGGACCGCTCGCGCGGACCTGTCCGTGACTCAAGAGCACGATGTAGCCGCAACGTTGTGCCTCGCCGAGGTCATGAGTCGCCAATACCATCGCGGTACCTTGAGCGCTCAGCGTGATGAGCCGGCGCCAGATCGCCTGTCTAGCGGCCGGACCGAGGCCCGCGGTGGGCTCGTCCAACAGCAGCACACGCGGGCGATGAATGAGCGCCGCAGCGAGGTCGACTTGTCTGCGCCAGCCTCCTGACAACTCAACGGCTGAGGTGGCGGCGAATTCGCCGAGACCGAACGCATCGATCTGTTGCTCCGCGGCACCGGCCGAATCGGGCAAACCAAACACCGCGGCATGAAATCTCAAGTTTTCCCGGACCGAGAGTGTGGGGTAGAGCGTACTTCGCTGGGCAAGATAACCCGCGTGGTGTCGCACCTGGCGTGTGCCGCGCAACAGATCTCGACCTAGCACATTCCCCGTACCGCTATCCGGCACAAGGAGACCTGCCAGCAGCCGTAGCGCGGTGGATTTCCCTCCCCCGTTGGCCCCAGCGAGTCCGCATATCTCTCCGGGTCGCACCGATAGTGACAGGTCCTCGACCGCGACGCGGCGACCGAAACGCTTCGACAAACGGCGCACGTCGATCAGGCATTTTGGAGCGCTCGCAGCCCGGTCAGGCGTGGACATATTTGAAGCCCCCGAATAAGTACTTGGTGGCTTCCGCCCCCAGCACACAAACCGAATCTCCGGCATGTAGACGGGTGCGCAACTCCGCCAGCGCCATCCAAATCGCCGCCGAGCCCGTGTTGCCGACGCGATCCGCATTGACGAAAATGCGAGCCTCGTTGAGATCGATTTGAGCGGCCAGGAGCCTTGCCATGTGTCCGTTCGCCTGGTGCGGGATGAAGTAATCCACGCTGCAGCAATCGACGCCGAGCTGCCGAAGCGCCATCAGGCCGTCGGCGAACAGACCGACACCGTTGGAGTCACCTCCACGCGGTGCTTCGTGTCGGCGCGTAAAGTCTCTGCAGATGTGACGAGTGCGGACGCCGAGCCGAGCTGCGAGAACCATTCCCTGGCGTCTGACGTCGATTTCAAAACGCGAATGTAGGCGCTCGAGCAGCTCGGCGGTGGAAACGGGCGGACCCGGCAAAGCGGTTCCCATTCCCAATAGGGTCACTGAGCGGGGGTCTCGCCAGGACCGGCGTGTCTCTTCAGCGCGCATCAGTCGTCCGAAATGAGCGAGGCAGGGTGCGGAGCCGCATAAAGAGCCGATCGGAATCGACCGAAAGCGAATCCAACGACCCAGCCCGCAATTGAAGTACGGTTATCAACCGTTCACGCGCATCCATCGCGATTTCTCTTCCGCGGATCGACTCGAGCAGCGGTGTCGCGCAGCGACTTGCGATCGCGACGTGGCGCGCCTCATCGCGGTGGATGCGCTGCAAGGTGGCGCTGACCCGGGGGTCCGAGGCGAGCGGCTTTCCCGGACGTCGCAGCGCGCCGAGGATTCGACACATCGCCGAATCGATTGCAACGATGCGCACGAGATGCACCAGGAGGTCACGATCCGCCAGCCGCATAAAGAATCTGCGCATCGTAGCTTCGAGCGAGCGGTCTTCCGGCGGCCGGGGCAGGGACACCCTGAGTCCTGCGAGCAATATCTGATGCTCCCGCTCGTCGACGGCAATTCCTGCCAGGATTGAACGCATCGTGCGCTCGTGGCAAGCGTCGGCCAAGCGGTCAAATGTCAGCGCCGCCGACTCCTCGCCGCAACTCAGCACTTGCAGCAGCGCCGCGAAGGCGGCGGCGTTTGCAGCATTAAGCTGGACGGCTTCGCAGCGAGACTCGGGGGAACCCACAATGGATGACCGGAAGCACGTGGTACTCAAGAGTAGCCCATCCTACTTCTGACATCGCCGGTCTAGCGCAAGGCGACCGTCGCGCTTCCCGCTATCGGTCCTTGTTCAGCTCGCTGGAGCAAGACGGCAACGCGAGTGGTGTCACCGGGGAATGAACCCATCGGTACCCGAAATTCAGACTCTCGTCCGTTCCAGGCGCCGAGGGTGCGGAATTGCCTGACGATATTGAATTCTTGGAGTGTCCTTCCGGAGTTCTCGCCGCGCCCAACCTTGGTAGTCGCCTGCGGCAGGTAAGCGATGAGGTTGACGTCGTATCGCTCGCGCTCCTGACGTTCAGGCACGGTGACGGTGAGCTCTCCGGGAGCCACGTCGACGCTGATCGGAATCGTGTTGAGGGGCTCGGCAATTGCCGCCAGGATGCGACGCTTATCCGATCCTACAAAGCTGCTACGCCCGTCGACGACCACTTGAGGCGTAAATGCCGACGACAGGCCCAGTGTCTCAACGTACCGGTGCTGACGCCGGGCTGATGTCGGTAAGCCGAATTGGTCGCGCCATCCAATGCTGTCCCAGTAATCGACGTGGAAGGCCAGGGCGACGACATTCGGCATCTGCGAGATCTCTCCTAACAATGCATCTGCCGGCAGGCAGGAGCTACAGCCCTGCGACGTATAGAGCTCCACAACTGCCGGTCCGCGCGACGAGCTCGATTCCGCCCGCAGATTTCCCACCGAGCCGAGTTCCACGCCCATACAGATCAAGGCGAGGAGGGCAGCGCGATTAATTGACAAAGTCATGGTTCGGTACCTCAGGTGACAGCAGTCTTTGGTTGCGCTCACCAACGCAACAACCGCGGACCGAGCAACGCGCCGATCGCGGTGGGGATCAACATGCCGAGCAGATACCATGTGCCGATAAACGGTGTAGCTAGCTCCGGACAATGCAGGGTATAGACGAGCGCGCCGATGGATCCCGCGGCGAATCCCACTCCCGCGCCCGCCCGACGCAGCCGCGTCGGGGCAAGGTGTTTCAGGATCCAGAGAATGGCAAGGAAAAGCGGAGCAGCGATCAATGCGATCAGGAAGGGACACACGGCGAACGTGGTGCCCAAGAGCAATTTTACACGGGTTTGCGAAGCGGCTGACAACAAGGTCGTCGCTGCCAGAATCCACATGGCGAGCACCACAGCGCCAACGCCCGCCGGCAATAGACCGAGCCGGGCACCGGGGCGCGCCAAGCGTGCGACGGCGAGGAGCGCGAGCGCGGCCAAGCTCGCGCAATAGATCTCGCGAACCCAAAATGCGGGCTCGAATACCTCGTGAGGCAGAGCCGGGTTCAAGTGGAGGACTCCGCCGGTCAGAAGGAGCGCCGCCAGTGCGCCTGCGGTGATGCCATGCACATAGCGGCGCGTCGTCCGCCTCGAGTCGACGGGCTCGAGGTTCGTCGCAAGTATCGCAGTCAGATTCTCTGTTCTCATTCGGCGTCCGTATCCTCGCGCGCAATCGCTTCTTCCAGTTATTTCGTTGGAGACGAAGGATGGGTTACAGCCGCAGGGCTTTATACCCCGCGGGATTGACTGGGCGCACGGGGTCGGTTGTTTTAAGTCCGCCGCCTGTCACCGAGTGGAGGCGATGACGATCCGACCTGCAATAAATGGGCTGGCTAGTCGGTCAATTGTGCGAGGGCCGTACTCCATCGGAGGGTTGACACCGATTCGCCCTGCTCTGCGCAGTAACTAGAAGGATAAGATGCCCTTGATTGAGGAGCGCCTCCGAAGGCTGATGTTACAGAGCCTTGGCGGGGACGCATCGTCTTACCACTCTCTCCTAAATAAACTAGCGACGCATTTGCGCTCGTTCTTTCGCAAGCGTTTGGCGGGCCTGCCAGAGGAGGCCGAGGATCTCGTGCAGGAGGTGCTGTTGGCGATCCACAATCAGCGGCATACTTATGATGCGAGGCCGCCGCTAACTGCGTGGGTACATAGCATCGCCCGATACAAGCTCATCGATCTGCTACGCCGGCGCTCTCGTAGCGATCTACTCAACGATTCCCTAGATGAGGGTGAGGAGCTATTTGTGGCGCCGGATCATGAAGCGGCGGAAGCGCACTATGACATTGCAAAGCTCCTGCAGCAATTACCGGATCGACAGCGACTACCAATTCAATACGTGAAGATTGAAGGGGCCTCGGTAGCCGACACTGCGGCCCGCACGGGCATGTCGGTCTCGGCGGTCAAGGTGGGCATCCATCGTGGCTTGAAGGCTCCGGCGGCGAAAATAGGCAGCAGCGAGTGGAGACCGATGAACTGATCTCGTTGCAGAGACCTCGAGGTGGTTGACCCCGCGCAGATTCGCCGACGTTTCATGTTGACCCACTCGGGCAGGGGAACCTTGGGACCGTCGCCATCAGCGTCGGCACCTTGAGACCGAACCCGATGCGGTCGCATCTAGTCATCGAACTTTTGTGTCGACATCAGCGACAGCGACGACTGTAATTAGGTGACATAGAAATGTGATGTCGACACCAAGTAAAAATCCCGTCGCACCTGGCGAATAAAAACACCGAGCGAGGCACGAAGTGCGTTGTGGCAAACGCTGGATGAGACGCGGGACAATTTGAAGAGTGTTATTGCGCTCTGGCCTGACTCGCGGGTCTTCCTAAGCGCCTTTGGAGCGCGCGAAATCGACTCGGTGTCGTGCCCATGCAGCGGCGCAGGACCGTGCACATATGCTGCTGACTGGCGAAACCGCACTGATATGCAATGTCCGCCAAGCTTGAGTCCGATCGAGTGAGGAGTTCGGCAGCACGCTCAACCCGCAACGTCACTACGAATTTGTGCGGCGATTGGCCGGTTCGTTCCATGAACGACTGGGCAAAGTGGCTCGGTGACTGACCTGCTTGATTGGCGAGATCTGCCACGAGAATCGGTTCACGCAAATTCGCATCGACGTAATCACGCAGGCGTGTGACGACTTTGGGCGTCAGCCGATGGGGCACCACACACCTGCGGTGGAGATGACGAGATAACCGGATAAGCACTAACCGAGCGAGGCAATCGGCGGCCTCCAGATTGAGAATACCCGGCGTTCGTAACTCCTCAGCGAACTGATCCACCAGTTGCCCAATACCTGGCACTACGGAGTTGAACAGTGCAGGCACGGTGCGAAAGAGAGGGACGTCGTCGTCCGTACAGTGAATTATATTCGGTTGGAAGTAGATGCCTAGATGGCGGCTCGGCGCTTGCTTGGTCCACGTCACCGGGTGACCCGCAGGGGTCAGAAACAGCGAATGCCGGCGGCAGAGGAAAGTACGGGAGCGGTCGCGATCGAAACCGCCATGGACCGACCCCGCCATGATATTCACGGCCAGACGGGGCACAGATAGCGGCGGGACATGCAGGCTGTATGGGGGCGAAACGTAAAGTGCGCCATAAGTCAACGCGCCAACATTGCTGTGCTTCATCGAGGAGTGCTCTTGTCCACCCGCGTCGGATAGCGCCCGATGATAGGTCTCGGCCTCGTTACGCAGGTTGGGGTCGACGCTGCTCGTTGTCATTGAAACTCCCTTACGTAAGTTTCTCACGCTATTACACAAAACACTCAGCGCTTGAACCCAACCACCAGAGCTTTGTGAAAGACACAGACGACAATTGCGGCGCTTAGTCGAGTCTAGGCTGAACTCAATGTAGCGCTGCAACTTCAGCCAAGTCGTAGCCGCGCGGGAACCAACCGTTCATACAACATTGCACAAGGATTAAGGAACCATGAAGAAGACCCTGATAGGCGCCTGTTTATTTCAGGTTACGATGGCGGCCGGGCTGTTATTACTCAGTATCGGGGGCGCACGCGCTCAAGGAGTCGCCCCCAAAGACCATGACGATGGCGACTCGGAACTGCGTGAGCTAATCGACCATGCGGTGGGCGGAATTGGGAAGCTGCAGGTTCCGTCGAACAATGCCAGTATCCCAGTGCCGCCGCCGCGGCCGGGGTCAGGTTTTACCCCGGATCGCTACGTGACAACGGAGGCGAAGCGTTTCCTCGGGAAGATGCTCTTCCACGATCCGGTGCGAACCGCGCGCATCGACATCAACCAGGGTCAGCCGGTCGATCTGCCCGCCGGGACGTCCTTCGGCGGAACGGTGAACGCCTCCGATTCGAACGTCCAGGCGATCGTCAATGCCAGCAAACAGACCGGGTCGTGCGGCAGCTGCCACTTTGGCGAGGCGGCGAGCAAGGCCGGTCAGCAGATCAACTTGCACGTCGGCGCCGAGGGCCGCGGCTATACTGACGAGAAGGGCAACTTCATCGTCCGCCGTCGGACGCAGCCGATTCTCACCAAGCAGCGCGCTGCGCCCATATTCGCCGGCGACACGCTGGTCGATGCGCTTCCGACGCTGACCGATGTCGATTTGGTCAACGGTCTGCGACTGGTCACCACGCCGGCCAACTTCTACCACGAACCCAGGCCGGAAGCGCTGCTCGAGACCGGCCGGCTCGACGAACTGGACAGCGTGGCGCGCATGTCAATGTCCGTGATCGGTTTCGCGTTTAACAACCGCCTCCTATTCGGCGGCTTCGGAGGTGAGCTGCAGACGACGATCGGCTCGCTCAACCCGTTCAACGACCCTGCCGGGGAGAACATCGCGCTACTGCTCCTCGACGCGCACCGCATGCTTAACTTTCAGTCGGCCGAGCTCATCAAGGTCCCAGCTTTCGTCAAACTTTTCCAAGACGCCTTCCCGCAGGAAGCTGCTGATGCCGCTGCCGCGGATGACCTAACGAAACTCGTAAATGACCAAACGGCGTTCCGCGCGACGGCGACCTTCATGCGCACGGTGGTCACCCGGAACACGTCGTTCGATCGGTTCGTCGCCGGGGATGACCGTGCGCTGACCGGCCGCCAGCGGCGCGGCGCACGGCTCTTCTTTAGCAAGGCCACCGACGGCGGCGCCGGCTGCTTCACTTGCCACAGCGGGCCGATACTCAACAAGCAGGTCAATGATCCTGACCTCGCCGGAATCGGGCAGTTCGTCGAGGAGAACTTCTTCAACATCGGCATCGGCGATCACCCGGTCCAGGCGCTGAACGCGCTGGCGAGGGGCCATCTCGATCCGAGCAAGCTGGGCAAAGACGGCTTTCCGTATCACGCGGAGGACGTCGGGCGGCAGGAGATCACGCACATCGCAGACCATGCGTTCAAGTTTCGCGTCTTGACGCTGCGTCAGCTGAAGGACGGAAGGAATTTCATGCACAACGCTTCGTTCACCAAAGTCCGCGATGTGGTGGAATACTTCAACGCGGGTATTCCCCAGGATCCCACTGCCGGGGCCGCGCCCACCCTGTCGACCCGCTTCACCAACCCTCGGGGGCCGGGGACGCCGAACGGTCTGGGCCTCTCGAAAGACCAAGTCGACGATCTAACCGACTTCCTGGAGAACGGGCTGTATGACCCGGCGTTCGTGAAATACGACCCCAACTCGACCACCGATACGTTCCAGCCGAACGAACGCGACCTCGCTTTCTCGAAGTATCGTCCGGATCTCGCCGCCCTAGGAGCCAAGGATGGCTCAATGCCCAGCGGTCGGGCCATCTCCAACAACGATCCGCTGTCGAGGCGGGATGAAGGGCTGGAATTCCTCGACGTGACCTCGGAGGCGACGATTTCCCTGCTAAGACGCGGTCCCGATGAAGATGACGACGTACAAAAAGACACCTATAGTATTTCGAACATCAGTACGTCGATCATCGACACGCATCTGCTCGTGATCGCGCAAGGATTGCCACCCGGTGTGCGTCTACTCAATAGAAACAGCGGCACAACAAGCACCGGCGCGCCGTATCTGAGAGTCTTCCTGCCAAACGG
>WNFR01001278.1_pt1 | contig 56037 bp, 55 predicted proteins | sample 5400221 | NCBI WGS metagenome assembly WNFR01 (sample SAMN13153357, study PRJNA577476) | soil metagenome | isolation source: 40 cm soil under Madrone tree | place: USA:California | collected 2016-06-14
CCGCAACGTTTCGCCAAGCGGCGAAGCCTCCGCCCATCGAAACTCGATCGAGCGCGAGAGAAGGAAGTAACGTCGAGGCGGAAATCATGTCCGTTCAATCTACCGAATCGTCGCATCCGTTGCTGTCACACACCGACAGTATCGCTGCCAGCAGCGCGGACGCATTCTTGCTGATCGGCCGCGTCCTGCTCGGGTGGCTCTTTCTCGCGAGCTCAGCGGGCACAGGCGGAAAGCTGTGGAACGTCGCCGGCTTTGCGGGCTACTTGAAAAATCTGGGCATGCCGGCGCCCGAGTTTTGGTCCTGGATTGGCGCGCCCGTCGAATTCCTGATCGGCGCGGCCCTCATTTTGGGGGTCGGTACCCGTTACGCCGCGCTGCTCTGCGCGTTATTCCTCATTTGCGCGACCGCGCTAGCACATCGCTACTGGGAATATCCGGCCGCGCAAGTGGGGGCGCAGTACAGCAATTTCCTGAAGAACCTCGCCCTCTTCGGTGGCGCACTCGTCCTATTCGTGACGGGGGCGGGTCGCTTCAGCATCGACCGTATACTGGCAAAGAAGCCTTGACGGGTCCGCTGACCGTCATGTCCAAAGCGTCTTGCTCGCAAGGCCCGCGCCTTCCGCCAGCGCCTCGAGCTTCGCCCACATGATCGAGGGGTGGACCCGCCGATAGAACGGCCCCTGCGCGAAGCCGCAATCCGTTCCAGCGAGCACATTCTCGCGTCCGACGAGGCTCGCGTAGCGGATGATGCGCTGCGCGATCAGTTCGGGATGCTCAACCACATTGGTGGCGTGGCTGATCACGCCTGGGATGAGCACCTTGCCTTCGGGCAGCTTCACGTCCTGCCATACCTTCCATTCGTGCGCGTGGCGAGGATTGGCCCCTTCGATCACGTAAGCACCGACCTTCACCTTGAGGATGAGGTCCACGATATCCTTGAGCGGAACGTCGGTGGTATGCGGCCCAGGCCAGCTTCCCCAGCACACGTGATAACGCATGCGATCGGCCGGCAGGCCCTCGATTGCATGGTTGAGCACCTCCACGTGCCTGGCCACCCATTTGCGGTAATCGCCGAAGCTCGCCGGCGGCACCACGCGATCGTAGGTCACGGCGGTACGTGCGTCGTCGAGCTGTAGCAAGAGTCCGGCATCGACGATCATCTTGTATTCGGTGCGCATCGCTGCGGCGATCGCGACGAGGCATTCCTCGTCGCTGCGGTAGTACTCGTTCTTGCGGTCTGGAATGACGCTTGCCGGGGCAGCGACCGGCAGGAAAGCCTCCTCAACCTTCACGGCCGCGAGCGCGGCCTTGAAATTGTCGATGTCCCGGGTGAGCTCGGCCTGTCCGGTATACGCGATCGGCCCGACGCAAACCGCGTCCGCGCTGGTCGCGATCTCTTCGCGCGCATCGAGCTCGGCATAGAACTCGGCGAAGCGCGAGCGATCTGTGCCGCGCTGAAACGGGTTAGCCCCAGCCGTAAGCGGACGGCGTTCGAAGTTGCTCAAGCGTTCGAGCGCGTATTGCGACCAACTGATCGATTTCCCGAATTCGCCGTCGCTGACCACGTCGATGCCGGTTTCGGCTTGCCGGCGGACGATCTCGGCTACGCTTTCGCTCAGGCATGTCTCATAGCCGTCCCGATCGAAAGTCTTGACCGCCTGCTTCGCACGCAGGAACGCCTGCAACGGCTGCGGACGGATCAGGCTGCCGACATGCGTGGTGAGAATTCGGTCGCTGCTGCGTTTCATGATCTGCTTTTAGCAGCAGCTGACATTCGCGGCCAATCGCGCTTGTCGAAGGAAGGCTCGTCATCTAGGTTCCGCTCAGCCGTGGGGACCATGCTTGCAATCAGCGGGGAAATCGAACGGGAGGTACAAATGTCGGCTCATCCACGGCGCCTGCTGCTCGGAGCAAATTTTGCTCTCTCGCTGGCGATGCCGAGCTACGCAGCCGAACTCAACCCGGCAGCGCTCGTCTACCAGTTGCCGGATCAGATCAGCTGGAGTGCGCCGAGCGCGGCCGGCTCCCAGAACGCAGTGCTCGTAGGTGATCCATCGAAGCCCGGCCTCTACCTCGTACGAAACAAATGGCTGAAAGGAAATCACTTCAGCCGACCGCATTTCCATCCCAACGACCGCTTCATCACGGTGCTCGGTGGCACGTGGTGGATGGGCAGCGGCGCGAATTTCGACCCCGACAACAGCGTGCCGTTGCCGACAGGCACGTTCGTGACTCATTTCGGCAAAGAAGTGCACTGGGACGGCGCTAAGGACGAAGACGCTTCGCTCCTCATCTTCGGCGAGGGACCCGGAAGCAGCACCCCGGTCGAGCCGACCGTGGGCAAATTCTCCGGCCTCGATCCAAAGGCCGTCGTCTACACCCTGCCGGACCAATATAAATGGCGCGACCCGACAGGCACCGCGGGCGTGAATCAGGTCGTGTTGCATGGCGATCCGACCAAGAGCGGACCTTATGTGGTTTTCAACCGGTTCAAGCCGGGAAATTTCAGCAAGCCGCACTTCCATCCCAACGACCGCTTCATCACTGTGGTCAAAGGCACATGGTGGGTGGCGACCGGCAACAAGGTCGACAAAGACAATATGGCGGCGATGCCGGCAGGCAGCTTCGTCACCCATTTCGGCAAGCAAGTGCATTGGGATGGCGCCAAAGACGAGGAGACTTGGCTCGTCATCGTCGGCGAGGGACCGGGAACACTCACCTTGGTTGACGCGACGAACTAGTCCCACAGGTCGCAGCCCATGCGCGTCGCCGAAGACATTGTCGCCGCGATCGGCAACACGCCGCTGATCACCCTCAAGCGCGCATCGGCGGCAACCCGTTGCACGATTCTGGGCAAGGCCGAATTCATGAATCCCGGCCAATCGGTGAAGGACCGTCCAGCGCGCCAGATCATCCTTGAGGCAGAGAAGCGCGGGGAGATCAGGCCCGGCGGGCTCATCGTCGAAGCGACCGCAGGCAACACCGGTATCGGGCTTGCGCTTGTGGCCAATGCTCGCGGATACCGCACGCTCATCGTCATTCCCGAGACGCAGAGCCAGGAAAAGAAGGACATGTTGCGCCTCTGCGGTGCCGAACTCGTTGAGGTGCCGGCGGTACCCTACGCCAACCCGAACAACTATCAGCACATCGGCCGGCGCCTGGCGGAACAGCTGCGCGAGAAGGAGCCGAATGGCGTGCTATTTGCCGACCAGTGGAACAACCTGGACAACCGCAAGGCGCATTACGTCTCGACCGGCCCGGAAATCTGGCAACAGACCGGCGGGAAGATAGACGGCTTCATCTGCGCCATCGGAACGGGCGGGACCGTTGCCGGCGTCGCAACTTACTTGCGCGAGAAGAAGAACGATATCGTCATCGGCATCGCCGATCCCAAGGGCGCGGCGATGTACAATTTGTTTGCGCATGGACAAGCCAAGGCGTCGGAGGGCGGCTCCATCACCGAGGGCATCGGGCTTGGGCGGGTCACCCGCATCATCGAAGACATCAAGGTGGACAAGTCCTATTTAATCCCCGACGAGGAGGCGGTGCCGCTCATCTTCGAGCTCGCCGAACACGAAGGATTGTGCATGGGCGGTTCGACCGGCATCAACGTCGCGGGCGCCATCCGGCTGGCCAAGGATTTAGGGCCCGGCCGCACGATCGTGACAATTCTCGCCGACGGCGGCTCGCGCTATCAATCCAAGCTGTTCAATCCCCGCTTCCTGCGCGAGAAAGGCCTGCCCGTGCCGCAATGGCTGGTAGAGCTTGCGAGGCCATGACGACCGAGTGCCTGTTCCGCGAGGATTCTTATCTGAAGGAATGCAGCGCGACCGTCCTCGGTGTGACGGACGCGGGTGCTCTCTTACTCGACCGCACCGTGTTCTACGCCGCCTCTGGTGGGCAGCCCGCCGATCGCGGCGTGCTGATGAGCGCAAGTGGCGATGCCATCCCGATTGCAAGCGCGAGCTATACCGACCCCGCGAAGACGGAGATTTCGCATCAGCCGGCCGGCCCCGCCGGCGCGCCTGTCAAAATTGGGGAGACCGTGAATGCCGCAATCGACTGGGATTTGCGGTACGCCCGCATGCGCATGCACACCGCGCTGCACCTGCTCTCGGCGGTGCTGCCGTACCCCGTGACCGGCGGGGCGGTCGGCGACGCGGATGGACGGCTCGACTTCGACATTCCCGAAGCAGGACTCGACAAAGAGGAGATCACCAGAAAACTTGCAGAGATGATCGCGGCCGGGGCCGACGTGCGCTCGCGCTGGATCACCGATGCGGAACTCGAAGCCGCGCCCAACCTGGTCAAGACCATGTCGGTCAAGCCCCCGATCGGGACCGGCCGCGTAAGGCTCATCGAGATCGTCGGATACGACCTGCAGCCCTGCGGCGGCACACATGTCCGTAACACGAACGAAATCGGTGACGTGCGCGTGACGCAGATCGAAAAGAAGGGCAGACAGAACCGGCGGGTGCGCATTGTCTTTGCTTAGGCTGCTCGCAAGGAGCGGCGCGCCGTCTCAGCCCGGAGATGATCCATGCCGCATGAGCATCCCTCATCACGTTGGCTCTTGAGCACCGACTGGCTCGCCGAACGTCTCGGCGCCGCCGATCTCGTCGTGGTTGACGGCTCCTATTACCTGCCGGCCATGAAGCGGGACGCCGCGGCTGAATACGTGGCCGGTCACATTCCCGGCGCGGTGCGTCTCGACATCGATGCGATTGCGGATCATTCCAATCCCCTGCCGCACATGCTGCCGGATGCTGCCCAATTTGGCCGTGACGTGGGCGCCCTCGGCATCGCGGATACCGACACCATCGTGATCTACGACGGTGCCGGGATGTACTCGGCACCGCGCGTGTGGTGGACCTTCCGTGTGTTCGGCATCGAGAAGGCGTTCATTCTCGACGGTGGCCTGCCGAAATGGAAAGCCGAAGGACGCCCGCTCGAAACTGGGCCGGTGAAGCGGGTACCCCGCACCTTCAGGGCGCGCAAGCAGGCGGAGCTCGTGGCCTCGCTCGCCAGCGTGCGCGCAGCCTTGGCGAGCAGATCGGCACAGGTTGTCGACGCGCGCTCCACCGAACGTTTTCTGGGGCAAGCATCGGAACCGCGGCCGGGCCTGCGATCAGGTCACATGCCGGGCGCACTCAACGTCCCATCCACATCCGTCGTCGAGAATGGACGATTGGCCGCGCCGGAAAAGCTCAGAGCGGCATTTGCCGCAGCCGGCGTTGACCCGAGCGCGCCGATCATCACCACCTGCGGCTCCGGGCTGACGGCCGCAATCCTCTGGTTCGCGCTCGACGCACTGGGCAAGCCGCCTCAGGCGCTTTATGACGGCTCGTGGTCCGAATGGGGATCGCGCGACGACCTTCCCGTCGAGCCGAAGCCCTGACCGAAACGGAGGGCCTGGCCGTAAGATTAGTGGGCTCCACGCCTCTTTTTTGGGCATCTTAGAAGATTTATAGTGTGCACGCGAGACCGAGGGGATTCGCAATTCCCGAATTGGCGAGTCACGGTGATGATCTTCCGCCAACTCTTCGACAGCGTATCCGGTACTTACACCTACCTCATGGCCAGCCGGCGCGGCGGCGAAGCGCTGATCATCGATCCGGTGCTCGAGAAGGTCGACCGTTATATCCAACTCGCCGACGAGCTCGACCTCAAACTGGTCAAGGCGGTGGATACGCATCTGCATGCCGATCACCTGACTGGCCTCGGCGCATTGCGCGACCGGACCCATTGCGTGACGGTGATGGGCGAACGCAGCAAGGTCGACGTGGTGTCGATGCGGCTGTCGGAGAGCGATAAGCTCACGATCGAAGGCGTGGCGCTGGACGTGCTCTACACGCCGGGCCATACCGACGATTCCTACAGCTTCCTGATGCGGGATCGCGTATTCACCGGCGATACACTGCTCATCCGTGGTACCGGCCGAACGGACTTCCAGAACGGGGATGCGCGCGCTCAGTACGACTCGATTTTCAATAAGTTGCTTCGCTTGCCGGACGAGACCATGATCTTTCCCGCGCACGACTATAAGGGCGAAACGGTCTCGACGATCGGCGAGGAAAAGGCATTCAATCCGCGCCTGCAGGTGAAATCGATCGACCAATATGTCGAGGTGATGAACAACCTCAATCTTCCCAATCCGAAGATGATGGATGTCGCGGTGCCTGCGAACATGCATGTGGGCCTGGCCCAAGACGACATTGTGCGCCGCGGCTGGGCGGTGAGCGCGGCCGAGGCGCTCTCCCTCACCGGGAAACCCGATGTGGCGCTCGTTGATCTGCGGGAGCGCAGCGAGCGCGAAAAGCACGGCGTCATTGCGGGCTCGCTGCACGCCCCTTACCCGGATCTCGCGGCCAATGTCCGTCCGGGCGGCATGCTGCACGAACTCGCCCGCGCGAGCGGCAAGCGCATCATCTTTTATTGCGCCTATGGAGAACGCTCGGCGATGGCGGTGCAGGCTGCGCAGGACGCGGGCCTCGCCTCAGCGGCTCACATCCAGGGCGGGATCGACGCCTGGAAAAAGGCGGGCGGGCCGCTGCAGCGCTAGCGCTCTCGAAGTAGCCACCGCAGCCCGAATGTCACCGCAGAATCTGGCTCAGAAACAGACTATTACATCCTGAATAATCGTGATGGTGTAAGAGATTAGACCTGGATTGGTCGGGGATTAGGTACGCCCTAGGTGCAATGGGCGTCGGTAGATAAAGAGTAACGGCCCTGACGGCTCTCACAGTACACCGAGAAGCTATAGTAATGACGATCACTCCAGAAAATCGGAAGCTGTTTGAGAGCATGGGTGTTGATGCGGTTCGCACTGACCTGCAACGAGCACCGTTTCGCAATCATCGCCTGCGGTTGCGGAGCATTCGGTAACCAGCGACAGAGATTTCCAGCACAACGGCGCGGTTTACTGGATGCTTGCTTTCGCGGGCATGACGATCGTCAATAGAACTCGGCAGCGTACCATCGGCCGTAAGCTCACCGCACCGGCGGCGCGTACTGAATGCCGCCTTTAGTCCAGAGGCGATTGATGCCGCGACTGATGCCGAGCTTAGAGCCCGTTCCCACATTGCGCTCGAATACTTCACCGTAATTGCCGACCTGTTTGACAATGCGCACCACCCAGTCCTTGGTCAGCCCGAGCTGCTCGCCGAAATTGCCCTCGACGCCCAACAGGCGCCTAATTTCCGGCTGGTTCGACTTCACTGCCTCGTCGACATTCCGGGAGGAGACGCCGAGCTCTTCGGCGTTGAGCATGGCATAGAGTGTCCATTTGACGACGTCGAACCATTGATCGTCGCCGTGGCGCACCAACGGCCCGAGCGGCTCCTTGGAAATGATCTCGGGTAGGATGACATGGTCGTTGGGATTGGCAAGCTTAAGCTTCTCCGCGTAGAGCTGCGACACGTCGGTTGTGAATACGTCACAGCGGCCTGCCTCATACGCTTTGACAGTCTCGTCCGCGGTGCCGAATGCGATGACCTCGTATTTCATAGTGTTGGCGCGAAAGAAGTCCGCGAGATTGAGTTCGGTCGTGGTGCCCGTCTGAGTGCACACCGACGCACCGTTGAGTTCGAGCGCCGAGTTGACCTTGAGCGATTTCCGCACCATGAGGCCTTGGCCGTCGTAATAGGTCACGCCGACGAAGTTGCCGTACGAAACATCACGCGACAGAGTCCACGTCGTGTTGCGCGACAACACGTCGATCTCGCCGGTCTTGAGTGGTTCGAATCTGTCTTTAGCCGAGAGCGGCATGAACTTGACCTTGACCGGGTCATTCAGGACCGCCGCCGCAAGGGCGCGACAGAAGTCGACATCGAAGCCGGTCCAATTGCCCTTGTCGTCGGGATTGGAAAATCCCGGCAATCCCTGGCTGACGCCGCAAGCCAGCACGCCGCGATCCTTTACCGTCTTGAGCGTCTGGGCAGAGGTGGCGCCGGCGCAAAAGCTCAGCCCAACGATCGCACCAAGAAGAAAGATTACGCGCTTCATGAAGCAGCCCTTCCTGTGACTGTCCCTTGACCTTAACTTTGCCTGTTCCGAGAGGTTCTTTTAACGCCGCCTAGGCGGTGCGTGCTGAGGCGCCGGCATCGCGTTCCCGCGTGCACTGATCTCGTGCTGGTAGCTGCCATCTCAGAACGATCGGCCACGGCGGTCAAGGGGTTGACGGTCGCGTCACGTGACGCCATGACCCGTGTCGCGGCGCCGGCTACGCGAGATCCCGCGCAGACGGCGTTCGCTGCCCAAGAGCATCTAGAGAATCGAGCCATGACAAAAAAAACCGAAGTCGATGCCACGCCTCCACCATTCAAGTCCGCAACGCAGCTCGTCACCGGCGGCCGCGACACCAAGGCCTATCACGGATTCGTCAATCCACCGGTCCATCACGCCTCGACGGTCCTCTATCCGAGCGCCGAAGATTACCTTGCCCGTCGCTCGCGGTACGTCTACGGGCGGCGTGGCACGCCAACATCGGAGGCGCTTGAAAATGCTTTGCGCGCCCTTGAAGGGCCCGAGTGCGCCGGCGTTGCCCTGCTACCTTCGGGCCTCGCGGCAATTTCAACCGCGCTGCTCGCGGTGCTCAAGGCCGGCGATCACCTGCTGGTCACTGACAGCGCCTATCAGCCTACGCGCAAGTTGTGCGATAGCGTGCTTCGGCGCAATGGAATCAGCACCACCTACTACGATCCTTTGATCGGCGGCGACATCGCTGCGCTGATGCAGCCCAACACTCGAGCGGTATTCGTCGAGGCGCCGGGCTCGCTCTCGTTCGAGGTCCAAGACGTGCCGGCGATTGCGGCCGCTGCTCATCGAGCAGGCGCGGTCGTGCTGATGGACAATACCTGGGCGACTTCGCTCTATTACAAAGCCTTCGAAAAGGGAGTCGATTTGTCCATCCAGGCGGGCACAAAATATATCGGCGGCCATTCTGACGTGATGCTCGGCACCGTATCCGCCAACCAGGCGACGTGGGGACGCCTGAGCGAGACCGTATACCTGCTCGGCCTGTGCGTCGGGCCGGACGACATGTATCTCGGCCTGCGCGGAGTTCGCACCATGGGCGTGCGGCTCGCGCAGCACCACCAGTCGGGGCTGAAAGTTGCATCCTGGCTCGCCCGGCGTCCGGAAATCGCCCGTGTGCTCCATCCGGCGCTTGAGAGTTGTCCTGGGCATGCGGTCTGGCGGCGTGATTTTTCCGGCGCGAGCGGGCTATTCAGCGTCGTGTTCAAGCCAGTTGCGCAAAGCGCGGTCTACGCCTTTATCGACGCGCTCAACCTCTTCGGGATCGGGCCATCCTGGGGCGGTTTCGAGAGCCTGGCCATTCCATTCGACTGCACCAGCATCCGCACAGCAACGAAATGGATGCCGGGCGGCCCGACCGTGCGCCTGCACATCGGTCTCGAGGACGTCGACGACTTGATTGGCGATCTGGAACGCGGCTTTGCTGCGCTTGCGGCGGCGCGATGACACGGCGCTTGCTCGTGCGCGCATAGCACGATATCGGAGCTCCCGCAGCCGGCCGCGGATTCAGTCAAGCTTCAATCCGATCGCTTTCACGACGGGCGACCACCGGGCAATGTCATCTTCGAGGAAATGCCGAAATTTCTCGGGAGTTGAATCGATATCGGGTTCGAATCCCGCTTCAATGAGCGTCTGCCGATAGGACGCCTCGGCGAGTGCCGCGCGCGTTGCGTGCGAAATCTGCCCGATGATGACCTTAGGCGTCCCAGCCGGAGCGAACAGGCCAATCGACTGCTGCGAAATCATTCCGGGGAGTCCGGCTTCGATGGCCGTCGGAATCTCGGGCGCTGCAATGAGACGGGCAGGACTGGTCACGGCGAGAATGCGCAGCTTGCCGGTTCGATTGAATTCCAGCAACGGACCGGTGACGGCCGGGGTAACCATCGCCACTTGTCCGCTGATGGTGTCGGAGGTCGCCGGTCCCGACCCCCGGTATGGCACATGCACGAGGTCCGGCGTTCCCGCCAGCGATTTAAACAACTCACCGGTCAGGTGGTTCAGCGAGCCAACGCCGGCATGCCCATAGGACAGCTTGCCGGGATTGGCCTTGGCGTAGTCGATGAACTCTCTCAGCGTACGAGCCGGCACCGCGGGATGGACCGCGAGGGCAAAAGCCGAAACCACCACGTTCGAAATCGGATCGAGCTCCTTGAGCGGATCGTAGAGCGGACGGCTTTTGAGAATGGCCTCGGTGATGTGAGTGCTCGAACCACCCAGGAGAATAGTGTAACCGTCCGGGCGGGCGCGAGCGACCGCGGCGGCACCGAGCGAACTGCCTCCTCCCCCTTGGTTTTCAACCACCACGGTACCGAGGACCGACCTCATCTTCTCGGCCCACGGACGCCCCACGGCGTCGTATCCTCCGCCCGGGGGGAAAGGAATGACGAGCCGGATCGGACGATCGGGGTATTTCGACTGAGCGGAGACAGTCCGCGGCATCGGCAGCTGCACCGATAGTGCGGTCACGCCAAGGGCGAGTAAATCGCGTCGCCTCATGAAGCGTCCGCTCCCTCGATTGATGCGCTGAACTTGAGCTTGCGCGATCAGGAAGGCCGTTGTTCGCCTTTGACTTGAGTGCGATGCATGACCCGCCGGCTGCTCGAATCGAAGGCGTCGCGCCGATGCATGGTGCAGCGATTGTCCCACAATACGAGATCGCCGATGCGCCAAACGTGCTCCCACGCAAATTCAGGCCGATCGACGAAGCTCCAGAGCTCGTCGAGCAGCGCCTCGGACTCCGCAAGCTCAAGCCCGATCAGATACGCGTTGCGGCGGCGCCCGAGATAGAGCATGCGCCGGCCAGTGTCCGGATGCGTGCAGACCAGCGGATGCACCGCGCCTGGCGAGGTGCGCGGATCGTCGGTCGGCGTTACTCCCTGCCGCACATACCCGCCGCTATTGTACGTGCCGTCGTGCTTGATCTTCAGACCAGAGAGGCGGTCCTTCAGCCTCTGAGGCAGCGCTTCGTAGATGCCGTACATCGTACAGAACGATGTATTGCCGCCGACCGGCGGCACTTCGAGAGAATAGAGAATGCTCGCCTTCGGCGGCACGTCGAGATACGACATGTCAGTGTGCCATACCGCTTCGCCGTCGCCCAGGCTGCCAATCGGCTCGCCGTTCACCTTGACATTCGAAACAATGTAAATCTCCGGCAGGCCCTCGACGAAACGGCGCCCCGTTTCCTGAATCGGCGCCCAGTCGAGATCCCCCAAGCGGCGGCTGAAGGCGATCAGCCCCCCATCACTGACCCGCTGATTGCGGATCAACACCACTGAATGCTGGTGCCACGCCTGAATGAGCCGCGCAACGGCGGCATCACCGAACATCCCGAGATCGACCCCACGAACCTCGGCGCCGAGCGCTCGACCGGTCGGGATCACCTCAATCGCCTCCGCGGCATGGCGTTCCGATGTCGTTGCAGCGGTCAACGTCATCTCTGCCTCCAGTCTGCCCTACCCTACCGAGAGCATAGCACCCAGCGCCTCTCCGGCAACGGAATAACTCGGGCGACACGCCTTTCGCTCTCACGTCGCCGCGGCGGCGCTGCGGCGGTCACGCAACTCGAAATAGAGGTTGCGCCCGTAGACGAACACGCCGAACGCTTGGCCCAGGATGAAAACCGGATCGCGGATATACAGCGCATAGGCCAACAGCAGCGCGCCGCCGCCAATCGAAAAAAACCAAAACGCGATCGGCATCACCATTTTTCCCGCGCGTTCCGAGGCGATCCACTGCACCAGGAATCGCATGGTGAACATAATTTGCGCGACGTAGCCGAGCAGCACCCACCACTGAAACTTGGCCACAAAGACTTCGTGCAGGTAACTCCCGATCGCCTGTGAGAGATCAATCAACATTCCGTTTCACCTCCGAGACCTGCGGAACGTGACGGCGCCGGCGGATGAGCCACCACACACCGAAGAGGTCAACAATCCCGATCCAAAGCCGGTCCCACATGCCGTAGTTCGAAGTGCCGGCGCGGCGTGGGCGATCGACCACGTCGACGTAGCCGATGTCGTAGCCTTCACGCCGCACCAGTGCAGGCAGAAACCGGTGCAATCCGTCGAAGTAGGGCAACGCCAAAAAAATATCCCGGCGAAAGGCCTTGAGCCCGCAACCGGTATCGCGAGTGCCGTCACGCAGGACCAGGCTGCGCACGGCGTTAGCAACGCGCGACTGCAGCTTCTTGAAGCCGCTCGCCTGACGACCGATCCGCTGGCCCGCGACGAGGCCGATCTGGGGCGCGCCCGCCATCCCAGCGAGCAGCGCCGGAATGAAGGCGGGGTCGTTCTGGCCGTCACCATCGAGCGTAACGATGACTCCTGCGCGAGCATGCGTCACGCCGCTCGACACGGCCGCCGATTGTCCGCATGAGGTCTGATGCTTGATCTGTCGCAGCCACGGACGGCTCGCCATCAGCGCAGTCAATTCGGCTTCCGTCCGGTCGGTCGAGCCATCGTTGACGAAGAGGGCCTCGAACGTGAGATTCCTGTCGAGCGCCACCGCGATCTCGTCGACCAGCGGCGCGATGTTGCTGGCCTCGTTGCGCACCGGAACGACGATGGAAACAGCCGGCGCGGTTCCGCTTGCACGCGTTTCGCTCATGATCTGCCCGATACGACGCGACGATCGCCCTTCAGCTCGCAGTGCGCGAGCTTCTTATGGGGCGATAAGCTGCCCGGCAACCCTCTTCATGCGCGTGAAGGATGGTCCGGGCCATAATCGAACCCGTCCGTCCGCGCCGAGCACGAAGGCAAGCCTGCGCGCTGCATACCAATCGCGCACCAACAGCGCGCCGAGCACGCCGACGAAGCCCCCGACCATAACATCACTCGGGAAATGGGCCGTGAGCACCACTCGGCTCACGGCAATGATCACGGCATAAGTCCACATCACCGGCCGTGCGCGTGGCCACAGCGTGCCGATAGCCATGGCGGCGGCGAACGCATCGACGGCATGGCCGGACGGCAGACTTGAATATTCGACGTTCCAACCAAGCGGACGATAGATGAGCGGGCCGGCGGTACCCTCGACGAACGGTCGGGCGCGGCCAACCAGGCGCTTGGCAATCGTGAAGACCAGCCCAGGCAGGCCGATCGCAAAGAACAGAAAACCAAGCCGCACGGCGAGCGCAGCGACCACGCCCCGTACCATGCGCGCAAGTAATGGCGTGGAGAGGCACGCAATCAGCGCCAGCGCGAGCACAATCGGCAGCAGAAACCAAACGGACTTGCCAAAGACAGTGATGTATTCGAACGTCACGATCAGCCACTCGGGCGCACGTTGCGCCGCGGTGACTGCCGGAGCATCCAATAGGGCCATCGTCGCCGCAATGATCGCGACGCCTACTGCGGCGGCGATCGCGAGCCGCGGCGGCGCACGCCATGTCGGCGTCGCCGCCGATTTGCGCGCGCGCGCAAAGAGCGCAAAAGACCAAGCGAGATTGGCGCGCAACCAGTTAAGCCGCGCCGCCATACCGTCGACCGAGGCCTGCTTGAGCGGACTACCTACGCTCACGAGGAACCTGCCGAGCGAAAGACCGCGATTGTGATCGGCCGTCCGGTGCTGATGTTGATCGCATCGACGCGAGGGCCGGCCCGGTAGCGCAGGCCGATCGCTTCGGCGCGCTGGGCAAAACTCCGTTCCTGGCTCGCTTCGACAAAGACGAAGCGGCATTCCCCGCCGCGCAGGAACTCAGCGGCACCCGCAACATCGGCAAGGCGGGTCGCGGTACCGGCGAGAAAGACCAAGCTCGGTTCTTGATATCCCACAGCCGCGGCCTGCGGTTGCGTGCAACCGCTCTCGTGCAGGATGCGGGCAAGCGTCGGGCTCGGAAACAGTTGGCCAAGTGATGGAATAATAAAGCCGAAAACGGCAATGGCGATCAGGATCGCAGCGGCGACGCTACGCAGCAACGCGTGCTCGGCGCCATCGACTTGGTAGAGCCGCCAGGCCAAGAAACCCAGCACCGCCGCGGCTCCGATCAAAGGCCACACCAACAAGCCGAATTGCCGGCCGATCATCGCGAGGGCGATGATGCCCGCAACACCCGCCAGCACCGGAACGATAAACCACCAGATCGTGCCCCACTCGAGGGAGGGCCTCTGCGACAGCGCGCGTACATCGATAGCGCCCGCGATCAGGATGGCGATCGCAGGATAGAGCGGCAGAACGTAGTGCGGCAGCTTGGTCACGACCAACTCGAACACCAGCCACGAAGGAACGAGCCAGGCCAGCAGAAATTTGACCGCAGGCTCGCGCCGCGCCCGCCAGACCGACGGGGTCGCTAATGCCGCCAACGTCGCGCCCGGCCAAAAGCTCACCCAAAACAGAACGAAATAGTAGCCGGGCGGCGCACCGTGCGATTCTTGGCCGGCAAATATTTTGCTGAGCAGGTCCTCCCCGACCGATTCGGCTAAGAATGCGTCACCAGAGCGTCCAATGATCGCAACGAACCAGGGCAGCACGAGAAGCGCAAACCAGACGCTACCCGCAACCGGCTTGAGCGTCAGCAGCCAGCCGGCGGAGCGATCGACAACCGCGAGCGCAAGCGCGGCAAGGGCGACTACCATCACGACCAGCGGGCCCTTGAGAAGCACGCCGGCGCCGAGCGCGGTCCAAAATATGGCGGCGAGCGTCCAAGCACCGGCGGTGTCCAGTTGCTCGCGCCCGTGCCGGAGATAGGCGCGTCCCATCGCGCCCATGGCGGCAACGACGGTCATGAGCAACAATGCATCGGTCTTGGCGAGGAGCCGCTCGATACCGAGCAGCACGCAACTTGCCATCATCAGCCCGGCGAGCACCGCAGCGCGCCGTGATACGAATGCCAGTGCGGCCCAATAAGTCAATAAAACTGCACCGATGGATCCGAGAAGGGATGGAATGCGATAGAGCCAGATCGTGGTGAGAGCGCCTGGAAACCCGAGAGCGCTTGCTGTCTTCACGACCGCGGCTTGCAGCCAGTAAACGCCGACCGGCTTCTTGTAACGCACCTCGTCCTGGAAGCGGATATCCACATAGTCGCCGCTCTCCACCATCTGTTTGGTTGCTTGAGCGAAGCGGGCCTCATCACGATCGATCGGCGGAATGCTGGAGAAGCCGGGCAGGAAGCCCAAGAGTGCGACCGCGAGCAGCACCGCCAACGCTCGCGCATGGGAGCCGACGGCAAAGTCGACAATTGTCCTGAGGCTACGCACCGAAGCGCGCTGGTGCGCCTCCTTCTCCGCCGTGATCACCATGTCCCTTGTCCGCTCAGGCGCCGCTTCTCACAGGCCAACGGGTTTGACAAGGCCCGATCCGTTCACGCCCGCTCAAGCCCACCTCGACGCCATAGCTGGTGTTGCGGGGCTATTGCAACCGCACCACGATGCGGTTCTCGCGCCGCAGGCTTCCGTAAGCTCGCGCCCGCTTATTCCACCGTTTGGTAGCCGCGGATGATGCGTTCCGAGCCAAATCCCCAATAATTGCGCAGCGTATCTGGCCCCCACACCTTCGGCCGCTGCGGGCGATCCTGGTGCCAGGGACGAGGATCGAAATAGCCGAGCGCTTCATCCTTCATCAGATCCATTTCGCAGAAAAACTCGACCCGTACCTTATCGGGATTTCGGTGATAGATCGCGATGTTGTGGCCGATGATGTGGCGGCCCGGACCCCACACCAGATGAATGTTGTTCTTGGCGAGCCATTCGCAGGCTCTTTGAATCTCTGCCCAGTCCTTTACCTCGAATGCAATGTGATGGAGCTGCGGCACCTCATCGACCACGAAATTGACAGTGTGGTGATCGGGTCCGCAGCGTAGGAACGCGAAGGTCTCATCGCGCCAGTCCGAGACCCGAAAGCCCAGTACGTCGATATAGAATTTCACGATCTGCTGCACGTCCCTGACGCGATAAGCGACATGGCCGAGCTTGAGCGGCATGATGCCGCCCTGAATAGCGTCCTCCTTTGCAAAACGGTATTCGGCAAAAATTTCGAGGGTCGTGCCTTTCGGATCTTCAAACACGACGGCATCGGCGACACCGGGAGAAATTGAGCTTCGGCGCTCGGTCTTGATCCCTTGCGTCGACAATACGCGGGCTAGCTCTGCGAGATCCGTGCCGGGCGCGACTTGGAAAGCGAGCCGAGACAGCGCGTTGGGTGCGCCGAGCTCAAGCGCGATCGCCTCGAGCCCCTGCTTGCTCGCCAGAAACGCCCGCTTGGCTTCGCGCTCGATAAGGCTGAGGCCGACGACGTGGGTATAATATGCCACTTGCCGGTCCAGATCGGGCGTCGTCAGCGTCGCATGGCCAAGCCTGCGCACCTCGATCATAGGGCTTCTTCGCTCGATAGCCGGCGCGGACCGATGTTGCGTCTCGCCACGTTTTGCTCGCGTTGCTGCTTCGTCTCGTAGTTTGGGCGAAATTACGCAGTTTCGCCTTGGGCGGAAAGTCCGGGAAGGAGAATATATCCGAGCATCGCCTGCCATTGTTCCGACCTCGCGAGCGGACGGTCTTCGCATCGCTGGCAGGCGGAGCCGATCTTGGGTAAAAGCTTTTACGTCGCGTCCCCGTAGCTCAGCTGGATAGCAGCAGCGGATTTCTAATCCGCAGGTCGCAGGTTCGAGTCCTGCCGGGGACGCCACTATGGTCCGGGTCTATTCCGGGTACATGGGTTACGGGGGTCGCGAGTAAAAACTCGGCACCTGTGTGAAGCGCCTCACGCTGCCACCGCGCACGATGTGCCAAGACAATTGCGCAACTCATCACGAAGCAAGGGTGATACGAGATGCGCAAAATCATCATTGTGACGGCAATCGTTGCGATCGCTGCGACAGCCGTCGTTTGGTCCATAGCCACAGTCGCAGGGCCAAAATTTGGCGGCAAGGTCGAGGAGGCATCGGCGCCGATCGCGCCGCATGAGATCATGCTCAAGCAAGGCAAGATCCTCCCGGTCGAGTCCTGGGACGCGTACTGAGCAAGTCTCGGCCGACTGCAGAAGAACCGGGAGCGGCAAGGCACGCGCGGGCTAGCCGCTCCGGCGCCGCCATGAACGTAAATGAAGCTCCCGGTTTGCGCCGGGCGCGAGCCGATGGTAATCGCGAGGTCCGACGGCTCCGGTCTATTCAATGAGCCGTTGACCCCGATCGATGGCAGCCGTTGAGGAGATCGATGCGATCGCGCCAAAGGCTCCTGCACAGAGCAGGAGACGGTGGTGTGCTGTCCTTGTGGCGGCAGCCGGGTTTGGCCTCACCGTGCTGGTGTTCTATCCCGGCTACAGCACCGCTGATGCCCGCTACGTCTATGCCGACGCCATGGCGTGGCGGTTTGGCGATTGGCAATCGCCGGCAATGGCGGTGCTCTGGCGGCTCATCGACCCAATCGCGCCCGGCTCGGCGAGCATGTTCCTGCTGACGGCGAGCCTGTACTGGCTCGCCTTTGGCGCGCTCGCTCTTCTGGCGGGGCGTCGCTCGGCTTGGCTCGCGCTCGCGACGCCGTTGGTTGCGCTCGTGCCGCCAGCATTCTTCTTCGTCGGGATGGTATGGCGCGACATTCTGTTCGGAACCGTTTGGCTCCTCGCGGCAGCGCTCGTTTTTTTCGCCGCCGATGACAACGCGCGATGGCGGGCGCCCCTCCAGGCATTTGAGCTGCTGTTGATCGCATTCGGCGTATTGCTGCGTCCAAATGCGGTAATCGCCGCGCCGATTATCGCCGCCTACGTCATTTGGCCCATGCGCTTTGACTTAAAGGGGTTGGCAATCACCTTTGTGCCTGCGCTCGTTGTGTTTAGTGCGCTCGTCCCGTTCGTCTACTACGCTCTCCTGGGCGCGGAGCGGCAGAATCCGCTACACCAAATCGTCGTCTTCGATCTCGGCGGCATTACCCACTTCAGCGGAGAAAACCAGTTCCCCGTGGCATGGAGCGCCGATCAGACGGTACTGTTGACGAGCAAGTGCTACGACCCCGTTCGCTGGGATACCTATTGGCATATCGAGCCTTGCCCATTCGTGATGCGGCGATTGGAGCGGCCCGATGACACGATCTTTGGCACGCCGCGACTCCTCGAAGCGTGGTGGCATGCCGTTTCGAGCCACCCGCTCGCTTATCTCACCCACCGCGCGACGTTCATGTGGCAATTCCTCGCCCGTTCAAACCTCGTTTTGCCAGTGTGGGATTGGCTCGATCCCGCGGCGGGCTACGGTCAAAGCCGTTACTTCACGCCGCTCCTTGCGCTGCACGAGGCCCTCCAGCCCACGCTGCTCTTTCGGCCGGGGCTTTGGACCATCCTTGCCTTCGGGGTGTTTCTTTCGGCCTGGCCGGCGAGATCGACGCCTGCGGGAGCCTTCGCAATCGCGGTGACGGCGTGCGCCATCATCTATGTGATGACCTTCTTCCTGCTCGGCGTGGCGTCCGACTTCCGCTATGCCTATTGGTGCGTGCTGGCAACGCTCGCGGGTGGCGTGGCAGCCATGCTGGTCCACTGCGATGCAATCACGGACAAGCGGAGCGGTGGTCAGGAGGCGTCGTTGGGATCGGCGAGCGCGCCGAGAATATGATCGAGCTTGTGTCCGGCGCGCATCGCCTTCGCGGTCAGGTAGCGCCGGTTGTCGGAATTGATCGGGCCATGCAGAGGCACGCGTCCCGATACGTCGATGCCCGCCTGGGAGAGGCCGTCGAGCTTCGCGGGGTTATTGGTCAGCAGCCGCACCCGCGTGCAGCCCAGTAATTGCAGCATGCGCACGGCAACGCCGTAGTCGCGTTCGTCGTCGTCGAAGCCGAGCACGGTGTTGGCGTCCACGGTATCGAGCCCCGCTTCTTGCAGCTGATAGGCCCGGATCTTGTTCGCAAGCCCAAGCCCGCGACCTTCCTGCTCCAAGTAAAGGATGACCCCGCCGCCGTGTTGCGCGAGTTGGGGCAGAGCGAGCCGAAGCTGATCTCCGCAGTCGCATCGCCGAGAGCCGAACACGTCTCCCGTGAGGCAAGCTGAGTGCAATCGTACCGCGACCGGTTGCGCGAGATCCGGCTTTCCCACAATCACCGCGACCGGCGTGCCTCCGAGCGCGTCGCGGAAGATTACGAAGCGGGCAGGGATGCCACCGTTGAGAGGGATAGCTGCTTCAGCAACGACCGCCACCGACGCAATCGCGGTGTGGCGAAATTGTGCAACCGCATCGGCTGCGACCGTCACGAGCGGTGCTTCGCTTGCATTTGCGGGCTGCGTTCCGGCCTCGCAAAAGAGCAAGGCGGGGAGTAACTGCGCGAGCTTGGCAAGCTCGATGGCGGCGGATGCCGTCTCGCCGCTGGGGACGACCTCGAGGTGGCGGGTGACTTGCGCGTCCGCGGCAAGCGAGAAGACCGCCGCCCGGTCGTGGATATCACCGATCGCCAAACCCGTTGGCCCGATGGCGTTGAGGCCAAGGGCGCGGCCGCGGCGCGCGGTGACGAGCAGGCGAGGCCGCGTGGGCGCGCATAACTGCCTAAAGGCGACGAGTGTTTGGTCCGTCATGCCGTCGACCGGCAAGACCAGCGTCCTTTCCCCGTTCCATGTCAGGATAACCGGCCGTCCCGACCGAAACTCGGCAAGGCCCCGCTCCACTGCGACTTGCGTGGGCGTGCCGAACAAGCCCGACATGCTACTCCCAGCCATATCACTCACGCGGCTTTGGGCCGCGCCACCACGAACCACATCAACCGAATAACAACGCGATTTGGGGGATTTTATTCCGTTGCCTAAATCTTTTCATTGTGCGCGTTTGCAGGCAGTTCATCGCGAAATATCATGGCACGCGGTAGCGCGCTCGGAAAGCGGGTATTTGACAATGGCGGATCGACCCGCCAAACCGGATCTTAACGAAGCTCTCGGCCTTCAACATGGCTCAGGCGGCGCTTCGTGGGCGCCGGTACCGAAAACGTTCCGCAGCGCCAGTAGTTCCCTGCCGCAGCCCTGGGAGGACGTGTTCGGACCGCTGCGCGAAGGCACGATCGACGATCTCGTTTTGGTCGGGCAGTGCGGTCAGTCGATCGACGCCCGCATCGCGACGCCGAGCGGACAGTCCCATTACATCAATGGCGAGGCCGGCCTCATCCATCTGCACCGACTGCGCGCGCTCGTCGATGCCGTCGTCATCGGGGTAGGCACGGCTATTGCAGACGATCCACAACTAACGGTGCGCCGTGTCGAGGGGCCCAATCCTGCGCGGATCGTCATCGACCCCAATGGTCGGTTGCCAGCAACCGCACGGGTGCTCGCGGCTGACGGTATCCGCCGGCTCGTCATCACCAGCGCCAACCCACCCGCGACGCCTTCTGGGGTCGAGGTCGTGCAGCTTCCCGCGGAAAACGGCCAGCTTCCCCCTGCGGGTATTATCGCCGCGCTCGCGGCACGCGGCTTCCGGCGCATTCTGATCGAAGGCGGGGCCGACACGGTCTCGCGCTTTCTCGCGGCACGCTGTCTCGACCGCCTCCATATCTTAGTTGCTCCCCTGATACTGGGCGCCGGGCGAGCGAGTCTCACGCTGCCGCCGGTCGAACGGCTCGATCAAGCTATGCGCGCGCCCATGCGCGCTCACAGTCTCGGTGGCGATGTGCTGCTGGACTGCGACCTCAGTGCTCAGCGCGTGCCGATCGGTCGGGCAAAGACATCAACGTGACCGATGCGCAGCTTCGAACGACCTTGAGCTAGATGCGCGCGCCTCCAACTCAGCCACTCTGCGATTTGGTCCGGCGATAAGGTCGTGGTCAGCAGGCCGATGTCGGCCCAGCCAGCAAACAGCGCATCCTGGATAGCCCGATCGTCGGGCCCGAACATCCAGTCCGAGCGGCCCTGCACCACGGCGTAACCGAACTCTTCAAAGCCCTTGGCGGCGTGCGCGGCGGCGGTCGGGCCAAGCGCCGGACCGAAGCCCTTGTCGGTCCGTTGGTGGAGATTGAACCCAGTCAGCAGTTCGTGATCATGGCTTACCACCGGTTCAGCAACGGCGCGGCCGTCATAGGTCAGCGCGCCATAGAACGGCAGCCGACGCGCGGCCACCTCGGCGATGAGACGGTCGAGCCATGCGGGAGAAACAAGATCGAGAAGAGCAGAGGTGGTCACGAGATCAATCGGACCATCGAGCGCGAGCTTGAGGTCGCGTGCGAGATCGAGCGCTGTGGTGGTCACCGTCACATGTGCCGGGCTTGCGGACGGGAACGCCAGCGCCAAAAGCGCGAGACTTTGGTCGACCAGTGTCCAGCTCTGGCGCGACGGAAGATGCGGCCCCACCGCGCGCAGTGTCGCGCCGGTGCCACAGGCGAGATCGACGACCGAGATCGCTGCCTGCCCAAGGAAAGCAGAGGCGACGGTATCGAGCACCACCGCGTTCCGCGCGGCCATATCATAAGGCTCGCGCAAGGCGAGCCATTCGGCGGAATACTCGCTCATTGGACGCTTTCCAGCATCCGCGCAAACAAGGCCGCTTGCTCCCTCCACGATGGGAACGTGGCGGCCCGCGCGCCGGCGGCTAGACGCTCGCGCTCCTTCGGCGTGCAAATGAGCTGTTGCAACGTCGCCGCGAGCGCCTCGACATCGTCGGGGGCTACAAGCACGCCGGCACCGGGCGGCACCGTCTGCGGAATCGCGCCGGCGGTTGTGCCCACGACCGGCAGGCCATGGGCGATCGCTTCGGCATAGGCCATGCCGTAGCCTTCGAACCGTGACGGCAGCACGAAAAGATCGGCCGACGCGTAGAGTGGCGTAACGTCATCGCAAGCGACGGCGCCGAGCAGTGTAATGCGGCCCGCGAGACCGAGACGGGCGATCTCGGCCTTCACCTGCCGGACGGTTTGCGGGCTACGCTCGCAATCGCCGGCGATCACGAGCCGCCACGACAGATGCCTCAGCCGGGCCAGGGCGGCGACCAGCACATCGTAGCCCTTGCGCGGGATCACCGAGCCGATCGCGAGCAGTGCCACGACGTCTCTGTCATGACGCGGGGCGGTCGAGACGCGATCCGTTCCCGGCTCGACGACGCTGACCCGGCCGGACGAAACGCCATAATCCTCGACGAGCAGCCGGGCGACCGTCGCGCTCGTCGCAACGACGTGCCGCACACAGCCGAGCGCTGCGCGCTCGCTTGCGCGCAAAGAAGCAAACTGGGTCGCGTTCAATCCCGATTCGAGCGCCAGCGGATGATGCACCAGCGCAACCAACGAATGACTCGCGCACAGCGCCTGCGCTGCATCTGGCAAGACCCCGAAGGCGAGGCCGTCGATCACGACCGGATGTCCGGGCGCGAGTGCCGATAGGCGCGCACAGGCCGTGGTGCGCGCGTCCGCCGTGGGATAGGGGAAGCCGTCGCCAAGCCCGACCACGATGGTTCGCCAACCAAACGCCGGAAGCTCCGCGATGATGCGACGATCATAGGCGTAGCCGCCAGTCGGGGTGGCAAGGTCGCCTGGCACCGCAAAGAAGGCCTCCTTTACCACAAGGAGGCCTCGTACCAAGCCCGCGCGACCGGCGATTCCGCTACCGTCACCCTGATCGACTTGAGCTCACGGCCGTCCCGGCCGAGCTTGCCTGCACGCGCCGCAGCCGCGAAATGCTCGAAGAGATGCCTGGTCAAAAATTCCGTGGTGGTGTTGATCCCCTTGAACTGCGGCAATTCATCCAGGTTGCGATAGTTGAGCGGCGCAAGGGCTTCCCCGAGCATCTCGCGGGCACGCGCGATGTCGACGACAATGCCGTGCGAGTCGAGATCGTCTGCAAGAAATGCCACACGAACGACGAAGGTCGCCCCATGCACGTTTTGCGCCGGGCCGAACAGCTCGCCGCGAAACGAATGGGCAATCATGATCTGGTCCGAGACCTCAACCGCGTACACGGAAGTTCCTGTGCGTCAGGAGGTTTCATCGGCCGCAGGATAGCGGATCAATGGACACATCCCTTCGGACTCGCAACCCAAAATCGAAGGCAACTTCGCCGGCAAATCGTCGAAGGCTATGCCGGGACCCAGCAGGACATCCAGCACCGGCTCCTCGAGAAGCGCAAGCGCCGCCATGAGGCGCCGGCGGCGCGTCCACCGCGGGCGGTGCGATGGCGCGACGCTTCCGACCTGGCTGGATACGAGCCGCAAGCGCCGACTGTGGAACGCCTCGCCGAGGGGCGCCGCGACATCGCCGGTTCCATACCAGCTCAGCTCGACGATGGCCGTCTCCTCGCCCGCAAGGCGTAGCGCAGTTGCGAGACCCGCGTTGGTGCCGCTGGCGTGAAAAACCAGGTCGCAATCCCTGGGTGCCGCGTCTGGCGTGGCGAAGTGGGCGCCGATCCGATGCGCGATCTCCGCGCGCGCGGAAGCTATATCAACCACCGTAACCTCGGCCCCCGGCAAGCGCGCGCACAGATAGGCAACCAAAAGCCCCACGAGCCCACCCCCTACGACCGCGATGCGGTCGGCTGGGCCGGGCGCGCCGTCCCACACCGCGTTGAGCGCGGTTTCCATATTCGCGGCGAGCACGGCGCGCTGGGCCGGCACCTGCTCGGGAACGGGAACGACAGCGTCCGTCGATACGGTGAAAAGGCTCTGGTGCGGATGCAAGCTGAAAACGACGCGTGGGCGTAGGTCGGCAACGCCGGCCTCGACCCGCCCAACCGTCGCATAGCCATATTTCACCGGAAAAGGAAAGGTGCCGGCCATCAAGGGCGCCCGCATGCGCTCGTATTCGCTTGGCGGTACTCGGCCGGCAAGGACGAGCCGTTCGGTGCCGCGACTGATGGCCCCGAACAGCGAACGGACCTGGACCTCGCCAGATTCGGGCGCATCAACCATCTCCTCGCGCAACTCGGCTCGGCCGGGCGCCACATACCAGAGCGCTTTGCCCTGCATCTTGGGTCTTGCTTGTCGTTCCTACGGAAGATCTCCGGGGGGCTGGCGTTTGATACGCTAGCACGCTTCACGCTTTCTGCCGCATTGGACTCGAACGCACGCCGCTATATTCTCGAAAACGCCCGCCAACCCACGCAAAGTCCCTTCATGGTCGAATGTTCCTCTCGCGACGAGGCCATCCCCGCCGCCGCGGCCACTGCCCTGCCCGGCTGGCGTCCGGCGCTGTTTTTCCTATGTGTCGGACTGACGATGGCGGGGCTGATCTGGCTTGCCGTGGTCGCGCTCTCGCCGGGGGGGTTGGATGCCATTGATCTCCTCCTAGTCGCGCTCTTCGCGCTGACGCTGCCCTGGTACGTAATCGGCTTCTGGAATGCGACCATCGGCCTTCTGATCATGCGCTTTGCGCGCGATCCGGCGATAGCGGTCCTGCCGGTTGCCGGTCGCGTGCCGGCAGACGCGCCGATTACCACATCGACCGCGATCCTCGTGTGCATCCGCAACGAGCCGCCGGAACGCGTCGCGCGCATGCTCCAGCCGATGCTGCAGGGGCTCACCGCGCGCGGCGTCGGCGAATGCTTCCATGTCTACGTGCTGAGCGATACCAGCGACGATGACATCGCCGCTAGCGAGGCCGTATGCTTTGCGACGGTCGCGGCAGCATGGCGCGGACAGATCGCCCTGACCTACCGCCGTCGCTCCCACAATATCGGTTTCAAAGCCGGAAATGTGGGAGATTTCTGCGCGCGCTGGGGCAAGCATCACGATTTCGCAATATTGCTCGACGCCGACAGCGTCATGACGGTGGACCTCGTCGTCAAGCTCGTGCGTATCATGCAGCTCAATCCCAGCCTTGGGATCCTGCAAACGCTGGTCATCGGAATGCCATCGGCCAGCCCCTTTGCCCGCATCTTCCAGTTCGGCATGCGGCTGAGCATGCGCTCCTACACCATCGGCAGCGCCTGGTGGCAAGGCGATTGCGGACCATACTGGGGCCACAACGCGATCGTGCGCCTTGCTCCGTTCATGCGGCACTGTCAGCTGCCGGTGCTCCCTGGCGGCCCGCTGGTCAAAGGGTATGTGCTGAGCCACGACCAAATCGAGGCGGTGTTGATGCGACGTGCGGGCTACGCCGTGCGCGTGCTGGCGTCGGAAGGCTCAAGCTTCGAGCAGAATCCGCCGACCTTGATCGAATTCATCCGCCGCGACCTGCGCTGGTGTCAGGGCAATATGCAGTATTGGCCCTTTTTGCGCTTGCCGGGCTTGCGGCCGGTGAGCCGCTATCAACTCGTCTTCGCCATCCTGATGTTCCTTGGCTCTCCGGCCTGGATGGGACTGTTGCTGATCGGTAGCGCGGCGGTCGCGCTGGCGCCGACGCCGACCGCTTTCATGCGCTCGGATGCCGGAACGACCGGTCTCATCCTGGTCCTGGCGATGTGGTTTGCGCCAAATATCGCGACCGTCATCGACGTGCTGACCCGCGCCAAGCTGCGGCATCTGTTCGGTGGAGCAGTGCGGTTTAGCGCGAGCTTCATGATCACGATCGGCTTCGCCGTGCTGATCGCTCCAATCATGTGGGCGAGCCACACGCTCTTTCTGGGGCGTCTTCTGTGCCGCCGCACCGTCGAGTGGGGCGCGCAGGCGCGCCACGATCACGAGGTGTCATGGTCGGCCGCATTTCGTCAGTTCTGGCCCCAGACGTTGGTCGGCGTCGCCCCCGTCCTCTTGCTGGCCATGGCCGCGCCGGCGGCTCTGCCTTATGCCTTGCTCATCGCAGGCGGCCCGCTGCTGTCGATCCCACTTGCTGTGGCAACCGCCTCCTCGACTGTCGGAAAAGCCCTAATTGGGCTTGGACTCGACCGCTTGCCTGAGGAGGCGTTGCCGCCGCCGGAATTGCGCGCGCTGAAACTACCTGCGATCGAGATGTCGCAGCACGCCTCTTAGGCCGGCCGTGCCACCTGACCGGCACCGCTCTTGGCACGACTTGTGGCGCATCACCCGAGGCGTCGCGCGTTCACTTCGGATTTATTACGGCAACAGCGCGCGCCGAGCGGCGATGGACCGCTTTTACGCCCAGTTCGTGCAGCCGGGCGATATGGTCTTCGATGTCGGCGCGCATGTCGGCGACCGCATCGCCGCGTTCCGCCGCCTAGGTGCTCGCGTGGTGGCGGTCGAGCCGCAGCCGGCGCTGGTGCGGACGCTGAAGCTTCTTTATGGACGCGATCGTGCCGTGGTGATCGAACCGGTTGCTGTGGGCCGCGAAGCAGGAATTGCTGCGTTCAGCCTCAACGTCGACAATCCGACCGTTTCGACCGCCTCGGAGGCGTTCCGCCGGGCGGCTGATGGCACGCCGGGCTGGGAAGGACAGTCGTGGACGACCACCATAGAGGTGCCGGTGACGACCCTCGATACGCTCGTTTTGCGGCACGGAGCCGCCGCATTCATCAAGATCGACGTGGAGGGTTCCGAAGCTGATGCGTTGGCGGGATTGAGTTGCCCCTGCCCGGCGCTGTCGTTCGAATTCACCACCATCCAGCCCGGCGTGGCAGCGACGTGCATCGAGCGTTGCGCCGAACTCGGCTACACGCATTATAACGCCGTGCTCGGCGAGAGCCTGACCCTCGTGCACGACGACTGGGTGGGCGCCAAGGCGATTGCGAGCTGGGTACGCACGCTGCCGCAGAATGCGAACTCCGGCGATATTTACGCGCGTCTGACGGCGCGATCATGACCGCGCCGATGGCGAGCGAACCAGCGGCAGCAACTCCTTTTGCGACGCACGACTTTCTGGGCCATCCGCGCGGCCTTGCGGTTCTGTTTGCGACCGAGGCATGGGAGCGTTTCTCCTATTTCGGCAATGCCGCGCTGGTCGTGCTGTACATGACGAAATATCTTTTCGATCCCGGCCGTTCGGAGGGGGTGCTCGGTTTCGGCGCTGTCAGAGCGGCGCTCGAGTTCTTGTTTGGCCGCCTCGACGCGCAGCCACTCGCCTCGCAACTTTTCGGCTTCTACACGGGGCTTGCCTATTTCACGCCGATCCTGGGTGGTCTCATCGCCGACCGCCTGCTGGGGCGGCATCGCACAATCGTCATCGGTGGCCTGTTCATGGCGGCCGGCCATTTCATGATGGCATTCGAAGCCCTTTTTCTCCTCGCGCTGTTGATGCTGATTATCGGCATCGGCGCATTCAAGCCGAACATCTCGACCCAAGTCGGGGCGCTTTACGCGCCCGGCGATGCCCGGCGCGACCGTGCCTATTCGATCTTCTATCTCGGCATCAACGTCGGGGCATTCGCGGCCCCGCTGATATGCGGCACGCTCGCGGTTCAGTACGGGTGGCACTACGGCTTTGCCGCGGCCGGCGTGGGGATGCTCATTAGCCTCGCGATTTATCTTTGCGGCGCACGAACCCTGCCGGCCGATATCCCCTCACCCGGCGGCCTGCTCGCGCGCGAGACGAAACAGCTCGCGGCTGCCGAGCGGCGCGCCGTGCTGGCGCTCATCGGCACGTGCGCCGTGGTCACGCTGTTCTGGGCCGCCTACGATCAGCAAAGCAATACTATCCTGTTGTGGGCCGAAGATTTTACCGACCGCTCGATCGACCTCGGTTTCTGGCGCGGCCAGATCCCATCGCCGTCCTTTCTCGCTCTCAATCCTTTCATGATCTTCATCGCGACGCCGCTGCTCGTTGGGCTATGGGCGCGGCAGGGCCGGCGTGGCACCGAGCCTTTCGCGATCAGCAAGATGGCCTTCGGTTGCCTCTGCGTCGCGCTGGCCAATCTGGTCATGGCGGGCGCCGCGGCATGGACGACAACCGGCAAGGCGAGCGCGCTGTGGCTTGTGGGCTATTTCGTCCTTGCCACCATAGGCGAACTGCACCTTGCACCGGTCGGACTGGCGTTGATCTCAAAACTCACCCCCGCGCGAATGACATCCATCATGATGGGGGTCTGGTTTGCGACCACGCTGCCGGCCGACATTCTCGCAGGATTCCTCGGCGGTTTCTGGAACCGGCTGGCGAAGGCGGATTTCTTTCTGCTGATTGCCCTCATCGCTGCGCTCGCAGGGATGGCGCTCTGGGCGTTGAGCCACGTCGTCCAGAGGTCAGTGGTCACTAATCAGTAATCAACGGGTCGAGATCACTGCTTTTCGACCGCCGGTTATTGCCTGCTCCCTTCTGGGCTCAGTGCGTCCATGGATCACGGCGGTTGACCGAAAAATTATCCGCATACGACATGCCCCGCCGGGCCGGCGGCCTGGACCTGAAGACTTCATAGGCAATGCCGTGGCGCTCACAATAAGCGACCGCTTCCTCGAGCGTATCGAATCGCAGCTGCACCTGCTGACGCATGTCGCCGGAACTCGTCCAGCCCATGAGCGGCTCGATCTCGCGCGGTTGTTCGGGCTCGTAGTCGAGCACCCATTCCTTGGTCTTGGCAGTGCCGGACTGCATCGCCGTCTTCGCGGGCTTGTAGATGCGGGCCGTCATGCTCGGGTGCTTCTTCGTGTTCGAACAGCTGCGACTTGGTCGGGGCAGCAGGATTTGAACCTGCGACCTGGAGTACCCAAAACTCCCGCGCTACCAGGCTGCGCTATGCCCCGTGGTCGTCGCGCCGGCCTCGATACACGCTTCGCTCTGCGCCAGCAAGCCGAGTGGTTTCGCCGAAGTGGCGGCTGCGTCTGCCGAGCGGGCGTTCACCGCCGCGCGACTCTAGTGCCCGCTGAAGATCGGGTGTGCCACCCGGTCGCCTGGCGCGATGCCAAGCTTCTTCGCCGTGCCGCCGTTGACCTCGAGCACCGCGCGCACCGGCCCGCCAGAGGGAATGAGTACTTCCGAGAGCGGCACCGTGTTCTCCACGATGCGCAGGATTCGCCCATCCCCGCGGATGAAGATCATGTCGAGGGGGATGTAGGTGTTCTTCATCCAAAAGCTAGTCAGCTGTTCATGGTGGAAGTCGAACAGCATGCCCTGGCCTTCCGGGAGGCCGCGCCGGTCCATGAGTCCCCTGGCCTGCTCCGCGGGCGTGGATGCCATCTCGACGGCGAAGACGTGCACGCCGCTCTTGCTGGCGATCTCGAGCGGCTGCAGTTCGGCCGCCGCAAGACGCCCGAACGGCAGGATGACGACAAATAGCGCGGCAAGGAGGACAAGGAGGCCACGGCGCATGGGCAAAGGTCTCGATCGACGAGCGCCGATCATACCAGGGGACTAAGCCCTTGCGGCCCCTGCCCAGAGCACCGTCCAATGGGCTTAGGGCCGGAAACCGGCATGGCAGCAGCCCGGGCGCGGCGGGTCAGTGCGAGGCGGGGCCGGGCGGCGCCCCCTCAGGGCGCACCTCGGCCGCCATCAGTCCCTTGGGTCCAGGCCCAAAACGCACGAGGACATATTGGCCCGGCCGCAGTTCGGTGAGCCCGAAGCGGCGCAAGGTCTCCATGTGGACGAAAATGTCAGGCGTGCCCTCCCCGCGGGTCAGGAAGCCGAAGCCGCGCAGCCGGTTGAACCATTTGACCTGCGCCCTTTCCAGCCCGCTGGTCGGCGTCACAGTTACATGGGTGCGCGGCGGCGGCATTTGCGCCGGATGCACCGCCGTCGACTCATCCATCGAGAGAACGCGGAATGCCTGGAACCCGCGCGGCCGCTGCAGCACCTCGACCACAACGCGCGCGCCCTCGTAGGCGACCTGGAAACCGTCACGCCTCAAGCACGTGACGTGCAGAAGAATGTCGGGCATCCCGTTGTCGGGAACGATGAAGCCATAGCCTTTGGAGACATCGAACCACTTGATGACGCCGCTCAGCTCGATGACGCTCGCGGCCTCGTCCCCGATCTCGCCACCGGTGCCGCGGTCGCTCGACAAACCGCTGGCCGGCCCCTTCGGTCCAATTCCGTCCGAGGTCATGACGCCCCAACGCCGCCGCTCAGTCCAGGCGCTACTTGCGTGCGCTTCGAATCTTGGCCGTCATGAAGATATCATCCAACGGCGAACGGAAAAGTCCAAAATGCATTTGCACGCCAAAAGAGGTGGAATGGCTGTGCAAATCTCGACTCGCTCGCCGAATCAGTGGACGACGAAAGGGGATAGCACTGTTCCGATGTCTTGGCGTATGACCAAGTCGGCAATTTCGTCGAATTCGGTCGCTTCGCGATTGATAATCACCAAACGCGCGCCGTTTCGTTTGGCGAGCAGAGGGAATCCGGCGGCCGGCCACACGACCAGCGACGAGCCGACTGCGAGAAAAAGATCACAGTCAAGCGTCAGTTGCTCGGCGCGGCGCATTTCGCGCTCTGGCATCGGCTGACCAAATGAAATCGTCGCCGTCTTGATGTGCCCGCCGCAATCGGCGCAATCAGGGGCGCGTTCGCGGGCAGCGGTGAACTGCTGGCGCACCCACTCAAGCTCATAGCGTTTGCCACAACCAAGGCACACGGCATAGCTGGTGTTCCCGTGCAGTTCGATCACGTGTTCCGCTGATATTCCGGAGCTTTGATGCAGATTGTCGATATTTTGCGTGATCACGGCCAGTGCCTTGCCGGCGCGGTACAAGCTGGCGAGCGCGAGGTGGCCGCGACCGGGCCGGGCTGCTGAAAACTGCGCATCTATGGCAAACCGCCTGCGCCAAGCCTCGTCGCGCATGTCCTGGCTCGCGAGGAACTCTTCGAACGGGATCGGCCTGTTTTTTGTCCAGAGCCCACCGGGCGAGCGAAAATCCGGGATGCCGCACTCGGTGGAAATTCCGGCGCCGGTAAAGGGGGCGATAACCCGCGCGCGCTCGACCAGATCCAGCAACTCGTCGATCGCGGTCTCCAGATGCGGCGCAATCATGTATGCTTTACCCGTAAGCGATGCAAAGGGGTCACGACCCATGAGATATCTGCACACCATGTTGCGCGTGCGCAACCTCGACTCGGCGCTCGACTTCTACTGCAACAAACTCGGGCTAAAGGAGGTGCGCCGCCGTGTCGACGACAAAAATCGTTACACGCTCGTCTTTCTGGCTGCGCCGGAGGACGAAGGGCGCGTGGAGGAGAGCAAGAGCACCGGCCGCGATGCCCCGTTGGTGGAACTCACCTACAATTGGGACAGCGAGGACTACGGCGAGGCGCGCTATTTCGGTCACCTCGCCTACGAGGTCGACGATATCTATGGTTTGTGCGAAAAACTGATGAAGGCGGGCGTTACGATCAACCGCCCGCCGCGCGATGGCGTTATGGCCTTCGTGCGCTCCCCCGACAAACAGTCGATCGAATTATTACAGAAAGGCGCGCCGCTGCCGTCGAGGGAACCGTGGGTGTCCATGCCCAATACCGGCAAGTGGTGAGGCGGGCAGGCGGCCATCGGGCTTCCTTGCCGCACCTCACAAACGCCTCTATATGTCGCCGCGCCTTAAGCGCCCTTCGTCTAGCGGTCTAGGACATCGCCCTTTCACGGCGGTAACACGGGTTCGAGTCCCGTAGGGCGCGCCAGCGCTCGCCTTCCAATTGCTCGGTTCGAGAGCTTGGTGGCAGGCCCTGGTTCCAAAGCGGCGGCGGGTCGCGCTACGGCTGTTTGGTCAGCTCGGTGCAGGAGGCGACGCGGGTGGCCTGCGAAAGGTGCATGTAGCACCACTCCATGCGGTTCGGCGCCAAGATCGTGCCGACCGTATAACCATCATCGTCGACCAGCAAAATCGTGTTATTGCGCGAGATCACGGCGACGAACTTGTCGTTGCCGCGCGGCGAGGAAAACGTCCCGGAGAAACGGCGGCCGTCCTGCTTGTCGATGGTCGCGGTGAAGGCGACGCTGTTGAGCCGCGGCTGGTCGGAGGGGGCCGCAGCATGATGCGGATTCCCCGCGCCGAGGATGATCGACTCGCTGTTGCCTTTCCAGGTGCCGCGAAGGTCGGGGATCGCGCTCTGTTGTGCCGCCGCGGGCGCGACGGCGAGCGTTGCGAACACGACAATCCAGGCAAGCTTCGACATGGCTGAGATCCTCCAGGCGTTCGCTACTTCCGGTACAGTCCCCATACCGCGATCAGCGCGGTGATGGTCGCGAGCAGGAAGAGCCCGGAAAGAACTCCTCCCTGAACATCCCACTGCAGCAGGCGGGCGAGATCATAGAGCACGTAGGCGCCGAACGTAAATGCAAGGCCGTAGATGTACGGGTTGCCTTTGCGAGCGGCCAAGACTGCTATGATTGCAACTCCCGCTTCGAGAACGATCGAAATGATGAGCATAGAGATGGAAGGCTAGCGGATGACGCTGGTCGGTGCCATAGAATTGCCGGCATGCGCGCGACGCCGTAGCCTTTGTACTTGCAACGTCGATCCGCGGACTTCTTCTCTTGGCAGCGCTGAAGGTCGTGTCTATCCTTCCGGGACCGGCAGGGGGGAATCTGAAAAATGTTGAAATTGACCTCAGCGTTCGCGTTGGCCACGCTGCTGTGCGCGAGTGCGTTTGCGGACGGTATGGAATACGCGCCCCGACGGTCCTATCAGCGGTTCTATCTGCCGGCCGAGCGGCACGTCATCGAAGTCGTACAGCCTCCTTACAGTGGTAATTTCATCATCAACGGCGCGCGGTTTACCGCACGCACTCTACCGACGCAACACATGCGAGATGTGGTGCGGCGGCGGCTGGTGGTGAGCAAACAGGTTTCGAAACCGAGAGTGCAGTTCGGCGATTGCCTTATTGAGCCGCCTCGTCAACCGGCAACCCTGGTGAGACTGGCACTGTCGTTCCGCGCACCGGCGGATAGGCGTGACGGCGCCCCCTGAAATCCTCGACCTCGTAACACGCGGCACCATTTTCGCGAGCAGCACGGGCGAGATAACTCGGGCCAATCGGCGACTTGCCGCGCCCTCCAGGAATGTCGAGAACATAGGTCGGTTGGCACAACCCGGAGAAGTGGCCACGCAGAGCGCGCATCAAGCGCTGACCTTCTTCGATACTCGTTCGCCAATGCGCAGTGCCGGGGGCCAGATCGCCGTGATGGAGGTAATACGGCTTGATCCGACATTCGACCAAGGCGCGCATCAACTCGCTGAGCACGGCGGCGTCATCGTTGACGCCGCGCAACAGCACGCTCTGGCTCAACATGGGAATGCCGGCATCGATTAGGCGCGCGCAGGCTGCGCGCGCCTTTGCTGTGAGTTCACGGGCATGATTGGCGTGGAGCACCACGAAGGTCGCCTTGCCCGGCACCTTGAGAGCGCCCACCATCGCGGGCGTCACGCGCGAAGGCGCGACCACCGGTAGCCGGCTGTGCACGCGGATGATCTTGACATGCTCGATCGTCCCAAGCGCTTGCACGAGCTGCCCGAGGCGTCGCGGCGAGAGCACGAGCGGATCGCCGCCCGTGAGGATCACCTCCCAGATGTCATCATGCGCGCGGATATAGGCGACGGCGGCGTCGAGCTGCGTGCGCGCGAGGGGGCGCGCGCGTCCAACCGCCTCGCGGCGGAAACAGAAGCGGCAATAGGCTGCGCAGATATGGACGGGCTTGAGCAGCACCCGGTCGGGATAGCGGTGCACGATGCCCTTGACGGGGCTATGCGCGTCGTCCCCGATCGGGTCGGTCATCTCCTCAGGCCGGCTTTGGAGCTCGGCCTCGTCGGGAACGAACTGGCGCGCAATGGGGTCATGCGCATCGCCCGCATCGACGAGCTCGGCAACGTCGGCCGTTAGCGCGAGCGCATAGCGCGCGGCAACCGCTTCGATCGCAGCGCGTCGTTCGAGCGGGATCAAGCCGGCCGCCAGGAGATCATCGGCGCGGCGTAATGTCTTGCGTTTTGCTCTCATCTGCAATTTTCCAGCAGCGACCATGTTTGCCGCTTCGCGGCCAAGCCCGCTGATGGTGCGGGATCGGCCAAATGTCAATCCGCATGCGCTAGGCCGGTGCGAGGCGAGACAACCTGATGCGGCAGTCATGTCCCCCGCTTGCGAAGGTGCAAAAATCCGTGTCGTATGCGCCACTCATTCAGGAGCGCGTGCAAGATGAAAAATTATCTCGACGGGGGCGAAGCGATCCTCGAGGCGTTTCGCAAGCTCAAGATCGACTACATTATGTCCTCGCCGGGCTCGGAATGGTCGCCGATCTGGGAGGCACTGGCGCGTCAGAAGCTCGAGAACCGAGCGGGTCCGACCTTCGTCGAGTCTTGGCACGAGACGCTCGCGGTCAACATGGCGAGCGGCTACACGCTGATCACGGGCCGACCGCAAGCAGTGCTAGTGCACGCCGGCGTCGGCGTTCTCCAGGGAAGCATGGGCATCCATGGTGCCCTGCAGAACGAAGTGCCAATGGTGATCATGTCCGGCGAGTCGCAGACGCTGGGGGAAGACCCCGACCTCGACATCGAACAGCAGTGGTATGGCGGGCTTTCCGTCGGTGGCATCGAACGCTTCGTCGAGCCGTTTGCGAAGTGGGCTCGCGCCGTGACTAGCCCCCATACCCTCTACGAGAGCGTGATCCGCGCCGGCGAAATGGCGCAGCGCGTGCCGAAGGGACCGATCTATCTCAATGTGCCGCTCGAGCACATGCTGCACGACTGGACGCCGCCCGAGACCACGCGCGAGGTGCCGCCGGCGCCGTTGGTGCAACCGAGGCCGCAGGACGTCGAAAAAGTTGCGGAACTCGTACGTAACGCCAAGAGCCCCGTCATCGTGACGGAGACCGCCGGGCGGGATCCCAAGGCGTTTTCAGCGTTGCAGGAGTTCGCCAATCTCTTCGCCGTACCGGTGATCAACGGACGGGTGAACTCCTACGCGAACTTTCCGACCAATCACCCGCTCTACCTTGGCGTGGGCAGGTATAAAGCGCTCGACGACGCCGACCTTGTGCTTCTGGTAGGTGCGCGCGCGCCTTGGTATCCGCCCCGGCGGCGGCCGACGCGCGGCAAGATCGTCGCGGTCCACGATCATCCGCTTAAAGAGCACATGGTCTACCAAAACCTGCACGCGGATTTTTATCTCGAAGGCGACATTGCGGAATCGCTGACGTTGCTGAGCGCGGCCGCAAAGTCGATGAAGCTCGAGACCGGCACAGTGAATGCACGGCGCCAGCGCTGGACCCGCGAGCATGAGGATTATGTTGCGGCCCTTCGGGCCGAACGCGAGAAGGCACAGAATGGAAGTGCAATCGATCCGCTCTCGCTCCTGGGCGTGCTCGGCGAAATGATGCCAGCCGATACGATCTATGTGGACGAGACGATTACCCATTCCCCACTGATCCGCCAGCACCTACCGCAGACCACCCCGCAAAGCTTCTTCCGCGGGTCGGGTGGGCTCGGCCAGGGCATTGGAACCGCGCTCGGGGTCAAGCTCGCGGCGCCCGAGCGCCCGGTGGCGCTGCTCATCGGCGACGGCTCGTTTCTTTATAACCCCATCATTCAGGCGCTCGGCGCCTCGAAACGGCACGATCTGCCGATCATGATCGTCATCCTCAACAACAAGAAGTATGAGGCGATGCGAAAAGGCCACATCCATCATTATCCCGATGGAGTCTCCGCCAATAAAGGACTGCATTTCGGGGTGACGATCGACGGACCGGAGTATGAGAAGTTGGGAAGCCATTTCGGCTTCCATGGCGAGAGGGTCGAGTACCGTGCCGAGCTGGAGATCGCGCTGCGAAGCGCGCTCACCGCCACTCAAGAGGGACGCACGGCGATCCTCAACGTGGTGGTGAGCCGCTAGCGCGTTCTGCTCTCCGCCCTGTCCACCGTATGCTCACTCGCTCGAATAGCCGATCGCGCGGGTCATTTCACCCCATCTCGAGACTTCGCTCCTGAAGTAGTCAGTAGCCTCGGCAGCACTCTTGATTATCACGTCGAAGCCAATCGTCTTGAGCTTCTGCTGTGCCTCCTGCTCGCGCATGATCGCGTTGATCTCCGCGTTGAGCTTGGTGACGACCGCATCGGGTGTCTTCGCCGGTGCGAAAAAGCCGACCCACGAGCCTGAATAGAAGTCAGGGAACCCCATTTCGCCGTACGTTGGCACATCCGGCACTGCGGAGTTGCGCCCCGGGCTGGCAAGACCAAGGCCGCGGAGAAGCCCTTGCGTGATCGGCGGCACCACCGTCGGCAGCGTCAGCACGATCGCGTCGACGTGGTTGCCGATCGCGGCAGCAACGGCTGGCGCGCCGCCGGTGAACGGGACGTGCACGGCTTGAACCTTCGCGACCTCGCGGAAAAAATATTCCGCGCCGATGTGCGGACCGGTGCCGACGCCGGCACTCCCATAGGTGAAGCTCTTTGCATTCTTGATGAACTCCCGCAAATCCTTCGCCGGATTGCTGTGATGAACGGCAAGGACGTCGGGGCTGAATGCCACAATGGCGATCGTGCGCAGATCGTTGACCGAAAAACCTTTGTTCCGCGTCGTTGTCTCGTTGACCGCAAGGGACGTCGTCGTCACAAGAATGCTATGACCGTCGGACGCCGCGCCGCTCACCGACTTTGCGGCGAGATTGCCACCGGCTCCGCCACGATTTTCCACCACCACAGTGTATCCGAGGCGCTCGCTGAGCTTCTGACCCGCAAGGCGCGCGACAACATCGGCGATGCCGCCGGCGGCGAATGCAACTTGAAATGTGATGGTCTGGGTCGGATAGCCCTGCGCCGACGTCGGCTGTGCACCAACAGTGATGATCCCCGCCGCCAAGATGCAGAGCATGGGACAGTAAGCAGGCATGCCGTCTCCTTTCATGCCGGCTTCGCTCCCGTCGCAGATCGATGCGCGCGGGCGATCGCCTCGACCCGTGGCCAAGCTTCGGCGCCACGGCGCCGCATCAGTTCAAGATAGTCGGCATTCTCCCACTTGACGATGGCTTGATAAAAGCTAGGCCGCGTCTTGCAGCGACCGTACCAGTCGGCCAGACGATGTCGCCCTCCGATCATGCCAATGATGTTGAGGTGTTCGAGGCGCGCGAGATACGGGGTGAAGGCGACATCCGCCAAAGTGTACTCGTCGCCAGCGAGCCATTGATGCGCAGCGAGCGCTTCTTCCATCTCGTCGAGGAGCAGGACCATGCGCTCGACCGCAATGATGAAGTGTTTCGAGTCGGTGCCCCGTTCAATTACATCGCGCCGGCGCTCGCGCTTGAAGACGTTGGGGACTGCTTCCAGCATCTTCTGTCCGAGCTCGCCACGCTCCATGTACTGATGCCTGAAAGCAATGCCGAAGCTCAGGACCGCTGCGGAAGCATCGTGGATATCTTCGTCGAGTTGCTTCGTCCACAACCGCATCCTAGTACGGCCATAAGGATGGTCGGGTGCAAGCCCCGGATCGCGATACACCTCATCGAGATACTCGAGAATGACATTCGATTCCGGAATGACCCTGTCCCCGTCGACGAGCGTCGGCACTACCGCACGTCGATTGAGCTTGCGATACCACGATTGCTGGTGCTCTCCAGCGCGCAGGACGAGATGGCGGCTTTCCCATTCGAGTCCCTTCTCGGCGAGACACACCCTCACCTTTTGGGCGCAAAGCGACATACCGTTGTGGTAAAGCACCAACATTGGTTCCTCTTTAGTACCGTGCTTGATTCATCGCTCTGATATCGGCGTCCACACCACGTCGTCGATGTGGGCGGCGCCGGTTGCGAGCATGACCAGCCGTTCGAACCCGAGCGCCACCCCGCTAGCTTCCGGCATCACCGAGAGAGCGTTCAAGAAATCCTCGTCGATCGGATAGCGCTCGCCATAGATGCGTTCCTTCTCCGCCATTTGCTCTTCCAGCCGTTTGCGTTGCGCGGCGGCATCGGTGAGCTCTGCAAACCCATTGGCAAGCTCGATCCCACACGCATAGAGCTCGAAGCGCTCGGCGAGCCGCGGATCGGACGCCTTAGGCCGCGCGAGCGGTGATTGGATTGCAGGATAATCGTAAAGGATCGTCGCTCGCCCCTGCCCCAGATGCGGCTCGATTCTCTCGACGAGCACGCGGCTAAAAATATCACCCCACGTATCGTCGGCGGCGGTGCGGATACCGGCGGCCGCGGCCGCCGCGGCGAACACAGCGGCAGGTTGCGGCGGTAGGATTGCGACGAGGTCGATCTTCGCGTAACGCGAAAAAGCTTCCGAGACGGTGAGCCGCTCGGGCTTGACGAAGGGATCGATGGCGCGATCGCGGAAGGAGAACCGCGTCGTCCCCGCAGTCTCGGCCGCGAGTGCAAGCACGGCAGCGCAATCGTGCATCAGAACGTCGCAAGGCTCCTCAACTCGATACCACTCAAGCATCGTGAATTCGGGATGGTGCAGCACGCTGCGCTCGCGGTTGCGAAACGCGCGGGCGAACTCGACAATCCGGCGCTCGCCGGCCGCCAAAAGCTTCTTGCAGGCGAATTCAGGCGAGGTGCGTAGATAAAGGCGCGCGCGCGCGCCGGCTGGCGCTACCAAGTCGGTTCCGAATGCATGCAGATGCGTTTCGTTGCCCGGCGAAAGTACAAGCGCCGTAGTCTCGACCTCGACGAAATCCCGCGCCGCGAAAAACTGCCGCAAGGCCGCTGCAATAAGCATGCGTGCCAACAGGAATGGGCGCCGGCGAGCGTGCAGAACCCAGAATGGCGAAGTCATCCGCACGCTCCTTCCGCCGACATGTCAGCCGCCCAGCGGCTACGAAAATTGCTGGCGAATGGCCCCAAGATCAGTATGGTGGCCCGGAATTGGTGGCTCGCCTCCGGCAATCGAGGAACCCGCGCTGTGAAAGTCATCGCCAGCTCGCTGCGCAAGGGCAATATCGTCGAAGTCGACGGCAAGCTCTACGTCGTCCTCAATGCTGAAAGCTTTCACCCCGGCAAGGGCACCCCCACGACCCAGATCGACATGCGCCGCATCAGCGACGGGGTAAAGGTGGCGCAACGCTTCAAGACGACCGAGCAAGTCGAGCGCGCCTATGTGGAAGATCGCGACTATCAGTACCTTTACCAGGACAGCGACGGCTTTCATTTCATGAATACCGAGACCTACGACCAGGTGACGTTGCCCGCGGATGTCATCGGCAACCAGGCCGCCTATCTCCAGCCGGAAATGAAGGTCATGCTCTCAGTCCACGAGGGGGTGCCGGTCGCGATCGAACTCCCGCAGAAAGCGACTCTGGAAGTGGTGGAAACGGAGCCGTCCGTCAAAGGCCAGACCGCCGCTTCGTCCTACAAGCCGGCGCTGCTGTCGAACGGGGTGCGCACGATGGTCCCCCCATTCGTCGGACCGGGCACGAAAATTGTGGTCATGACGGCGGATGGGTCATACGTGGAGCGCGCCAAGGACTGACGTTTCGCGCGATCGATCCGAGCGCCGCGCAACCTCTTTGCAACACTTTCCGACCGTTTTCGTTAACCCACTTGGCAGAATCGTCCACGACAGCGATACTTGATTCGCGCCCGGACGTCGCCGCGACAGCTCCGGCGAGGTATGGAGCGTCATGCTGCGATTAGGAATTGCGGGCCTCGCGCTCGCGGCTGGCGTTTTTGCCGCGGCCGCGCAGGACATGAAGAGCCCACGCATTGCTCCCACCCCCGTGGATTGGGATGCGGTTGCGGTCGAGCTCGGCGCGCTCGATCCCGGAGAACCGATCGTCCTGCCGGAGCGGATGGCCGAACTCAGCCGCGCAACCGGCGAGCGCTTTGCGAACATCGCCGCGAGCCCAGTCCCGGTGCTGCTGCCCTTCGATACTGGGTCCTTTCTGCACGACCGCGCTACGGGATCTGACGGAGTCGCTGTGACGAATCCGCCGGCTGACAACTATCTTTTTGGCTTCGATTCAGTACCCTTCTTTTATCCCGGCCCGGCAGGCTATGACGCCGTCATTGTCGCGCGCACGCAGGAGATGCCCGAATTACGGATCGGCTTTTCCGATCCGATCTATATCCACGTCGGCGGCTCGGCCCTCCTGTACGAAGTCGACGATCCCGCCGGCATGATCGGATGGCCGGTACATGGCCTAGATGAGTTCCCCGGCATCCGCCGCATGTTTCTGGAAAACTACGTGCGATACACCTTCGTGCGCTACGGTGTGCCCTATGTCGTGGCGATCGAATGCTTCGACGGGAGAGCACGGTTCCGCAAAATGTCGTGCCGCGACGCCGATAAGGTCGCCGTTCGATTCCTAAAGGCACTGCGTGTCGTCGGCGGCACGCCACAGGCGCAACCGCAGGCAACCACAGCCGATGCAATCGATCGGCCAGCCGAGGAATCGAGCGTCTTCACCTATCACAGCCCCGGCGACATACTTCCCGGCACCGGCTTCAAGCGCAGAGGCGGGGTTGCGGATTACACCGTTTATTCCAAAATCCGTTTCCCGCTCAAGGAGGCGCCGGCTTTTGCCAATTCCCAGTCGTTCATGAACTGGGGGAACTGCGAGGCGACCGGACGCTACGGTGCTGGAAGCGTAGATGGGGTCAGGGCCTATCGCTGCCGTGTCAACGGGCAGAAGCTAATCTTGGACGAATCGGCTGCCGACAACTATTCCTATCCCTGGCGGGATAACTTCTGCGAGACCCGCTTTTTCTATGTCGGCCAGTGCCCGGCTGGTCTCGGCCACCAAGGCCAAGATATCCGTCCTGCGTCCTGTAAGCAGCGCATCGAAGGGGCGAACCGCTGCGAGCCCTATCTGCATGACGTGGTCGCCGTGCGCGACGGGGCGGTGCTGCGCGCGCCGAGCCAAGAGGCCCTGTACATCGTCACCAACGCGCCGAATGAGCGCATCCGTTTTCGCTACCTGCATATGCTTCCGAGGCAGTTCAACGCGGATGGAATGGTGAACGGCCGCTTGGTACGCGAGGGTGAGGTGATCGGGAAAGTCGGCAACTTCTTTCGGCGCGAACGCGGTACGACCTATCATCTGCATTTCGACGTACAGGTACCGACGAAATACGGCTGGGTCTTCGTCAATCCGTATATGACGCTCGTTGCGGCCTATGAGCGGCTGATCCGCGGCCGCGGGCAGGAAATCAAGGAGCAGGAAGACGTTCCAACGGCTTCAATTCCGGCCCACCCGCTGGCAACCGACCCGGGCGCGGCCGCAAAGCCGACAGAAACGGCTATAGAATCGTCGGCCGGAAAGACAACGGGGCCGACGGTGCGGCGCGATGAGCGAACGGATGAATCCTCCCCTATCAAGACGAGCCTGCCTGTCCATGCTGGCGGCGGCCATGGCGGCGTGGAGCGCAACGGCACGCGCCCAGGCAAGCAAATCGCCGTTCGACCAGTGGGTCGCAGCGTTTCGCGCACGCGCGCGCGCGCGTGGTATATCCGACGCCACATACACGCGGGTTATGGGCAGTATCAAACCGGATATAGCGGTTTTTGAGCTCAACCGCTTCCAGCCCGAATTCAACGAACAACTCTGGCAATATCTCAATCGCCGCGTCTCCGATTGGCGCATCACGACCGGCAAGGAGAAAGCGAAGGAATACGCGCCGCTTTTGGGCCGGATCGAGAAGGACTACGGCGTCGACCGCGGGATCGTGCTCGGGCTATGGGGGATCGAATCCGCGTTCGGCGATCCGGATGTGCAGAAGAACCATATGCGCCCGGTCGTCCCGGCGCTCGCGGCGCTCGCGTGGGGCGAGCCGCGGCGGCGCGCTTATTGGGAGCAGGAACTGCTCAACGCGCTCGTCATCATCGAGCGCGGCTGGAGCACATCCGAGGAGATGCGCGGTTCCTGGGCCGGCGCCATGGGCCACACCCAGTGGATGCCGGAGGTGTGGCTCAATGTCGGGCTCGATTACGATGGCGATGGACGGGTGAGCCCGTTCGGCAAGCCCGACGACGCGCTTGCCGGCACCGCGCAATATCTTGTCAGGCGCGGCAGGTATCGCCCCGGGGAGCACTGGGGTTATGAGGTGCGGGCCGTGGGCCGCACGAGCGGTGAAGGGGCATCGCGAACCTACGACGCTTGGCAGCGCGCCGGCGTGACCCGCGCCGATGGCAAACCGTTTCCACAACCCAACGCGTCTGCAAAACTTTGGGTGCCAGTGCCAGGAGGGCCAGCATTCCTGCTCGGCCCGAATTTTTATGCCGTACGCTCCTATAACCCATCCATGAACTATACGTTGTCCATCGTGCATCTCGGCGATCGCGTCATGGGCGGCGGGCCCCTCGTGCAGGCATTCCCGGGCGGCGAGCGTACGCCGACGCTGGCCGAAGTGCAGGAAATCCAGCAGCGTCTGACGGCGCTCGGCTTCGACACTGGCGGCACGGACGGCCGCGTCGGCAATGACACCATGCTCGCTGTGCGCAATTTCCAGCGCAAAGTCGGCATGCAGCCGGCCGACGGCTATGCAGGCGTCAAGCTTCTGGCTCGGTTGCGCCAGGGCCTCTGATTGGGTTCTATGGGCCCCTTCGAAGAGCCCAAGGATCATCCCGTGACAACTGCAAAAGCCAAAGCGGCGCCTGTCGCCCATAAGCCTGCGACCGCGGCCCACCCCCCGGTTCGGACGCTTGAGCGACCTGTCAATCTGACGGGAACGAACGCACCCGCCTTCGGCAGCGATGTGGTTGCCGATACGCTGCGGACGCTGGAAATTCCGTATATCGCGCTAAATCCCGGCGCGAGCTACCGCGGGCTGCACGACTCGATCGTGAATTTCCTCGGTAACGAGACCCCGCAGATGCTGCTCTGCCTGCATGAGGAGAGCGCGGTGGCCCTCGCCCACGGCTACGCAAAGGTGACCGGCAAGCCGATGGCTGCCGCCGTGCATTCGAATGTCGGGCTCTTTCACGCCACCATGGCCATCTTCAACGCCTGGTGCGACCGCCAGCCCGTCATCGTGCTCGGTGCGACCGGCCCAGTGGATGCATTCAAGCGCCGGCCATGGATCGACTGGATTCATACCGCGCGCGATCAGGGCGCGATCGTTCGCAACTACACCAAATGGGATGATCAGCCCGCCTCCCCCGCCGCCGCACGCGAGGCCCTCATCCGCGCCGCCTGGATTGCGACCACCGCGCCGCGCGGCCCGGTGTATGTCAACCTCGACGCCGAGATGCAGGAAGCAAAGCTCGCCGAGCCGCTGGCGCCGATCCAGGCCGTCCGCTTCATGCCGTCGGCTAATCCAATGGCTTCCGCCGAGCTCATCGAGAACGCGGCTGCAATTCTCAAGGCCGCCAAGCATCCGGTCATGCTCATGGGGCGGGTATCGCGGAGCGTCGAGGCATGGAACGAACGCGTCGCGCTCGCAGAGGCACTCAATGCCAAGGTGATCAGCGACCTCAAAATCGGTTGCGGTTTTCCCACCGATCATCCGCTCCATGCGGGGGCGCCCGCCTCGAACGCGATGGTACCGGAGGCGATTGCGGCCATCAAAGCGGCGGATGTGATCCTTGCACTCGATTGGGTCGACTTGGGCGGTGCGCTGCGCAATGCTGTAGGCCAAGAGGGGCCGAAGGCGAAAGTGATAAGTATCAGCGCCGACTTCCACGTCCATAACGGCTGGAGCATGGATTACGAAATCCTGCCGCCGGTTGATCTGATGCTGCCCACGACGCCCGATGCAGCGGTGCCGTTGCTGCTCGACGCGCTCGCCGCGCGCAAGCCGCGCATGGCCGTCCCGGTCAAGCCAAGAGCGGAAAGATACGAACCGTCGAATGGGCCCGTGCGGGTCGATGACCTCGCGCGATCACTGAAAGCCGCGGTTGGTGAGCGGGACGTTACGCTCACACACCTGCCATGGGCGTGACCGCTTTGTGGACCGCGGTGCACTATCGCATTCCGCTCCTCGTGATCGTCTGCAACAATCGTTCCTTCTTCAACGATGAACTGCACCAGGAGCGGGTCGCCCGCATCCGTAATCGGCCGCCCGAGAACCGCTGGATCGGTCAGCGCATCTCTGATCCCGAGATCGACTGCGCGGGACTCGCGGTTGCACAAGGTGCGGTTGGATTCGAGCCGGTCACGAAGACCGCCGATCTGGTGCCGACGTTCGAAAAGGCGATCGCGGCGGTCGAAGCGGGCCAGGTAGCGGTCGTGGATGTCCGGGTCGAACCTGGCTATTCCGCCGTCGCAACCGCGGCCATGCTGCGCGGAACGGAGAAGTAGCCGGCGGGCGTAAGATCGACGACGACAATGCCGCGCGGCTCTACAAAGTCTTCCCACCACTACCGTCGTCACTAAATCGCGAACCTGTCGTGCGTCGCGGAGTGGAAAAGTTCCTCGGGCGATACCAGCCGGGATGAAAGGCCCTGCGCGTGGTGGTGACGCAGGAAAGTGTGCAGCACCTTGCGATTGGGAGAGAGCCCGTATGACCAGAAATCGTGACCCATGAACTGCCGCGCGGCCCGCAATTGCTCCTCCACGAACGGCAGCGTCACCTGGCTCGCGGCAGTGTCTTCGAGCGCCGCGAGGCACTTCGCCTTGGCCTGTTCGAACGCCTTGAAGACAGCCGCTGGCAGCCACGGATGCACCTCGACCAGCTCGCGCCTGATGCCGATCAGATGCATGATGGGGAAAATACTGGTCCGTCTGAAATACTCTTTTCCCGCGGCGATCGGATCCTGAAACAACCAGCCGATATTGGGATTCTTATTGCCGGCAAGACGCGGCACGCGCGGCGCTATGAACGCGTCGATCTCACCGCGCTCCAATAGCCCGGAGATGGTGGTCCCTTGCGGGGCGTCTTCCAGATGCACGTCGGCTGGAAGCTTGACGGCGATTTTTTCTGGCCGGCCGGGATGCTCGATCCCTCCTCGCACCCAAACTATGTCGGAGGGTCTGACGCCATGGTCGTCCTCAAGGATGATGCGCGCCCACACGCAGGCGGTGAGCTGATACTCCGGCAGTCCCACCCGCCTGCCCTTGAGATCGGCGGGCGATGTGATGCGATCCCGCCGCACGTAGATCGAGTTGTGACGGAACGCCCGGGAAACGAAAGCCGGTATCCCCACATAGGGGCAATTGTGCTCGGCGGTCTTTACGGCGAAGCTCGACAGCGACAATTCGCAGACGTCGAAATCCATGCTGCGGAAAGCACGGAAGAAGATCTCCTCCGGCGGCAAATTCATGAATATGGGATCAACGCCGTCGATCTGGACCGTGCCGTCCATGAGCGGACGCACGCGGTCGTAGTCGCCGACGGCGATCGACAATTTGAGTTTTGATGTCGTTCCCATTCTCGTCGATGTCGTGCCCCGCGAAAGCCCCGCCGGGGCGGAGCAATCACAACCCAACCTCTGGCCACCCTCTGGCAGCGCCGGTCCCGCAAAGCCAGGGACGGCGATGTTAATGCGCGCCGAGGCTCCCGTCAGCGGCTGCCAGGTCGAGGAGGCGCAGCTGCACCCGCTCGGCGCCGTTCCAGCGGTCAAAGCACAAGGTGCCGGCTGCGTGCACACATTGCCCGCGCGCCTGCGCAAGCGCGATCCCAAGTTTTTGTCCTGCGGCACGAAACGCGATCGCGTTAATGATCGCGCCATCGCCGGCGCGTAATCGCGCGCGCATATGCGACTGCCCGACCGCTTCGGCATAGACCAGGGTGTGCGCCGGAAATGCAATCACCGGCTCCGGATTGCCCGAGCCGAACGGACCGGCGCCTGCGATCGTCGTCACGATCTCGTTGTTTGCAGCAGCGGCGGTGATGGCGCCATCGATGAGCAGCGCATCCTCGCGTCGTATCGCTTCGACCGCGACCGCGAGCGCATCCTCGAGATAGGCGCGGAATGCATTGAGCTTGTCCCTTCGCAGCGTGACGCCAGCCGCCATGGCGTGGCCGCCGCCTTTCATGAGGAGGCCCATGCTGACGGCCTGGCGCACGGCGCGGCCAAGATCGACGCCGGCAATCGAACGGCCGGACCCGGTGCCGGTGCCACCCGGCTCTAGCGCGATGGCAAAGGCCGGTCGCCCGAAACGCTCCCGCAGCCGTGCGGCGACGAGCCCAACCACGCCCGGATGCCAGCCGTCGGCGGCGGTGATCACGACCGCGCCCTTCTCCTCCGCGCCGAGGGCGGCCATCGCCTCGGCCTCGGCCTGCGCTACGGTGGCAAGTTCGATCGCTTGCCGCTCGCGGTTGAGGCGATCGAGTTCGCCCGCAATGCGCGCGCATTCGGACGCGTCATCATGCATAAGCAACTCGACGCCGAGCGCGGCTCGGCCGATGCGGCCGCCGGCATTAATGCGTGGCCCCAACAGAAAGCCGAGATGCCAGGGCTCGGGCGGCCCACTGAGCCGCGCGACGTCCATCAACGCGGTCAACCCGGCGTTGTCGCGCCGCCGTAACGCCAACAGGCCTTTGGCCACAAAGGCGCGGTTGAGGCCTGTGAGCGGCACCACATCTGCGACTGTTCCGAGCGCAACCAGATCGAGAAAGCTTAGGAGATCCGGCTCAGACCGGGGCGGCATCCAAAATCCACGCGTGCGGAGTTCGCGGTTGGCCGCAATTACGGTCATGAAGGTCAAACCAACGGCAGCGAGCTGGCCTAGCGCCGAGAGATCGTCGAGCCGATTGGGATTGACCACCGCGAGCGCCGCAGGCAGCCGTTCGTCGGCCTGGTGATGATCGATCACGATCACATCGAGACCGATGCTACGCGCTTCCAGGAGCGGCTCGTGGCTGGTGGTGCCGCAGTCGACGGTCAGAAGCAGGGTCGCACCTTGCGCGGCGAGCGCGCGAACCGCCTCCGCGTTTGGGCCATAGCCTTCGAACAGGCGATCGGGAATATGAATGAGGGCGCGCAGCCCGCAGTAACGCAGGTATCGGCCGAGCAGCGCCGCCGAGGTCGCCCCATCGACGTCATAGTCGCCAAAGATTGCGACCGTTTCTCCGCCGACGATGGCATCCGCCAGGCGCGCCGCGGCGGCGCGCATGTCCACGAGCGTGTGCGGGTCCGGCATCAGGCCCCGCACGGTCGGATCAAGAAAGCTTGGAACCTCGTCTACCTCGACGCCGCGGCCGGCAAGAATGCGCGCCAGCAGCTCGGGCACATTGCCATGGCGCTGCGCGATCGCAAGCGCTCGCCCCGCGCCGCGCTCATCGAGCCGGTCGCGCCATGGACGCCCGCAAGCCGAGCGCTCTACTCCGAGAAAGAGGCGCCGTTTAGGGGCGACCGGCGCCGTCACCGCGAGTGTCATGCCCGCCCTCGCGAATCGCGTCAAAAAAGCTTGCGATATTGGATGAAGCCGGAGCGCTCTGCCAGCTTGTCATAGAGTGCCCGCGCACTCGCATTGCTCTCTTGGGTGAGCCAATAGAGGCGGCTCGCGCCCGCCCGACGCGCCCGCTCTTCCACCGCGCCGATCAGGGCACGCCCGAGGCCGAGGTGGCGTGCCTTTTCGGCGACGAAGAGGTCTTGAAGGTAGCAGTAGTCGCCGATGGTCCAGCACGAGCGGTGAAAGAGGTAGTGCGCGATCCCGGACAGCCGCCCGTCGACATACGCGCCGAGAATGCCCATCGGCTCATCCGGATCGTGCAGCCGCGCCCAGGTTGCGCTCGTGGTCTCGTCCGAGATCACGACCTTGTAGAAGGCCTGATAGCCCTTCCATAGCGGCTCCCAATCGGCCCGCTCATCCGCACGGGGATGCCGGATCACGAGATTGGCTGCGAGCATGCGCCACGCCGAGACACTTGACTGCGCTCTTGGTCCGCTGCGACATGGATCCCGCAGCCGCCCTATAGTATGCGCCGAACTGCCGCCCGAATCCGTGGTTGGGTGGCGAGCGCGCACGTTTTTCACACATTTTTGCGCTGCTGCGGGGTGCCGCGGCGTTCACGATCACGAATGCTTTGAGTGCCTTGCAACCGTCAGGTACCGATACGGCATGTTGCGATCCAGCACGCATCGACCTTCTCAGGCTCAGTCGATTGTCCGGAAGACCGTGACCAGGGGCGCAAAGTCCATCCATTGCTCGCATTGCGGCATGGCCCGTACGTAAACCTGCTTCGGGTGCGAGACGGCTGCGCCAGTCTCGTGTGCCTCGATCAGGCTGGCGAGCGCTTGCGCTGCCTCTGCACACACGCGCCGCACCGGGGGAATGGCTTCGCGGCATCGACTGAGACCCTCTTCCGCCGCCAGCGCATCCTTGTCCGCAATCACTTGGGCCGTAGCGCGCGCCCGGCTGAGGAGATAGTCGAACGGCCGCGTATCGAGGCCCTTGAGCCGGTCGGCCGCCTCGTGCTCGAGCGCGCGCAGCGCCTCGACTTGTTTCTTGATGGCGGCACGAACGCCTTGCGGGTAGCCGCGGCACGAGGTCGCCTCGACGCTGAGCGAAAAGAAAACGGCAAAAGCCAGCGTGGTCATGCCGAAGATTGCCGCGCCTCTTCGCCCTTGGCAGCGCAAAAAAAGACGAACCCTCAATCGAGATGAAACTTCTCGAGCTGCCGGTGCTCCGCTCTAATCCACCGCACCGTGCCGGTAATCGAGCGCATGACCACGGTCTCCGTTTCGATTCCATCCTTGCGGACACGCACGCCATCGAGCAGCGCGCCGTTGGTCACCCCGGTCGCAGCGAACAGGCAATCCCCTTTCACCATATCGCCGATCTCGTACTTCTTACGCGAGTCTTTGATGCCCATTTTCGCGGCACGCTCGCGCTTCTCCGCTGTGTCGAGCACGAGCCGGCATTGCATCTGGCCGCCGATGCAGCGCAGCGCCGCCGCCGCCAACACCCCCTCGGGTGCCCCGCCAACACCCATATAGATATCGATGCCGGTGTCGGCTGGATCGGCGGTGTGGATCACGCCCGCGATGTCGCCATCGGTGATCAGCCGCACCGCGGCGCCCGCCTTGCGCACGCCCGCGATGAGATCGGCGTGGCGCGGCCGGTCGAGAATCAGTGCGGTGATCTCTCCCGCGTCGACCCCCTTCGCTTTGGCGAGAGCGCGGATGTTCTCCTCGGCAGGCGCATCGAGATCGACCACGCCGCCCGAATAACCGGGGCCGATCGCGATCTTCTCCATGTAGACGTCGGGCGCGTTGAGCAGCGTGCCCGCCTCCGCCATGGCCATGGTGGCGATTGCGCCTGGCATGTTCTTTGCGCACAGAGTCGTGCCCTCGAGCGGATCGACTGCAATATCGACCTCGGGCCCGTGCTTGTTGCCGACCGTCTCGCCAATGAACAGCATGGGCGCTTCGTCGCGCTCGCCCTCCCCGATCACGATCGTGCCGTTGATGGGAAGCTTGTTGAGCTCGCGGCGCATGGCGTTCACCGCCGCCTGGTCGGCGGCCTTCTCGTTGCCGCGACCGGTCAAGCGCGCTGCCGCGACCGCCGCACGCTCGGTCACCCGGACGATCTCCAGGGTAAGGACACGTTCCAACAGCAAGTCCGGCTGGACGCTGATCGACCGCACGGGTCCGCCTGCTTCTTTCTTCATGCCTTCCCTTTCGCGCCTATTTTGCTTGTTGTGCCCCGTCCTTGGTCTCCAGTCTGGCGATTAATCGAATTCTTATCAGTTTTTCTCGATGCGGATGACCTGCGGTTTGCCGAGGATCACCTTATCGCGGCCGACTGCCGCAAGCGCCTTGCGCACCGCGTCTTCGGTCGTCGCATAGGTGATCAGAATGACCGGCACGGGTTCGGAGCTGCCGGCGATCTCGCCGCCGTGCGGCGGCTCGCCGCGGTGACGCTGCACGATCGATTCGAGGGAGATGTTCTGCTGCGCCAGCCGCCTGGCAATGGTTGCGGCGGTGCCAGGTTTGTCCACGGCAAGCAGCCGGATGTAATAGCCACCTTCGTGGCGCTGCATCGGCGCCTTCTTGCTTGTGGTCAATCGCGCCGTGGGCCGGCCAAATGGTGCGGTGCGCACCCCACGGGCGATATCGCCGATATCGGACACAACGGCCGACGCCGTCGCCAGGCCGCCGGCGCCAGGACCGACCAGCGTAATCGGCGCGATTGCATCCACATCGACGGTGACGGCATTGGTCACACCCATCACCTGCGCGATCGCGGTCTCCTTCGGCACCATGGTGGGATGCACGCGCTGCTCTATGCCCTTGTCGGTCTTGACTGCGACGCCGAGCAACTTCACGCGATAGCCAAGTTCGTCGGCCCATTCGAGATCTTCGGGGGTGATGGAGGAGATGCCTTCGACGTAAACGGCGCTTTGATCGACTTTGATCCCGAAAGCCAGGCTGGCCAAAATCGCGAGCTTCTGCGCCGTATCATGGCCCTCGATATCGAAGGTGGGGTCGGCCTCGGCGTAACCAAGCCGCTGCGCCTCCTTCAGGCAGTCCGCGAAGGCGAGCTTCTCCTCTTCCATACGCGTCAAGATGTAGTTGCAGGTGCCATTGAGGATTCCATAGATGCGTGCGAGCGAATTGCCGGCCAAACCCTCGCGCAGTGTCTTCACGATCGGAATGGCGCCGCCGACCGCAGCCTCGAAGTTGAGCGCCACATGATTCTTCTCGGCAATGGCGGCCAATGCGATGCCGTGTCTCGCAAGCAAAGCTTTGTTGGCGGTGACGACGGATTTTTTGGCCGCGAGCGCAGCCGAGACCGCGGCTCGGGCAGGGTCGCCCTCCCCCCCGATCAACTCCACGAACACGTCGATCTCGCCATCAGTCGCGAGCGTCACGGGATCGGCGACCCAGCGCAGCTTCCTGTGACCAATATCGCGCTTCTTGCTGCGCGAGCGCGCGGTCACGGCAACGACTTCGATGGGACGGCCGCAGCGGGCGGTAAGCGCATCGTGTTGGCGCTCGATGAGCCGGGCAACGCACGCGCCGACCGTGCCCAAACCGGCAATCCCGAGTTTCAGTGGAGCGGGCATCGTCTGCCTGCGTCGAAACGGATATCTAGCGCCGTTGGGCCAGGGGGACGACGTTGTGCAACTTTTTCGGACCCGTTTCAAGAAAGCGGCGGATATTGCGCGCGGCCTGACGGATGCGCTGCTCGTTCTCCACCAGCGCGATGCGCACGTATCCTTCGCCGTATTCGCCGAAGCCGAGGCCCGGCGACACCGCGACCTCGGCCTTTTCGACCAGGAGTGTCGAAAATTCGACGCTGCCGAGGGTCTGGAACGGCTCGGGGATCGGCGCCCAGGCGAACATGGAGGCGCGCGGCGGCGGAATCGCCCAGCCCGCACGCGCAAAGGACTCCACCAGCACGTCGCGCCGACGCTTGTAGGTCTCCCGCATGTCGCGGATGCAGTCGTCGGGACCGTTGAGCGCGGCTGTTGCCGCCACCTGAATCGGGGTGAAGGCGCCATAATCGAGATAGGATTTCACCCGCGCGAGCGCCGCGATGATCCGCTCGTTCCCGACCGCAAACCCGATGCGCCAGCCTGGCATCGAATAGGTCTTCGACATCGAAGTGAATTCGACTGCCACCTCCATTGCGCCGGGCACCTGCAGCACTGAGGGCGGCGGGCGATCATCGAAATAGACCTCCGCGTACGCGAGATCGGAGAGCACGAACACGCCGTGCTTCTTCGCAAATAAGATCAGTTCCTTGTAGAAATCGAGATCGGCGACGGCGGCGGTGGGATTGGAGGGATAGCAGACGACAACCGCAACCGGTTTGGGAATGGAGCGGATGATCGCCCGCTCAAGCGCGTCGAAGAATGAAGGCGTGGGCTCCGACGGCACGGCGCGGATTGCAGCTCCGGCCATCAGAAAACCGAAAGCATGAATCGGATAGCTGGGGTTGGGGACTACGATGACGTCTCCCGGGGCGGTGATCGCCTGTGCCACATTGGCGAATCCTTCTTTCGAGCCCAATGTGGTGACTATCTCGGTTTCCGGATTGAGCTTTACGCCGAAACGACGCGCGTAGTAGGCAGCCTGCGCCCGCCGCAATCCCGCGATCCCTCGTGAGGACGAATAACGGTCGGTGCGCGGCTTGCCGATCGTCTCTTTGAGCTTCTCGACGACGTGCGTCGGCGTCGCCAGGTCTGGATTGCCCATGCCGAGGTCGATGATGTCGGCGCCGGCGTTGCGCGCCGCCGCCTTCGCGCGATTGACCTGCTCGAAAAGATAGGGCGGCAAGCGCCGAATGCGGTAAAAGTCTTCCATGGGCCCGGCTCCTTGGCCTGCGCGCCGATGACGCGCGAGCAGGCCGAGCCTTCTATCACGGCTTATCCGCTGCGGCAGCGGACTTGGCGGCTTCCGCGGCCCGGTTGCGCGCCGCGACCAGATCGCCCTCGAGCTTTGTCTGCTCTGCGTCGGTGAGAACCGTGGTCGGGCGCGCGGGCGGCACGTCATGAACCGCCGGATAGCCCGATGAAGTTGTCGGGCGTTGCGGGCTCCCCTCGGGCAAGCCGCCAATCGCGGTCGGCAGGTGGTCGGCGATTGTGCCGCCGGCCGAGCAACCCCCGAGAACGCCGGCGCCGGCAATAAGCGCCGCCGCAAGGGTCCTCGACCCCCGCAATCGTGACCGTGAGAGCGACATCATGCTGATTCAATTCCGGCCGGATCATAACGCCTAGGCGCCGACCGCCCCTCGTCCCCCTCCGAGCAAAATGGCTGCGAATTCAAACAATTGATTGTCGCCTGTAATCCCCCAATATGACCAAAGCAAGGTTAGGCCCCACTGTTGACGCGTCTCGCGATGATCCCTGCGCGACCGCGTCAACATGCCTGATACGCCCCCCTGATGCGTCTTGCAGCAGTAATGGGTAAAGTCCATCTGAGCCCAGAAAGGCCGTGAACGGGCCCGCGCCGAACCGCGATTGAGGCGTAACCGTGAGAGCCCCATCGGAACCGATGAAAAGCAGCTCCGCCGACCCGGAGGAGTTCGCCCGCAACATCGCCCGCATGATGGAAGAAGGCGGCAAGGCGTTGGCCGCCTATCTCAAGCCGCGCGAAGAAGGCCGCCGCGACGACCAATATGCCGAGGTCGCCGACGTGGTGAAAACTATCGGCCAAGTGGCGGATTATTGGCTGCGCGATCCGCAGCGCGCGCTCGAACTGCAATCAAGCCTTGGCAAAGCTTATCTCGACTTATGGGCCAATGCGGTCAAGCGCATGGCCGGCGAGCAGGTGCAACCGGTCGCCGAGCCCGACCCGAGAGACAAGCGCTTTGTCGATCCCGAGTGGTCGAGCAACCAGTTCTTCGATTTCCTCAAGCAAGCCTATCTCTTGACGGTGCAATGGGCGAGCCGGCTGGTGCGCGACGCCGAAGCGCTCGACCCGCATACCCGGCATAAAGCCGATTTCTATATCCGCCAGATCGCGAACGCGATCGCGCCGTCCAATTTCGTGCTCACCAACCCGGAGCTCTTGCGCGAAACGCTCGCCTCGAACGCTGAAAATCTCGTGCGCGGTATGCACATGCTCGCCGAGGACATCGCGGCGGGGCGAGGCGACCTCAAGATTCGTCAGTCCAGGGCGGAAATGTTCGAGGTCGGCCGGAATCTGGCGCTCACGCCGGGCAAGGTCATTTTCGAAAACGAGCTGATGCAGCTCATCCAGTACGTGCCGTCCACGGAAACTGTACTCAAGCGACCGCTGCTGATCGTGCCGCCGTGGATCAACAAGTTCTACATCCTCGATCTGACGCCGGAAAAATCCTTCATCAAATGGTGCGTGGACCAGGGCCTCACCGTCTTCGTCATCTCCTGGGTCAATCCGGACGCAAGGCTCGCCGAAAAGAGCTTCGAGGATTACATGCGCCAGGGTCCGCTCGCGGCGCTCGACATCATCGAACAAGCCACCGGCGAGCGCGAGGTGAATGCGGTCGGTTATTGCGTCGGGGGGACACTTTTGGCCGTCACGCTCGCGTATCTGGCGAGCAAGCGCGATGAGCGCATCGCCTCGGCCACGCTTTTCGCCGCGCAGGTCGACTTTACCCATGCCGGCGATCTCAAGGTCTTCGTCGACGAGGAGCAGATCTCGGCGCGCGAGCGGGAAATGAGCGAGCGCGGTTATCTCGAAGGCAAGAAGATGGCAACCGCCTTCAACTTGCTGCGCTCGAACGACCTGATCTGGCCTTACGTCATCAACAACTATCTGAAGGGCAAGGAGCCGGCGCCATTCGATCTGCTGTACTGGAATTCGGATGCGACGCGAATGCCGGCAGCGAACCACTCGTTCTATCTGCGCAACTGTTACCTGGAGAATCGAATCACCAAGGGCGAGATGGTCATCGCCGGTAAGAAGCTCGACCTCAAAAACGTGACGATCCCGATCTACAATCTGGCAACGCGCGAGGATCACATCGCGCCCGCGCGCTCGGTGTTGCTAGGCACGAAGTTCTTCGGCGGCCCGGTGCGTTTCGTGCTGGCCGGCTCGGGACATATCGCCGGCGTGGTCAATCCCCCCGACAAGATGAAATATCAGTACTGGACCGGGCCCAAGCCGACCAGCGCCAATCTCGAGAAATGGCTCACCAAGGCCGGGGAGCATGCGGGTTCCTGGTGGCCGGATTGGCTGGAGTGGCTCAAGGCGCAGGATTCGACCGAGGTTTCGGCGCGCCAGCCCGGCGGCGGCAAGCTCGCGCCGCTAGAGGACGCGCCGGGAAGCTATGTTAAAGTCCGGGATTGACGGCTGGACGCCACCCGTGCGGACGGACCGGGCGCGCTTAAGTCAGTTCACCAGGAGGGATCTCCAATGCACCGCAAAATGCTGCTTTCGATGATCGCGAGTGCGGTCTTCGCCGCCAGTCCAGCTCTTGGCCAAGAGCTCACCGGTACGCTGAAGAAGATCAAGGATACGGGCGCCATCACACTCGGCCACCGCGAGTCCTCGGTGCCGTTTTCTTACTATGACGATAAGCAGCAGGTCGTGGGCTATGCCATGGATCTGTGCGCGCGCATCGTCGATGGGGTGAAAAAGGAGCTCAAGCTCGCAAACCTCGAGACCAAGCTCAACCCGGTCACCTCGGCGACGCGTATCCCGCTGATCGCCAACGAGACCGTGGACCTCGAATGCGGCTCGACCACCAATAACCTCGAACGACAGAAGCAAGTCTCCTTCACCATCACGCATTTCGTCACCGCGAACCGCTTCGTGTCGAAGAAAGCGGCCAACCTGAAAACGGTAGACGACCTTAAGGGCAAGACCATCGTGTCGACCTCCGGCACGACCAATATCAAGCAGATCACCGAGATCGGCGCGCAGAAGGGACTCAACCTCAATATTCTCGCCGCCAAGGACCACGCCGAGGCCTTCCTGATGGTCGAGACCGGCCGCGCCGCCGCGTTCGTCATGGACGATATTCTTCTCTACAGCCTGGTCGCCGCAGCGAAGTCGCCGCAGGATTATGTGATCTCCGTCGACGCGCTTTCGGTCGAGCCCTACGGCATCATGCTTCGGCGCGACGAGGCCCCATTCAAGAAAGTCGTTGATGAGGCCATGATCGCCACCTATCGCAGCGGCGCGATCAACCCGATCTACGACAAATGGTTCCTCAAGCCGATCCCGCCCAAGGGCCTCAACCTCAATGTGCCGATGAGCGACGCGTTCAAGAAGGTGGTCGCTAGCCCGACCGACAGCGGCGACCCGGCGGTGTATTGATTGGTGTCAGCAACCGACAACCGGACTTCGGTGATCAGGCGACACCACGTCGCCTTGATCACCGATGTCTGATGAGGATTACTGATAAGGGGGCAGCGTGAACTACAACTGGAATTGGGGGATCTTTTTTCAGACCTCGCCCGACGGGGTCCACACCTATCTGGAGACGCTCCTCCTCGGCACCGGCTGGACGCTCGCAACCGCGCTCAGCGCGTGGTGCCTGGCGCTCGCCATGGGATCGTTGGTCGGCGTCATTCGCACCACGCCCAACCCCTGGCTGGTCCGGCTCGGCACCGCTTATGTGGAATTGTTCCGCAACATCCCGCTGCTGGTGCAGATGTTCCTGTGGTATTTCGTGCTGCCCGAGCTCCTGCCGACCCAGCTCGGTGACTGGCTCAAGCAGCTTCCCGATGCATCTTTCTACACGGCCGTGGTCGCGCTCGGCTTCTATACCTCCGCGCGCGTCGCCGAACAGGTGCGCGCCGGCATCCTGAGTCTTGCCCGCGGCCAGGGCTGGGCCGCACTCGCGCTCGGGTTGACGCGGACGCAGGCCTACGTCTACGTGCTATTGCCGATGGCGTATCGCGTCATCCTGCCACCGCTGACGTCCGAATTTCTCAACATCATCAAGAACAGCTCGGTCGCGCTCACCATCGGACTCATGGAGCTCACGGCGCGCGCGCGCGCCATGCAGGAATTCTCGTTCCAGGTGTTCGAGGCCTTCACTGCGGCGACGATCATCTACATCGTCATCAATATCATCGTGACCTTCGCGATGCGCTATGTCGAGCAGCGCGTTGCCGTACCCGGACTTATCGGCG